>ENA-ORXT01000131-ORXT01000131.1-marine-metagenome-genome-assembly--contig:-NODE-131-length-124614-cov-9.938380_pt1 | contig 124614 bp, 103 predicted proteins | sample MGYA00237868_ERZ511482 | MGnify/ENA metagenome assembly ERZ511482 | reverse complement strand
CGGAGAAATTGGACCCATATTTAGAAAATGATGGTTCTCTATGGCTATTACAATATTATTTATGCAAGACTAATCACTCGTCAATTTTTCAATTAATATTTTCAAGTTATTTTTCAGATAAAGCTACTTTGGATTTTTCTGAATTCCAAATTTTGAATTTTGTGAATAGACTCCTTATAGAGAAAGATCAAAAAGAGGTTGCAGAAAAAACTTTTAATTCAGATTTCAAGGTTTTGATAAGAACTTATGTATCTCCTGCTAAAAATGAGAAAACTGTAGAAGATGATTTTAATGCTCCTTTGTTGAGCTTGAATTTAGTGTCAGATACAGGAAGAAAAAATACTGCAAATCAAACAGTTTATAGATTAAATAGAGGAATACAAGACAGCGTGTCTAGTGGAATTTTTGGCTATTGCTTGTTAAATGAATTTGAAGATGAGAATTCAGTTAGCTATGATAAAATAAGGAAAACAGTTGGTGCTTATCTGTGTCTGTCTAATGAGGGTTTAGAAATTATTATAGATAAGCCTTGTGAAGAGAATAATGAGTTTGTTTATAAAGATGATGCAGGGGTTAGGCAGTTGCAGTTTAAAAACAATTCAGAAGCGTTTAAAAATAAAATGTTGAAAAAGCACTATGGAGTACAGTAATAATATTTCAACCAATATACTTAGAGATGGGTCTAAGAAAATAGAATATGTAGTTACACCAAATACAAAAGAGATATTTGATAGAATTTTTGTTAATAATTATGGTGCTAATAAATCATTTAATTTAATTGGAAATACATTAAGTAATATCTTTACAGATAATCAAACATAAGCCTTGAGTAGAGAGCTACTAATACTAGAAAAGTTAGAAAATGAACTTAATCTGAAACAACTTCAGATTAAGAGTTTACTTACCATTACCCAGGCGATTAATGATAATCTCCCTTCAGATGGCCTATTTAATATGTACCGTTCTTTCTTGAGCTGGGAAATGGGCATTGAGCATATGGTTCTATTCGTAAAGAACAATATTGATGATGATTGGGAGGCTGTCACAAGTATCAACGTTGAACAAAAAACGGTAAAAACGCTCATACCTCTAATTCTTCCTTTCAAGAGACTTTATACTGTAAAAACCGAAGATGCTTCTGAGTTGCAAAAATTCGATGTGATAATTCCAGTTTATCATAAAAGTGACCCAATAGCATATTCACTTATTGGTGGTATTAGAGATAAAGACGATTTATATAACAAGATCCAATTTATCACCACTATAACAAATATAATTGCCGTTGCAATTGAGAATAAGCGTCTGTTTAAAAAGCAAATTAAACAAGAAAGATATAATAGAGAAATGGAGCTGGCAAGTGAGGTTCAGCAAATGCTTATTCCTGGAGAGACACCTGAAAGTAAGTACTTTAAGATGGGTATGATTTATTTACCTAACTATGATGTCGGCGGAGATTATTTAGATTTTATAAAACTAGAAAAAGACAAGTACGCTTTTTGTATTGCAGATATTTCAGGAAAAGGAGTTGCTGCCGCATTGCTCATGGCAAATTTTCAAGCGATCATACAAAGTTTAATTTTTCAATTTAGAGATTTAGAAACATTTGTTTTTGCATTGAACGAGTCAGTATATAAGATAACTAAGAGTGATAAATTTATCACATTTTTTATAGCGGAGATAGATGGCAATGAAAAGAAGATGAGATATATTAACGCAGGACATTTTCCTCCTATACTTTATCAAGATGGAGAAATTAAATTACTTAAATCAGGGACAACAGTTATAGGAGCATTTGATAAATTGCCATTTATAAACGAAGAGAAGATAGACTTGTCAAAGGATGCAAATATTTTTTGTTTTACGGACGGACTAGTTGATTTAATGAATGACGAAAAGAATTATTTTGGAGAAGAGCGAGTCATAGAATTTGTGAAAGAAAATCATAAACTTGAACCTGATGAACTCAATAAAAAATTAATGATTGAAATAGAAAACTTTAAAGGATCACAAGAATACGTTGATGACATTGCAATCCTTTCCATTCAGATAAATTAATATGGCAAGAAATAGAAGACCAGTTAGAAGTAAATTTGTTGCTGTTTTACTAGCATTTTTTGGTGGGTTTATTGGAGCTCACAGATATTATTTAGGAGAAACGGGTGCAGGTATATTTTATACAATGTTATTTGTATTCACCGGTGCCATGAGATTGCCTATTACAACCATTATAGGAATATTCGATGCTTTCAGGTTATTGATGATGTCACCTAGACAATTTGATCGACGGTATAATTCTAACAGAGAAGATGGACTTGAAAGAAAAAGGACTAAGACTAAGACTCAAAGAGAACTTTATGAAATGCGTAAGAGGCAACAAAATCAGAGAGGAGTAACCCGAGTTAATCCTTATAAAAATACGGGAGTAAAAAAATATAAAGAATACGATATTGAAGGTGCCATCGAAGATTTTAACAAAGGTTTAGAAATAGAGCCACGCGATATTTCACTACATTTTAATCTCGCTTGTGCTTACTCTATGGAGGAAGAAAAGGATAAAGCATTATATCATTTAGATCAAGCGATAAGAAATGGATATAAGGATGAAGAAAAAATTACCACTCACGATGACTTGGCTTTTCTGAGAATTCAGCCGGAATTTGAAAAATATCAGGCCAATGGGTATCAACTAAAAGGTAGTATAGACGTCAAAGAACCAAATTTATTAGAAGACGATATTTTACTCTCACAGCTTAATAAGCTATCTGAATTGAGGAAAAAGGGTTTATTATCCGAGGATGAATTTTTAGTAGAGAAGAAAAAATTGATGAGAAAGTAAACCAATTGGCGATTTTATTCGTCTTATATTAAATAGATGTATCCTTGATTGCTGAAAATATCATATCAAATTCTTTAGTTCATCTTCACATAGATGATACCATAGCACAGGCGCTGACAATAATGCATATAAATTATGTAAAGCATTTACCTGTTATTTCTGGTAATAAATTACTTGGGATCGCTTCGGAGGAGATGCTTTTAAAATTTGACGAAACAAAAACATTAAAAGAATTCCCGTTGGAAGGGGTTGCCATTTCTGCAAAAGTTGATGATCATATATTTGAACTGCTAGGAAAAATCATTGAAAATAGACTTACCTCTCTACCCATACTAGACCTTAATGGTAATTATGCTGGCCTAGTTTCTCAAGAAGATTTACTTAAAACATTTGCACACAGTTTTTCAATAGGAAAGACAGGAAGCTTGCTAGTATTAGAAGTTAATCGACGTTCTTATTCATTGACACAAATATCAAGAATAGTAGAATTAGAAAATGCTTCGATTATTTCAAGCTTTATTACTGAAATAGAAGAAAGTGTAAACATACTCGTGACACTTAAAATCAACAGTGTTGATATACAATCCATCATAAGAGCTTTTGACCGATATGATTATGAGGTAAGGGCAACCTATGCAGAAAAGGAGGTGATGGATAATCTTAAAGAGAGATATGACTCTCTAATGAAGTTTTTAAATGTATAATCATACATTAATTTATATCCTTTTACTTTGGTCTTCAATAGCCATATCCCAAGACCATCTAGAAATTCAAGCTTTACATTTTTCAGGTAATAAAAAGACCAAAGAACACGTCATCAGAAATGAGTTAAATTTTTCAGAAGGCGATTCAATCCTTCTCACAGAACTTGACAAATTTATTGAAAGGAATGAAAAAATTTTAGAAAGCATTGGGCTTTTTAATGCAGTTAATATCAACGTTCAAAATCTAAAAGGATCACAAGGAGACCTTCTAATAACTGTTAATGAGAATTTGTACCTATTTCCTGCACCGATATTAGAGTTTGCTGATAGGAACTTTAATGTTTGGTGGCAAGAGCAGAATAGATCATTAAATAGACTTAACTACGGGGCCCGATTAAGACACTACAATTTAACTGGAAATAAAGATCCGGCGCTTATTGTTCTTCAATTTGGCTACACCCGAAAATTTGAGTTTAAATATGGAGTTCCATATTTAAACAAAGAGAAAAATTTAGGATTTTATTCAAGTATTTTTTACTCAGACAACAGAGAAATTCCTTACATAACCGAAGGAAACAAATCTCTTTTTTATAAACATGAGGATGAAAGAATCATGTTGAAAAGATATCGTGCATCTGTGAGATTGAGTTACCGACCAGAGCCTCAAAAACACCATTCTTTGAGTTTAGAATTTCACAAAAATTCTGTTGATGACTTTGTTATTCAAGAACTGAACCCTGACTATTTTTTGGAAGGTCAAAATTCATTGAAGTTCTTTATGATTAATTATGATGCCCAATATGATCGCAGAATAAACTATTTGTACCCGTTTAAGGGATATCGCTTATTCTTTAATGTAAAGAAAGAGGGTTTAGGAATATTTAATGAGCAGAATAGTTTATTACTTAGAGGAGGAGCGGAGTTTTTCTATGAATTGAAAGAAGATTTTGGACTAGGCACCAAGCTTACCGGAAGGACAAATACTATTAGGAGTCAGCAAGCTTTTGCAAACAATACGGGATTAGGGTATGGAAATAATCTAGTTTCTGGGTATGAGTTATATGTTATGGATGGTATTGATTATTTTCTAGCGCAGAATCACATAAAGGGAAAATTAATTGAATTTGATTACAACTGGCCTAAATTCATGATTAATCAATTTGAGCAAATGAATGTCAAATTATTTTTGAGATTTAATTTCGATTTCGCCTACGTCAATGAGCCTACATATGTAGATACCAACGATTTGAATAATAGATGGATTTATGGTTATGGTCCAGCCATTGATTTGATACTTTATAATAGTTTTCTTTTTAGCTTTGAATATAGTTACAATGATATTGGTGAACATGGCTTTTATATCAATACAAGGAATTCGTTTTAAATGAAAATTAGTCTCTACGGACAAAAATATAAAGAAGAACATAAGCCTTACCTGGATCTTCTAATGCAGAAGTTAAAAATTTTGGATGCGGATGTATATATGTTTCAGGACTATGCTAGTCAAATAGATAGCAGTCTTCCTACCTTTACATCCAATTCAGATCTATTAAAAATAGACCCTGAATTAATGATTACACTGGGGGGTGACGGTACCATATTAGGCGCCACCAGTATTATCAAAGATATAGACTTACCGATCTTAGGTATTAACTTAGGACGTTTAGGTTTTCTCGCAGGGACTGAAAAAAATAAAATAGAAGTAGCATTGGATGCCTGGGTATCTAAAAACTATAGGATTGAAGATAGAACTATGATAGGAATAAAATCATCGATTCCAATCTTTGAAGACTATAGTTATGCCTTGAATGATTTTACCCTATTAAAAAGGGATACCTCTTCCATGGTAAAGATTCATTCTTATATCGATGGACAATTTTTAAATTCCTACTGGGCTGACGGATTAATAGTATGTACACCTACAGGATCGACTGGCTATTCCTTAAGTTGTGGAGGACCAATTATTTTTCCAGACTCTGGTAATTTTGCTATCACTCCAGTTGCACCTCATAATCTAAATGTTCGACCGATTGTCATACCTGATGATTCTGTCATTAGTTTTAAAATTGAAGGTAGGTCTGAAAACTTTTTATGTACCCTTGATTCAAGATTTGAAACAGTCACTTCGGAACACGAAATTGAAGTATTTAAAGCTCCCACAACCACCAAATTGGTTTTTTTGGAGGAGATAAAATTTATGAATACTATCCGGCAAAAACTCAGCTGGGGATTTGATACAAGAAATATTTAATGAATAAAGGTAAATACGACAACATATCATTTCTTTAGCGGTTATCTTTGTATAAATTATTTCTAAAAAGCCATGAACGACGGCACTCTAAAAAATATCAAAGAAAACAGTCCATACTACGAGTTTCTCGAGATAGATTTAGACGCCCACCATGAAAAGGTTCGATTTTTTGAAGAGAACAGAGGGGAAATTTACAACCTAGACTTTAGTTATAAAATCTTTATCTGGTGCGATTACGCCATATCCGTTTTTGAACTGGGCAGATATCAGGAATTTATAAAATTATCTGATGAACTTATTCCTACAGTTATTAACGAAAATATTTTTAGAATAAGAGATATAGATATTTATTCTGCACTTCTATTTAGAAAAGGAGCCTCACTATATAATATAAACAAGCTAGAAGAAGCAGAATATGTATTCAGTGAATTATGTAGAATAGAAAAAGACACCCTTCACCAAAAGGCTTGGACTCAGACCATCCAAAGAATACTTAAAGGCAAGTTGAGATATTTACAAGCAATAAGTGTATTACTATTTATTTTTACCGCGATAGTCATCGCTGTGGAACTTTTAGTGATAAGAAACTTCTATCCGGCACTGACAGAAGACTTTGAATTCTTTAGAATCTGTACCTTCGTTTCAGGGTTTTTAGTTTTAATCGGACTTGAACTTTACATCCGATTTAAATCCATTAGATTGTTTCAAACAAGAGTAAAAAAATGAGTAAGTATCTTACCATATTTCTATTATTTCTATCGTCTTCAATATTTTCTCAGGTTGCAGTTGAAAGTTTTTGCCTCAATCAAAAATTTGAAAATACGGTTAATCGATACCTGAAGGAAAGTGTTGATTTGGTTTCTGTAGTAGATATACACGAAGAGTTAAATGACTCCCAAAATGAATTGATAATCTTAGACGCAAGAGAATATGAGGAATATGAAGTAAGCCATATACCTGGAGCTCTTTACATCGGATACGATTCTCTCAACGATACGTTATTACAAAACCTAGACAGGAACGGTGACATCGTTTTGTATTGTTCCATTGGATATAGAAGTGAAAAGATCGGAGAACAAATGAAAGAATTAGGTTTTCAGCATGTTCGAAACCTATTTGGAAGCATTTTTGAATGGACGAATAGAGGTTTCCCCATTGAAGACATGAATGGAGAAGAAACAGAGAATCTACATACCTATAATAAATCTTGGGGTAAGTGGGTTGAGGCCCCTAATATCAAAAAACAGAACTAATGTCTTACAGTAGTCGATATAGATATAAGTCGATGCGGGAAAAGAACGCCCAATCCTGGAAACGTTTCAAAGCCGTGGCTCTCTTTGCCCTAATTATACTCATCGTCTTAGGCATTAAAAACAGAGTCCTGATAAAAGACTATATACTTACCTACGTTTATTAGAATATTTGCCTTGAGCATAATCACATGCCTCTATTAATTTGTTACAGGCAATTTCAATTTCTTTATTACTTATTATCAAAGGAGGTGCTAGTCTAAAACTTCTATTGTTAAATAAAAAGTAATCTACAATTACTCCTAGTTCCATTCCTTTCGTGATGATATGTTTTAAGTATTTTCTCTTATCCAATTCCACGGCCATCATAAGTCCTGAAGATCTTACTTCTTTGATTATCGGATGTACTAAAAGTTTGTGAAAGAGTTTTTCTTTCTCATAAACTTTTGATACAACATCTTCCTCGATTATTGCCTCCAGTGTTCCTAGTGCCGCTGCACAACTCACGGGATGTCCGCCAAAAGTTGTGATGTGTCCTAACATTGGAGACTTAGTAAATGCAGACATAAGACTCTGGGCACAGACCATGGCGCCTATAGGCATACCGCCACCCATTGCTTTCCCAATACAAAGAATGTCAGGAACTAGCCCATATTTTTGAAAAGCGAAAAGTTCACCCGTTCGCCCAAACCCTGTTTGAATTTCATCTAGGATCATCAGTGCGCCCACTTTTTCACATTGAGCTTTCACCTTTTTAAGGTAATCTTTAATTGGTGGACCAACACCGGCTTCTGCTTGAACAGGCTCCAAAATCACTGCCGCCGTTTTAGATGATATTTTTTCTAAATCATTAATATCATTAAAGTCGATGTGTCTAACACCAGGGATTAAAGGAAGAAATGCTTCACTATATTCATGATCACTTCGGAGGCTTTCAGCGCCTTGCGTACTTCCATGGTAGGCATTCCGACAAGCAATGATTTCATATCTTTCGGTCGTTCTTTTAGCCAACTTCATAGCGGCTTCTATAACTTCAGTTCCAGCCATGAAGTAGTAAATAGAATTAAGAGATTCAGGTAATTGTTGAACCAATAAATTTGCGTAAGCGATCTGGGTATGCTGAATATGCTCTCCATAAACCATGGTATGAAGATGTTTTTCAAGTTGTTCCTGAATGCGAGCGATCACTTTTGGATGCCGATGGCCCAATGAACTTACAGAAATTCCAGAATTTAAATCCATGAATATATTTCCATGAACATCGTGGATATAAATTCCTTCCGCATGATCTATTTCTAGACCTAATGGAATTGGGCTTGTCTGAGCAATGTTGGATAAAAATAATTCTCTATTTGACGGCATATTCAAGTATGTGATGCAAAAGTAAGGAACAATATGTCGACATAAATGAATGAAAACCACATTATCTTTACCTTTGTATTAAACGTAGAAAAATGGCGACATCCGTTTGGGATCAGATAAAGCAATTAACAGAAGAAATTTCATCGGCAACTTGTGAAAATTCCGAGGCTCTCGAAACTTTCAGAATAAGGTTTCTCGGGAGTAAGAATGTCTTAAAGCCACTCTTTGGTGAAATTAAAAATGTTGAAAACACCAGGAAAAAAGAGTTTGGTCAAGAAGTTAATGCTTTAAAACAATTAGCAGAACAGAAATTTAAAGAGCAACAAAATTCTATCAAACGACAGGATAAAGCGGCTGAAAAGAACACCATGGATATGAGTCTTCCTGCGGGTTTATTTCCGCAAGGGTCCAGGCATCCGGTTTCCATTATAATGGATCGGATTATTGATATTTTTGAAAAAATCGGGTTTTCTGTAGCTGAGGAAAGAGAAATCGAAGATGATTGGTTCAATTTCACGGCCATGAATACGCCGGAAGATCATCCTGCCAGAGATATGCAGGATACCTTCTATCTTAAGGATTCTGAAAAAAACCTTCTAAGAACACATACATCTTCCGTACAATCGCGGGTAATGCTGGAAAGCAAACCGCCGATCAGAATTATTGCTCCTGGTAGAGTTTATAGAAACGAAACGATTTCTGCAAGATCACATTGCCAGTTTCATCAGGTAGAGGGATTATATGTTGATAAAAATGTTTCTTTCGCTGATATGAAGCAGACACTGCTTTATTTTGCTAGGGAAATGTACGGACCAGAAACCAAGATCAGATTGAGACCAAGTTATTTTCCCTTTACAGAGCCCAGTGCAGAGATGGATGTTTATTGGGGATTAAAAAATGAGACGGACTATCGAATCACCAAAGGAACAGGTTGGTTAGAAATTTTAGGTTGCGGAATGGTTGATCCAAAGGTTCTTGAAAATTGTAATATTGATCCTGAAAAATATACCGGCTTTGCCTTTGGTATGGGAATAGAACGACAGGCGATGTTAAAATACAACATTGGGGACATTCGCCTTTTGTTTGAAAATGATGTGAGATTCTTAAAACAATTTAGTAGCGTCATATGAAACCGTCCGTTCCAAAAGGAACCAGGGATTACCTTCCTGCAGAAGTTTATAAAAGAGAGTTTATCTTTCATACGATTAAGAAAGTCTTTGAAGAATTTTCTTATGTGCCCATCCAAACACCCACGATGGAAAATCTTTCAACGCTTACAGGCAAGTATGGTGAGGAAGGAGATAAATTATTGTTCAAGATTCTAAATAATGGAGACTTTCTTTCTAAGGCTGATCAAGATGCGTTGACCACTAAAGATTCTCAGAAATTGGTTTCTAGCATTTCGAAGAGAGGTTTACGTTATGATTTGACAGTGCCTTTTGCAAGATATGTTGTTCAACATCAGAATGATTTATATTTCCCATTTAAACGCTATCAAATTCAACCAGTGTGGAGAGCTGACCGTCCACAAAGAGGTAGGTATAATGAGTTCTATCAATGTGATGTTGATGTGGTCGGATCAGAGTCTTTATTATATGAAGCTGAACTGGTTCAGATTTATGATAAAGTTTTTGCGGCATTAGGGATTGATGTCACGATTCGTGTTAACAACAGAAAGGTACTCTTTGGCTTTGCTGAATCTTTAGGACTAGAAGATTCATTTGTGGACATGACCATCAGCTTAGATAAACTGGATAAGATCGGAGAAGAGAAGGTGATTGAGGATATGGTTACTAAAGGAATTGATCGTACAAAAGCCGAAAAAGTAATCAATTATATTTCTGCCGAGAATTTAAAAGATTTAGAATCTGCTTTCGCAAATAGCCCTACGGGTCAGAAGGGTTTAGAAGAATTAAAAGAGTTTCATTCATACCTAGACCTCATAGAGTGCAAGAACAAGGTTGTATTTGATCCATCACTCGCGCGAGGTTTAAACTATTACACGGGTTGTATTTTTGAGGTGGACTCCAATGCCGTAGAAATCGGTAGTATCGGTGGTGGTGGAAGGTATGATGACCTCACAAGTGTTTTTGGACTAAAGGGAGTAAGCGGAGTTGGAGTTTCATTTGGGTTTGCAAGAATCTATGATGTGATGACAGAGCTTAAGCTTTTTCCTAAGTCCCTAGAAAATATGACCAAGGTATTGGTGGTATGCTTAGATAAAGAGTCATTAGCCTATGGTTTCTCTGTCGGGTCCCAGCTCCGAGTCGCTGGTATTCCTACGGACATCTATCCCGAGCCCAAGAAGCTCAAAAAGCAATTGGGCTACGCTAATAATAAACACATTCCATACGCAATCATTATAGGTGAAGAAGAACGACGAACCAATAGTCTTCAATTAAAAGATATGAATACAGGCAATCAAAGCCTAGTTTCAATAGAAGATGCTGTAAAACAGCTAATTGAAGACACTTCAGAAATTTAGCAGAATTTTATTTGGCGCCTCAAAACAAACTGTTGATCTGCGCGTTTGTAGTAATTCATTGGCTTTAAGAAGTAAAGCCTATTTCGATTCAATTTGCACTTATAAGAGAAAATTTACCTGTTTTTGTGGCACAGAATTTGCGCAATTACATATAACACTCTTTTTTAATATGAATTAGTCACATTAAGAAAGGTTTTTATATTTGCAACCCGGTTTAAATAATTGAACTAAAGGTTTAATGTTTAAACTCAAGAAAATCAATATATTTCATATTAAATATGTTGGTTTTTGACCAAAACCGATTAAAAATGCTTAATTCCATGACTCAACAGAATATTATTCTGCATATATGTGCAGTATTCATACTGTTGTTATTTTCTTCACCTGCTATGTCTCACGTGACGGCGTATGATCTTAATGATGGTCCTGCGTTTGGAGATAGAGTTACTAAGCTTGATGCAAAGGATAGATTACTTCAATTGAATTCTATCGTTGACATTAAAGTAACCGACGAGGTACAAGAAAGAATACAACAATATACCTACTACTATAGATCCTCTGCGGAAAAAATCTTAGGTAAGGTAGGTGTATACTTTCCAATCTTTGAAAAGGAGATTAGAAGAAGAGGGATGCCTGATGATCTAAAATATATAGCTGTAGTTGAATCCCTCCTTAACCCAAAGGCAACATCTAAAGCTGGTGCCGCTGGTCTGTGGCAATTTATGAGGTCGACTGGAAAAATGGTTGGTCTTGAGGTAAATAGTGAAGTTGACCAAAGACGCAGCATCAATTTATCGACACAAGCAGCACTCGACTATTTACAATCTTTACACGATAGATTTGGAGACTGGTCTTTAGCAATAGCTGCATACAATTGTGGTCCTGGTAATATGTGGAAGGCTATTAAAAAATCTGGTAGCAAAGACTATTGGAAATTGAGGCACCACCTGCCTAAAGAAACTCAAAAGTACTTACCAAGAATAATTGCGGCAATGTATCTTACCAACTATTATCAACATCATGGTTTACAACCAGTTTCAGTTGAAAGAGAATACTACCAATCCGTTATAGTTAAGGTAAAAGGAGAAATAGATCTAAATAAAATTTCTACGGAACTAAATGTAGATAAAGAAATTTTACAAAATCTAAATCCAGAATATTTAAAAAGTAAAATTCCTAACTCTAAAGGTCAGTACTCTTTAAGAATACCTTCTAAGGTCCAGGAAAAATATTTAGAATTATACGAACCAGGTGTATACTCCTTGTTAATAGAAGAAAGAGAAGAAGCAAAGCGTGTTGCAAAACTAGAAGAGGAAAAGAAGAGAGCAGAAGAAGAACTAGCATATATGAAAAGTATGAAAAAAGATACCATCAATGCGTTAGAAGAAATAGTTACTCTTCTTTTCAAATCAATTCATTCTCAAGGTCAAAAGAATTATAGCATACCAAGGATTATGAGATCAAAATCACAGTATGTAAAGGTATAAATAAAAAAGTCCCACTTCATGTGGGACTTTTTTTATGCATCAAATTACTTAATTTCAATATCTCTTTCACTGCTGCCTTGCTGTGTTAACTTGGGAAGTGTTATAAAAAGAATTCCTTCTTTATAACTTGCTTTCACATTTTTTCTATCAATACCTTCTGGAAGATTAAATGCTCTGGAGAAAGAATTATAATTAAATTCTCTTCGAGTAAATTTCACTTGCTCAGAAGTAGTTTCTACTTCTTTAGTTGTAGAAACTTTTATTTGATCCCCTTCAAGTGTGATTTTAAAATCTGCCTTACTCATTCCAGGTGTGGCTAATTGAATTGTAAAGGATTCATCGCTTTCCAAAACATTTGCTCTTGGATGAGAATTTACAAAGTCACTTCCTATAAAATCTCCAATTGTCGAATTAACAAAACCATCCAACAATTGAGTAAGAGACGCACTATTACTCATATCGTATTTTTTCATGGTTTTGATTTTAGCTAATTGAAATTTCTCTCGCTTTAGCTTCTTCAGCTATTGGCAGAGTGATGGTAAGTATTCCATTATTAAGTTCAGCCTCAATCTTGTCACGATCAATTTTGTCATTTAATTTAAAAGACCTATTGACTGATTTTGAACCGGAATGAAATTCGTGTCTGCGGTATTTAATTTCGCTTTCTTTTCCCTCCGCGGTGATAACGAGCAAATCATTCTCAATGGCCATTTTAATTTCAGACTTCGTAAAACCTGGTATGAGAAGTTCTAGCTTCCAATCATTTTCATTTTCAATAATGTTGGCTTGCGGTTGATAAGAATTTTGGGAAGTACCTTGCAAAGCATTGGCTCTTCTTCTTGTAGCTAATTGATTATACATAATATTCAGTTTTTAAATGATTAAATCTGAATATTCTTGTTCAATAGTTATTCCATTCCAAAATTTAGGTAAAATAGTCGCTTAGCTTTAATTTTAAGCGCCAAATTGACGCACAAAACTAAAACAAACCGACACATTGTCCTATTTTACGATGGCAAGTTTGTGAATTTCTGTAAAACCTTCGAAGGATAATTCCAAAAAGTAGATTCCATTCTCTAGAAATGAAAGATTTATTGATCTATTAGTTTTGGTTTGGTTGTGAATCAACTGACCAGCCTGAGAAAATACTTTGATATCAATATTATGGTCTGTTCCAGAGACTTGAACAAGTCCAGTACTTGGATTAGGTAATACTGCGAGCTTGATATTTGTAATATCATTAGTAGAGCTGATTGTATTTTCAAGTAGTCCACTTCTAGGACCGAGCAACATATTTCTCATTAAATCAACTTGCTGAATTGTGAACATGTTTTGGCAACTTTCAACGGAGTAGTCCATATAGTTTTCAATCATGTCTGGGAGCATATCATTTTCACAACTGTCTTTTCCATGCGTGTCTGAACAGCTAGGAACATCATAAGTTGGTTGAGAGTTACTCCCAGCCGCTGGTGTGTCGTCTATTCCATCATCTTCAGTACAATCTCCATCACCCCAGATGTGTCTTAGACCTAAGTAGTGACCTACTTCGTGGACTGCTGTTCTTCCCTGATCATTTATCCCAGCCAAAGCCCCAAGGTTTGGATTGGTTCTACCTACAACTTGATAATGTAAAACAACGCCTTCTACATCTTCTAAATTTTCTGGAAGCGTTCCATCTGGCCAGTTTGGAGCCTCCATCGGTGGATACGCAAAACCTAATATGAAAGGAGATTCCATGCCACCGGCGTCAATGGATAAATTGGCAACCCAAACATTCATGTATCGATCGGTATCCCAAGCATCCTTTCCACCAGATTCATCAAACTTCATTGCATCCAAATCTAATCCTTCATCCAATCCTATAAATTCAAATATACATGCTAAAATCTCAGGATCTTGAAGGTCAAATCCACATTCTGTTATTGCCTCAAACAGAGCGGCTAAATCAATATTTGTAAAAGAAGTTATATCTGTTTCTGTTCGTGTTATACCAGAGCTAGGACTTCCTTCAGGATCTTCTCCCGCTAGAAAAAATTCAATTTCTGCATCTGCAGCAACAGGTAAAAATAAATCACGAGTTTCCGATGCATTAGCATTTGCCCTGCGAAAATCCTCGTTCAGAATATCTATTTGTTCCTGGATTAATTGGTCAGAAATATTTTGAGCATCATTGTTGTAAACTACATGAAATACGACTGGAATTTTTAAGACGACAGAAGATCTTTGTAAATTCTCTTCCTTTTGTGCTTTCGCAAATGTATGCTCAATTATTGCATTGACGCCCGGGTACTTTTTTTCTAAAAGCAGTTTAGAAATCTGATCACCGCAAATTTGTTGCTGTGCGTTTAATGAGGTAAAGCTTAATAAGACAAGGAGGAAAAATAGGGAGATTCTCATATTTATGTTTTCAGTCACAAATATACACGAGAAAGAAGGACCTAAACCATTTGAAGTCTTAAATCAGAATTAAAGTCTGCTTGAAATATTATTGACAAGGACCAATGAAAGCCTCGAAAGTAGCCCCAGCTTGAAGGGTAAATCCATTGTTAAGCTCAACACTATTACCTGCTACATAGGTAATATTTGCGCCATTTGATATTAGATTATTTGCGATTATACTATTTTCAGCACTTACAACTTCAATGTCTGTACTTCCGTAATTAGTACTTATTGATTCATCAAAATTACAAGGCATCATTACATTCAATAGATAATCTTCTGTCTCTCCATAGTTTAGTCCAATACCACAACTATGGGCGGCGGTTAACGGATTTGTGCCATATCTGCAGACAATACGCAGTAGTTTATTCCCAATACTTGTTCCCGTGGGTATGACCACGGCACTTGTAACGTTGGTCCCCGCAGGAATATGACCTAGATCGATAAATTCATCTGCATCTAAGAAATCCCCATCTAAGTTCCAATCAATATATGCAGCAATATATTCTGAATAATTGGGCGTCGGTTTAACCGTTAAGTCATAACTACTGCCAATATGCACATCGGTTATTATTTGTTTATAATCACTATAATTATTTCCGTCTGTTGCGCAACCTGATTGTAAATTGCTTATTGAATTAAAACTTACATCATCAATAAAATCAGTTGTACTACAGCAGCTATTGTTGTAGGTAACATTACAATAGTTTGGAAAAGCTGGAATATTTATTCCAAAGTCCATATCTGAAATATCAAAGAATACATTATCACTCGCATTAATTCTAACCCTTGCAAAAGAGGTAAATTCGTTTGGAACAATTATATCATGACTTCCATCATTTGTAACGTTGCTAGCTAGATTTATTGGATATGTGTAACCACCATCTAGAGAAAGTAGAATATCAACTTGAGAACAATTCACAGGGGCCACATCAGTATTGGCTACATCCCAATTAATGGTCTGCGTTTCTCCGGTTATCCATTGAGTCGCGGTATTCGGGGAGCTAACGATAAACGGTCCACTATTTCCATCGACATTTATAGTAACATCGCTCTTAGTAGTCAAACCATTCGACGACACATTATCTCGTACCGTTACATCAAAATTAAGCGTTCTAGTAACGGATGGGAGAACTTCCCAAGTTGCATTATCTCCATTTATTATGGTATTCAAACTAGGGAAACATCTAAATTCTTCATAACTAGGCTCGCGACTTCTAAAAAGAGGACCACCGGTATTTGTTGAAACTGGAGGCTGTGGATGATTACCTATGTTGTCTTGTTGTTCCCAGCAATAACTTAAAACATCCCCATCAATATCATTTGCAGTAGCGCTTAACATGAATGGGGTAGAATGAGGAATGGTAAGATCTGGACCTGCAGAGACCGTAGGATAATTATTTCCTAGGTTAATATTTGTCGGGCAGGTATTTCCATTTCCATTGGTTGTAAAGGCTTCTATTTCTTCAATATTTATTCCATTAAAATATGGATCACTATTGTCTTGGATGTTGGGAGAACAGATTCCTGCATAACCCATAATGGTAGAGCCACTACCTGGCTCAACAGCCGTATTATTATTTCTGTTACAAGAATTATATTGTATGTGATTGGCCCCAAATTGATGCCCCATTTCATGACAGACATAGTCAACATCAAATGCATCACCAATCGGATTTCCAATCGCTGAAATTGCTCTTGCCTTATTAGAACCGCAGGGACCATTCAAGTAAGCAAGTCCAGAACCCGCAGTCCCAAATAAGTGACCAATATCATAATTCGAGGAACCTATAACTAAGTTAGTATTATCTCGATTTTGGTCAATCATTTGATTTGCGTTCCCATTACTAAATGGATCAGTATTAGAATTTGTGTAAATAAGTAAATCGTTATTAGCTACTAAGACCATTCGAATGGAAAAATCTCTTTCATAAATTGCATTTACTTTTGTAAGTGTTTGATTTATGGCAGCCATCGCATCAGCGGCAGTACCACCATGATAGCTTGCATATTCTCCAGTGCACGCAATGGCGAGTCTATATTCCTTTAAATGAAGATCTCCATTAGTTCTTGTTACTACAGTTGGAATGCTATTATCTGGTTTATGTATAGCTGAATCAAAAGCACAATGAAAAGCAGGTAAACCCGTTTTGGTGGATAAATCGCTTTTATAAAAGACCTCATACAAGTCATCCTCAGTGGCACTTTCAGTTATAGATATGTCCCTGAAATTTGGACCATATATCATAAAATGATATTCTTTAGGCGATGTTGAAAATCGGAGAGAAACTCCTGGTTTGTCAACACTGTAGCCATTGTAGGACTTGATATTTGGAAATTTGTTCTGAAGCTTTGGAACCATAATTGAAGTTTCTTCAATATAAAACTCCATGGTTTCACCATTAGGAAGAGGGAGATTAATGGTCGGAAGTAGATGTAAGGATAAGTTTGCCTTTTTACTTGGAACATCTTTTAAAGCCAGTAAAAAGGAATCCTTAAACTTAAGTTTCTTTTTAGGACCAGAGCATATGACAGAGTTATCTGACGCATTAAATTCTTTTCTGGAATTAGATTCCTTATTAAAATCCCAATCTATTATTTGAGCCTCGCTAATAGTCGCCAAGCACACAAATAGATAAACAATGAACATTCTCATGTTATACAATTGTAAATTTGTTTATGTTATTCTAAAATGATATTGGGTACTGAAGGGTAGGAAATTGTGGAAGTATACCATTATGCCTACATCCACCGTTTAAATGTGATGGACATTTGGTAAATTTGAATTTAATGGGTAGACGGGTTACAATAGGTTGGTTTCTGATTTTGTTGGTTGTGCGTGTAAGTATTGCCCAATCAAAACCAATAAACACCATAACTTCGTCGGAAATAAGTAATACAATTATCTTGCCGATTCAGGATAACTCTTCCTTAATAAAATCCGAATTAACATCTCAAATAGACGGAAGACCTGTACATTTTGCCAAGGGTATAAAGGTCAATATTACCCCTGAAACGCACGGAAAATGGGAGTCTCGCGGAAAAAATGAACTTAGATGGGAATTAATTATTAAATCTCCAGATGCCTTTTCTTTAAATTTAGGATTTAACAATTTTATGCTACCTGAAGGTAGTCAGCTATTTTTATCCGATGCAACAGGTAATGACACCAAGGGGCCATTTACGGAAAGTGATAACAAAGAACACAAGGAATTCTGGACTCCTTTAATTCGAGGAGATGAAATACACATCGTTCTTGTATTGCCTAAGGATAAAAGAGAAGAACTGATAATGAATTTGACGAAAGTCAGTCATGACTATTTAGATTTTGCCTCCAAAATATCTGGATCATGTAATCTTGATGTTATATGTGGCGAAGATGATGGATATGAGTTGGTTGAACAATATCGTGACATTATCCGATCAGTGGGAGCATATCACATCAACGGAGAAGCAACCTGTACAGGATCATTGGTTAACAATACGCTCAAGGACAAAAAACCCTATTTTCTCACAGCAGACCATTGCGGTGTTACAAGTTCTACAGATGCCTCTTTGGTTGTGTATTGGAATTATCAGAGTTCTTATTGTCGGGAACTTGGTAGTTCTATTAATTCAGAAGACGGAGATGGAAGATTTGATCAGTTTACCATTGGGTCAATATTAAGAGCCTCTTGGGAGGATTCAGATTTTGCTTTGTTAGAATTGGAATCTCCAGTACAAGAACAATTCGATCCTTTCTATGCAGGATGGAATGCAGAAGGCGCCTATCCCGCATCTGCTATTTGTATACATCATCCAGCAGGAGAAGAAAAAAGAATAAGTTTTGAATTTGACCCTTTAACGTCCAATAACACCGTCAATTTCATTTATGTAAATGATTGGGATATTGGAACAACTGAAGGTGGTAGCTCTGGTGCTCCACTATTCAATCCTTCTAGTCAAATTATAGGTCAATTAAAGGGAGGCCTTGCTTCATGTAGTAATGATTCTTACGATCGATTTGGAAGGTTTGCAAGATCTTGGGTAGGAAATAGTTTTCCATCTGGTTCACTAAAACCTTGGTTGGATCCTGAAAATACAGGCGTACTTTCTATTGATGGCTTCGAAGGAGATTTTTTTCCATCCGTAGAATTTAGTGTATTAAATATTTGTAATGAAACAGATCAGTTATTAACGATTGATGTTACAACCAGCAATGCTTACGCAAATTTTATAACTATTGAAGTTGACAATGTACCTATCGGAGTTACGGTCTCACAAATATCGGAGAACATTACTCCGGGAGATAAAGGAATGTTTATTCTTGAAATCCCTTCCGACATTCCATTTGGTTCCTATCCAATAGAGATTACAACAACAGATGGAATAAACGAAGGTTCGGTAGGAATAACATTAAACATTTATAACGAAGTACCTACAAGCGTAGCGTTAGCATTTCCTACAGATGAATTTATTAATGCTAGTACATCTCAATTGTTGGAATGGAACGAAGTGGATCAGGCGCAAGACTATCAGTTGGAGGTGAGTGAAAAAGAAAATTTTAGTACCCTAGTCTTACAAGAACAATTCAACAACGAAACGAATGCTGTTGCATCAGGACTTATGGAGCTCACTCAATATTTTTGGAGGGTAAGGTCAACGAATAGTTGTGGTGAAGGAGACTGGTCTGAAATATTCTCGTTTACAACAGCACCACTTTTCTGCAAAACATATAAATCAGAGCATGGGCCTATTGAAATCCCAGAGGCAGGTTTTAATACAATTATCTCAGAAATATTTATAGAAAATTCATTGACATTAAACGACATTAACGTGTTGAATGTAGATGTTGAACATAGCTATATAAGCGATCTTGATATTGTGTTATTGAGCCCTGACAATGAAAGAACAAGTGTTTTAATCCAAACACCATGCGGCGACGACCAAAACATTTTTATGGGCTTTGATGATCAATCATCTGAATTAGTCTATCCATGTCCTCCTATTAATGGTGAAGCATATCGACCAATAACCCCTTTATCCAATTTATTAAATACAGATTCAGAAGGCGCTTGGTCCCTACAAGTAAGTGATACTTATAATCTTGATGGTGGACAATTTAATTCCTGGGAAGTAGAATTTTGCTTTACTGGAGTTACTGAAGCAGTTGCCATTAATCTCGAGCCGGGCAAATCAATCTGTGTTGGTCAAGAGGCTAGCATCAGAATTTATTATGATACCAAAGGCTCAGCAATGAATGCAGCTTCTTTGGAAAACATTCAGGGAGAAATCATCAATTTTGATGATTCTTTTTTACCCTTGAATGGAAGTGGGGTTATTGATTTGGTTTTAACCGAACCTACGGAGCTTGTAATGGGTTTTCAGGATATTTACTTTAAACTGGGAAGTCTAGATGAAATATTATTGGAAATTGAGCAAATTGAGAGCTCAGAAATTACCTCTTTTTCTCCGGATATTGAAGGACTTACGACGGATAGGATTGGAACTTTTAATTGGACAGCAAGCAATAGTACAGGCTTTATTGCTGAAATAGCAAGGGACCCTGATTTTGAAGACATTGAATGGCAGCAGGAATTTGGAGCATCAGTGAGTTCATTTAATGGTCCTTTAATTCCTAACGGAACATACTACTTAAGGATGTCTTCTCTAAATGCATGTTCTCAATTTTATACGCCTACATACAATTTTATAATTGAAGGCTCAGTTAATACCTATGAGACGATCTTAAACCACATAGAGATATTTCCTAATCCAGTTGATGATTTATTAATTATCGATGGAAATATCGATTACCAAAACGTTGAAGTTGGGATATTTGACATTACTGGAAAACAAATGAAGCAATTTGTTTTTAGAAGCGAGACGCATCAAACCGATGTTTCGCAACTAAAACCAGGAGTGTACCTGATAGAAATAGCGCTGGAAGATGAGAGGAAGGCTGAAAAGCTGATCATTTTCTAGCCAAACCAAAACTACATATGAAAAAACTCGCATTAGCTAGCCTGTACCTGCTATTGTTGGTCTTTGTTTCCAAAGAAGGATTACTTAAGATAAACGAGGTAAAGGCGATCTACATTGATGCTATAATTCCCGACGAAGAATTATTTGATATAGCAACTTATTGTTTTCTGATGAATGAAGAATCTACAGTTCGTAATGAGACAACTTCTTAAAGGTTTCTAAGCGTTCATTAATTTCTAGATCACTTAGTCCTTTAATTCTTTCAATACTGAAGTCCTCTACACAGAAAGAAGCCATCGCTGACCCATTGATGATTGCACGTTTCATGTTATCAAATGAAATGTCCCCGGTCTTGGCGATATACCCTAAAAATCCACCAGCAAAACTATCGCCAGCCCCTGTTGGATCTTTAACTTCAGCGAGTGGAAGTGCTGGAGCGAAAAACATCTGACCCTCACCAAAAAGTAAAGCTCCGTGCTCTCCCTTTTTAATGATCAAATATTTAGGACCCATTGTAAGTATTTTTTCTGCAGCTTTTACCAGAGAGTATTCTCCTGAAAGCTGTCTTGCTTCCTCATCATTAATGGTTAATACGTCAACTCTCGCAATGACTTTTTTAAGAGCATCAAGTGCAATATCCATCCAGAAATTCATGGTATCTAAAACCACAAGAGTGGTATTTTCCAATTGATCTAAAACTTTCGCCTGAATCTCAGGAGTTAAGTTTCCTAAGAGGATATACTTACTATCCTTAAAGTGTTCTGGCAAGACAGGATCAAAATCAGCTAAGACATTTAGCTCTGTAGCTAGGGTATCTCTACCATTCATATCGTCATGATACTTTCCAGCCCAAAAGAACGATTTTCCATCTTCTACAACTTCAATTCCATCTGTATCTATCCCTCTTTCCTCTAAGGCATTCAGTTCATCCTTTGGCCAATCTCCACCTATTATAGATACAAGATTTACAGGTCCCGTGAAATATGAAGCTGCAATTGCGCTATATAAACCTGCTCCGCCTACTACTTTTTCTGCTCTACCAAAAGGTGTGGTAATGTCATCAAAAGCTACGGTTCCTACAGTGAGTAATTCCATTTTATCAATTTTGTGCAAAGGTAAATTATTTAAGGATAAATCGTAGATAGGTTATTTTCTTTCCTTCGGCTAACCACATTTTCTCGTAGTAGGTTTTAACATTTAAAATTTCCGATAACTCTTTAGCATATATGTCTGGATTATCCTCTTCAATAGTAATGTCAGACCTCTCAGCGAGTATTTCTTTTGTATAGTCGTATAGACTTATCGCGTCTGTCTTAAGATGAACAGCATGGCCTTGTTTTAAGAACTGCCTGTATCTGTCTAAAAAAACTGGCGCTGTGAGACGCCTATTTTCTTTGGCAGTAAATGGGTCAGGAAATGTTATCCAGATTTCATCCACCTCATTACTGTCAAAAAACAATTGAATTTGCTCAATTTTAGTTCGGAGAAAGGCAATGTTGTTAAGACCGTTTTCCATGGCTATGGTGGCTCCTTTCCAAATTCTAGCCCCTTTGATATCGACACCAATGAAGTTTCTCTCTGGAAACATTTTAGCGAGTGCAAGGCTATATTCCCCTCGCCCGCAGCCTAATTCTAAGGTAATGGGATGATCGTTTTCAAAGTGTTGTTTTGACCAATTTCCTTTCAATTGATAGTATTCGTCATTTAAACCCAGTAATTTCGGGTCCTTTGGGTCAAAATTTTGATAGACATTTGGAAATGATCTCATTTCCGCAAACTTCATTAACTTATTACGTCGTGCCATTGAAAAAATATGCCAATAAATGCTCGAAGATACATTGAAGTACCTAGAGGATTGTATTTTTAGGCACTCTAAAATCTAATCAATTCTATTGTGTTTATAAGTTAAAGAGTATCGATTCATGAAAAGAACCTTGTTATTTATATTGATGTTGGGTGTGGCTAGTGGAAGCAGTGCACAGGACCTAAAGATTGGTGTAAGATCTGGTCTCAATTATTTTAAAATGTTGGGTGAACTTGAAAGTCAAGAGACACAAAGCTTTTCCTCTGGGTTTCATTTTGGAATTACTGGCACCTATTACTTTAATGACTTTTTCGGACTACGAACTGAAATTCTTTACATACAAAAGTCAAGCTTACTAGAGAATGAAGGAGAGGTTTACTCTTTTGTAGACTACGCTGTAAATTCTGGTGCTCAAAGAGACGTAATACGCGGTCAAGGTAAATACACTTTAAAAAGAACCTTCAATACCTTTACCATTCCGATTCAAGCAGTCATAAAACCTTTTAAAAAATTTGAAGTTTTTGGAGGAATAAATTTTGAGTTTGTAGCAGGATCCATTGGTCAAGGAAATCTTGATTTTGATAATCTTCAAGGTGATGATTGTGGAATAAGCTTTGATCAAACATTGAACTTTAATTATAACACCAATCAAGGGGGTGATTTTGGTAACAATAATGCATCACAGTTGACCATTAACTATGATACGGATGGTGATGGAGAAAAAGAACTTTATTCGTTTTCAAAAACCATAGGGGCGTACCGTTATTTTAATGAGGAGATAGATAAAAACTTAATTCGTTCATTTGATTTAGCATTGACGGGTGGAGTTGCCTATTACATTAATTCTGGGTTGTATATGCGTGCGACCTTTGACTATGGATTGCGTGATATCACCAGAGAGGAATATGATTTTTCTTTGGAAGATTTGCCGGACGATGTCACTTTCGATGAAACTTATATTTTTCGTGATGATTTTGATCGAAAGATTGGCTTTCAGATTTCTCTAGGTTTCCAGTTTTAATTCTTAGAGTGTAGTGCAATTCTATTGCCTTCTGAATCCATAAACAAGGCCATATATCCATGGTCAGGAGATATTTGTTTTTTGCTTTGAATAATTTCTGTTTTCATATCATCAACTTTTGAAAGGGTACTTTCTATATCTTCTACAGAAAAGTAAATGACTATTCCTAATGGAGATGGTGTGTAAAACTTTTCATGTTTTACTAACGAACCTGAGATGCCAGGTAGATTGTTATCGAATGGAAACCAAGCCATTTCCTGATCCCCTAAGCCCATGCTTTTAAGATCCAATTGAAATACATGATTGTAAAATTTTATGGCTCTTTCCATATTTGAAACAGGAATTTCAAACCAATTAACCATATTATTTTTCATCATCAATTTATGTTGGTGAACTTTAAGATAAGACAAGTTTTAATTTGAAGTAATTATGAATTTGCGTAAGCGCAAATGAAGGAACCAAAGTGGATTTAAATGGTTAAATGAATATAAAATGTGCTGATGAAAAATGTTTTCAATCTTATCGGGCTATTGTTTATTATAAGCTTCTTGTTCTACAAATTTCTGTATCAAGCTCCAAAGTTTAACGATGGAGAGGACTTACCTAATTTTGAAGCCCAGTTGATTAATGGGAAATCATTTGAACTTGCAGAACTTAAAGGGAATTATGTCTTATTGGACTTTTGGGGATCGTGGTGTGGTCCTTGCCTAAGGGACAACCCTAATATTGTGAAACTACATCAGGAATTTAACGGTCAAAAGTTTAAAGATGCAAAGGGTTTTGAAGTTGTTTCAGTAGCTATCGAAACAAGTGAAAAAATGTGTAAAGGAGCCATTCTAAGGGACAATTTATATTGGGACTACCATATAATGTTGCTCGATAGATTTAAATCAGATATAGCCCAGGAATTTGGCGTCAGGGAAATACCAACCAAGTATCTATTATCTCCTGATGGGAAAATCCTAAGTGTTAACGAACCCTATGACAAAATGCGAGAGAGGCTACAATCCAAGCTAAATTGACATACAATTGAGCGAATCATGCCATTATGACCTTAAATTTAGCAATGGCAAAACTATTGATATTAGATATGTGATGATAAACAAGATTAAAACAATGACTGAAAAGGCTAAAAAGAAAGCGACTAAAAAGTCGAAAGAAAATCCAGAAGTGAACCCGGAAGTTAACGCGGAGCTAAATCCAGAGGCAGAGGACTTGAAAAGTGAGGTGGATGTCCTAAATACGCAATTGGAAGAAGCGAAAGATAAACATATTCGCTTGTTTGCAGAATTCGAAAATTATAAGAAGCGCACAGTAAAGGAGAAAATGGAGATGTTAAACACCGCGGCAAGAAAGACCATTGAATCTATATTGCCTGTATTGGATGATTTTGACAGAGCAAAGACTAGTGCTGAAGATGATGATAGCGTGGAGCAATTTAGTGAAGGAGTTACTTTGGTGTATCATAAGCTTTACGGCATTCTAGATAACGCAGGGTTAAGTCCAATGGAAAGTACTGGAGAAATGTTTGATCCAGAGTTGCATGAAGCCATTACGGAGATTCCTGCACCAACAGAAGAACAAAAAGGATCTGTGATTGACACAATCACTAAAGGATATTATTTAAACGATAAGATTATTCGTCACGCCAAGGTAGTAGTTGGTAAATAGTAGATTATGGCTAGAGATTATTATGAAATACTGGGCGTTGAGAAGGGCTCAGATGCGGGTACTATCAAAAAGGCCTACCGTAAGGTTGCGATGAAGTATCACCCCGATAAAAATCCTGATAATAAAGAAGCAGAAGATAAATTTAAAGAAGCAGCTGAGGCATATGAAGTTCTAAGCGATGAGGATAAAAGGGCACGTTATGATCGATATGGTCATGCGGGGGTAGGAGCTAATGGTGGAGGTTTTTCAGGAGGCATGAATATGGATGATATCTTCAGTCAATTCGGAGATATCTTTGGTGATGGTGGAAGTCCATTCGAAAGTTTCTTCGGAGGAAGAACAAGTGGTAGGACTCGTTCAAGAGGACAGAAAGGTTCGAATATTAGAATCAAACTTGGATTGACTTTAGAAGAAATACAACTAGGTGTTACAAAGAAGGTAAAGGTGAATAAACAAAACACCTGTTCTTCGTGTAACGGTTCGGGAGCGAAGGATAGCACCTCTGTCAAGGTTTGTTCGACCTGTGAGGGTGGCGGCTATGTCCGACAGGTTAGGAGTACCTTCCTAGGACAAATGCAAACAACAACGGCTTGCCCATCATGTGCCGGTTCCGGAAAACAAATAACCGCTACGTGTAAAACCTGCAAAGGTGAAGGTCGACAAATGAAAAAATCAGAAATTGAGATTGAAATTCCTGCGGGCGTGCAAGAAGGAATGCAATTATCAATGCGAGCAAAAGGGAATGCTGGTAAGAATGGCGGACCTTCTGGAGACTTACTGATCGTTATTGAAGAAAAACCACATGAAAAATTTAGCCGAGATGGTCAAAATGTAATTTATGACCTCTTCCTTAATTTTGCAGATGCAGCTTTGGGCACTAAAGTGGAAGTACCGACCCTAGATGGAAAGGTGAAAATAAAAGTACCGGCAGGAACACCAGCTGGGAAAATATTTAGATTGAAAGACAAAGGTCTACCATCAGTGCAAGCTTATGGAACTGGAGATCAGTTGATAAACATAAATATATGGACTCCAAAAAAGGTGACTGCGGATGAAAAGAAGATGTTAGAAGAGATGAGAGAAATGGAAAATTTCCAACCGCAAATAGGTACTGGGGAAAAAGGATTTTTTGAGAGGATGAAAGACTATTTTGCAGATTGAGAAAACTAGCCCCAATATTATTTATCGCTATTATCTTAGGAAGTTGTGGTCCTAAAGCCATCTATTCTAAATCTATAAATTTGAATGGAGCTTGGACCTATCCTGAGCAGTTAATTACGACGATTGATATTGCGGATACCATTCAGAAATACGACTTGGTAGCTACAATAGATCATGGAGAAGATTTTGGCTATGAAAATTTATACCTTCAGATTACTACGATCTTCCCTGATGGGGAGAAAAGATCGTCTCCCTTATCCTTAGAATTGGCTAATTCAAAAGGTTTTTGGAATGGGAAATGCAGCGGTAATGCTTGTACACTTTCCTTTAATTTACAAGAGGATTTTAGATTTAAAGAACCAGGATCGTATTCTTTTGAAATAGAACAGTTTTCAAGAAAAGATACGCTGAAAGGATTAAATGAAATGACTTTAAGTCTTTACGAGGTTGAGGCCGAGTAACTACCTTCTTTTTTTGTAGTTACTGTTCTTTCTATGATTCTTGTGGTTAGATCTTTTTGAACCGCTTCTAGATGATGACCCGTATCGACTATTGTTGGTCGGCGCTTTATTAGCAGCTTTTATCTTATTTAGAACGATGTCATCTGCTATGAGTAACTTGCCCTCACTCATATTTTTTAATTCACCTTTTATGACTTCATCATTTACATAATGCTCTCTGCTCCAATTTTTGTAAGCAAGCTTCATATAAGATCCGATGACATTTTTGAATTCTTCTTTTTTAGGCCCTTCCTCCATTTCTATAGCCTTGAGCACTAACTTTTGTACAAACTGACCATAGTGTCTATAGGAAGAATTATTAATCGGGTAGCTTACCTGATCTGGAGTTAATTTACTTTCTTCTCTTTTAGGAATTTCTCCATTCGGTGGCATTACATTTATATCGTAACCTGCAATTTTAAAAAAGTGCAACCACATCTTATCTCTAAACTCATTATTATTTCTAGAACTGGTTGCCATCTGCAACATAAGATCAACAATATATTCTGCAAAGTTTTGTCTCTCAGTATCGTCTTCGATCGTCTTGCAGAATAAAACCATCTCCTGAAGATTCCTACCGTATTCTGGAATTATTAGTTCGTCTAGTTCTGTGTTATATCTTAGCGTTCTTGTCATGGCAAAATTTTCTTAAAGTTACGTTTTTATTCTACAGTTACTGATTTAGCAAGATTCCTTGGTTGATCTACATCACAACCTCTCATGAGGGCAATGTGATAGGCTAGTAGCTGTAACGGTATGACTGATAATAAAGGGGTTAATGGTTCTTTGGTAGATGGTATTTCAATAAAGAAATCCGCCATCTCTCTAATTTTGGTATCCTCTTCTGTGATAATGGCAATGACGATTCCTTTTCTCGCTTTTACTTCCTGAATATTACTTGCAATTTTTTCGTGTGCACTTTGGTTGGTCGCAATTACTATAACAGGCATGTACATATCTATTAATGCGATGGGTCCATGTTTCATTTCTGCAGCTGGGTATCCTTCTGCATGGATGTAAGAGATTTCTTTTAGTTTCAGGGCACCTTCTAAAGCCACTGGGAAATTATAACCTCTTCCCAAGTAGAGTGCGTTGGATGCATTCTTTATTTCTCCAGCAATGTATTTTATTTGCTCATCCTTTTCTAATATTCTCTTGACCTTGTCTGGTATAACTTCTAGTTCGGCAAGTAATTCTCTGTATTCTCCTTCAGAGATTTTCCCTCTTTCATGACCTAAGTATAGTGCCATAAGCGTAAGGATGCTTACCTGTCCGGTGAAAGCCTTTGTTGAGGCAACGCCGATTTCTGGTCCGGCATGAATGTAAGAGCCAGAGTCTGTAAGTCTAGCAATCGAAGATCCAACGACATTTACTATTCCGTAAACAAAGGCATCTTTTTCTTTGGCTATTTCTATGGCTGCTAGTGTATCTGCTGTTTCACCGGATTGGGATAAGGCGATAATAAAATCGTCTTCTTTCACTATTGGATTTCTGTACCTGAATTCTGAAGCATATTCCACTTCCGTAGGAATTCTAGCAATTTCTTCAAATAAGTATTCTCCAATAAGCGCAGAATGCCATGACGTACCACAAGCCATTAAGATAATCCTTTTCGACTTAGATATCCGTTTAATGTATTGCGACATACCGCCTAATACTGCCCAACCTTCAGATGAATTAATACGACCATTCATACTCTGCTGGATGGTGTCCGGCTGTTGAAAAATTTCTTTCAACATGAAGTGTTCGTAACCACCTTTTTCTAATTCCTCAATCTTAAGATCAAGTTCTTTTATTTCATGGTTGGTTCTTTTGTTCTGAAGGTTCGTGATATTATAATTGCCGTCTCTATGGATTGCAATAACATCTTCATCTTCAAGATAGATAACCTTATTGGTGTATTTTATTATTGGGCTTGCGTCAGAGGCTAAGAAAAATTCATTTTCTCCTAACCCAAAAACCAAAGGGCTAGAATTTCTTGCACCTATAATAATGTCCGGATTTTTTCTATCCATTACGACGATCGCATAAGCTCCGACAACCTTCTCTAATGATTTTTTTACAGCTGCTTCAATTGGAAGTTCATATTCTTTTTGAATCTCTTCGATAAGATGCACTAAGACTTCTGTATCCGTATCGCTGGTAAAAGTATGACCGAGTTCAATGAGTGCACTTTTTAGCGTAGAATAGTTCTCGATAATTCCGTTGTGAATTAAAACTAAATCTCCATTTCCTGAGCTTTGAGGATGTGCATTTATATCATTTGGTGCACCGTGTGTAGCCCATCTAGTATGTCCCATTCCTGCAGTACCCTCAAGTTTGGCTTTTTTATTTACAATAAACTTCTCAAGATCATGTACTTTACCTTTTTTCTTGAAGACATTTATATCCCCGTTTAGTAGGGCTAATCCGGCACTATCGTAACCACGATATTCCATTTTTTTAAGACCCTCTATAATTATCGGATAGGCAGACTTTTCACCGATATAAGCAACAATACCACACATACTAATTAATTAAGGTTCAGTAACAACGAGTTTTAGTTTCGGAGCAGGGTCATCAGATCCATTTCCATTAAAGATTGCTCTTCGAGGAGATAAACCTCTTAAACGATTTCTAAGATAGATTTTATAATTATCGCCAAATTCACCTCCCAGCAGATCAATTATATGATTCGTAATGTTGAATTCATAGGTCCGATGGCCCGTAGTGCCATCTGTCTTTTCAAATCCACCAAAAGCGGCTTCAAGCGTAGATAAATTTGAATTAACTAATGAAGCGATATCTGAAATAAATTGCGCATTTCCTTGATCATTAATTACAATTATAGTTATGTCTTCTGGTAACGTAAATTGATCAAGATCATAACCTGGAACATCTGCCACAGTCAATTCTAGGATTGCAGAATTAATAATTTTTCCCTGAAACTGTTTTACATCTTCTAAATCTATTTCAATATTTGCTCCAGCATAGGATTCAACATAAAGTTGTTCTTGATCATCTGCTGGGTCACTTAAGGATTGTTCAACAGCCGAACCAGACCTATCCTGTATGACATTTAAAGAAGTAAATCCTCCAATGTTAAATTGATATATTCTTCTGACGGTATCTTCTTTGGTATAATAGTAGAGTAATTTATAAGATGCTGATTGTTCAAAATCAAGACCAATAAAGCTGCTTGTTGTAGGCGTAGATTTTAATGCAAAACCTTTCGCTAAATCTTGATAGACAGAATCACTGGCTATATTCTCAGGGTTATCAAAAAACGGTGCTCCAAAAGAATTATCAATTCTCACTCTCAATTGAGGATCCTCAGTTATTAAAGAATCTTTTATTAGATGATTTTTAAGAACGATAGAATTCTCATAATCTGGGACAAATGTTCTTTGACCAATTAAATTTGATTCATCGAAGCTAAAGGATGTTGTTGTAAAAATAGAATCTAGCGTCAATGCTTCAGCCTCTTCGAAAAGGTTTTCATCTAGTTGAAATACTTCAACCGTGTGAGAAGCAAGGTCGTCTCCATATTTGTCTCCTTCGGATAATGGAATTCTCAGCACAATGGAATCTAAAACAGCGTCTGAAAAATCGGGATTAGAGGGTCCAATGGAAGTGGTGAGAAAGAGTTGATTTTCCATTCTTCCAAAGACAGGCTCATCTAAGACACCAATAGAACTAGTCAAGGCATTCGTGATTCTTACTGAATCGCCTTCAACAGTTTTAGCCTTTAATTCTATTTGATCTGTAAAGTTTAGTTCAATTTCCTCGCTTCCAAGGATTGAGGCTCCAATAGAGCTTGGTTCAGAACAAGCACTGATCACTAATATAGATAGTGTAAGTGCGTACAAAAGATTTTTCATTCAGTGACTTTGCTAATTCAACAACTCTTTAAAGAACGCAAGACTTTCCTTTTTATATTCATCATCGACGAAATAATCTAATTTTGGCTTGTCAAAGTCTTTAAAAGCACTTAATTCGTCTTCGTCAAGTTTATCACTATCTAAAATAGCTGCATCTGCGAAAGCAAGAGCTCCAGCATTCAGCGTGAATTTATCTCCATTTTTGTAGGCAGCAAGATCTGACTCTTCTAAATCATTAATGGCTGCGATCTCAGTGAATCTTGGGTTAAAATGTTGAGCATAATCCTCATCGAAAACTGAAAATACAACCTTAGAGTTTTCAAAAACTGGATCATGATTGTATACCTTCTTTAAGTATAAAGGTACTAATGAGGTAAACCAACCGCTGCAATGAACTAAGTCTGGAGACCAGCCAAATTTCTTAACAGTTTCGATAACACCTTTACAGAAGAATACCATTCTTTCGTGATTGTCATCAAATGGCTTTTCATCTTTATCATTGAAAATGAATTTTCTTTTGAAAAATTCCTCATTATCAAGAAAATATACCTGTAATCTGGCTCCGGGTAAGGAAGCAACCTTGATGATTAATGGAAAATCGTCATCATCTACAATAATATTCATTCCTGAAAGCCGGACTACCTCGTGTAGTCTATGTCTTCTCTCATTAATCACCCCAAACTTAGGCATCAACACTCTGATTTCTATATCACCTCCTTGAACATGGGGAGCCAGGGCTCTAATTTTCTCAGAAATGGAAGAAATCGTCGTATATGGATTCATTTCTTGTGTGACAAAGAGGATTCTCTGCTTGCTCATAAACAACGTTTATACGGTTTCAAAAGGAATGCAAAGATAAAAAATTTACCCTATTTTCCTCTAGATTCCTATATAAACCCTTTGATTATCAATTAGTTCCGTTTAAATTGGTTAATAACTGTGGATTTATGTCTCCTATCCAGAAGCCACTAATTGCATTAATTGAGCACATATAATAGCACCATAGGTTCCAAGTGCGTAACCAAGGACAGCCATCAAAACTCCGACGGGTGCCAATGCTGCATCAAAGGCTGCTGCCACAATAGGAGCAGATGCAGCACCTCCTACATTGGCCTGACTTCCTACGGCTACATAAAAGAATGGAGCTTTTATTATCCATGCGACAAATAGCAACAGGGTCACATGGACTCCCATCCATAGCAGACCAACAGCAAATAGGCCTAGATTATCAAGGACCTCACCTAAGTTCATCTTCATACCTATCGTGGCCACAAGAATATAGATATAAATGCTTCCCCATCTTGATGCTCCTATACCTTCCAACTTTCTAGCCTTGGTGAAACTTGCAATTAATCCGATGGTGGTGGAAAAGACGATAAGCCAGAAGAATGGTGACATAAGACTGTCCATTCTCAAATTTCTAAGTGTGGGCTCAAATTTTTTCATCAATGGAACCATAAAATCGCTTCCCCAATGTGAAAAAGCCACCCCCCCAAATGATATTGCTAAGAGAAGAAAAAGGCTTGTCTTATCTGGCATTCTTGAAACACTGGCTCGATACTCGGCTACTGAATCTTTTAATTCTCCGATGGCCGAATTGTCTGCTTTTAATCTTTTGTCCAGCTTTTCAGAAATACTTGCTCCGTATAGAAGAAAGCCCATCCATATATTGGCAACAACAACGTCTACAACTATCATAGTACCGAATAAATTATCAGCAACTCCGTATATTTCTTTCATAGCAGTCTGGTTAGCACCACCTCCGATCCAGCTTCCTGCGACGGTACTCAAACCTCTCCAAAGTTCATCTGGAGTCACTCCACCGATCAGATTGGGTGCCAAATTGGAAATCACGAGTAAGGCGATCGGCCCGCCGATGATAATACCCAGAGAGGCTGTGAAAAACATGATTAAGGCCTTGGGACCGAGATTTATTAATGACTTTAGATCGATACTTAAACAGAATAATATTAAACTGGCGGGTAACAAATATCGAGAGGCCACAAAGTATAATTTTGAATGCCCTTGAATGGATGAAAATTCTTCCTTCGGAACGCTGTTTTCTTTTAGAAATTCTATGATCTGGTCATAAGAGAGTCCAGATGGCATGGTTAAATTATAATTACTCAACAGATCATTTAATCCTTGAGGATCAAACCAATGTGGAGCAATTAAATTCAGTGGCCAGTTAAATAGTGCTGGAATAAAATAGCATAACAATAGGCCGGGAACGAACCTATAAAATTTTTTCCATCCAGGGCTATCTAAGCTCTCGGTGTAAAAAATACCCGCTAGGATTAAAATAAGGATTCCGAAGACAACGGCATCATTAGTAAAGAAAGGAGCGACAAGAAAGGACATATTCAATTCTATTTATTGCAATATATAGAATTGCTAAAAGAACAGCTCAATCTAGAGCTTGTGTTTATTGAATTACTACGTGTGGAACTTTTGCTAGATCCCAATCTATAACCAATCCTTTGGCAAGTCTTCTTGCAACTTTTGGTCCGTAAAGTAATTCTGCAAGGTAGAGAGAAGCTTCGAAGGACTTGGCACCTCCCGCAGAGGTCAGGTATTTTTTATCATGTACAAATAATACATTTTCTCTCACATCTAAATTCGGAAACATTTTTTTGTAAGCCTCTATATCTGAAGGAAAAGTTGTACTGACGGCATTTTCTAATAATCCAGCTTTGGCTAATACAAAAGCACCATCACAATGCGAGGTAACGTATTTGGCATGGGCGTCGGTCTTTTTGATAAATTCAATCATCTCCACATCTTCTAGATCTGAATCTAAATGGTGTTCTGCACTTGGTACGACTAGAATATCAATGGAAGGATACTTTTCATTGTATGAAAAATCTGGTAAGATTCTAATTCCCTCAAATGTGGTGACCGCATCCAGACTTTTAGCAATAAGAAAAGTATTCATACTTTTAATGCTATCTCTGAAAATTGTATGTTGGAATATATCAAAAGGGGCGGTAAGCTCTGTATTATAAACACCATCCATGATTAAAAAAGCAACATTGTATCTGTCTGGATTTATCTCAATGACCGAAGGAGGAAGCTTGTCATCTGAGCACGGTTGAGTGCATGAAGCCAACAGCAAGCAAACAATGATTGCTATGTTTTTTATCATCTTAGAATTTCTACTAATTCAAAGTCGACTTGCCTCAATTCCATATCAGCACTTAACAGCTTTACAATTACTTTCATTCCCATAGATATTTTTGCTTTTGATCTAAGCGCTGTCGCAAATAATCGGCTATCATCCATTTCATAAGGTTCATCTAATTGATTATATCGTATCAATCCCTCGGCTTTACTTTCTTTAAGTTGAACAAAGATTCCTGCGTCAATCATTCCAGAAATATATCCTTCAAAACTCTGACCAATTTTATCCAACAAATATTCTACTTGTTTATACTTCACAGACTCTCTTTCGGCATCCATGGCTGATCTTTCTAATGCGGATATATGTTTACATCTTGCTTCAAGATCATTTTTATCCACCCGATAATCCTTTTCTAAATTCTGCTCTAATATCCGGTGAACGAGGAGATCTGAATATCTTCTGATCGGTGAAGTAAAGTGTGTGTAGTCATCAAAACCTAAACCATAATGACCTATATTTTCTGTGGTGTAAATGGCTTTAGACATGGTCCTAATGGCCATTGGTTGCATTAAGGCTAGGATCTCGTCCTCTTTTGCTTTTAAAGCCATGGCGTTAAATGATTTGGCTATATTCTTGGGGGTATCCAACTTCATTTTAAATCCTGCTTCTTTTGCGAAAGCGGCAAAATCGGCCAATTTTTCCATGTTTGGTACATCATGAACACGATACACAAATGGTATTTCCTTACTTAATTTTTTCTTTTCCTGAATAAATTCCGCAACGGACTTGTTGGCCAAGAGCATGAAATCTTCAACCAAAAGATGAGCGTCTTTTCTTTCTTTTACAAAAATATCTATCGGCCTATTCTGTTCGTCGAGCTTAAATTGCACCTCTTCAGTTTCAAATGAAATGGCTCCATTTTTATACCGTTGTTTTCTGATAGATTTAGCAATCTTGTTGAAAACTTGAAGCTCTTGCGAAAATTCTCCTTCCCCCGCTTCAATTATTTCTTGAGCTTCTTCATAAGTAAATCTTCGGTCTGAAAAAATGACTGTTTTACCAAACCATTTATTTTGAATTTTCAATTTATCATCAAACTCAAATAAAGCGGAGAAACATAAACTTTCTTCATTTGGACGCAGGGAACATAATTTATTTGAAAGCTCTTCGGGAAGCATTGGGACACATCGATCTACCAAATAAACAGAGGTCGATCTGCTGTACGCCTCTTTATCGATGGAAGAACCAGGCTTAACATAGTGACTTACATCAGCAATATGGATTCCTATTTCAACATTTCCATTTTCCAAAGTTCTGATAGATAAAGCATCATCAAAATCTTGCGCTGTCAACGGATCAATAGTCAAGGTAGTTACCTCTCGCATATCTTTTCTAAGCGCAATTTCTTGAGGAGATATGTCTTGCGATAATTTTTTTGCAGCTGCTAAGACTTCCTCTGGAAATGATAATTCAAAACCATTTTCGATAATGATTTGCTGCATGGCAAAGTTATGAGCATCGGATTCAGTTAATACCTTACTGATCTCGCCCCAAAGTGCCTTGTTCTGATTTTTACCCCAGGTCGTTATTTTAGCCATGACTGAATCGCCACCTTTTGCACCGTTGTAATCCTCTGGGTTAATGTTTATATCAATGACTCCGTGTTTACCTCTATACTCTACAATACCGAACCTCCTCAACTGCCTAAATTTACCTACAACTTGCGTTATACTACGTTTAGTAATTTCTAATACTTTTCCTTGAGGTCTTTTTCCTCTCTTATCTTCAGAAACGGAGATGACCACTTCATCTTTATTCATGGCGCCCATTAAATACTTGGATGGAACATAAACATCATCATCTAAACCATCTACTAAGATAAATCCTGCACCTCTTCTTGTGATATCAACGATACCAGTATATGTGTTTAAGGTTTGTTCAACAACTTTCTTTACAAAGTTTCTGTTGGCTTTATATATTTCCGGTTTAAGTTGAAGTATTTTTTCGGTTTTGACAAGTATCTTTAAAGCGTCTCGGACACTATCGGTTGAGTTGTCAATTTTTAATTTCTTTTTAATTGATTTAGGTGAATATCTTTTCTTTGGATTGGCCAGAAGTACACCTAGTATCTTCTTTTGAAGAAACTTATTGGCCATTTTATTTTTCTTTCTTTTTTTCTGCATTATTATTCATCTTTTATTGAGATTATTTTGCCATCAGGCATAATCTCCATGTAATTTTGTGAGGAATCGTTCCCCACAAATAAACCATCTTTCACATATGCACCAGCGATGTGTATGCAATGGTCAGGTGTAATTGTTGCTGCCGATTGAATGGTTTCTTTACCATTAGAAATCATTCCGGCTATTATTTTTCTAGAAATCAGATTTTCTGAATCATCTAGAGTAACAAGGTAAAATTCATATTTAAGTAGTGAGGACTTATGGTATACGATACAATCAAGTTTCTCAAACTTGAATCGGAAGCAAGGTATAAATTCAACGTACTCATCAATTTCTTGGTCCCATTTATAGAAGTACTCTTCTAATAATAGTCCATTTATCGTTGGATTGTGTCTAGAATAATCAAGTATGTAGTCTTTCGAGATTATCTGAGGTAGTTCAACTTCAGGAAAACAACGAATAAGGTGGTTATATTGTTCGCTTTTCTTTTTCATGCTTACGCAAATATAGGGTACAAATCAGTGGATGTTTCTCTCTGTTTGATAAATGAGGAGGACCTAATTTATGAATAGGAAGTACAAAATTATTGAATTTTGAGAACTTCGGACCTATCAATATAGATTTGATAACATCCATAAGTAGCAATTGTCAAGATTCCTTCAATTATTGTTGATGTGGCAAACTCGAATTTAGCTCTTAGATTCCAAAACTTTCCACATCAAAATGAGCTTTAAATTCTCTCTGAGGTTAGTTTACGGAGCTATAATAGTATGTCTCCTAATGAAATATCTGTAAACAAACATAGGAGGCCGAAAGGCTAGAATGTAAAATTAGAAACACACAATCTCAACATTTATAATTTTACAATTTTAGTGAACTGATTGATTTTGAGATTATTTATCCTGATAAAATAAACTCCAGAGGGGACCAAACTCATATCTAATATTTGGTCACTCTGTAAAAAGTTGACTCCAAAAACTTGTTCCATACTGGTATTAAATATGGATATATCTGAATACTCTACATCATAACTACTAGCTACTTGAAGAATATCATGTGTGGGGTTAGGATATATTTTAATCCAAGAAGTTGGTTCGCTAAATGAAATGCTACTTACAAAGTCAATCGTAATTTCATAAACAGTTGTGCAGCCGACAGCATCTATTACCAATATTTGATAGGTGCCTTGGCCAAGTTGGGGCCAGACACCTGTAGTGTTGGTTTCATCTCCTAAATTATATGTGTAAGGACCTACGCCCCCACTCGCCGACAATTCAATGCTTCCACTGGTATTGGAATCAGCTGAAGTTTGATTTATTACTTCCACAGAAATTGGACTATTCTCTAATATTGTCATGGTGAATTCGAAGGTGCAACTGTTGTTATCAATGGCATTTATCATATAGTTCTCTGCGGTATTCAGCACATATATGCTGTCTGCACTTGGGAAGTATTCTTGTCCATTCCCATCAATCACTGCAATAGAATTAAAATCATTCGTGTTTTCAAACTGAAGATTAAATACTTCCGATTCTTTACACAGATATACTGTGTCCATGGCATTAGATTCTAAAATACTTGGACTAGAAAATGGAACGTCAATAAAATTTGTACATCCATCTTCACTGTTTGCAAGGACGTAAACATAATCCTCAGAACCAGTATCTAATAGATCTGGCGATAGACTAAAAGAAATGCAGTTAGACGGTTTGGAAATACTAGAAATAATCGCTCCATCATATTGTAAACTCCAAGTTACCAATGCTCCAGTCTCTTCACATACAGTTATATCATATGAATAGTCTGGGTATGATGAGCAATTCGTTTCTATCAATGATATGTCTAATTCTTCAGCAAATAGTTCAACTTCCTCCACAATCACGCAACCGTCATTATTCGTGATACTAATTTCATAAATCCCACTGGGGAGATTTTCAAATAATCCATCAGAATTAGACATTCCAGCTAGACTATAGCTAGTGATCCCGCTCATTGAATTAGCTTGAATATTTATTGTTCCATTGGTTACACAATCTGGTTGAGTAATTTCTAAATTTTCGATTTCTATAATGCTACTTCCTTCAATTGTAAAACTTTGAGTCAAAGTACATCCTAATTCATCCTGTATATCTAAAGTATATTGACCTGCTGGAATGTTTTCAAGGTCTATTTTATATTTAGGAATAAGAAGCTTGATGTTATCAATGGCGAGCCCATAATTCCACCCAAAGCCATCATCATACTCAAATCTTAAGACGACGTTTGGAGCGTCGTAATCCTCAATGTTCAATTCATAGGTTGTCCACTCGGTTGATCTTGGTAGACTATAGATTTCTTCATAGCTAGTACCTTGGTTTTTACTAATGTATAATTTACCAGTTTCATTTGTGAAAAAATCTCCATCAATAAAATATGCATCAAAAATTATTTTAAAATTATTAGACCCATTTAAATTTATCAAGTTTGAAAAAGCACTGGAAGCACCGGAAGTATTCATATCAATCCCATCATTGACTGCAATAAAATTATTACTCGAAGGAATATCAAAGCCTCCGCCAGATAGGGTTTCGGAAGTACCATATTTCCAACTTGGGTGAAAGGACCAATTCATCGGAAGCCCATTTTCAAAGTCTTCGTAAAACCCAGGAGTACCCAAGGAATATGAATTGGTTTCGTTAAACAGTAGTATTTCTAGTTCCCCGATATTTCCGCCGCAAACTTCCAAAGCTACTGAAGCTGTTCCTCCATTTTCACAATTTGAATCTACAACTTCTAACGTGCTTGTAATCGGTTCTGGTGAATATATATTAAAAGGTCTTTTTGATGATTTGCCTTGAGCATCTATAATTTCAATGATGTATTCACCCGATTCTAAATTTCCAAAAACCGCGCTAGATTGAACTGGACCATCATTGAGACTGAACTGGTATGGAGGAACGCCATTATAGCCCTGCACTTCAATACGTCCATCGTTAGCTTCATGACAAATTAAATCCTCCTTGAACTTTATTAGAACTTTTGGATGGCTGTCATCTAAGCATTTTGTGCAGCCCGCATCAATTAATGAGGTTCTTGTTTCTTCAAGAATAAACTCCATATATTCTACCTGATCAACACTAAACATTACACTACAGGAATTATCTGAATAATCCATAAAGTTCATAAACATATCCCCATTATTCCCACAGGATGGTGAAGGATGAGTTGGGCAACCTCTGTTAGGTTCATCCTGTAAGGGTGTATCTTCCAAACCATCATCGACACTACAACCTTGAACAGGTTGTGGACCCCATAAGTGATTTAAACCAAGCCAATGTCCTACTTCATGAATAGCAACTCTTCCCAGTCTATAGGGATCATCTTCAATGATATTTGGATTATATAAAGGATCTCCAAAAGCAGAAGCGGTAAGTCTAACAGCGTCATTGAATCTTTCAGGTAGCATATTGGGTAGAGGAACTGGTGAGTACCCTATGGAAAAGTCAATGGTTGGACTGACATAAATATTTAAGTATTGTTCTCTTGGCCACATTGTTTTTGTGAGGATGTCCAATTCTAATCCATCAAAGGCTTCATAAGATGAGTATCTAGTTACACCATTTGTACTATTTCCATCAGGATCGAATGAAGCTAAACAAAATCTAATCTTAGATTTTCCAATTTTAAACTGTTGTGGAACCAAGGTGGTATCCGCATTTTCTTTTGCAAAAAATTCGTTTAATATGTCGATTTGTGAAAGTATGTGTTGATCCGTCAGGTTGTTTTTTGTTCCATATTTCTCACCTGGAAAATGGTGAACTATGAAATGAACTGGGATGATTATTTCATTTTCAGAATCAACACTCCTTAGTTTTTTCCAATCTTCGAAGGCTTCTATACTCTTGGTTAAATCTTTTTGATATTGTTCAACAGTCGTTTGAAATAAAAGCTCATTGCCACATGGATCAGTTTGACCATGTGCTTCTCCTATTATAAAAAAGAGCGTTAAAATGGATATTTTATAGAAGTAGTTCCTTAAAATATTTTTCATTGGTTGTTGTTTAAATTTAACCCAAGACTTACTAACACATTTGACTTGATCGTAAATTGTTGCATTATTATTAAAGTAAAATAAGCATAACATCAAATTACGATTCATTTTCTTTGAGCTACTCATTATGAAATAAGTTTTTCGAATTAACCTTGTTTCAGTGATTCCTCAAGAGTTTAAATGATATTCAGAATTAAGAAATTTGAAAAGGTACCTATGAATATTTGTGGATTTCTGCTTACTGAAAGTTTCATTTTCTGAATCACAAAATGATCTATTCAGGATAGGTTATGGGAAAGCCTTTTAAATGAGTTGTGTAAATCTATAGCCTTTAACCACATTGAAACCTGTGGATAGATTTTACAAATTCTCCTATAAAAATGATAATGCATGATTTATTTAAAAGACAAATAAAAGCTAATCCAAAATTAGAAAGTGAGGAGTGAAAGGTATCTCATATTTTATGCAATACTCTCCTCTGCTTTCATTTTCTCGGCATTTTCATAAACTTGTAAGGCTTCGATAACGGCCGTTAAGTCTCCTTCTATAATTGAATCCAGCTTGTATAAAGTAAGACCTATGCGATGATCTGTGACCCTATTTTGAGGATAGTTGTAGGTTCTTATTTTGTCCGATCTATCACCAGAACCTACCAAAGATTTTCTTTGATCTTTTTGCTCGTTGTAAGCTTTTTTGGCGTGGACTTCTTTCACTTTTACATATAATCTGCCTAACGCAATCTCCCTGTTTTTGTGTTGTGATCTACTATCTGTACTTTCTGCCGCTATGCCTGTAGGAAGGTGGGTAAAACGTACTCCAGATTCTGTTTTATTGACGTGTTGACCACCGGCGCCACTCGCTCTAAATGTGTCAACCTTCAGGTCATCTTTTTTAATATCAATGTCCTCTTCTTCAAATTTTGGCATTACTACTACGGTGGCGGCAGAGGTATGGACTCTTCCCTGTGATTCTGTTTTAGGGACTCTCTGAACCCGATGAGCCCCGGATTCAAATTTCATCACTCCGTATACGTCATTACCAAAAATCTCTAGGACGATTTTATTAAAGCCACCGGCAGACCCTTCATTGACATCTACGATCTCGGTTTTCCAATTTTTGCTTTCAATAAACTTACTATACATCCGATAGAGGTCACCAGCAAAAATACTTGCTTCATCACCGCCCGTTCCAGATCTAATTTCCAGAATAATATCCTTGCTGTCTTCTGGATCCTTGGGAATAAGCATCACCTTAATCTGCTCCTCCATTTCAAGCTGCCTAGGTTTCAGTTCTTCAATCTCAAGTTGCGCCATTTCTTTCATCTCCTTATCAGAATCGGAAAGCATTTCTTTGGCGTTTTCTAGATTGTCTAAAACCGTTTTGTACTCATGATATATATCAGAAAATTTCTGCAACTCCTTGTACTCTTTGTTGAGTTTGGTAAATTTTTTCATATCAGAGACAATCTCGGGATCTGAGAGCAGCTCTTGTGTATGTAAAAACTTATTGTGGATTGCCTCTAGTTTATCAAGCATAGGGATAAAGATGTGAGATGCAAATATATGGATTGCTTGCCTGTAACGTGTACTGACAGCAGAGAAGATTCAGAGAATAGAGTTGTTTCTATTGAATTTTGAAATTATCCTTAATAGATTGGATTAAATCGGGGCCAACGGAAGGCCTCTTCAATTTCGTTTTAATTATTTCTCTTAGATGTTGTTCTTTTTCGAACATCTTTTGGTATGAAGGATCATTGTTGACTTGATTAAGTAGGTCTTTTCGGTCAGTATCTTCTAACGCGTTGTCAAAAAATAAAGTGATCCTTTGCTGAATACTGTTGTCCATTGCACAGACGATTTAATTCTTGAAATTAAAAGTTTCATTCCTCTTCAGAGGAATCTTGAAATTTGCTCTTACCCCTTTTATCTGTATAACCAAGCGACTCCGCATATGTCTGTAGTTTCTTCTTTAACATATTCCGTGCTCGAAAAAGTCTAGATCTCACCGTACCAATTGGAACATCAATAATGGCTGATATTTCCTCGTAGGTGAAACCTTCAATATCACAAAGTAAAATGACCGTTCTAAAATCGATCGGTAGTGCATTAATAGCGATGGTAATTTCATCGCCCATCATGTTGTCAAAAATCTCTTGTCTAAGGTCTAGATAACCAGATCCTTTGTCGTCCACGGATTCTTCGCCGTAGTTCACATAATCTTCAAGATCAACCTTAGTCGGTCTTTTAGATTTCTTCCTGTATTCGTTAATGTAAGCGTTCTTCAGGATTTTAAACAACCAAGCCTTCGCATTGGTTCCCTCATGATACTTTTTAATGAAACGATGGGCCTTCATGTAGGTCTCTTGGACCAAATCATCAGCATCCTCATCATTATAGGTAAGGTGAAAAGCAAATGTTTTCAATGGATCTATATGAGGAAGAAATTCCTCATGAAATATCCGGTCGTATTTATCTTGTTCTTCCGACACTTTTGTTATTACGTTCTGCAAATTAAACTCTTTTGTGCAACAATCAGAACTAATGACGGTATTGCCTGCTAAAATGTTACAACTTATGTTAAAAAAACAGCAGAAACTCTAAATTCCGACTTTGACAGATATCGGACAATGATCAGAATGGTGAGCATCAGAGTGGATGTTGGCGTCTTTAATTCTTTCAGATAGAGCTTTTGAAACAGAGATGTAGTCGATCCGCCATCCTTTATTATTTTTTCTAGCTCCTGCTCTATAGCTCCACCAAGTAAATATATCCTCAATGTTGCCATGTACTTTTCTATAGGCGTCTACAAAATCCTTTTTAAACCACTCATCCATCCAAGCTCTTTCCTCAGGCCTAAACCCAGAAGGATTGTCCTTTCTTTTTGGGTTGTGTATGTCAATGTCCTGATGTACTACATTATAGTCTCCGACAAGAATGATGTTTTTATTTGCTCTTTTTTTCTTTTTAATCCATGGCAATAAGTCGTTCAAAAAATCAACTTTAAACGCATGCCTTTCCTCTCCGGCGGAACCAGAAGGGAAGTAACAATTCAGCAAGGTGAAATCTTCAAAATCCGTCTGTAACATTCTGCCTTCGCGATCATATGCTTCCATCTTCATTCCCTGAACAACCTTCTTTGGCTTGACCTTTGAAAAAGTAGCAACTCCCGAATAACCTTTTTTCTCAGCAGAAAACCAGTGCTGGTGCTCATAACCTAAGGCATTAAATATCTCAGGATCCACTTGATCGGAATGGGCTTTTGTTTCTTGAAAGCAAATGATGTCAGGATTTTCCTTTTTTAACCAACCCTCCAGATCTTTTTTCAAGGCAGCCCTGATACCATTGACGTTGTAGCTAATTATTTTTAGTTCTTTCATATTTAAAGATCAAAGGCCTGCACATTATCTAGTCCAATATCCTGTACAGTCATTCCTCCAGCGACATTTGTTAATTTCATTGTTATTGGAATACCTCCACTATGGCCGGTAGCTATTTTTGCACCAGCTCCGAGAGTTACCCAATCTTCCCAGGTATTTTCGATTCCCTTTACTGGAAGAATTCTGGTCCACATTTGCCAAGAAGTCGGCATGTTGTTATCGTCCAGCCACCATAAATAAGAATCGCCTGGTGTAACGCCTCCCGACTTATAACTTACCATTAAGCCTTTTTTACCGTCTTTTTTCACGATGCTCCTTTCAACTCCAGAATCAAGTACTTTATAAGGTGCATAAAACCAGAATGAATCATTGCACCAAAAACTCCAAGCCTTTTTGATTAATTTCTGCTTTGCCTTTCCTTCTTGTTCTACTCCATTTGCGTAAGCGCGACCATCAACTTGATCTAAATTCATAATGACTTTATTTTCGCTCCATTCAATTATGGCTTTATTATTGAGCTTATCCCAATGATAGTGATGTTTTCCACCGAAAAAGGACCATCGGAGATACTGTAATTCATCCCAAGCAGGTTTGTTTAAGGCCGTTAACATGTCTTGAGCAAGTGCTTCTGCTTCTGGACCGGTTGTGCCTTTCGGCAAATCTTTACTTATCAACTTAACACAGGCAAAACTTGAGACCATTATTATCAATAAGATAATGCCTACCCATTTTAAAATTTTCATACCTTTTTTAGTTTTTCAAGAATATAAGTTCAAACAACTTATTTTTGCAGAAGTTCAAGACAAACAAATGTACAAAGACAAAAGAGTGATTGTTGTAATGCCGGCATATAATGCTGCTGCAACTTTGAAAAAAACCCTTGATGAAATTCCACAAGATTTAGTAGATGAGGTTATTCTTTGTGATGATGCAAGTAAGGATAACACGGTTGATAAGGCCAAAGAATTGGGAATTAAACATATTATCGTGCATGAATCTAATAAGGGCTATGGTGGCAATCAGAAATCATTGTATAATAAGGCTTTGGAATTAGGAGGAGATATTGTAATCATGCTCCACCCAGATTATCAATATACACCCAAGTTAATACCAAGTATGGTAAACATCATAGGTGATGATCTTTATCCGGTGGTTTTGGGAAGCAGGATTTTGGGTAAAGGAGCATTAAAAGGAGGCATGCCTTTATATAAATATATTGCAAATCGATTTTTGACGCTTTCGCAAAACATACTTGTCAATTACAAATTATCTGAATACCATACGGGATATCGTGCATTTTCTAAAGAGGTACTAGAAGGTATAAATTACAATGGAAATTCAGATGATTTTATATTTGATAATCAGATGCTTTCGCAAATCATTTATAAGGGCTTTGATATTGGAGAAGTTACTTGTCCGACAAAATATTTTGAAGAAGCATCTTCAATAAATTTTACACGAAGTTCAAAGTACGGATTGGGTGTATTAGCTGTCTCAGTAAAACACTTTTTTTCTCGGCTTGGAATATTTAAGTCTAAGATTTATAAATAATGTCCTACCACGAACGGGTATATAAAGTAACATTGAAGATTCCTCGAGGAAGAGTAACTACCTATGGTGCGATCGCAGATTTTTTGGCCTTAGGTTCTGCAAGGATGGTAGGATGGGCTTTGAATCAATGTCACCTCATGACAGATATCCCTGCTCATAGAGTGGTTAATAGAAAAGGGGAGTTAAGTGGACGTTTACAATTTCCTACACCCACGATGATGGAAGAACGTCTGGAACGAGAAGGAATTGAAATTAGTAAGAATAAGGTCGTTGCTTTTGATGAACTATTCTGGCATCCAGGAGAGGAACTTGATCAGAAACTTTTTGGAGCATAGTCTTTATCAGATTGAACTTTTCCCTAAACTTTCTTGTATATCATATTGTATGTCTAAAAAAGATAAAATATGAAGTCATTGTCATTCAGCCTTATTTGCCTTTTATTTCTGTCCTTAAATACGGATGCCCAGTCGATTGTCGGAACATGGAAAAGTATTGATGATACAGACAATGTTGAGAAATCCCACATAGAGATTTACGAAGAAAACGGGAAATTTTATGGGAAGGTGATCAAGCTTTTAGAAGGGGCAACCATTTCAATATGTGATGAATGTGAAGGCGATCTGAAAGGAAAGCCAATCACTGGTATGGTAATTTTAAAAAATTTAGAGCAAAAGAAGGATTACTATGAGGATGGTGAGATACTAGACCCAGCTTCTGGAAAAGTATATAGTTGCTGGGCTCAGCTTGAGGGTGCCGATAAACTTAAACTCAGAGGATTTGTTGGATTTTCCTTATTAGGAAGGACACAATATTGGTATAGAGTCAAGTAGCACAATATTTGCAGGTTTAATGAAGTTCTAAAGAAGATTAACTGATTATTTCATCCTAAAACTTGCGAATGACGCACAATTACACTCCAAACATGCTGGTCAAATTTATCTATGGGGAAACCGATTTATTCGAAACCCTCGAAATAGAAAATGCGATGGAAGAAAATTATGAGTTGAAAGAAAGCTATAACATCTTAAGAAATGGCTACAACGAACTTCCAAAAATTGAATTTTCTCCTTCTGATGCAGCTGTAAATAATATTCTCTTCTTTAGTGAGATTTCCAATATGGACACGATCACAGAATAGGAAATTATCCGAAAAATATAAAAGGCTTGGTACATCGTATCAGGCCTTTTTTTATGCCTAAATCTATCCTCTTGTTTATATCTCTATATTATTGTTATGCTGTGATAAGATCAAGTTTATGGTAAGTAAAAAGAAACAGTAGATTGGGCAGGCTACCTGAAAGAAAAAAATACCAATTAATTCTTAGTTCTAGTTTACCTAAGCGTGAGTAAATCAATTAAATGATAGAGCAGGGGGACTTTTGTCAAATGCTCATTGTATATTTTATTGAGCTCTATTTTCTATCAATTGATGGAACAGAAAGGATGATATGGGTATCTTGGCCGAATAAGACGTCAAAGGTAATTTCAAACATGTCAGAAGATCGTATTAGAGCTTAAATCACTGAATTTTGGGCTTGATTGTAAGGTTTATTCAGTAAATGACGTAGGATTCGGCTGAAATTAGGTAATTCTGCTGATTTTTTAGAAATAATTTGTCGAATAAATCGACAAATCAAATATTATTACTATTTTTGATATGAAATTTAAAAAACACTAAAAATGGGTAAAGACGATAAACTTAAGTCCCTTCAATTAGCAGTAGACAAGCTAGAAAAAACCTACGGGAAGGGCACAGTAATGAAGTTAGGTGAGAAACAGGTGGTAGATATTGAAACCATATCAACTGGATCTTTAGGATTGGATGTAGCCTTAGGAATAGGCGGTTTGCCTAGAGGAAGGGTTGTAGAAATATATGGTCCAGAATCTTCAGGTAAAACAACTTTGGCCATACATGCTATGGCAGAGTGTCAGAAGAAAGGCGGGATAGCTGCCTTTATAGATGCTGAGCATGCCTTTGATAAGAATTATGCAGAGGCTCTAGGAGTAGACACCGAAAATCTATTAATCTCCCAGCCAGACAACGGAGAACAAGCCTTAGAGATAGCGGAACATTTAATTAGATCAGGAGCCATTGACATCATTGTGATTGATTCTGTAGCTGCTTTAGTGCCGAGAAGTGAAATTGAAGGTGAGATGGGAGATTCTAAAATGGGGCTACAAGCGAGATTGATGTCACAAGCATTAAGGAAGTTAACAGGAACGATCGGACGTACTGGTTGTACCTGTGTATTTATAAATCAATTGAGAGAGAAGATTGGAGTAATGTTCGGGAATCCAGAGACAACGACTGGAGGGAACGCACTTAAGTTTTATGCTTCTGTGAGACTTGATATAAGAAGAAGCGGAGCTGCTATTAAAAATAAAGAAGGAGAGGTTGTAGGGAATCATGTAAAAGTGAAGGTTGTAAAAAACAAACTTGCACCACCATTCAGAATTGCAGAGTTTGATATCATGTATGGAAAAGGAATTTCTAAATCTGGAGAGATCATAGATATCGGTTCAGATTTTGACATTGTCGAAAAGAGTGGATCTTGGTATGCCTATGGAGGAACAAAAATAGCGCAAGGAAGAGAATCAGCAAAAATGTTTGTTTTGGATAATCCTGAAATAGCAGAAGAAATTGAAGTAAAGATTAAAGAAAGGCTCATGCCGTCAAAAGAATTTGATGGAGCTCCAGAAGAAAAAGAAGAAGTGATGGATGTAGACGAATAAACTACACCAACACCACAAATAAAACTTGGGCTTGCATTTTATAATGCAGGCCCTTTCTAATTATGTTCAAATTTAGGTTTGAGTAAATGAAGAGCAACCCCACTAACCAAACAACTAACCATACACATGGTCCAAATATTTCTGTAACCCAGTACATCAATGAATGGCATAAAGAGCAATGGTGAGAGCATAAATGCCAAGGAGAACATCATGGACATGAGCCCAATATAACTTCCTTTATTTTCTGGCTTAGATCTGAGTATTGATAGTGTCGAAATGAATGGAAAATTTATAATTTCTCCAAAGGAGGTTATTAGATTGTAAAGTATAATAGATATCCATACCCAGTGAAATTCAAGTATTAAAAAACCAAATGATACACCAATGAGTAAAGCACCAACAACCATAGGCCGATAAGATTCTTTCTTTTTTTCTAAGGCAAAAATAATAGGCATTTCAGTTGCAAAAATTAGAAGTCCGTTCATCATAAAGAATAGTCCAATTTCAAATTCAGATAGTTGGTAAACATTTCTAAAGAAAAGTGGAACAGTGTGTAAGATTTGGAAAAACATACACAGCATGATCATATTAAAAAATAGGAATAGCAGAAACATGGGATCAGAATATGCGGAGACACGAGGAGTATCTGATGAGGCAGCGCATTCCTGATTTTTAGATCGCATATTCAACTTGTCTCTAAAATTAAAAAATAGAAACATACCAGCTAAAATACAAGTTAGCCCATCGACTATGAATATGGATTTGTATCCTACAAATGCAATTAAGAATCCACCGATTGCAGGTCCTACCGCAATGCCTAAATTTATAGCTAATCTTAAGAGGGAGATACTTCTTGCCAAGTTAGATTCTTCACTGAACTCTGCAACGGCACCCATGGCAGCAGGTCTTAGTAAATCAGCAAGCGTGGTTGTTATAAATATCCAAAAGACGAAGAGATAGAAACTCTCAATAAAAAGTAAAATCATGAAACTGATACCACCGAGTATTAAGGACCATAACATCAGTTTGAAACTAGGCATTCTATCTAGCAACCATCCTCCAATATAAGAACTCAAAAAACCACCTGCTCCAAAAGCAAAGCCTGCTGTCGCAGCCATAGCCTCTGTCCAATCTAACGCCTCCGTAAGGTATAACGCAAGGAATGGAAGCACCATCATACCACTCCTATTGATCAGTTGAATGGTAGCTATAATCCACACTTCTTTGGCTACCCCTTTAAAGGCGTCTATGTAGCTTGCTTGTATGACTTTTGGAAGTTGCAAGCAATAAAGGTAAATACTATTTATTCAGATGGACTATTCACAAGGGTAGAAAAAATTGCCTCCATATTTCGTAAAGTAAACGGTGCAGCCATTTGTGTTAGAAATTTTAAATGCTTCTAATTGCCTTTTGGGCACATCTAAACTTACATACTTGTAGCCGTTGTATTTTCCAAAGCCCATAATTCCTTTTGAACCGGCCGGAATATTTACAAGACTTATGTCCTTTGCATTGAGGTCCCCTAGGCCTTTATAGCCCATGGATTGGAATAAGTATTTTAAGAAACTAGCATTGCTTCTTCTCAATTTGGATTGATACTTTAGGTCATCAATTAGATCATTACCACTTGTCCCAATAAACGATCCGAGTTGAGGATTTGAATTTAGATCATTTATAGATTTTGATTCTTTGTCAGCTGGTACTTTAAAAATTTCAATAGCATCAGAACAACCGCATGAACTATCAGAATAGGACTTATTTTTAGAGCTGTTATTATGGGCTGCTATTTGCTCTGAAGTATTCGTATTAATCTCATCATCACTAACTACTTCAGAAGTTTTATCGTTCGTAGAATCAACAGGAGCATTTATAACTGCATTCTTATCAACATTAGAAGAATCTTTAATTTCGACTATATGAGCAATTGGCTGATTGCCGGATTCACCGCAGCCTTTCATTAACCAAGCAAATAAAATTATTAATAGTAACAATGCTAGCAAGCCTACAATCCATTTTAAACAACCACCGAATCCATCTTTGTCTTCTTGATAATAATCTGGAGTAGGAGTCGCAGATTGATTGATTTGCTTTTCTTTTATAGTTTTTTCTCTTTCAATTCTTTCTAGCCTTCTCTTTTCTCTTCTCTCTTCAAGTTCTTTTTCTAATTTTATTTTTTCAGCTTCTTTCTGCCTTAAATATTTCTCCCGATCTGTAAGAAGATCATCTTCATTTTTGGGCGTTTCGGCTTTTGGTGTGATTGTAGTTGCAGGTGTCATTGATGCTGCAACTACAGGAGCAATAGGATTAATTTTATTCTCAGGATTTGGCTTTATAGGTTCTATTTTTACCTTTGAGTTTTTTCCTACGAATTGGGCTATGATATTTTCCGCATCAGTCTTCTCCTTATAAAAGAAGCTCTTAGCAATTTTCTGACTTTGTTTATTGAATAGGTAAAAGAAATATTTTTTATTTTTCGTTTCTCTTATTTCATATAGGTTTTCATCTTTAGCACAAATTAAAACCTCTCCTAATTTATTTTCTGCCTCTGTCAGGGTTTTAAAACCTTGAATATTTGCGTTAAGCAAAACGGTTTTATCTTCCTTGTCTGTAAAAGTAAAATAGTGCTTACCATTTGAACTTAGAAAAATACTATAGTCGAAATGACCATTAGAATAGGTTCCTTTTTTTAATACTTGTCTTTCTTTTTCCACACGACTAGATTTATTTGTCGTCAGCGTACTTAGTAATCCGTTGACTCCATTGATGTATTCTTTTCTTCTTTTGTTTCTTTTCCTTTTAGTTCTATATTTCCGGCTTCTAGCTAGTTCAATACCACTGCCATCAGAGATACTAAAGTAGTATAAGCCATTTTTGGAACGGTGTTTCGGAATTGAATTTTTAGTAGCAGGAATGTTGAAAAGCGAGATCAAAAACTCATTTCTAAGTTTTTTACTTTCAAAATGTTGTTTAGATTTAAGAATAGACTTCTTTGAATCTCGAAGTATCTTAAACCTGTATTTGCCGCTTATCTTTCCTTTGTAGAGATGAAGAAACATGAAAATAAATTTGAGATGATAAAAATCTCAATACCCTTGCACCATAAAATTAGCTTAATTTATACGAGTAGTCAATTTTCTGCGGAAATTGCTTGGCTTAATTGTCTTTTTGTTTCTGTTTTAGGAAATAACAACTCAATGGTAGTACCAGAAGATGGATTTCTTAAGATTCTAAGACTTCCTAAATTTAGTTTCATAAGTTCTTGAGAAACCAATAAGCCTAATCCGGTTCCTTTTTCCTTGTTGGTACCATCGTAGCTATCAATGTTAATACCATTCATAATAGCCTCAACTCTTTTATCAGAAATTCCAATACCATAATCCACGATTGTTAATTTATAAACGCTCGGCTCTATACTAGATTCAATCAATATTTTAGAGTTAGGGTATGAATATTTTAAAGCATTACTTATGATATTTCTCACAACCGCATGCACAGAATTTTTATCTGCAAAATACCTGTGTTCGGGATTTACTTTTGTAATTACTTCGATTTTTTTGTTTTTTAAATTTTCATCATATAATTCCAATATTTCGTTTATCATTTTAGAGATTTCAACATACTCTGGGTTGTAACTTAAGTGGTCTCTTTGCTGCAAAGACCAATTGAGCAAGTTGTCTAGGAAAGTACTAAGTCTTGATATTTTTTCATCTATAGAGTTGCCAATATCAATGAGTCTTTCCGCTTGATCTGTTTCAATGAGATATTTGATCTTGCCTGCCAAATTTTGGAATGTTATCAAAGGAGCTTTCAAATCATGCGCAAGTATTGCAAATAGCTTATCCTTTGTTTTGTTCATTTTATCAAGCTTAAAATTTTGATCTTTTATCAACCGAGTTCTTAATAAAATTTCTTTTTCAAGTAATTCTGTTTTTCTATCATGAACCTGACTTCTTCTCTTAAAGAAGTAGAGTAGTAACAAGAAAATTAAAAAGAATTCCAAGGCAAAGAACCAGTATTTCTTATAGAAAGGAACATGATATATCACTGAATATTCCTGAATCTCGGACAGAGGCTCTCCACTTCGACTCTCTGCCTTTAGCTCAAGTTTATACTTGCCATAAGGTTTTCTACTAAGACTTAAAGCATTGGATTTCAATGGTATCCAGCTGCTGGCTTCTTGATTATCATATGCTCTTAATCTATAAAATACTTCTTTTGATTGGAGATCATTATAATAAGGATGGTGTAGAGTAAGTCGTAGTTCAATGTCTTTTTCATAGATGTTGATTTCTGAATTATTCTCTATATCATCAATATTTAAAAACATTTTGGGGTTTTCTTTTTGAATTTTATATCCTGAAAATATTGAAATTTCTTCACCAGAATTTGCCGTATTTTGATTTGCAAATTTAATAGGATCAATAATTGTTATCCCATTGGTCCCACCAAATAAAAATGTCTCGTTTTCTAAAGCCAAATATGAGTGATGATTAAATTCATTATTAATTAGACCATCTTCTATAAAGTATCTGTTTATTCGCCCTGTAAGTTTATTGTATTTATATAATCCTGTAAATGAGGGTAGCCATAATGCTCCAAATTTATCTTCCAACATTGAAGTAAAGATGGTATTACTAAGACCTTCATCTTTGCCAATGACTTCAACTTTTTTTGTCACTATGTTATATCTTAGGAGTCCGAGTGAACTAGCCAACCACATGATGTTAGCGTCTTCTGCATCAATATGTACATAATAAACTTCGTATCCAGGCAGAATTGGAATCAATGAATTTAATTCTGAAGAAAAGGTATAAACACCATTTGAAGAACAGATATAGATATGGTCTTTGATTTCTAAAAGTGAATGATATCTAATGTTGCTGTTTGGCTTTTTTATTTCAATGGACCTTTTCGTTTTTGAATTTAGCCTTAGTAGTTTTTTCTTGCTAAGTATTAGATTTTCAGAATTGTTAATTGAGCAGGAACCAATTGGTTGTGAATTGATTGGAATCTGATAATTTTTAGTCTTAGTAGGATTAAAACTTGGATAGTCAAGAACTGTATATTTCCCAAATCTATTAAAGGCTAGAAACTGATTATCAATTTTTATAAGCGAGAGAAAAACCTCGTTTGTTACTTGTTTAAGTTCTTTTTCTTCAAGATTATAGGTGAAGATTCCTTCATAAGAACAAATGATTAGTTCTTCATTGGGTAATTGATAAATGGTTCGTGTTGAAAAAAACTTTTCCCCACAAATATTATTAAAGAGAATTGGCTTAAATGATATTTTGATTAATCCTAATTGTGTACCAAGCCAAGTATTTCCATGTTTATCGATAAGTGTACTTTGGAAAACTAAGCTACCGGCATTAGTTAGTGCCTCTCTAACCGAGTTATCCAAAATGGAATCACTTATTAGAAATTTCCGGTGGCGAAATGACCAGATATTTCCGTTTTCATCAAGATCATAGACTAAATGTGTTGATTCAATAGATTTGAGTTCATTATCCTTAAAGCTGCGGATATAAAAGTCATTTCCTATTTTTTCTAAATATGAAAAAACATCTTTTTTAACCTTAAAATTTATAACTGTACCTCTTAAGTTATAAAATGTGTCTATATCATAAATTTTACTTTTGATGAAAATCGTATCGCATGTAGCAAATGAGGTAAAGTCTTGATCATGTAATAATTGAAAATGATTAGATTGATTTTCAGGAGAAATTATAGAAAGTTCTTTATCAAAACTGTAATAAGAATTGGTGTTCGGTAATGTAAAATGAATGACACCGTTCTCATTTTGAAATATATTATAACTTTCTTTTGGAACAACTCCTAGGTATTCTTGAACATTTATGGACTCAAATGTGTTTCCATTAAGTATTTGGATTTCTTTAGCAATAGTAGCTTCAAAAGAGGACTTAGTTTGAAATTGAGGTTCTATCAACCAAAGATTCTTGTTGTTGTCAATGTAAATTCTTTGTGGATGAAATCGAAGAGCTCCAAAGTTTACTTTTTCATCAAATGTAAAACCGTTGAAAGAATAAAGACTTGATTCTGTTACAATCCAGATAATGTTGTTTAGATCACTGTAGATATCAAATATTCGTATAGATTTTAATCCATCATTGATATGAAATTTTTCAATGATCAGTTCAGATTCTAAATTATTCTTTAAAATTTGGGAATAGAGTGCTGGATGTGGACCTAATTGAATCGAAATGAAGAAATATATCAAGAGGGCTCTAAAACTCACTGAATCGTATGTATTTTATGACTATTAAATTACTCTTAATCACTTTATTCAACAGTAATAAGAATTTTGTTAACACAATTTATAACATTGCAGATGACTCTTCCATAAAAATATGAATAAGATAATCTTGATAGTTGAAGATGACTCATCCTTCATAGTGGAAGTTGAGATGATGATGATAGGAGAAGGAAACTATAGTTTCATTTCTGCGAAAAATATTCGTGAAGCAAATGCTAAAATCGAATTAAATCCATATTTAATAATTCTAGATCTAAGACTAGGTGATAATGAACTGGGGGTTGAACTTTTAGAAACAATTTCACAGCGCAATATTCCTTTTATTGTTACCACCGCATTCAGCGATAAGGACCTTTATGATAAAATCAAATCTTATAATCCTAAGGCTTATTTAATCAAGCCCTTTGATAAGTTAACATTATTAGGAGCGATTGATCGCATCCAAACAGAAATAAATAGTCAACAGGATGAGGTTAATCTTCAAGGAATTTTTGTTAAGGAGAATAAAGAGCACAAGAAAATCCTATTTGGAGAGATAATTTATATCAAAGCTGAAGGAAATTATTGTAGCATTTTTATGGAACACAAACGAATAGCTGTTAGAAATTCAATAAAATCTTTTGTAGAGGCTGTGCCTGATGAAACATTCATTAGGGTACATAGGAGTTATATCATAAATTCGGAATACATAGAATCTATAGATTTCTCAGATAATGCGGTATACCTAAAAGGAGATAAGATTCCGATTGGACGGAACTTTAAAAAGGAATTTAAAAATAGGATGCTTCGAAGTTAAAATATTGAGATTTTAACTACTTCATCAACTTCTTCGTTTTCAGAATATAATCTAAGAAGATATATCCCAGCGCTCAATCCACGAGGTAAATCATAGATCAAAAAGTTATTTTCAAAAACTTGTTCTTTCTGCTCAATAAGTTGACCGGCAACATTATAGAGTTCGAAATTAATGTTTCCATCATAATTGTATCGCAGCTCCATCTTATGCCCTTGCCCAAAACTAGTGGAGGTAAAAGCTACATTGGATAGAAAGTTTGTCTCTTCATATAAATCAAAACCATTACAGTCTTCATCAATTCCATTGTCTGGTATATCTGTTGCTGTTGGATATATGCTGGCATTGTTATCATCGCAATCTGAATTATCAATAACGAAACCAGCTGGTGCAATATTTATGCAGGTATCTATTACATTGTTTATATCTCCATATCCATCACCATCAAAATCCAAGAAGTAATCAAATCGCTCCAAGCCATTATTTATGAAACCGTCACAGTCATTATCAATGGCATCACAGAGTTCAATTTGGCCAGGAAATATATTTTCTTCTAGATCATCGCAGTCATCCGCATTATCAACGAACCCTGGTGGAGGAGTTAAAATACAGGTATCAACAGGAATGTTTATTTCTCCAAATCCATCAAAGTCACTATCTAAATAATAAGTATTTAAGGCTACTCCATTATTCACTACACCATCACAATCATTATCCAAGCCATCACAGATCTCAGCAAACCCTGGGTTAACTTGCGCATTGAGGTCATCACAATCTACATAGTTGTAAAAGCCATCGTTATCTTCATCTTTAAAGAAGTAAGTTTCTGCTAATTCAATTACATCGGCAGCTATTTTAATTCCTATTTTTCTTCCCGGAATATCATCTGCCGGTGGGTGTATACCACCCCATATTCTAGAAAGACTTGTCTGATCAGAAGCATCTCGATAAGTTGCCCATTGCAAAACAACATCTTCACTAGGTCCTTCTTCAAAAACTAAAAACTCATTCTGAGGAGCAACGAATTCCCCCATACCTCCAGGAAAAAATTCATCTCCTGTAATTACTGTTAGAATTTCTGCAGCCGCTCTAGAAAAGGTTGAATGTCCAGAAACAAAACCGGCAAAATTTGGAGTAACGAACGTAGGTCTTTGATATGGCCACCAATTTTCGGCTAGAATCCAATCTACACCTGCTTGGTCTGTTTCGGGGTCTGTAATAAAATCTGGACCTCTCCATGAGAGTAACTTTACTTTTCCGACATGTTCATTGTTATTACCTGCAAGAGGATCTCCCATTTCAACCATTTCAATTCTACCTGGTGTAAGGGGGAAGCCTAGATTAGAATAATTGGGTAAACTAGGATCTGAAGATTGCCCATTATCTGCCATAGCTCTTATGGCTGAAACTGGTCGAATGTAATCATAGTAACCCTTCATTCCCCAAGCGGTGACTGCACAATCGTGCATACCGCCACCTAAAACAAAATATGCCTTAACATCATATTCAAGGCTTGTTTCTACATCTTTTATACCCCTATAGCTTCTTTTGAATTCTGGATGATCAATGACATAATTTAATATGGTAAACCAGTGACCTGGAGGAGTTTCTGATTCAGGACCATCTGCCCAAAACTCTGCTAATACTCTTGTATAGTCTCCTAAGTTTACAACATTTGATTCATATGGCTGATTGGTTTTTGGGTTTATATCATGTCCATTTGATAGTTTCATTCCACCCTCTATGTAATCATAGAAATCTGGGTATTCATCATAGTCATCTGGAAATACATTTAGATTTCCTAAAGCACCCGGAGAAATGTCAATTTCTTGCCCATTTTCAGTATCCAAATGGGATGACCAACTTGCGACCATAGAAAATCCCCATTTATATTCTTCACTCTCAAGTAGTGAATCTATCATTGGTGGAGGCCCAGGATCATGGTAAACGATATAATCGAAATTATTTCTTGTGTATACATTAGCATCATCCATAGACAATGCAAAAGGATTCACTTGACCCCATTCTGGACTTAGAAAAGGTGGCGTGTTTCCAACTGGATTACCAGACTGATCTATGAATGTACTCAAGGTTAATGGCTGCCATCTGTTTAAATCTGTTATTGTACTATTTCCTGGCTCTTCTGGGAATAAATCTTCATTGACAGGATCGTAAAACAAATTAGCATAGTTGATATTCTCATTCGAACCATCGTCAGGAGCGTAATTAAGAACTTCAGCTGCTAGATAATTTCCTAAAGCTGCAGGATCACCTGATTGATAATCCAGACTTGTGTTGTTTATATCATAGCCTAGCTCCTGCATTTTTGCAATCATAGATTGGAGCAGCGTAAAATACCCAGGAGAAAAGCGATAGCGCCTGAAAAGAAATCGATACGCAGCAAAACTTATGGCCTCTCTTCTAGCCTCCTCTATATCGGCAGGTTCAGGTACTCCATCGAATGGGCAAGAATAACCGTACACTTCTTTGCCAAGAAAATATGGCTCCGCAACATCATCATAAATTGCCCACAAATCATACATTATCATAGAAAGATGCCACAAGTTCCTAGCATGTACTGTTGGTCGTGCTCGATCTGTTCGAATGGCATCTAAGGTAACTTCATTCCACTCTCTAGCAATAGAATGGTCTTGAGAAGAAAGAGAAATTGGGGTTAGAAATGAAAGTGCAAAAAATAAGAGTATAATTTTATTCATGAGTACCCGTTTGAAATGCAATATTACTAAAAATTGTAATGTTTATTTTGTTGATAGCTAGTAGATTTGTTAAAAATCAGCTATAAAGTCTTAATCTTTGCTAATAATTGGCTCATTGAGGAATAATCCAATTTTTCTTGTTTAGCTACACCTATAGCGGTATTAGTTGCCCTTAAGGCATCATCCTTCTCTAGTAGTATATACTTAAGCTGTGCAATTGTTGCATAGTATTGATAATTCTTTTCTGCAGTCTTTAGTTTTGAAAGGCGTTTATCACAATTTTCGATGTCATCTTTGCTTTCATTTAGTTCGATGGATTTGGTGCAGAACATGATTAAGATCTCCTGATCATCGGTATCTATATTTTCTAGATAGTTTTTTGCGGACACTAAAAATTCATCGCTATCTTCTTCGTAAGTTCTATGTAAATAATATTGGTATGCCTTTGCTTCATAATTGATGGAGTCAATCAAAGAGAATAAATATTTAGCTTCTTCGAAATCGGGCCTTGGAATACCTTGATTGAGTCTATTCTTGACAATTATTTCAAGACTATAATCTGTTTTTTCCTTACCTATAGCACGATCAAATAACTCCTTGTTTTCGATAAAGAATTCAAATGTTTGGGTGTTGGTATCATAGAGAAAATCAAAGATGAATTGAATGTTTTTTTCTTCAAACCAATTGGTTTGTGTTTGTATGTATTTTTCAGCAGTTGCTTGATGACTACCGTCCATAAGTTCCATCCTAAAATATGCTTCTTGATAAAGAATTTCAGGCGGTAAATTTTCCGCATCTGGACTTAAAACATATAAGATTTTTTCCCCATTATCTTTTTCTTCTTTATTTGCTTTCTGGCTTGATTGATTAAATACTTCTTTAGGAATTTCTTCTTTATCCTTGGACACAAAATAACCATCAACGGTGAGCTTAGCAATGGAAAGAAGTTCATTTGCAGTGGCCAGACGATCTATTTTATATTTTGTATTTCCGTTTTGGTCAAGTACAAGTAATGTGGGAAGAAAGACAATTCTGTATCGTGAAGAAACAAACTTGCCATACTCTTGGTCCATATCTATTTTTACAGAAATGAAATTTTTATTGATGAACTTTGCAAGTTTCAAATCTTGGAATACAAGGTCCATTTTTTTGCACGGCTTGCACCATTTGGCATAGGTGTCAACAAAGATTGGTTTGTTTTCAATATTCGCTCTTTGTATGGCTTGGTCGATTGTTATATTGGCGAAATTAATTTTATACTGACTGATACCAATTTGCGAAAGCAAACAAAAGACAATAATTAATATGGGGTTAAAAGACTTCAAGCTTAAGAATGACTTTCGATGTACTTTATGTAATGTTCAATTTTGGAAGTAGGTTTCCCTTGATCCTTAGTTTTCTTTAAAATTGTTTGAGCAACTTCCATGGCTCTTTTTTTATCTCCTCCGTCCAATAATATTTGTGCATAGTTAAGAAACTCTTGCGGACCACACTCTTCGCACTTGATAAGCGCTTCGTACCACTTTAGTAAATCCTTTTTAGCTTGTTCATTGCTTCTATAGTAACCTTGGGCATCAGCAATTAAGTTGTTGTATGTGTTATAATTTTTACCTGCTTTTTTAAAGTACTTCTTTGCTTGCTTTGACCATTCCTCATAGCTTTTAAAGGTCTTGGCATATTTCATCATAGACTGGTATTCAAAAACGGCTACCTCACTAGGAATTACCTTTTTCAATTTTTCTGTAGTCTCAATAATTAGGTCTTCATATTCGTGTTCGATGGCCTTATCTACCGTCTTATTACAAGCTGCTAATACTTTTTCATTAAATGCTTTTTCAGAACTGATTTTGATAGCCTCAGACTTCATAGCAATCAGTTGATCAAATAATTTTGAATCAGCCTCAGTTGCTGCCTCCATGAGGAATTGAGCTTTTTGATCAGCGTTGATGGCTGGATTTTCCTTGAGATAAGTATTAGCAATTCCAATACTCGGTTTATCTACTTTATTTAATTCCTTTATGTATTTCAATACAAAATCGAAATCTCTTTCTCCTTCTTCAAATCTTTGGGAAAAGTCTGCCGTGCGATCATTCTTCTTTATCATCGCAGTTCCAATGGCTAAAAACTCCTGTTCTCTTTTTGCGCCTACAACTTTTTGAATGATTTCTCCTTTGGCGTTAAGATAGAATAAGGTTGGATATGCAGAGACGGGATATTTAGAACCAAACTTCATTCCTTTCTCCTTTTCCATATTCAATTTAAGGGCTACATAATTTTTGTTATATAACTCGCCGACACTTTCGAGAGGAAAAATATTGTTGCTCATCATTTTACATGGTCCACACCAAGTAGTATAACAATCCACAAAAATCAACTTTTCTTCTTGTGCTGCTTTTTCCATGGCCTCTTCTAAACTTCCTTCAAAGAATTCAATTCCTTGCGCAGAGGCAGAAAACGGCAAAATAAGGATGGCTAAATAATATAGAATTTTCATATAGTTTTTTCTTATCTCTATTGAAACGTTTGATCAGAGTAAATAATACCCTGTAGGTATATAATTCTGTTATCTGTGGAAAGAATATTGTGTAAAATTAGGCCAAATATCTTGTTAAACCAACCTTTGAGCTAATTGGAGGATTCTATTAAGTATATAAAAAAAGATGACTCCCTATTGGAAGCCATCTTTTTTATTCTATCTAATCTTTTTTAACGTTTAATTAAGTTTCATTATCGCATAATAACCAACTTACCAAACCCTTCTTTAAAGTATTTATCTACATCGCCAAGATTGAAAATTTCACTGTCGTCCGATACATCTGTATACATCTTATAGATATAAACGCCATTGGCAAGTCTAGATCCATATTCATCTCGTCCATCCCATTTGTATTCAGATCTATTAGTTCCTATTCTTACGGGTCCTAATTCTGCTTGAGTGATCTCTCTTACCACTTTACCAGTCATAGTCATAATCTTGATATGGTAGTCCTGTGGAATTTGATTTCCAGTTACTGTGAATATAAATTGGGTAGATGTTGAGAATGGATTCGGATAATTTAGAACATTAGAAATCATGTTTTCTTCTACAACAGTAAAACTTACAGAGTACGCATGATCTCCAGAAAAATTACCTGCAGCATCTTTTCCTTGCACATATAAAATGTACTCTCCACCTTCTAAAGTAGGGGTAAACTCAAGACAGGTTACATTACCATTGTCTGCAGTACCAGGACTAAAATTAACTTCTGGTCCATTCACATCAATCGATACTTCCGAATCTGGTATGTTTGCATTTTCTAATGTCAATTCAAATTCATCTGGGTTCTCAAGAAACTGTGTTAAGTTTTCGTCGGTCAAGGTTATTTTTATCATTGGTGTTGGAGATATAACATCGCCATCTAGGATTCTTATTCCATCAAAGGTTACATCCAATAGTGGATTAATTTTATCATTCCGCACCAAGAATTTAAGTATTCCTAAATTATTGAAATCATATTGCTCTGGTTGATCTTGGTCTGGATTAATTTCAACTCTCAGCTCATATAAACCACTAAGATCGTCAGTGTTATATTCAAAGTGATCTTTAATATTATTGTTTGCTGTAACTGGGGCTTTTCTTTCTGAAATCAGAGTTTCTTGATTTTGAAAGTCGACTAATGAATATTTTACAAGCATACTATCCATGTTAGTATCACTTATGTTATCAATTCTATAGTCTAAAACTAAGTTTTCACCAACTTCTAGGGTATCTGAATTGAAGAAGAACTCATCGGCAGTATTCAATACAGCCTCTGGTAACTCCTTGTATACAATCCTCCAGTAATCTAAATCAAGGGCTGAATTAGAGATGGTATCTCTACTGAAAATCTCTAATCTTAAATAAGGATATTCTTGAGCGTCTACTCCACTCAGGTCAAACTCTTTATCTAGAATAAACGTTGCTAGGGTATCTTCCTTTTGGTTATTATCAATTCCAAAAAGTCTTATATCAAATAGATCTTCGGATGAATTGTATTCATCAAAATCCCATAAAAATTTATTCCATTGAGAAGCGGGACCAATCGTAGTTGAAGAAAGTGTTCCTTCAAACCAATGTCCTTCAATATTTGTAACAGAGGTAACAAGATCATTGACGGTTTCTGCTAAATCTTCATTTATGGCACCTTGACCTTTCTGATATGCAAAAACATAAGGCCTTGGGTCATCTACAAGATCTCTTATTTTGAGTGCACCTTCATCTTCGAACACTTTGAATAGTTCTTCTTCCCAGTCTTGTGGGTGATAGTCATACCAACTGTGTTGAATGGTATACATGATGACATAATAGTCATCCGGAACTATGTTGGTCAAGAAATTTACTAATTCACCCCGATCTTCAGGAGTATCAGTTTTAAATGGCCAAGCACCTAAAGGCTCTAGATTTCCAATGTTTTGTGGAACATCTGCACCGTAGGGACCATTTACCGGACATCTTTCGGGCACTAAATTGACTGGTTTTGCAATAACACAATAAACCCCTCCGGCAACAAAAACTGCGCTATTTCCTTGAGTTCTTGTATTATTCCAGAAGAAAATAGATTCCACTCCAGAGGCATTTACTTGATTTGTTACCTTGAATTCATAATTAGTTAATCCATAATCAAAATTTCGTGTGACAGAATCAATAGCTACATTATCCATTTCATCTTTCTGCCATTGATAAATGTGACTTTGATTCCAGCCACTATCAAATTCTTCCATAAAAATGAAAGAACTTGTATTCCAGAAAGAAAGATTAAACTCTGGGTCTGCAGATTTTACTCTCCAATAATATACTTGTTCTTCTAAGTAGTTCATGTTTGGCTGCCATCTGACTAGACCTCCATTGGACTCAATCTGACTGGACTGCTTTATTGGACTATTGAATAATTCTGTTGTATCAATTTCTATATCATAAAACCCTATACCATTAAAACCATTTCCAGTAGAGGCCATGAGTGTGATGTTCTGTTCATTGGTAATGGCAAACTCCTGAGGGTGAAAAGGAATAGGGTTATCATTAATTACAAAAAAGGTGAATCCATCAATTTGATTTACCTCTCTTAAGGAATTATTCATTTCAGCTTGAGGTCCTGGCAGTTCATTAATTTCATTATTGTGATCTAGATAAACTTCTATTGTGTTTTCACCGGCCGCCTTCACGATGTTTAATGGTAAAGTATGACATTTATTGGTCCTACTATAAGGAGAAGGGGTTGATGAGAAATAAAAGGTATCACTAGAGTTTGTACCAAATTCATGAATGATTTGATAGTTCAAGGTGTCTTCCACATAACGTCCTAAATTTACGATATCGAAGCAAACATCGAAACTATCTAGTCTACCCGAAACAATTTCTGGCTCCGTTCTAAACGACTTAATATCTGGAGTAAAATCTGCTCCAGGTTGTGTTCTTAATGTAATGGCAGGATCGCCATGAAAGGTTAATTGCTGCTGTAAAGTTCTTATTTGAAAATCTAAGTTGTTTGTATTTTCAATCAATACATCTCTAAGTATTTTTGCGAGAGGTAGGCCATATAAACTATCACCAAACATTTTATACAATTCAACTCCATGAGTGTATTGTGGTCCTATAAACGCTGATCCTGAAGAGGCAAGAAATCCTATCGCTCCTTTTTCTGGCTCTAAAACAAAATCTTCACTAATACCTAAGGAAGAAGTATGTATGTTTCCAGAATGACAACCTAAAGATATAATGACCGGGTTTTTACCTTCATTGTCAAAATTTGAAGGGTCCTCAATACTAAAATCAAAAGTACCTACCGCAGAGTGACCAAAGAAGGTCATAAGACCACAGCCACTGTTTACAGCATTAAGAATAGATTCAGTGATAGAATTCTGGATTGGGTCTGAAGTTGTTTTTTGAAAGGTAACTACTTCTGCACCATAAGTAGAATTAATGACTTGATCAGCCATATCATCTAAATAGGTTCTTATTGAATTTTGCAGAAATGCATCTCCACCACTTAGGTGAATAATTTTTTTCTGCCATGCTTTGTCATCGATGTCCTGACTCCATTGACTTGCATCTGTATAGACCTGCATTTTTTTAAAGTACTTCTCAATCTGCTCTAAATCTTTAGCAGCTAATCTTCCAATATTCATATCCGGGTATGAATTATCTGCATTGGCAAAACATAGGTGATCTGAACCTGGCTCACCGTGGGTAGGAACATAAGAAACCAAGGAAGGATTTTTTCGACCAATGCTGTACTGATATGCTTTCCCAATGATGAAAGTAAATTTCCAGTTATCCCATCTTGAGCTCATATAGTTAGCCCAATTTCTAATACCTATGGTGTGATTGTCTATACCATAACCAAATTGGTTAATAACATCTTCTATGAGAATTACTTCAACATTGTAAGAACCGCCAAATGCAGACGATCTGAAGTCGGCATAATTTCTAACCCAGTTTTCTCCATTCTGGTCTTCAACATCTAGTGCTTTACTTGTGAATAAAATATAGTCTGGTGAAATCTGTTCGAAATCAACCATCTTCCCGATAGAAGCTACTTCGTTTACGGAGTTTGTCTCCGTATAAATTACGATGTCTCTATTTTTACTTGCAGGGGGTAGTAAGAACTTTACTTTCCCATTTTCAAAAACACTTTCTAATCTTTGATTATTATTTATATCAATTACAATGGGATTTCCTCCTTGAGCATTGAAATTTTCAACCTCGTAGTATTTAGCAAAAGAGTGAGATGAAAAAGGAAATCTAAAATAATTTTGATTGTTCGCATTGAAGGTTCTTGCATATTGCAATTCAGCACTTGCTATGGTATGAAGGTCCACCGCATCCATCCCTAAAGAGGTAGTTTCCGTTAAGTTCAAGGTGTTAACGCTCTTTAACTCCGAAGCAGGAATATCAAAATCAACCTGGTCAACATTATAAGAAATGTAGGTTATGTCATTAAGATATTCACCATTGAAAGAAAATCTAGTAGTACGTGTATTAGAATTTGTACCGAATCTAACGGTTACCTTACTTCCTGGGAAATTGGTAAATTGATTGTCTACATTAAATTCTATATCGGTTTCTTCCTGTAGCTTACTACCATATCCTTCTGTCGTATAGAAATTGGAGAATCTAACTTGATCTTTATTTATCACTGGGAAAATATGATTATCGTTAAACACCAATTTTTCCTCGTGGAAATAAAAAGCTTCTACATTGGGCAAAGCTCCAGATAGATTATTATTTAATTCTTCAAATCTGAGATTATTAGCAGTTCCGTCTTCATAAGTTAAGTAATAAACTCTAGTATCTGAGAACATACTATATTCTGGATTTAGTTGCATAGAATCTGGCACTGCATATAAAGGCGCGTCTAATTCACCTCTATTTTTAAAACCATAGAACTCTATGTAGTCATTTGCTCCCAAGTCACCGTCGGAACTGACATGGATTGCAACTTCTTGACCATTTGAAAAGAGTTGTAATTCTTTCCCTTGTACTCCATTAGGTAGTCCATTGCTGGTCAGTTCATTGGCGTTGATTCTATAAACACCATCTTCATCCACTTTAATCGTGATATATTCATTGTCGAGATCCACCCATTCATTGCCAAAGAGACTTTGGCCATTGAATTGCATCTGCGCAGTAGAGAATAGGGAATAAAAAATAATCGCGGTCAAGAGGCTTAGTCGTAGCTTCATTGTGAGTTCAATTTTCTGTAATTTCTAATAAAGTACCTATACAAAAATTTACTCTTTGTATAGAAGGGTGTCTCTGGTTGGCTGTTCGAGTTGAATCGACCACAAAAATAAGCACTTTTTTGCTTTTATTGGCGTCAATTCAAGGACTTAGCCCTTATTTATAGGGTGTGAAAGGTCTGGTAGTTGTCATTTTACGCCAATAAAACGCATAATCATCGAAAATGATATGGTAACATTGAAAAATCTAAATATTTAACTTATCGAAATTATTTATATAGGAATATTATTATTGCTAATTCAGGCTGTTTATTGGAATGGAATCTTCAATGCTATTTTAGATTTTCCGCTTGCGCAAAATTTAGATAAACAATTAAGTAATTCACTTACAATTTTAGTGTGTGCCCGAAATGAAAATGAGAATTTGGGTAAATTAATCCCTCAACTGCTTGATCAAGAGGGCAAAGTTCAAATATTGATTGTCAATGACCAATCCAGTGATAACTCAGAGATGTTCCTGCAGAATATTTGCGATAAACATGAAAACATCGACTTCATCAATTCTTCAAAGGAAATTCACGGCAAAAAATTAGCATTAATGGAGGGTTTCGAAAGCGTGACCAATGATTTTATACTCCTTACGGATGCCGACTGCCGGGTACCAAAAACCTGGTCTATGCAGATGGAAAGTGCAGCTGAAGATAAGGATATAGTCTTAGGTTTTAGCCCTTATCAGAAGGCCACAGGCTTCCTAAATAAATGGATCAGATATGAAGCCATCATAACGGCAATCCAATATCTTTCATTTGCAATCATCGGGAGACCTTATATGGGCGTTGGAAGAAACATACTGTATAAGAAACACTTGATAAAGGATGGGAGTATCTTAAAAGAACATCTAAATATTCCAGGGGGAGATGACGATTTATTGATAAATAAATTGGCTACAGCAGAGAATGTCACGGTAAATATTCACCCAGATTCTTGGGTTTACTCAACTCCTTTGACTAGCTGGAAAGCATATATCAATCAAAAGCGAAGGCATCATTCTACTTCTTGGTATTACAAAACAAAAGATAAGCTAGCCTTGGGTATTTTCAGTGGTACATGGGTTGGATTCTATTTAGTCGTATTCTATCTCATTTTATCAGGGTATATTTTGCAAGGACTAAGTTTATTTCTTCTACGATTTTTGTTTACCCTTGTTCCCAATATTAAATTGATGAATAAATTGGATGGCAAGGATTTAGCAAGGTATTGGGTTATCTTCGATCCATTAACGTCTTTATATTTTTTATTTTTCTCTCTATTTATGCTGTTACCGAAAAGAAAGCAATGGTAAAAGACCAAGAAATAATTACAGAGCATTTTCCCGCGCTGAATGAAGAGACAATAAATAAGCTAATTACATTTGGAGAACATATTACCTTTTGGAACGATAAAATTAATGTAATCTCAAGAAAGGATATTGAGCAAATCATACCTCACCATATACTCCATTCTCTGTTTATTAAAAAGCTTATTAATTTTACGCCCGGTACAAAAGTACTTGATTTAGGGACTGGAGGTGGTTTTCCGGGAATGCCCTTAGCCATTTGTTTTCCCGAAGTTGAATTTCATTTAGTTGATGCTAGAGCAAAAAAAATCAGTGTCATTAATGAAGCGATAGAATTACTCGAACTTAAAAATGTTAAAGCAGAACATAAGAGGGTAGAGGAAATGAAAGAAAAATTTGACTTTGTCGTAAGTAGAGCTGTCGCAAGCGTGGAAAAACTGCTTTCATGGAGTAGACCAAGAATTAATGACAAGGACAAAAATGCAATTTCTAATGGAATGATAATGTTGAAAGGAGGAGATCTAGAACAATTGAAAACGGAGATGAAAATTGCGGATTATTATGAGGACTTTCAGATTAGTGAATGGACGAGCATTCCGTATTATTTAGAAAAATATATTATTTACATTCAGACATGAATTGCTTAGATGAATAAAATTCTATTTTCCATAGGCGAGTTCAATTTTACATCAGATCACTTAATAGGGATAAGTCTTGTTGCTGCATTAAGCTATTTAGTTTACGGCTTATTAGCCAATTGGATCATCCCGCGTTTAGTAAGAAACAAGGAGGTTGAACCCAAATCTATAACCAGCGTCAAGATTCAAATCTCCCTTCTTGTCTTTTTATTTTGGTTGTTGCTTATCATCGCTTTCCTAAAATCTGATTTAATATTACTGCATACGGAGGAATATGATTTAAAAATTAGTCATGTACTTCAAGGACTTATAATTTTCCAACTTGCGCGGATTATCGATTGGGTTATCTCTAATTTATACATCCATGAGTATTATCAAAAGCGAGATACTCAAAAGAATAATGGCGGCGAATTTAAGTCAATAGATCAAGAAAATAAGGCAAATCGGATTGTTCAATACATCGTTTTTGTACTGGCGATCTTGTTCCTACTCAATTTATTTAAATCGGACTATTCCTTATTTGAACGGACCATAAATGGTGAAATACTAAGCTTCAGAATATCTAATATTTTGATAGCCATATTGATTTATCTGGTGGCTCAATGGATTGTTTGGATTTTCATTCAATTGATATTATACAATGTTTATAAAAGACGAAAGGTTGAAGTTGGAGCACAGTATGCAATTAATCAACTGTTTAAATATGTCGTTTATGTCATTGCCTTTATTCTTGTTCTAGATAATCTAGGCCTGAACATTACTATTTTATTAGGTGGTGCTGCTGCCTTATTGGTGGGAGTTGGATTAGGATTACAACAGACTTTTAATGATTTTATATCTGGACTGGTATTGCTTTTTGAAAGAACAGTTGCCGTTGGAGATGTTTTAGAAGTAGAAGGCATTGTTGGGATTGTAAAGAAGATTGGTCTTCGAGCATCTACCATTGAAACTAGAGGTAACATTACGGTTTTAGTTCCTAACTCAAAACTTGTAAATGACAAGGTGATTAATTGGACTCACTTCGATGATAAGGTGAGATTTGAATTGAAAGTCGGAGTGGCTTATGGATCAGATACAGAAAAGGTCCGTGACATATTAATTGAATTGGCTAATAGTAATCCTTATGTTATCAACTACCCATCTCCTTTTGTTAGGTTCAATAATTTTGGAGATAGCTCTTTAGATTTTACTTTGTACTTTTTCTCTCGAAACTTCATCGTCATTGAAGACATCAAAAGTGACATGAGATTTGATCTAGATAAACAGTTCCGAGAGGCGGGCATTACCATACCGTTTCCACAGCGAGAAATTTGGACACGGCAGGTTAAAGAATAAAACCAGTATTAAGACTAAGGTACTGAGCTACAAATTTATGGGATCTCACCCCGAGACCAATATACCAACTTTTTTTATTAGCAAAATTTGTCTTGGTTGTGTAATTTATGGCTAGCATACTTGAAATAGGATCTGTTATATCCTTGTCAAATAATGGTAGATAGGCACCTAGCTGAATCCTAACGAATATATTCCCAAAGACTAAATCACTAGCCACTTTCAAGCTTAAATCCATGGCAGAATTATGAGAAACTTCTGTCGTTAGTTTTTGATGTCTTGAAAAGTAAAAATTTCCAAAGTTGTACTCAAACTGTAGACCGCCGACCAACCTAAAATACGCTGATCTGTTGTAATGTACGAAGTAAGCTAGCTGGGGTACCTTATACAATAGTCCGTTAGGAATATTTATTTGGCGAAAGCCAATTCCTACATTGATCTCATGACCTATAACTTTCTGTGAGGGGAAATTTTTAATTCGCTTTTTATAAAAAATTTCTTTTCTATGATTTAATTGACCCTTTACACCTGCTCTAAAAGTTATAGTGTTTATCCCGGCATTTGGGATTTTCGAAGCTGCATTTGAATAATGATAGAATTGAGGAGAAATAAAAAAACTTAATCTATTTTTAAGATGATAAGTCGCTTCGAAAGAGGCAGAAATTATCATATTAAAATGAGAACCAATGGCATTATTATTTGGATTTGATACTACTTCATATGGCCTATTAAAGTAGGAAAGACCTGTTCCCATCCTGTATGAGAATATAAAATTGTGAATCTTAAAAATATCGAATTTTAAGGTTGGAAAATAACCGATAGCAAATCCTAATTCATTTTTATTATTGAAAGAAGCTACATGTAGATGGTGACTTAACTCAGGATAACCCCAATACTTCTTCCATGGATTTAAGGTATCTTGTTGTACATCATATTGTAATTCTAATCCCCATATTTGCGAAGGCTGAGTATAGTTTAAATAATCTCGATGTCTGATGATATCTCCGGTGAATACGCTTGTGGTTAAGGACTGGCCTTTGATGCTAGTAAGCACCACGCAAAGAAAGCCTAATAAAAGGACGATTCTTAATGGATTATATCTTGTTTTTTTAAGAATTCTATGGTCTTTGTAATATCCGGGGAAAGATATCTATCCCCATCCAAAGGAGGAATGATTTTCCGATAACTCTTATGCATCTTATCAAGAACAGGACACAATTGCAACTTCTCTCTTAAATCTATGGCTTGACTAGCAATCATCCATTCGATGGCAAGAAGTCTATAAACGTTTTCGATGACTTTGTATAATTTTGTTCCTGCATTTGCAGCCATGCTCACATGGTCCTCCTGTCCCTTACTAGAAACAATGGAATCAATAGATGCCGGAGTACAAAACTGTTTATTCTGACTAGCCACGGAGGCAGCAGTATATTGACAGATCATAAAACCAGAATTTAATCCGGGGTTCTTGGCAAGATAGCTTGGTAAATCTCTGTCACCATTTATTAATTGAAAGGATCGGCGCTCAGAAATACTTCCGAGTTCCGATAATGCGATGGCCAAGTAGTCAAGAGGCAGGGCTAGTATTTGTGCATGAAAATTTCCACCGATTAATATCAGATCTTCTTTGTCGAGAACATTGGGATTGTCTGTAACCGCATTCATTTCATTTTCGAAAATATCCGCAGCATGTTCGATGGCCATTAAACTTGCGCCATGTACTTGGGGAATACATCTAAATGAATATGGGTCTTGGACACTATATTCTTTGTTTAGAGATGACGATTCAGAAAGCAATTCAAATATATGTTTGGCAATAGATATCTGGCCTTCGTGTTTTCTTATTCTTTGTAGGGAAGGATGAAATGGATCTTTTTTACATCCGAAAGCAATCAGCGACATGGCTGCAATCTGGTTAGCCAAGTTTATGATTCTGCGAGAATGCACAATGGAATATACACCATAGGCTAGGGAGAATTGGGTTCCATTAAGTAGAGCCAAACCTTCTTTAAAAGACAATTCTAGAGACTCAATATTTAAAGAGGTTAAAACCTTACTTGCTGGTAATATTTTACCACCATAGTGGACTTCCCCAAGCCCTAACAAAGGCAAACTCATATGTGCTAATGGCGCTAAATCGCCAGAGGCGCCCAAAGACCCCAGTTGATAAATTACCGGAAATACATTTGCATTATAGAGTTCCATGAGCTTCTCTAGTAGTTTGAGGCGGACTCCAGAATAGCCTTGACTTAGATTATTTATTTTTAAACTGACGATTAATTTTACAATTTCTAGGGGGACCAAATCTCCAAGACCACAAGCATGGGACACGACTAAGTTATGCTGTAGTTTGGCAAGATCACTTAGCGGTATTTCAACATTACATAAGGAACCAAAACCAGTATTTATACCATATAATGCTTCGTCCTTTACAGATAAACGATGCTCAAGATAGGTTCTATTTTTTTTTACCTTTTCTTGTAGAATAGGATGAATTGCGATAGAAACATTTGATTGAACATGATCCCAAAAATTCATCAGACTATGATGATCTTCTGAAATAAGTAAACCCTCTTCTTTCATTTGAATGAATTATGTAGCAATGTACACTTTTTCAAAATTTAGCGGAAATTCATCGCTAAGCGTTAAGAAGAGGTTTTATAGGGTTAAACAAGGGTTAAATTCTATAAGTAATAATATCTCAATATGATAGGTAAAGCATTGAATTACAGACATTTGTAAAAAAAGCATGTCGTTTATGCTAATATGATTGGAAGAACTTTTTCGTTCAAAAAATAGTCTTATGGTTAAAAGCTGTATTTTTGATTTTCTTCGAATGAAAAGCTTTTGAAGTTTGATTTTAAATAAGATATTAAATAATTCTAATATGAAAAAGTTAAGCACCTTAGTTCTTTTAATATTTGCAACCATATCTACTACATTTTCACAGAGAGTAGCCATTGTAGATGTTAGCGACATACTAGAAAATATGTCCCAATATTCAAATGCTCAGAAGGAAATTGATAAAGTAGCTGCAGAGTGGCAACAAGAAGTTGCTCAGGAATACGATAAGATCAAAAGCATGTATAATAAGTATCAAGCAGAACAGGTACTATTAAGTGACGAAGCTAGACGACAGAAAGAAGATGAAATTGTCGAGAAAGAGAAGGCCGTAAGAGAACTTCAAAAAAGAAGATTTGGACCAGAAGGAGATTTATTCAGAAAGAGGCAAGAACTGGTAAGCCCAGTTCAAGATATGGTATTTGCTGCTATTGAAGAATATGCCACAGAAAAAGGACTTGACTTGATTTTGGATAAAAGTAGTGCTTCTGGAATCCTATTTACAAGTGGTGAATATGATAAGACGGCAGAGCTTAAAAGAAGACTAGATATTAAGTAATATATTTTTTTAGAAACTGATTTTTACACAATGAAGACATTTATTCAATCAACAACGATAGCTATTTTCTGCTTGTTAGCATTAAATCTTAATGCTCAGAAATTTGGTTACATTAATTCACAGGAATTAATTCAAGAAATCCCTGAAGTAAAAGAAGCAACTTCAAATCTTGAAACTTTTCAACAGCAACTGGCTAAACAAGGTCAAGATATGTTGCAGAGACTGCAGACAAAGTATCAAGAGTTAGAGCAGAAGCAAGCGAGTGGGGATATTTCTCCTAAGCAGCTTGAAACAGAAGCAGCAAAATTGAAAGAGGAGGAGTCACAGCTTATGGCTTTTGAACAAAGCAGTCAGCAAAAGATCATGGAAAAGAATGAAACACTTTTGGCTCCGATAAGGGAAAAAATCCAAAAGGCCATTGACGATGTTGCCGCTGAAGGTGGATACACTTTCATCTTTGACTATGCGACAGGATTTGTTCTTTATGCAGACTCAAATACTGATGTAAGTGCCCAAGTAAAAGCAAAACTTGGATTGTAAAATACAATAGCCGATCCTCAGGGGTCGGCTTTTCTTTATAAATAAATATCCATGAAAAATTTACTATTGCTTGCCTTTTTGTTTGCAGCAACCAACACATCATTTGCACAAATTGATACAACAAGTTTAGTTGAAAGTGCGAAGGTTTATATGGATGCTTTTTTGAATGGGGAATATGAAACCATGGCAGAAAAAACACACCCCAACATCCTTTCATTAAGCGGCGGGAAAGACTTTGTTGCCAAGGATTTAGAGGTAGATCGAGGAACCATGGAGTCAATGGGTTTTAAATATGTCGGCGGAGAAGTAGGAGTCCCAACAGACATTTATGAAGCAGGACGAGAAGCCTTATGTTTTGTTCCTATCCACTACATGGTGGAGCTTCAAGGTAAAAAATATAAATCGGAGACCAATATTCTTGCTTCATCAAGTAGCAGTGGAAAAATTTGGAAATTCGTTTCCTTAGATAGGTTAGATCAAGCAAGCATAAAAACTTTTATACCTAACTATAATACAGAAATGGGCTGGCCTGAATTAAAGCCTATGGAATCAATAGACAATTAAATTTGCACTAGCGAAAATCCCAATCATACTTACCGATCTCTAAGAGACAATTTTTCAATAAATCTATAGAAGCCTTCACATCTTTTTTATGCACCATTTCAATAACTTGGTGTAAGTACCTGCATGGAATCGAAATTCCGCCAGCAACAGATCCGCCGTTTGAATGTCTTTGCATTCCTGCAGTATCTGTACCCCCAGCAGGGAGTAACTCCATTTGATATGCAATTTTGTTTTTTGTTGCAACCTCTTTCATGAACTTTACCATTCTATAATCGCAGACAGTCATACCGTCTAAAATTTTAATGGCGGTTCCTTCACCCATGCTAGTTACTTTTTCATGTGGAGCAGCTCCTGGCATATCGTAGGCTAGGGTAACATCTAAATTGATTGCATAGTCTGGGTCAATTCCCGAGGATGCGGCAATAGCACCACGAAGTCCTATCTCCTCTTGTACTGTGAAGACAGCATATATATCATATGGAACCTTCTTATTCTTAAGGGCTCTCAGTGTTTCTAGTAATATAAATACAGAGACTCTATTATCAAGAGATTTGGCATTGACCATATCTCCCATTTCAATTAATTCTCGCTCTCGAGTTATGGGTGCACCGATTTCAACCAATTTTTTAACTTCTTTTGCAGGGAGGCCTGTATCGATAAAGAAGTCCGTAGTTTTTAATGCCTTCCCTTTTTCTTCGGAGGTCATGATATGAATAGGCTTGCAACCCATTACACCTATTATGTCTTTTTTACCATGAATAATAACCCGCTGGGCGGTTAAGGTTTTCGGGTCAAATCCTCCCAAGGTGTGAAATCGTACAAAACCATCATCATCCACATGTGTAGCGATAAATCCAATTTCGTCCATATGAGCAGCAATCATTACTCTTTGGTCGTCGGCACCTTTTTTAACAGCTATAATACTTCCCATAGAATCTATGGATACTTCATCTACTAGACCGTCCAATTGTTCAAGAATAAATTCCCTAATTGGTTGCTCAAATCCTGGAGCACCAGGGACTTTACAACATTTACTCAATAACTCTACATTTATCATGAACCTTGAAATTTTTTACGAATGTATGATTTGACCATCAAATAAACTAATATCATAATTAACATGCGGTGAAACAACATAATTAACGAAATTTGTTTTTCGTTAATTTCAAAACTTAATAGATGTCCCTGATCAGGCAATTCGCCGGACAGACAATTATATACGGAGTAAGCCATATTCTTTCTAGGATATTATACTATTTGGTCATTAACAGTTATTTGACCTATACCTTGGAAGATTCCCTTGAATACGGACTTTATACAGTAATGTATAGCTACGCCACCATTATCGTCGTTCTACTATCATATAGAATAGATACCGCATTTTTCCGTTTTGGGAGTGGAAAGGGACAACTAGAAAAAGCATTTTCTACCGCATTTTTTCCTCTGATTTTTACTACTGTACTATTTGTAGCTGGTATAATTTTATTTTCTGAACCCTTAAGTGCTACAGTTAAACTTGGAGCATATCCTCATTATTTTAAATGGTTTGCCATAATTCTAGGTTTTGATGTTTTATCACTTCTGCCTTTCGGCAAATTTAGATTAGAGAATAAAGCAAAGAAATTTGCCATATATAAAATTGCCAGCATTTTTCTGACCATCATTCTAATATTTTACTTTTTAGAATACTATCATCCGAAATTTGGTGGTGATGGATGGGTTCAAAAAATGTTTCCGGCGTGGGGTAGCTTAGTAGACTATGTGTTTATCGCCAATATATTTGCCAGTATCGCCATTTTCCTTTTATTGATAACAAATCTAAAAGGCATCAAATTTACGGTTGATTGGAACCTATGGAAGAAGATGTTTTGGTATTCTTTACCCCTGATCATCGTCGGAGTATCGAATACCATCAATCAATATTCTTCTGCCCAATTTCAACAATTCTTTTTGTCAGGTTCGAATGAAGAAAATATTTCAGAGGCTGGAGTATATGGTGCTGCCATGCGTTTAGCCGCTTTATTGATCATGTTTAACTCTGCGTTCAATTATGCTGCTGAACCCTTTTTCTTTCAGAATGCAAGCCAGAAAAATGACAAAAATATTTATGCTAAGATTTTAAGCCTGTATTCAATATTTGCAGTAGCGATAATAATAATGTTAGTTTATAATCTTGAATTAATAGCTTATCTAGTCGATGAGCAGTATAGGTCAGGAATATATCTAATACCAATACTCTTACTTGCATATTTCATGCTTGGACTTTATTATAATGTTTCAATTTGGTACAAACTATCAGATAAAACGATTTATGGAAGTTACATCAGTTTGGTAGGAGTTCTCGTCACTGTTATGATCAGTTATAATTTTATACCAATCATTGGATTTGCTGGTTCGGCTTGGGCAGCATTGGCGTGTTATAGTACCATGGTAATTTTAGCTTTGTTGTGGGGCAAGAAGCACTATCCAATACAATATGATTACACGAAATTAATATCATTGATGGCTATTGTCATCGGATTAATTTTTTTAAATCAATGGATTGTAGCACTTAATATGTCCGTACCTAAGTTGATCATAACAAAAAGCTTGATCCTCCTCGGATTTATCTCCTTTCTCGTTTTCACAAATATAAGTCTACTTACTGAACTAAGAAAGTGATATTTACTGACAAATTGACTCCGCTTGATGATGCTTTATGACTCTTTGACTTTGATTGTGCTTCTTTTAGAGTTTGGTCAAAGATTTGATGCCTATCTTGTAGACAGAAATATACATTAGCATGACGTACGATAATTTTACCATAAAATCACAGGAAGCGATACTTAAAGCACAGCAGATGGCTGGAGCGTTGGAACAACAGCAAGTTGATACCGCTCACCTATTGAGATCGATTATTGAAGTGGACGATAAATTAACTGGATTTCTATTTGAAAAAATGGACATCTCTTTGAAACCTTTGATTGATAAGCTTCAAGAGCAAATAGCTCGAACGCCAAAAGTTCAAGGCGCTGAGAAACAATTCCTAACCAATGATTCAAATAAGGCTCTTGCCAAAGCCAAAAAACTATTAAAAGATTTTGGGGATGAGTTCATTTCACTAGAACTTATCATACTTGGGATTTTATCTGGGACTGATGCAACTGGTAGAATACTCAAGGACATGGGGGCTACCTCCAAAACTTTGAAGGCGGCAATAAATGAATTGAGAAAAGGACGAAAAGTAAGTGATCAGCATACGGACGATCAATATAATTCCCTGAACAAGTTTGCTATAAACTTGAATGAACGAGCAGAAGAAGGAAAGTTAGATCCGATTATAGGAAGAGATGAGGAGATAAGACGGATATTACACATACTATCAAGACGTAAGAAAAACAACCCAATATTGGTGGGAGAGGCTGGTGTTGGAAAGACAGCCATTATAGAAGGTATTGCTTGGCGAATTGTGAATAAGGACGTTCCGGAAAACTTACAATCTAAGCAAATTTTTGTTTTGGATATGGCATCCTTGATTGCTGGAGCAAAGTATAAGGGGGAATTTGAAGAACGATTAAAAGCGGTTATAAAAGAAGTAAATGTTTCTGATGGTGAGGTGATTCTTTTCATTGACGAGATCCACACCTTAATAGGAGCTGGAGGAGGAAATGGAGCCATGGATGCAGCCAATATTTTGAAACCAGCCCTCGCTCGAGGAGAAATAAGAACGATAGGGGCGACAACCTTAGATGAGTACCAGAAGTATTTTGAAAGTGATAAAGCACTCGTGAGAAGATTTCAAACAGTGTACATTGATGAACCAAGTGTTGAAGATACCATCTCAATCTTAAGGGGTCTACAAGATAAATATGAAGTGTATCATAAAATTGATATTCTTGACGAAGCCTTAGTGGCCGCTGCAGAATTATCACACAGATATATAACAGATCGCGCCTTGCCTGATAAAGCGATAGATCTTATTGATGAAGCTGCTGCAAAGTTGCGCCTCGAATTAGACTCAGTACCTGAGGAAGTAGATGAAATTGATAGAAAACTTAGGCAGTTAGAAATTGAGAGAGAAGCCATCAAAAGAGAGGATAGTCCAAAGAAATTAAAATCTATCAACGAACAGATAGCGAATGCTAGGGAACGGTATGACTCTATCAGAGCGGCTTGGATGAGCGAGAAAGAAATCGTTGATAACATGCAGAACATCAAAAAGCAAATCGAAGATCTGGAGCATTCAGCAGAAGTTGCAGAAAGAGATAGTGATTTTGAGCTAGTGGCAAAGATTAGATATGGAGATCTGAAGGTAAAGGAAAAAGAACTGATTGAAGCCGAAAAAAAGTTGTCTGAATTATCTGAGGAAACTAGATTTACCAACGAAGAAGTTACTCGAGATGACATCGCTGGAGTTGTTGCTAGATCGACTGGAATTCCTGTGACAAAAATGATGAAGAGTGATAGGGACCGCCTTTTAAATTTAGAAGCAGAAATAGGAAAGGGACTTATCGGACAGCATCAAGCTGTGATTGCTGTTTCTGATGCGATCAGAAGAAGTAGAGCTGGCTTAGGTGATCCTAATCGACCGATCGGGTCTTTTATTTTCCTAGGCCCTACAGGTGTCGGTAAAACAGAATTAGCAAAGATTTTAGCGGAAGTTTTATTCGATGATAAGAATGCGATTACTCGAATTGATATGAGTGAATATCAAGAAAAGCACTCTGTGAGCCGATTGGTAGGAGCGCCTCCAGGATATGTAGGATATGATGAAGGTGGGCAACTGACAGAGGCTGTAAGAAGAAGACCTTATTCGATTGTATTATTAGATGAAATTGAAAAGGCGCATCCAGACACTTTCAATATTCTACTTCAAGTGCTTGATGATGGACGATTGACAGACAACAAAGGAAGATCTGCCAACTTTAAAAACACCATCATTATCATGACATCCAACATGGGCGCAGAGACCATTTTGGAAAACTTTGAGGATCTAGATGCGCTTGGCGATAAACATAAAGCGGACATCATAGAAACAACACGGCTAGAAGTTTTTGATTTACTCAAAGAAAATCTTCGTCCAGAATTCTTGAATAGAATTGACGATAAGATTATGTTTTTGCCATTGAGTAAAGAGGAAATTAAAAAGATTGGGAAATTGCTTTTAAAGAAACTTACCAAGAACTTGGCCAAGCAAGAAATAAAAATGGAATTATCTGATTCCGCGTTGGATCTTTTGGCTGACTTAGGATATGAACCACAATTCGGTGCAAGGCCTTTAAAAAGAGTGATTCAAAACGAATTGATAAATCCAATTTCCAGGGAATTACTTTCTGGCCTTTTTGGTCCTGGGGACACCGTTCATGTCGGAACAGACGCCAAAGGTTTTACTTTTTCTGAAAAAGCTACGGGTTCTGATAAAAAACCGAAGGTTGAAAAGAAGAAGCCTAAAAAGAAGGATTCTGTCGACGAACTTAAAAAAGCTACCGACGATTTAAATGATGTAGTCGATGATATTAAAAAGGACGAATAGCCTCTTGCAGTTAATAAATTGTTAAAGCTATTTATTGAATGTAACTAGGTTAGTCTCACTGCGTTTTAAGTATCAAATCACAGAGAGTAATGAAACAGATTTTATCATTAATTATTTCAGGAGTCGTAGGCGGTTTGGTTGCCTTTGGAGCCTTTTCTTATACCGCAGAAGACCAAGGTGTAATATTGAATAAGGTTAATGAGTCTCCTAGAGCAGTGTTTACCTCAAACGCAAATGCGCCATTTAATTTTGTTGATGCCGCAGAAATCGCCAATCCTGCGGTTGTACAAATAGTAGCAGAAGAAAGCGATCTTTTGGCAAGTCAGCGATTAAATCAGCGAAATCAAAATAGAGGTAGAGACTTATTTGGTTTCAATTTAGACGATCTACTGGGAGGAAATTTCTTCGGACCGAAACAAGGAACCGGTTCTGGTGTAATATACTCTGAGAATGGATACATAATTACCAATAACCATGTCGTTGGTTTTGCAGATAAGATAAAAGTGACTTTAACCGATGGCAGAGAATTTAATGCAACCAAAGTAGGAACAGACCCGAGTAGCGATTTAGCTCTATTGAAGATTGAAGGATCTGGGTTACCTACGCTTCCATTAGGTGATTCGGATCAGCTAAGAATCGGTGAGTGGGTCTTGGCTGTTGGTAATCCTTTCAGCTATTTAACCTCAACGGTAACCGCGGGAATCGTGAGTGCCAAAGGAAGAGATCTGGATATAATAGAAGGTCAGAAAACGATTGAAGAATTTATCCAGACAGATGCAGCAGTTAATCCAGGCAACAGTGGAGGAGCGTTGGTAGATCAAGAAGGTCGGCTCATTGGAATCAATACAGCGATTGCAACACCGACTGGAGTTTATGCCGGCTATTCATTTGCAATCCCAATTAATCTTGTAATTAAGATTATCGAGGATATTAAAGTCAATGGAAATATATCTCGAGCCAATCTAGGAATTGAAGGTTATGATGTAGATAAATTGTTGGCAGAGCAGGAAGGGTTGAACCTTGAGACAGGATTTTTTGTTGTAAAGGTAGTAGACGGAAGTGGAGCTCAATATTCAGGAGTTCTACCGAAAGATGTGATCGTGAAAGTTAATAGTAAAACAGTAAATACCATTGAAGACATCAAGGATGAAATGAAGTTTTCAAAAGTTGGAGATACTGTCCGGTTGACGATAATGAGAGATGGACAAATGACGACAATTCCGGTAAAATTAAGAAAGAGTTTATAACAATTTCCTTGGAAATGTGTTTTTAAAATAAAAGTTGGTTTTTCGTTTTGTTTTGATGTAGTCCGTCGCTCTCCGCGGCGGGCTTTTTTTATTTTTACCAGATGGTAGAGATATTGAAAACAAAGTTTCACGATAAGTTTGGACAAGATCCTGCATTCATTGTAAGAGCTCCAGGACGCATCAATCTCATTGGTGAACATACGGACTATAATAAAGGCTTTGTTTTCCCTGCTGCAATTAACGCATACATTTACCTTGCCTTTGTTGCATTACCTAAATCTTCAAATGTTTCCAGAGTTGCCGCTTATGACCTTGTGGATGAAGCGAGCATAGACTTATCGAATCTAAAGCGTACAGATAAAACTTGGTTGAATTACCTGTTAGGTATTCTTGATCAATTTGATAAACAAGGAACTAAGCTGTTGAACTTTCAATGTTTAATCATGGGAGATTTACCCATTGGATCGGGAATGAGTTCTTCCTCTGCTTTAGATGTGGGCTTTGCTCTAGGTATGAATCATATCAATGATTTAGGTCTTAGTAAATTGGACCTTGCTTATTTAAGTCAAAAAGCTAATCATGAATTCCAAGGTGTGAAAGGTGGAATCATGGATCAGTATTCAATACTATTTGGGAAGCGTAACAAAGCCATGCTTTTAGATTGCAGATCTCTGGAGGCAAGTTTTCATTCCTGTGAACTTAAGAACTATGAATGGGTTTTAATAAATTCCATGGTAACTCATGATAACAGCCTCACAGCTTATAATCGGAGAGTGGAAGAATGTACTTCCGCTATAAATAAGATTTCAAGCCACAATGAGATTCAATATGATTCTCTCAGAAATCTAAGCTTACCTCAACTAAATGAGTCTAGATTTCTCCTTACCGAAATAGAATTTCAACGCGCTAGTTTTGTTTTAAAAGAAAACGCAAGAGTACATAAATTTGCGGAAGCACTAAAAAATAATGAGGCTAAAAAATTAGGGAAATTACTGTATGAAAGTCACCGTGGTTTAAGAGATGAATATGAAGTCAGTTGCACGGAATTAGATTTAATAGTTGAGTTGACATATAAGGAAGAAGCAATTCTTGGATCGCGCATGATGGGTGGAGGATTTGGAGGTTGCACGATCAATTTAGTTGAAAAAGGTACTCGCTCTATTGTAGAGAAAATCTGTTCTAGTTATGAGAAAGAGACCAAATTTCGTCCTGAAGCCTACTTCATTGAAATAACAGACGGTGCAATTATTCTTTGATCTGAATATTTAATATTTTCCACTAAATTTTAAAGATGCGCACAGCTTCAATTTTAAGTTTATTAATCGTAATGCTCTATTTACAATCTTGTGATACAGTAGAAAATCATGTGACTAAGGAGCCACCTTCTGATTGGTTTGTTCAACAGCGGGCATTTCCATATGGAAAAATTAATAAGAAAGCTTATGTAAAGGCTGTCGCTAAGCGTAAAGAACTTTTATCTGGTGCTCGAATGTTTGACAAGGAATGGAATTTTGTCGGGCCTACAAACATCGGAGGTAGAATTACGGATCTTGAAATGTGGCCGGACGATACGCAGAACATATTGGCAGGATCTGCGTCTGGTGGTATTTTTCATTCACCGGATCAAGGCCAGAGTTGGATCCCTATCTTTGACGATCAACCGAGTCTAGCCATCGGCGATATAGATATTTCAGAGAGTAATTCAGATCATATATACGTAGGGACAGGAGAAGCAAATTGTGGAGGTGGATCTTTGGCTTATGACGGGTTGGGCGTATTTAAATCTGAAGATAGAGGATCTACATGGGAGCATCTAGGACTTGAAGATGTAGGAAGTATAGGACGAGTGGCGATTGATCCTTTCGATGAAAATAGAGTTTATGTTGCAGCCATGGGTCGGTTGTTTGGAAATAATAATGAAAGAGGAATTTATCGAACAATAGATGGAGGGAACGAATGGGAACAAGTGCTTTTTGTATCTGATTCAACAGGTGGTATAGATTTAGAGATACATCCCGAAAATCCGGAGATAATTTTTGCAGCCATGTGGGAAAGAACAAGACGGACCAATAACATTGTTTATGGAGGTGAAACAAGTGGCATATATAGGTCAATGGACGGAGGAGATAATTGGGAATTATTGGAAGGAGGACTTCCCACCCTGGCGGTGTCAAAAGGTAGAATGGCCCTGGCAATTGCGCCTAGTAATCCCAATAAAGTATATGTTTATGTTGCAGACCAAATAGGTTTTAATGAAGGAGTCTATGTTTCAGAAGATCTCGGAAATACTTGGACTTCAATTCCAACGGAAGGAATGGATAATGTATCTTTTCAATGGTGGTTTTCTAAACTTTTTGTAAACCCCATGGATGAGGATGATGTATATATAGCCAGTTTCAATATGCGTCAGTTCAACAGATCAACGCAGACTTGGGATCAAATTTTTCAAGGTGTACATGTGGATCACCATGCCTTGTTCATCCATCCAGAAAACCCAAATCTTATCATTAATGGAAATGATGGTGGTATTTATATAAGTCAAAATGGGGGCCTAACTAATGAGAAGGTTTTGAATCTTCCAAACAATCAATTTTACGCCTGTGAAATTGACCCAAATGATACTGAAAGAGTATATGGTGGAATGCAAGACAATGGGACCTGGGGAAATTGGACTGGAAATGAGACTGATTGGTTTCGGATTCTAGGTGGTGATGGATTCCGATCTATTGTTGAACCTGGGAACAGCGACCTTTTATATTGCGAATTTCAAAATGGAAATATATTTAGGGTTCATTTAAATGATTTAGATTTTTTCACCCTAAATTTTAGTGATGAGGAAAGATTCAATTGGAACACACCACTGGCCATTGACTATAATAACCCATCGACCATATATGTTGGCTCGCATAGAGTTATACGCTCTGAAGACAGAGGAGAGAACCTCGAGGTTTTAAGTAATGACCTCACAGATGGGCCTTATGACGGAAATAGAACATTTGGCACCATTGTAAGTCTAGAGGTATCAAGAGTAGATTCTGACATAATTTATGCGGGTACAGATGATGGGCATGTATGGAATAGTCTAGATCGAGGCAGTTCTTGGAATAAGGTTGATCCGGGCATGGCAACGGCAAGATGGACAACCTCTGTATTGCCAGATCCTTTGGATGATCAAGTAGCTTATGCTACATTTTCTGGTTTTAGATATGATAGTAATGATGGTCATGTTTATAAGACAGAGGACAATGGACAAACGTGGAATGACATTACTGGAGACCTTCCGGATATTCCTGTGAACGATGTGCAAGTAGACTTAAACGACAACTCCAAAGTATTTGTAGCTACAGACATTGGAGTGTTCTACTCGATTAACGATGGGCTGAATTGGCAGATGCTAGGTACTGGGTTACCGAATGTACCAGTGATAGACATAGACCTTGAACACGACGGAAAATTGCTGGCAGCAACGTATGGAAGGTCATTGTATTATTATATTGTTCCTGAAGTAACGAGTACCGAAGACCAGACTAAATCATCCATGGTAAAAATTAGTCCGAACCCAGTTTCACAGCGATTGAATATATCACTGGACCCTAATCTTGATTATGGATCAATGGCCATATTTGCCTTGAGCGGCCAAAAGATAAAAGAACTGCGGAGTAAACATTCCAACATTGATGTGTCTGAACTTAAAAGTGGTATTTATCTACTTAAAGTTTTAGATATCGAAGGGACAATCGTAGGAATAGAAAAATTTATTGTGCCATAACTTTATTGTTAATCAATCGTAGTGGACTTCCTTTTTCAAGATATAGAAAGTAGAAAGTTAACATTAAGGAAAGACACAAATAAATAATCATCAGATTGGTTGCTCCCGGTATAATGGCTTCTAATCCAAACCATCCATTCAAACTCCAAATTAAAAAGAAGGCAATAGCAATCTTGATAAATTCAAAGACTATGGCGAGGACACTTCTATCCATTAAACTACCGTAGGCAAATATGGAACTGAATAGAAAGCAGGTATATAGCAAGATATAACTGAAATCATAACCAGCTATATTTTTAAATAAATATAAGGCGAGGACCATATGAAAAAGGACTTGAAAAGTGACCCACATTAATAACGTCGAACTTTTAGGGGTATCATATTTTTCAAAATTGTAAACATCTGCAATACTATACTCCGGATGAGTTTCATCAAGACCTTCTGGCCTCCAACCGGTCGGCATAAACCAAATTCTTATTTTATCTAACCAACTGTTGGTGTTCCAAGCATCTTTAAGTAGGAACCATAGATGTTTAAAATTTATGATGATTGGATTCCAGCTACTTACTGGACGCTTGACTCCGTATACCGCAGGAACCTCTTTAAGTTCTTTCTGAAAGGTCCCAAACAGGTGATCCCAAAGGATGAATATTTGCGAAAAATTCTTGTCAATGTATTGATCGTTGATGGCATGATGAACCCGGTGATGGGAAGGCGTCACGAGAATATATTCTAGTGGTCCAAGTTTATCAATCAATCTTGTATGATACCAGAATTGCGCAAACAGATGCAGTGGAGCTACCGTGGCAACAACAATGGTCGGCACTCCTAAAATTGCTAGGGGTAGATAAAAAATTGTAAAAAGAGCGATAAGATTGGAAACGGGCTGCCTAAGTGCACAGGCGAGGTTAAACTCCTCAGAACTGTGATGAATGATGTGTCGATTCCAGAACAAATTAATGACATGCTCTAGCCTATGCGACCAATATCCGGCAAAATCTTTTCCTATAAAAGCTAGGACAAACATCCAAACTTTGGATTGTAAATCAAAGACCGCCAAATGTTCAACCAACCAATTATAGCTGATTACGATGACGGTAAGTCCCATGACATCTTTAATAACATTGGTCAAGCCAGAACTGAGGCTGGTAATGGTGTCATAACCCCTATACACAGGTTTTTTCATCCAGATTGAAGCCATATATTCAATTCCTATTAAGATCAAAAACCCAGGAATTGCAAACATTAAAACTTGTACATAAGCATCCATAAATTTAAAGATAATGCGTTTTCATTTATAATGCGAAACAATGCTTTTTATCTTCGGGCTTACTTATATAATTATGTCGAATAAAAAGAAAGTTTTAATCCTTACTGGTGGAGGTGATTGTCCTGGCTTGAATGCAGTTATAAGAGGTGTTCATAAGGCCATAAAAAACGATGGGAACTATGAATTGTGGGGTAGTATAGAAGCATTTAATGGCATGCTTTCAGATCCTATCGATGTGGTCCAAATTGATGATAAACTTACTAGGGGAATTCACGTTAAAGGAGGAACCATCTTAAAAACCACAAGCAGAGGTAATCCATTTGATTATCCCGTTCAGCAAAGTGATGGAAGCTGGAAGATGATGGATCGAAGTGAGGAGTTGGCAGAAAAGATTTTAGACCTTGGTTTTGAAGCAGTTATAAACATTGGAGGGGATGGGAGTCAAAAGATTTCTCAGCACCTTTTTAAGAAAGGTGTTCCTATTATTGGTGTTCCTAAAACGATTGATAATGATCTTTCTGCGACAGATCTTACCTTTGGTTTTAGCACTGCTGTGCAAATTGCGACGGATCTTTTTGATAAGCTTGTTACGACCGCTGAAAGTCATCGACGTGTTATGATTATGGAGGTGATGGGAAGAGATGCCGGTTGGATTGCACTACATACAGCCATCGCAGGCGGAGCAGAAATTTGTTTAATACCAGAGATCCCTTTTAACGTAGATTCTATTCTCTCAAGCATTGAAAAGAGATATGTGAATGGCAAGGGCTTTGTGAATATTGTGATTGCTGAAGGGGCTAAGGAAGCTGGCGGTGAAGTAATAGGTAGTGCTGCTGTAGAAGCAGGGGACAGTCATCTGAAGCTTGGAGGTGTTGGTAATTATTTACGTAGGCGATTAGAGGAGAAACAAAATTTTGCTCAGGTGCGAACAACTATTCTGGGTCATGTACAACGTGGGGGTACTCCCATTGCTTTTGATCGCATACTTGCAACAAGTATGGGTGTAAAAGCATTTGATATGATAAAGGAAAAGAAGTTTGGAATGATGGTAGCTTATAAAAATAACAGATTGGAGTCTGTTACTTTAGAGGAGGCTACGAATACTTATAATGTGGTGAATCTGGATCATTACCTCGTAGATACTGCTCGAAAAATGGGACTTTCTTTTGGAAACTAGCAAAGAGGAATTCGTTAAGTAGTCTCGTTGAGGCGAAAACCTACGCCGTGAATATTTTCAAGGTTAACTTTAGAATCACTTTTTAAATATTTGCGTAAGCGGCTTATAAAAACATCCATACTTCTTCCCATAAAGTAATCATTTTCGCCCCATAGTCTTTCTAATATCATTGATCGTTTGACAATTTGATTTTTCTGTTCGATGAGTAGTTGTAGTAGGTCTGCTTCTTTTTGAGTCAATTTTTTAGGTTCATCACCACCCTTAAGTAGGAGATTAGCTGGTTCCAAGGTAAAGTTGCCTATGGCATAATTCTCATAAGTTTCAGACGATGTGGAAATATATTTTCTCTTGAGAAAAATCTCAATTTTTAATATTAGTTCTTCAATACTAAATGGTTTGGTGATATAATCATCCGCACCTATTTGTAGTCCAGATATTCTATCTTCTTTTAAAGACTTAGCGGTAAGGAAAAGTAATGGAATCTCTTTATTACGACTTCTTATTTCTTTGGCAAGAGAAAAACCGTCCATTTCTGGCAACATCACATCCAGCAGACATAAATCAAATCCACCTTCTCTAAATGCTTTTAAAGCAGACTTTCCATCAAGGTAATGGTGTACTTCAAAGTGATTTAACTCTAAATTATCTTTTGTAACAAAACTTAAAACTTCATCATCTTCAACGTACAGAATTTTTGCTTTTGGATTCATTTTAATTTTGTTTAGGAATTATAATCTTGAAACGAGTGCCTTGATTTTTTTCTGAGTCTACGGAAATATTCCAACCATGTCCCTCAACGATGTTTTTCACATAAAAAAGGCCAAGCCCGAATCCTTTTACATTGTGCAAATTACCAGTGGGTATGCGATAAAATTTTTCAAAAATCTTTTTTTGCATTTCTTTTTTAATGCCTATGCCGTTGTCTTGGATTGATAGAAGAAAACTGTTTTCATCTCTTTCCTCTAAACCAATGGTAATCACAGGAACTTTATTGTTGTATTTAATACCATTGTCAACCATCGTGCTGAGAATATTATTTAAATGTAATTCATCTGCCTTTATTTTAGCCTCTATTAAATTAGTCTCGAGCTTGATTGTTCCATTATCTTGTGAAACACGTAATTTCTCATTGTTGATTATAGACTGTAGTTTTTCAACTAAATCTATGTTTGTCTTTTTTAATTGGAACTGATCTTTTTCAAGTCTAGCGATGTTCAATACTTTTTCAACTTGATTGTTTAGGCGTTCGTTTTGTTCACGAATGATGTTGGCATATTTCACTAGTCGATCGTTGGACTGAATGCTTTTTTCACCATGTATATATTCGGAAGCAATCTTTATAGAAGATATTGGGGTTTTAAATTCATGCGTCATATTATTGATAAAGTCCTTTTGTAATTCAGTCAATTGTTTTTGACGCAGGATTACCCACATCGCATATGCAAAAAATGCAATGGCAAGAAGTGCGATGAGACTAAAAAGAATCGACTGTCGCATACTGTCGGCAATAAAGCTGCCACGTTCAGGAAACTTGACTACGAAGTAGTATATCAAGTCATTAAATTTAGGAAGATTTTCACTTCTTACAAACTCTTTAGAATCTTCATCTATATTACATACATTACCGTAAACTAGTTGGTCTGAACTACAATCATATACTGCATATTCAAACACTGTATTCAACGAAGCTTTTTCAAATTCTTGAAAGAGATAATCTTCTAGTATGTTGGCATCTATGCTGCTGTTGACGTTGACAGAATAATAATTAGAAGATTGTCTAGTGATTAAATTGGTTTTCGGAAGTTCGGATTCGTTGTACTTTGAGATGGATTCAGCTACTTTTCTCAAGGCGATGGTAGCTGTTTGATGAAAGCCTTCTTCTTGTATATCTAAAGTTCTAGACACCCAATAACCTTGAATGAATATTATTCCTGCAATTGCAAGACTTCCGAGTATTATGATTGTTCTTATGGTACGGGAAGGCACGGTTTCAATTAATGTCTATTAAAGTTAGGCCATAATTCCATAGCATGAAATTCTACCCCTTTTAAATAACATGCTATTAACAGACGAAGTAAGATCTATTAACAAGCCATTATGCTGAAAGAATTTGGTAATTTTGGACAGTGATAAGAGCATGCATATTTTTGGTCCTATTCTCTATGTCATGGATTCATTCAGGATATTCTCAGAGTATTTTTGATGTTTATCGTGATTCAAGTGAGCTTATAGAGGTAAAGACTATTCCTTCCGTGAATAGCATAAACGACGTGATTTTGGAGGATTTAGAAAATCCATTTGAAGTGAGTCACATTCCTATAAGGAAGAATCAGGAAATTAAATCTGTGACAAGAAAGCCTCGAAATACAAGAGTTTCTGTTCCAACAGCCAATAATGCCATATCACCATTAAGTATTATTTTAATCTCAGCACTTGGATTAGGAATTATACTTTTTAATTCGCGGAGTATAATCGGGGATCTTATACAATCCTTGACCAATAGCAATTATATGCAATCCTTTCGAATGAAAATGATTTCCAGCTATTTGCCTCATTCTTTAGGCTTATATATCATTTTTATCCTGAATTTATCGCTTTTTATAGTTTTAGCGTATCGCCATTTAAGTGTTGCAAACACAACCTTGCCCTTGCTATATATATTGATATCACTGCCAGTGATCTATTTAATAAGGCATATTACCTTAATAGCCATGGGGTGGATTTATGAATTAGAGAATGAGGCTGGCTCGTTTTCTTTCGTGATAGCCTCTGTAAACTTCATATTGGGCTTAGTTTTGATCCCTATAAATCTTTTTGTTGCCTTTTCTCCGACTGAATTAGGCAAGATATTCGTATTCATTGGGATATTATTAATAGGCTTAGCTGTCGGGTATCGTTACTTTAGGGGCTTTTTCATCGCAAGTAGATATGTATTTGGCGCTTCTTTTCAGTTTTTTCTCTATTTTTGCACCTTCGAAATTGCACCTGTTTTGATAATCCTCAACTATCTAGGTGTATTTTAACTAGATAGGGGGCAAATAGTAAAATATTATATGGCTAGTGAGGCAAAGACTTCTAACAAGGAAACCTACAGAAAAGTAAAAACAATACTCGTTTCTCAGCCGAAACCCGAACGGTCTCCCTATTATCATCTAGAGCAGAAATGGGATGTTAAAATCGATTGGAGACAGTTTATCCATGTCGAGGCCGTTACAGAGAAAGAATTCCGGAAGAATAGACTTAGACCAGACGACTACACTGCCATTATTTTTACGAGTAAACTTTCAATCGAGCATTTCTTCAGACTTTGTGAAGAAATGAGAGTGAAGATGTCTATGCAAACAAAATATTTTTGTTTGACAGAAGCCATCGCCAACTACCTTCAAAAATTTATTATTTACAGAAAGAGAAAGGTCTTTGTCGGCACGAGAAAAATAAGAGATCTCAATAGTTCATTTGTTAAACATAATAAAGAAAAATTTCTTTTACCGTGTTCAAATTTAGGAGCAAAAGAAGTGGTATCCTACTTGAAGGAAAATGAATTAGATTATCAAGAGGCAATGATGTATCGGACGGTAGCGAGTGATCTTTCTGATCTAAGTGATGTGACCTATGATGTGTTGATATTTTTTAGTCCATTAGGGATTGAATCACTCTATGAAAATTTTCCAGATTTTAAACAGAACAATACGCGATTGGCAATTTTTGGAAACTCAACTAGGAAGGCAGTAGAACTCAAAGGCCTTACTTCAAATATTCTAGCACCTACTCCAGAGACACCTTCGATGTCTATGGCGTTAGAAGCATATTTAAAAAAATCTAATAAGTAAAAACGCTGTCTATAAATATTGAGCAACTCAAAATCAGGCTATCAGAATTGCTCATGGAAGAATTGCCTGGCTGGAAGGCTCAAAAATTGCTTAGCCCAGGTTATGATTCAAAATATAGACAGGCAAAACCTGGCTTCAAAGAGGCATCCGTTGTTGCTATAATTTCTCCAATAGAAAACGTCCCACATTTAACTTTTATAAAAAGGGCTACTCATTATAAAGATGATAAGCACAAAGGTCAAATAAGTTTTCCCGGCGGTAAAATTGAAGATGGTGAAAGTAGATTAGAAGCAGCTTATCGTGAAGTGGAGGAAGAAATTGGGGTAACCCAAAATGAATTGGAAATCTTAGGAACCTTGACCCCTTTGTATGTTTTTGTCAGCGATTTTATGATCTACCCTTTTCTAGCATTTTCTGAAAGACCCATGCAATTTACGCTTGACCCATTGGAAGTAGACGATGTGATTAACTGGCCTATTGATTCACTACTTCAAGGTCCAAAGCTTAATGATCTTATTATACGCGAAGGCACCATGAAGGATGTGCCCTATTATCCGATGAACAGTGAAACGCTCTGGGGAGCCACCGCAATGGTTACATCAGAGATCTTAGAACTTATAAAAAAAGTTTAGTTTATAAAATTCCAATCTGATCTTCAGTGATGTGAATGGTTCTCAATTGATCGGTACGTTCTGCGATGTCTCCACTTGCATTTTCAAGTCGTAAAACTCCTCTTGGACAAACTGCTGAGCAAATACCACAACCGACGCATGAAGATCGGACAATGTCTTGACCTTTCTGTGCATAGGCTCTAACATCAATTCCCATTTCACAGTAGGTAGAACAATTACCACAAGAGATACATTGACCTCCGTTGGTTGTAATTCTAAATCTCGACTTATACTTTTGAACCAGACCAAGATACGCTGCCAATGGACAACCAAATCTACACCAAGTACGATTTCCCATTAATGGATAAAACCCTGTACCGACGACGCCTGCAAAAGCTGATCCGATTAAGAAGCCATACCATTGCCTTACGTTATTGCTATCAAAAAATAAAACCTTTGAACTTCCCGTAAAAAAATGATAGAGGACCATGGCTGTCATTACAACTGCAAAAACCAAAACACCATGTATTATCCATCTTTCAAATTTCCATGCACGAATGCTTTTATCTGACAATTGTCTAAAAGGATCCCCCATGGTTTCAGCAAGACCTCCGCAACCGCAGACCCAAGAGCAATACCATCTCTTTCCAAAAAAGTAAGTAATAATCGGAACTCCTAAAATGATAAGTACAATTCCCCAGACCAACATGAATATACCAAGTCCACCTGATTCCAGTAGGTTATTTATATTCCAGTCAAAGAAAAATGTATAGTTTAAGGGCCATATGTTCTTAAAGTCATAGTAGGGATAATTTAATCTTACCAATATCTCAGGCAGTATGAAGGCTATGGCTGTTTGAAAAAACATAACAGAACAGGTACGTATAATCTGATACTTGTTGTGACGATATTTTGCAATCATACGTATACCCATAGTGAAAACAATGACCGTATAAAGAAGTCCATACAAGAACCACTGTGAGGCATCATTTCCGCTGAGGGATTGACTTATTGGATCTACCATTGTAATCCAATTGGTGAGGTATTGAGGACTCCAGTAAAGGATCACATAAAATATAATGAGATAAACTCCAGCAAAGATTCCTAGCCATCCAGCGAATTCACTAGATGCAGATCTTGTGGGCTTTAAGGTTTTTTCTTTTTGATAATTAAAAACAAGGAATAATATAATTCCAATAACTATTGCCGTTAATAGTGGCCAGAAAAAATTACCACCCATGTAAAAGAAGCCATAGATTAATACTCCAAGAATGGTAGAAGTAATGAAAAATAGTTTTTGTCCAAATTTCAAACCTTTGGTTAAGGAGGAATGATAGATTCCATCATTCTTTATTCCTGGGGATTCAAAAAACTTGGGAATAATAAATATAAAACCACCTAAAATTGCTAGACCAAAAGTTAGTAAAAATGCATTGAATGTATTTTTACTTACCCACCCAGTGCCAGATGCTTTTATTGTAGGGGTTAATATATTTTTAATCTCCCAATCTCCTATTTTGTATTCCCATTCTGAAGCTTCTTTGTCTTTAGGGGGATTTTCTTCATATTGATTTTTTAATTTGGCTTGAGCGGATAAAATGCTTGATTTGAAATCACTTATAAAACTTATATTATTGTTGTAGGTCTTATCAAGAACTCCGAGGGAAGCAGCCTCTTCAAGAATTGCTTTTTTATGAATTTCTGATGAAGTAGAAAGAGAGCTTTCCGTGAGAACAAAATCATTATATCCAAGGAGGGCGGTAAAAATGATCAGAGCAACACAAAACAATGCAATTCCAATTTTTTGTATTCCATTCATGATCTTAAGAATTTTATAACCTGACTAAGTTTTCTTTTCTTTTTCAGCGTTAGGTTTTTACCAGTTTGAGAGTTGTAAAGTTTTACAAGAGCACTTTCATATTGCTCATAAAATTCAGGATCAAAATTTGCCAGCGATAGATCTTGAATCACTGATTCAAGATCGGTTTTATCTGCAATCCATTTCTCACATACCTCGTGTCTAAAACGGATGCCCATTAAATTAAACCCTATGACCTGTTTGGAACTTTCGTCATAGACAATTCTAATACTTTTTTCACCGTCTTCGTGCTCCCAGTATAAAGATTTATGTTCCGGCGGAGCTTTAGATAAGACGGTCCCATAGACTTGATATTCTATATCTAAAAATTTAGCAGAATTGAACCAGATACCTGGATCATATTTTATTTTGCTTCCGCAAATATTGTATGCTACAGTTTCACCCATCATTCTTCCGGTATACCAGATGGCTTCAACACCTCTTCTTCCTGGCATTGGATTTTTTAATTCAGCACAATCACCAATGGCATAAATATCTTTAATATTTGTCTGTAAACCATCATCAACTAAGATGCCTCGATCGGTGTCTATCCCAGATTCTTTAATCCAGCCAATATTAGGACTTACACCAGCGGTCAATCCGACAAAACCACAATCGATTTTCTCCCCTGTTTCTTTAACTGTTACCGCATGCGCCTTTCCTGTGCCGTCATCAATGATTTCACCAAGGTTCGATTCTAATCGGAGATCTATGTGATGTTTTATAATATGTCGACTGATCATTTGAGATTCTTCTGGAGGTAGTGCATTGTCCCAATAGCTTTTTTCTCTCACCAACATTGTCACAGGAATATCTCTGGAACGAAACATCTCTGCCATTTCTATGCCTATAAGCCCGCCACCTGCAATTACTGCGCGATTAAGGGCTGGACTATACTCTTCCATATTTTCTAAATCCTGCAGACTGTATAGACCACCAACTCCTTTTAAATCTTGACCAGGCCAACCAAACATATTTGATTTTGAGCCGAGAGCAAGGACCAATTGATCGTAAGGAATTTGAGTTCCATCTGATGCAATTAGTTTTTTAGATTCATGATTAATTTCTGATATGTGTTCTCTAACCAAATCTATTCGATTCTTAGCCCAAAAGTTTGGTTCATATGGTTGAGTGTCAACTTCTCTCATGTGCCCCATATAGATATACATGAGAGCTGTTCTACTGTAGAAATATTCTGATTCGGAGGAAATGACCGTGATTTTGTTGTCAGATAGCTTCCGAAGCCATCGAGCGGCTGTTATGCCACTAATTCCGTTACCAATAATGACTGTCTTCAAATCGAATTATTTTATTTTTCTAAGCTATAGAAGTTCCATTTGTTTTATTGTCTTTTATAAGACCAAATTTCAATTTGTGAGGCCCGTAACGCGCTAATATTTTATTATCTTGCCAACAATTCCTTTAACCTAATTAATCAAATTAAATTAAATACACTTATGAAAAGAATTTTACTTTTAATGATAGTAAGTTTCAGCTTTACTACATTGTCTTTTTGTCAAATTTATCAGCAAGATTTCGAAGGAGAATTCCCTGAAGGATGGACTGCTGAAGGAGGATGGAACTGGGGTAACGAAACAACAAATAGTAGTGAGTTTTTTACCTTCACTGAAAGTGATGGGTCATTTATGGCTGCAAATGATGATGCTCTAGGTGCCAATGGTGACGCTAGTGGATCTTTGTATTCAGAAATGATAGATTTATCCGCTGAAGAACCAGGAAACTACCTTTTGGGTTTAAATTACTTTTTCGGGAATGGAGACTATCAAGGTGCTGATGAAACAGCTAAGATTTTGTACAGTAATGATGCAGGAGAAACTTGGACTGAAGTTTTTGAAGCTGAATCTACACTTAATGATGGAGCAACAGCTATTCTCTGGAATAGAGCAAATATCGTCTTAACAGAAGCTGGTGGAAATATAATACAATTACAATTTACATACAACGATGGTGGAGGATGGAACTTTGGTATTGGTATTGATAATTTATCTATCAATTCAAATAACATCAAGTTTGATGCTGCTTTAGAAGGAATTCCTACTGCAAGATATACTGCAATAGATGGAAGCTCAGAAGGAGCAGCAATAAGAATATTCAACAATGGAAAGGAAATAATCGAAACTTTAGGTTTAGAAGTTATGATTAATGGTGAAGCTTCTACAACTGAATTAACTGGTTTATCAATTGCTCAATTTGAGACAGAGGATATTCCATTAGATGGTCTTGGAATTGATGATCCAATATTTTACGAAATGGCAATTACAGTTGCTTCTATTAATGGAGAAATGGATGAAAATCCTAATGATAACGCAGGAAGTACCTCATTTTATGGTGTATTAGATTCTCCTAAGAGAAATACCGTTGCTGAAGAAGCAACTGGAACTTGGTGTACTTGGTGCCCAAGAGGAGCGGTTTTTATGGAATTCATGAAGGTAACTTATCCTGATGATTTTGTAGGGATAGCAGTACACAACAATGATCCAATGGCTTTTGATGAATATGATAGTGGTTTAACTGGTCTTCCTGGATTTTTAGGTTTCCCTTCAGTCCCAATGGATAGAGTTGCTGTCATTGATCCCTCTGATTTAGAAGCATTCCACTTACAAAATATTTCTAGAACATCACCTGCGTCAGTTGACTTTACTTATGAATATGATGAAGCAACAAGATTAGTTTCTGTTGACGCTTCAGTTATAGCACATACTTCACTAAGAACAGACGTTCATAGATTGGCTTTAGTAATTACGGAAGATCATGTAACTGGGACTGGAGATGGATATGCTCAAGTAAATAATTATGCTGGAGGAGGACAGGGACCTATGGGAGGTTTTGAAAATCTTCCGAATCCAGTGCCAGCTTCACAAATGGTATATGAAGATGTAGCAAGAGCTATTGTGGGTGGATTTAATGGAAGTGATGGTTCAATTACAGACGCTGAATTCGGTAATGAAGTAAATTACACGTTCCAATACATTATCCCAGATAATGTTAACCCACACAATGTTTCTTTATCTGTGCTTGCCATTGATAGTGAAACACAAGAGGCTTTAAATGCTTCTAAGAAAAGAATGGAGTTTGTTTCAAGTGTAGATGCACCAACTGAAATCAGCTCAATAAACATCTTTCCTAATCCAGCGACTTCTGAAGCTTTCTTAAACATTGACTTGAATGAGTCAAGTGATGTAAGAATTTCACTAGTAAATGCGATGGGTCAGATTGTTTCTCAGAACACTCATTACTCAGTAAATGGTAATCAAATGTTCCCAATTGTAAGAAATGACCTGCCTGCAGGTACTTACATGGTTCAAATTGATATTGAGGGTAAGGTTACAACAAACAGAGTTACTTTTATAGATTAATAAATCTTAAGATATTTAAGAAAAGGCTGTATCACATGGTACAGCCTTTTTTTTATGCCTATTTTTGAAGTATGAAGTTTCTCTATGTAGGCGTATTACTTTTTTTTGCATACCGCTTGTTTTTAAAGCCAATGATTGATGGTCCCAAAACCAATTCAAATATTGGAGAAGAATCTTCTGAATTTTCAGAATACGAAGAAATTGAATAAAGAACACCCACCTATCTCAGATCTGGTCAGATGGAAAGACCATCATTTTCTTGTGATGGACAAGCCAGCTGGCATGCCCGTACAAAATGATAAGACCGGAGACATGTCTCTATGGCGATTGGGCAAGATATACTCCCAGATTAAAATACATGTAGCCACACGTCTAGATAGACCAGTGCAAGGACTTGTTGTGTTCGGAAAAAATCCAGATGCCATTAAATATCTTGAAGAGTTAAAATCAAAGGGGAAGTTTGAAAAAAACTACATAGCGATCGTTGAAGGTAAGATGACAGAAAAGACATTGACAATTCACTCCTACCTGAAGCATGATAAACATCTGCGTAAAGCAATCGTCGGTGAAAAAGATCAACCAGACTTTAAAGAGGCCAAATTAGATTTAGAAGTGTTACATCATTTTGATAATTATTCACTTCTGAAGATTAAATTAGAAACTGGTCGATTTCATCAAATAAGAGCACAATTGGCCGATCATGGCTTTCCCATAAAGGGTGATGTGAAGTACGGTGCACGAAGGTCAAATGATGACAAGAGTATATACCTTTGCTGTAATGAAATTAAATTTATGAACAAGGCAAAAAACAAGGAGATTCACTGTTTTGCTAAATTACCTAGTAGTGATAACTTGTGGTCTTTAATCAAGGAAATCTTAGATGAACGAAAGTAAGAAGCGCACAGATGTAAACGAACTAGGGGAATTTGGTGTCATCGAACATTTGACCAGAAATTTTGCCTTGAATCATCCAAGTTCGATAAAAGGGATCGGAGATGATGCGGCGGTCATAGACGCGGGTGAGGATGCATTATTGATTTCTACGGATATGCTTGTAGAAGGAATTCACTTCGATGCAGCATATACACCCTTGAAGCATCTTGGTTACAAATCAGTTGTGGTTAATGTGTCTGACATTTACGCGATGAACGCTATTCCCACACAAGTAACCTATTCCATAGCTATTTCTAATCGATACTCTGTTGAAGCCTTAGATGAATTATATGCTGGCGTGTTGAAAGCTTGCGAGGTTTATGGCGTTGATCTAGTCGGGGGAGATACCACCTCATGTCCCAAGGGCATGGTTATAAGTGTCACAGCGATAGGCAGAGCTAAAAAGGATCAAATTGTCTATCGTTCCGGTGCTAAGCCGGGAGATTTAATCTGTGTTACAGGATATCTTGGAGCTGCTTATCTTGGCCTCCAGATTTTAGAAAGAGAGAAGCAAATTTATTTAGAGCATCCAGATGTTCAACCAGAACTTGATAATGCAGCGTATTTAATTGAGAGTATTTTGAAACCGGAAGCAAGAAAGGATGCCGTACAATACTTTCATAAACAGAACCTGAAACCAACTTCAATGATTGATATATCTGATGGTCTTGCCTCAGAATTACATCACATAGCTAAGCAATCGAATGTCGGGCTGTATATTGAAGAATCCAATCTTCCAATACATCAAGAAACACAATTGAAGGCCATTTCTTTTAATATTGATCCATTGACCTGCGCACTTCATGGCGGAGAGGATTATGAGTTATTGTTTACTGTTGATTCGAAAGATCTAGAAAAGGTAAAACACATGCCAGATGTTTATATCATTGGTGATATTACTGAAAAATCTGAAGGATTAAAACTTCACAGTAGTGGAGGAAAAATACATAATTTAACCGCTCAGGGTTGGAAGCATTTTTAAACTGTAGATATATTTGCCGAAAGGCTGAATGCTAAGAAAAATTGAAAGTTTCCAAGAAATATAAACGAATTATTCAACTCGAATTAAATGAGATTTCATATCCCATCATTGAAGGGCTCATAGAGAAGAATCGATTACCCAATTTCAAAATATTAAATGATTCCTGGCAATTTCTTAAAACGGATAGCGAAGAGGATTATGAAAAAATAGAACCATGGATTCAATGGGTTACTGCTCATACCGGTAAAACTTACAGCGAGCATGGTATTTTTAATTTGGGTGATGTACATAAGTTAAAGCATAAGCAGATTTGGGAAAGACTGTCTGAAAAAGGGATTGAATCTGGGATCATTGGTAGTATGAACGCCGCGAAGAATACGGCCAAAGGAGGAATGTTTTTTCCTGATCCATGGGCCATTCATGCAGAGGCATATCCTGATAAGTTGAAGCCACTTTGGCAACTCATCAGTAGTAGGGTAAAGTCTCACGCAACTTCAAAACTAGGGATACCGGATCTTCTAAAAGGCGTAAGGTCTTGTCTTCAATTCAACATTCCTTTATCCACTTATTTTTCCATTGCCAATCAGATACTCCAGCAAAAAATGGAGCCGAAGGTGAAGTGGAAATTGGCCATTGTATTTGATTTATTCCAAGCAGAACTTTTTAAAAATGTGCTTCGGAAAACGGACTATGGTTATTACACTTTATTTTTAAATGCCATTGCACACTATCAACATCACTATTGGAGAAATTATAGTAGAGAAGGATTTAATCCAGAGATAAAATATGATGATATAAGACCTGAAGATGACCCCATCTCTTATGGATATGAAGCTTATGATAAGATATTAGGAGAGATCATCAAAATCGTAAAAGATGATCCAGATACTTTGATAATTGTTGTTTCTGGACTCTCACAGATTCCATATACTGATAAAGAAGAGCAGGGTGGGATGAATTATTATCGACTAAAGAATCACCAAGCATTTGCAGAAAAAATAGGAGTAGGAGTAAGCCATGGTTATGAAGTTTTCCCTTTGATGAGTAGAGACTGGCAGATAAAATATGCTAGTGAGGAACAGAAAATAAAAGCATTGAAAGTATTAAAAGGCTTGAAAATGAAAGGTGAGCGCTTATTCAATATTCGAGAGGATGTCGCTGATTATATCTTCATTGAAACGGCGTACACCAAAGGGGCAGAGGCATCGGATCCAATTGAACTTGATGGATCTTCCATTTCATTATTCTTAGATGCCTTTACGAATATTGCCATTAAAAGTGGACACCATACTGGGGTTGGAAATCTTTGGTTGTCTGATGATGCGATGATTAATTACTCACGGTCCGCACATGTAGGACTCAAAGATCTTTATGACTTTACTTTTGATGCCTTGTCTCGATAATAAATCATCCTAAAATTTTAGGTTAACTTGTTTTTTACTACCGTCAAAACTTCTTCGTAAATACGAGCATCACAAGCTAAGATCTGTCCTGATTTTAGTTGATTATCTACGCCATAAAAGTCACTAGAAATTCCTTTCGCCTCTTTTACGATAAGGTCCCCAGCGGCAATATCCCAAATATTGAGAAATGATTCATAGTAACAATTGATTCTTCCACAAGCCACATAACACAGATCTAGAGCAGCTGAACCCAGTCTTCTTACGCCCCTTGCATTCATGAGCCAATGGTTAATGACTTCAAAAAAGGCAGCGCTATTATAATCATTTGAATATGGAAAACCTGTCACAAAAATTGAATTGGCAAGCAGCAATGTCTGCTCACTTTCTAGAGTAATCTTAACTCCATTCTTGTATGCTCCTTTTCCTTTAATGGCATGAAAGTATTCTTGCTTGGCATTATCGCTGACCACTCCTAAAACTACTTCTCCATTTACTTGAAGCGCGATACTCGTGGAATAGTGTGGAATTCCAAAAAGATAATTGGTGGTACCATCTAATGGGTCCACAATCCACATATACTGCTTTTCTTCAGTTTTAATGGTCTTTTCTTCTGTTATAAAGCCTGCTTCAGGGACTAATTGACTTAAGACCTTAACCAACATCTCCTCTGAGGTTTTATCTACATAACTCACCAAGCTATTCATCTCTTTCTCCTCAATCTGCGTACTTTCTACTTTATCAATTTCGTTTCTCATATATTCGCCAACAACGGATGTCAGCTTAAGTACTTCTGTTGCTAATTTCTCTAAGTTTTCCATGAAGTAAAAGAAACGAAAACTTTCGAAACTAAATGATCTACTTTGACCAATTATTTTATAAAATGAATCGACTTGATAGGTTGGTGTTGTTTTTTATGGTGGTATATCTGATATCCATGTTCTATAGCAGGTTTTTGCTATCCATTGCTATGATCTGCCTGAGCATATTGGCCATCGCCAAATTTGTCAGAAAGGAAAGTACATTTAAAGCTTCGGAATTTTTGCCATTCGGGGCCATGATTTTAGTCTTTATTGTAACGGTTGTTTCAGGCCTCAATAGTGAAGATTTAGGTAGTTGGATGCGTCACCTTAGACTTAAAGTACCCTTCTTAGTCTTACCCTTTACCTTTTATTTGTTGCGTGAAACGATTGGTAAATATTTCTACCATGTGCTTATATTCTTTATCCTTTTAACGGTAGGAAGTAGTTTTCTTGTCATTTATGATATGTTTCTAGAGAATGAGTTGGTCACTAACATTAAAAAGGGGAAGTCTTTAAATACTCCAGTAGATCATATAAAATATAGTCTTTTTGTTGCCTTTGCAGTGCTTACGAGTATTATCCTACTAGTTGAGGAAACGATTCCTATGATAAGAAAAAGCAGAATCCTATTGGTTGTATGCGCTGTATTTTTATTTGTGTTATTGCATCTACTAGCCGTGCGGTCTGGGATTATTGTCTTTTATATTTCAGCTTTTGTACTACTATTGAAGTACGCTTTTTATACGAGGAAACTAATTTTTTTAGTCCCTCTTGTGAGTTTATTGTTGGCCCCATTTATAGCGTTTCAGACCATTCCTAGTTTTAAGAATAAGGTGCATTATACCACCTATGATTTAGAGATGTTCCGATCTGGTAAAGGAGAATATTACTCAGATTCTGAGCGATGGTATTCTATGAGTGTAGGATTGAAATTATTTGAGGATTCGCCACTAATGGGGACTGGGATAGGTGACTTAAAGAAGGAATGTAAAGAAATGTATAAGATCTTATACAATATGGATAATGAAAAGTATCCACATAACCAGTACCTGTTTATTTTAGCAGGTTCTGGTCTGATTGGATTGATCTTGTTTTTAGTTGGGATGGTCTACCCAGCCTTCCACTTTCGTAAAAGACTGGGTAGTTTATTCTTGACAATTATGATAATTGTTTTAGTCTCTTTCTTGGTCGAAAATACAATAGAAAGATCATACGGTATAGCTTTTGTCCTCTTTTTTATGCTTTTAATAATGGCCCGTAAGTCGTCTACTTATTTTAGTGAAGCAATGGCCTCAAGTCCACAATCTAGGTAGCTATTATATCCCTCAATTCCTTCTCTATAGCCTCTTGGATTTGAGACGACCTGTTCTTGGTTTGTCATCATTACATATAAGGGTTGAGAATTCTGTTGGAAATTCACAATTTGAAAGTCCGCCCATTTATTTCCTACGGTTCGCAGTTTCACATTATTTCCTTGCGGATCTTTTCTAATAGAGACATGTTTCTCTTTTAGCTTTTTACGATCATCTACATAGAGTGAGATAAGTACAAAGTCATTCATTAGGGTAGATCTAACCTTATCGTCGACCCAAATAAATTCTTCTGTTTTTCTACAGTTGACACAACCAAAACCAGTAAAATCTAAGAATACTGGACTTTCTATTTCTCTTGCATAAGAGAGACCTTCATAATAATCTTTGAAGCAAGGGATCCCATTGGCGCATAAAGTGTAGGATGCATATTTCTTTTTAATGTCTTGATCTAATTCACAGTCCGGAAGGAAGAAATTATAATTTGCTGATGGGGCTATTCCACTGGTAATGGCCTTGGGCATGTAAGCGCAAGGGTTTTTGGGATCTACTTTAAACCCAGTGGCAAGGTATACTGTCAATACTGTTGCCCCGATGGCTAAAGCCATTCTTGGTATCGATAGTTTTTTAACAGGACTATCGTGAGGAAATTTTATTTTACCGAAAAGATATAGGGCCATAAGGGCAGCTATAATAACCCAGACTCCTAAAAATAATTCGTACTTTAATATTCCCCAGTGACTTGTAAGATCTGCAACTGATAGAAACTTAAATGCAAAAGCTAATTCTAAGAAACCTAAAATTACTTTCACTGAATTCATCCATCCACCTGATTTTGGTAAGCTATTTAACCAAGATGGAAAGGCTGCAAAGAAGCCGAAAGGAAGTGCTAGAGCCAAGGAAAATCCAAGCATCACAACTGCGGGACCGACAGCGCTGGATGCGGCCGAAACAATGGCCGAACCAATAATAGGTCCTGTACAAGAGAAAGAGACTAATGCCAAGGTAAAGGCCATAAAAAATATCCCGATCAAGCCTCCCTTATCTGCGATGGAGTCCGTTTTAGTGGTCCATGAGCTAGGGAGCGTTATTTCATAGTATCCGAAAAAGGAAAAAGCAAAGAAGATAAATATTAAGAAGAATAGTGTATTAGCAATCCAATTGGTTGATAGGGCATTCAGTGCTTCTTCTCCGAAGACTGCTGTCAAAATAAGTCCCATTGCAACGTAAATGACTACTATTGAAGCTCCATAGATTAACCCATTTGCTAGACCTGATCTGTGGGTATCTTTAGTGAAATAACTTACAGTTAAAGGAATCATTGGGAAAACACAGGGCGTAAGCAGGGCTATCAATCCACCCAAGAATCCAAGGATAAATGACCTAAAAATACTTGTATCTGCTTGCTCCTCTCCACCACAATCTGTCACAGGATCTTTATATGATGCAGTAATGGTTGGAATTTTTTGATTAACGGTATTACCGACGACGTTAATTCCCGCAGCCATCGGATTGCCAGCTCCACCTACACCTACAGTTCCAAGCAGACCGAAATTTTTAGTTTTAAAATTTACTTCAAAATCGACATCTGTCGGAGGAAGACATTGTGAATCGTCACAGGTCATATAGGTCAAGTATCCTTTCAGTTTTGATTGCTTATTCGCTTTTATACGTTGTGTTATTGTGAAAGGTTGATCAGATAAAAACTTAATAACATTTACACCATCAAAAATAGCATCGGGACCTTCTTTTCTTTTTCCATCTTCTTTTGCTTCTCCGATTAATTCGACTCCTTCTTGTATCTCATAGTTTACACTCGTAGGCACTGGACCATCATCACTTGTGAATTGAGAATAGACGTTCCAGGTATTATCAATATCTGCTTGATAAACGAGATCATATTCGCCATCCCCTAGGTCCATCAATTTAAAACTCCATTTAACTGGTTCCATGATATCATCACCACTTAGATCTAATACAGATTCTTGTTCGTTTTCAGGGCTAGAAGTTGCTGAAACAGATTGCAGTTTTTCTTCTGCTTTCGCAAATGTATTTTCAACTTTATCGATGGAACTTTCCACTTTTTCTGCAACCGCAGTTTTCCCTTCTTGAATATTTGTGCTGGCTGCTTGAGTTATAGTTCCAGCTGCTTCAACAACTTTAGAAGGAGTACTTGATTTTTGAATTTTATCTACGACCGGTTTTTTTACTTTTTCAACCTTCTTTTCAGTTGGGGCTTTTGCAGAACTAGACGCTGGGAGCGTAAAATTAAAATCTACGTCTGTGGGTGGAAGGCATCTTTTATCATCACAGGTCATGTAGGTGAGATAGCCTGTTATATTGGTGGTTTCTGGAGTTGCTTTAATTTTTTGTTTGATAACAAAGTCTTCATCATCTAAAAACTTGATAACATCGACTTCAAATATTTTATCAAACCCATCTTTCATATGTCCCGCTTCAGAAGCTTTGCCTAATTTTTCAAATCCTTCTGATTCGAATGTTATTTCAGTGGGTACTGGTCCGTCATCACTAGTGAATTGTGAATACACGGTCCAACCCTTATCAATGGCGGCAGTCCATGTAAGTTCATACTCATCACCGTTAAGTGATTTTATATCCATAGACCATGTAACAGGCGTTAGTTCTTGTCCTGTAGATGAAAAGAAACTAAGAGAGAGGACGAAAGAAAGAATGATTGATCGCATCTAATGTTTTTTAAGCTGTGTAAAGATAAATATGTGGAAACAATTAGACCGAACTTGACCCCTAAAGTTTTATTTCGAAGTCAACCGTAGTGGGAGGAATGCATCTTAAATTATCACATGTCATGAAAGTGACATTAGCCTTGACAGTTTTAGCCCCTTTTGGCTTAAATTTTTGAGAAAATGTCGCTTTTTCAGAGAATTTACTGACTTCGATCTCAAACATTTCGCTGATTTCTGTTTTTGGCTTTGTGATTTCTTCGACTTCTCCGATTAATTCAATTCCTTCAGTTTCAATGATAAATTCTGTAGGAATTGGGCCATCTGGTTTGGTATGTTGGGAATATATTACCCAATTCTTATCCATAGTGGCTTCGAATACTATGCGATGATCGCCATTCTCATCAACAACGACTGAACTCTCCCAGGCTACTGGGGTGAGTGTTTGTGCTGACATGCTTCCAGAAACAATTAGAAAGGATAGCAGAAAGAAAATGTTTTTCACGTTTGTAATTTTTAACAAAAGTAAATGCGTTTCTTGTTCATTGCATGATCTGGACATTATTTAGCATCAATTTAACACCCTGAGTCTTGATAGAATGCAAAGTATTCTACTTGAATGTGGTAATATTATGAAATGCTAGACATTTTTGATACGCGCCACCAAGCCAGTACGTTATATTTGGACCATGGCGGGTTCTGATATATATTCCAAGAGGCAGTGGTGGAAATTAACCCTGGCGCTCATCGGCTTAGTGATAGTTCTTATCACCATGTTTTATGCACGTCATTTAGCCAATCATTTAGCTCAAAATGAAGAGAATAATGTCAAATTATATGTTGAGGTCTTAAAATCCAATCTCAATTCCGTTAATACGCAAGATGATGTTGGTATAGAATTGTTCTTTCTGGAGATGGTGGAAAACATACCCATCATAACAGAAAATGAAGCGGGAATCCTTTCTGGTAATAATTTCCCAGAAGGTAAAAATGAGGATCAAGAGTTTTTGCAACAAAGGAAAAAAGCATTTTTAAATTCAGGGAAAGAACCGATTGAAGGCTTCGGATACGCTTCACATGTCTATTATGAGAATTCTAAGATTTATGATCTGATTAATTACTTCCCGATCGTACAAGTTTTACTGCTAAGTGCATTTATAGGCCTTGGTTATTTTTTCTTTTCAACCACTCGGAAAGCAGAGCAGAATAGGGTGTGGGCAGGTATGGCAAAGGAAACAGCACACCAACTTGGAACTCCCATAAGTGCGATCCTAGCTTGGATCAATCATTTGGAAGATTTAAATGCAGGGAATGAAGAACAATTAGAAATAATTGCAGAACTATCTAATGATGTTGATCGTTTAGGATTAATAGCTGATCGTTTTTCCAAAATAGGATCTGCACCTAAATTAACCCCTATTAATGTTTATGATGAGCTAGAAGAATGTAGGCAATACATGGAGAAGCGTGCTGCTAAAAAAGTAAGTTTTCATTTTCCTGAAGATAGAGATGAAAACCTGATGATCAATGTAAACAAGCATCTATTTGATTGGGTAATAGAAAACCTTATTAGAAATTCATTAGATGCGATGGGAGCCGTAGGAACTATTACTGCAGAAATATATGAAGACGACCAATATATTAATATTGATATCACTGATTCTGGAAAAGGAATACCGAGCTCAAAATTTAAAACCGTTTTTCAGCCAGGATTTACAACTAAAACCAGGGGCTGGGGATTAGGCTTATCTTTGGCCAAAAGAATAATTGAGGATTATCATAAGGGAAGAATATTTGTAAAACAATCGAAGATTAATGAGGGGACGACCTTTGCTATACGCATGCCTAAGGCTTAGTGTTTTATTATTTTTTATTCAGACAAATGTATTTGCGCAAGCGATACAAGTAGTCGATGAACAAGGACAAGGATTGCCCGGGGTAAATGTGTCAATAGATGGTATTCCAAAATTATCAACTGACCTAGAGGGCAGAATAAATTTAGAAAATGAAAGCTATCAACAAATTTCATTTTCATTTTTAGGCTTTAAAGAATTATCGCTTACTTCGGAAGAGTTAGGTTCATTGAATTTTGTTGTCAAACTTAAATCCGTGGATGAATTATTAGATGAGATAATTGTAGTCGGTCGGACCAATAGCCGTGCAGAAGAAATGCCTTTTAGGATAGAGAGTATTTCAGCCAAAGAAATTGCACGTTCGGAATCTCAAACCTCAGCTGATGCTTTAGCAAAAAGTGGAAATGTCTATGTCCAAAGATCTCAAATGGGTGGAGGAAGCCCAGTCATCCGAGGGTTTGAAGCTAATAAAATATTACTTGTTGTGGATGGTGTGCGTATGAACAACGCCATTTATAGAGGCGGACATCTACAGAATGCCATTACCATTGACCCAGCCGTTTTAAATAGAGCAGAATTAATTTTTGGTCCTGGATCATTACTCTATGGAAGTGATGCACTTGGTGGAGTTATACATTTCCGAACCTTAAATCCTATCATTGATGCTCAAGATAGTAAAGGCCTGGCAAGTGTTCGTTTTGCTACTGCAAATAAAGAGCGAAGTATTCATGGACATATTTCTTACACCAATGGGAAAAACCTTGCTGCACTTACAAGTATTTCCACTGCTATATTTTCGGATCTTAGGACCGGAAGTAACCGTGATAAAGCTTATCCAAATTGGGGGCAAAGACCTAATAATGTAATTCAAGACGATGATGGAGAGGATACCGTTAAAAAAAATCCAGATCCTAATTTGCAAATAGGAACTGCATATTCTCAATTTGATCTATTGCAAAAAGTAGTTTATAAACCGGTAAAGGATGTAAAATTGGGATTAAACATTCAATACAGTACTTCTACGGATATTCCACGCTATGATTTCCTCACAGAGGTTAGTGACGGTTTGCCCAGATACGCTGAATGGAGTTATGGTCCTCAAGTACGATTGCTGGCATCACCTAACATTGAATTAACGAAGAAAACAAAGGCTTATGACCGGGCTATGTTTAATGTATCGTATCAACGAATCGAAGAGTTAAGGAAAACCCGTAATTATGGCGAAGAATGGTTTCAAAGACAATTCGAAGATTTAAATGTTTTTGGTTCTAACATAGATTTTAAAAAGGAAATAAATAAAAAAGTAAACCTAGAATATGGCGGTTCATATTATTTAAATCTTCTTAGTTCTGAAGCCTTCGAAATGAACAAGCAAGGAACGCGCCGTGATTTTTTAACCCGCTATCCAAGCAATGGTAGTACCCTCCATCAGGCTGGGATTTATGGTAACCTAAGGCTAGACCTAGTGGAGGATTTATTGTTATGGAATGTCGGGCTTCGTGCCTCTAATCAAACGACTAATTTTAGTTTTTCTGAAAGTGATCCGATTATCTGGCCAAGCTATTACTATGACAATATTAAAAATTCCAATAGTTCTCTAGTATGGATGACTGGTTTAAACTTTAATTCAAAACCATGGGAGATTAAATTGCTGGCAGGTTCTTCTTTTAGAGCACCTAATGTGGATGACTTGGCTAAAGTTAGGGTAAAATCAGACGAGATAACAGTTCCTAATCCCGAGTTGATACCTGAAAAAGTTCTGAATGGTGAGTTAAATATTGCCTATAGATCAGAGAAGCTTTCTTTAGGTGCTTCAGCATTTTACAGTAAAATTACTGACATCGTGGTTCGAAGAGATTTTACGTTACCAGATGGTTCTCCAATTTATGTTTTGGGCAACGACACTTTAATTGTAACAGCAAATACCAATGATCAAAGAGGAATAGTTTATGGCGTATCTGCTTTAGCCAAATATGAAATTACTAAGAGACTTTCCTTCTCTGGTTCCATTAATCAGACAGTCGGTAAATCAATAAATAGTGAGGAAGTGGAAACACCTTTAGATCATATTCCGCCACTTTATGGAAAAGTTGAACTTCGATACGAGACTAAAAAATTTGAAAGTGCTGTGAATATATTGTACAATGGTTTTAAACCGATTGAAGAATATGGCGGATCAGCGGACAACCCGGAGTATGCTTTGGATATTGGAACTCCCGCATGGCAGTCCTTAAATTTATACAATAGTTATATTTTTAGTGATCATTGGAAATTAAACTTTGCTGTTGAGAATATTTTAGACCAGCATTACAGGCCCTTTGCCTCTGGGGTAAGTGCGCCTGGACGGAACTTTATTATCTCAATTAATTATAGCTGGTGACAAACAATGATGTACGTATAAGACCATTAGATATCCAAGATGCAGATCTGTTGGCGCAGTATGGCAATAATAAAAAGATCTGGGATAATTTAAGAGATTATATCCCCCATCCATATGAAAGACATCATGCGGTTGAGTTTATTTCCATGACTCAGGGCAAAGACCCTAAAACAGATTTTGCCATTCTTTTCGAGAATCAATTTGTAGGAGTAATAGGCTTTAATATAAAGGATGATGTTTATAGCCACTCAGCAGAAATTGGTTATTGGTTGGGAGAAGAATTCTGGGGTAAAGGAATTACAAGTGCTGCTGTTTTAGCAGTCGTAAAACTTGCCTTTGAAATCGTAGAAGTGAAAAGACTTTACACCTCAGTTTTTGAATTTAACCATGCTTCTTGCAAGGTCTTAGAAAAGGCTGGATTTATAAAAGAAGGTGTAGGAATAAAGTCTGTTGTTAAAAATGGCGTCTACATCAATGAGATAAGATATGGTTTGCTTAATCCTAATTTTTTCCCCGGCACATAATTTTGAAAAAAGGCGCTAGTTCATATTACTCAGAGAAAATTATTCGAAAACTTTTCGGGTATGCACATCATAGCGGTCTATTAAAGGAGGAGAATCAAGCTTCATTAATGGTGGACCTGATTGAAAAAAAACCGCTAGAGGTCAATTTAAGTTTTCAGAAAAAATTTATTGGCCTAGGTTTTTTGGAAGAACAATATGAAGATGAATTAAGCTTCGAAGAAGGAGTGGCTATTTCTAAAAAGGGAGGATCAGTAAACCCATTAACTCCAGCGGTGTATGCGCTGCACAATTACAATAAATATGTAGCCTCAGGTTTAGAAAAAGATTACGTTGTGTTTCACAAGCAATGGGAATACTTGGAGGCACATCGCAAGTCCAACGAGACAGGATCTTTTTGGGAGTATGAACATGACTTTAAGCGCTTTGAATTGAAGGGGCCTTGGGTTTCTGGATTGGCGCAAGGTATGATTGCAGCAGTATATTTGCGAAAGCATCTCGAGGAAAAAAACAAAGAATATTTGAAGCTGGCGAATGATTCTATTTCATTCTGTTTTCACGAAGCCAATGGCTTATACACCTCATTGGGGTCTGATGATAGGTATTGGATTGAGGAGTACCCTGCAGTTAAAGGCAAAGGAGTACTGAACGGTTATTTATTCTTTTTAATAGCTCTAGGAGAAATGTGTAGTGTGAATGAAGGTTACAAGCAGAAATTTTTGAATGGACTTAATTCTGTACTTTCGGAATTGCCGTTTTATCATAAGGGACAATACTTAAAATATTCGAAAAACATTCCAGACCTATCTAATCGTCACTATCAAGAAATTCATGCGTATCAACTAGAACATTTATATCAATTAACAAATGCCAAGGTATTTGAATCTTTGAAAAACTATTGGCTTTTGATAAGTGGGGTAGAAAATTTTTATTGATATTTACTAAGCACAGCTCGTTGATAAACCCCTACCGGATAAGTTTTAACTTCTAAAATATCCTCCAATGAAGTATCCCCCGTAACACTAATCGGTGGTGTCTTGCCAGAAGTAATTTCCCAAATCAGTTGATCACCAACTTGTTCTAGGCTACAATTCAGCATATTTTCGGCAACCTCAAATCTTTGGAACCATTTTCCACCGATAAAATAGCTTTCAATCAGTATTGAATTTTTTTCATCTACAAGAAATAATCCTTGTGATGGATCAACAACGACCAATTCATAAAGCCTCTTGTCAAAGCGTTCAGGACTATCATAAATGATGGTATAGTCGTAGTTTTTAGAATCTTCTTGAGGTAGAAGATGGACTTCCATCTTAATGGTATACTGTAATCCTAAACCAGAGTATACCTTAAGCGACCCTCTCCACTTACCCGACCAATCCTTAGGAAAATCAATGCTCGAAATTCTTTGATCTTCCGCTTCTTGTGAAAACTCTTTACTTGTTTTACATGAAACACCTAAAAGGCTTAGGGAAATTACTAAATAAATTATTTTCATTTTGTGGAATCTTCTATTAGTTTATTCAACATATTTTGGAAGAGTGTTATTATACCTTCTTTCCCAATATTCATTAAGGCATCAACAATTGTAAGTCCCATAAGTTTTGGTCCTTGTGTTTGAGTATACGGATGATGATTTAGATAATCTAGAGCATTAGAATAAATTAGTTGTAAATTATTTTCTTTAAAATCTAATTCATTTTGATATTTCTTAGCTCCAGTCCCTGATATATATTTTTGTCCTTTAATTTGCTGGATTAATTTTAAATTTAAATCGCTGTTTGATTCATTTAGAAGGTAATCACTTGAAAGATAAAATTTGGTGTTTAAATCTAATTTTCTGGAAATGCCTTTTATTAAATGAATGTTGAATTCAGATAAAGAATCAACATCATCAATAGTGCTTAGTAATGATCTTAAAAATGGAAAGTAGGTTTCATAAAAATTCGCTTTTTGGTAAATGTAATTGAGTTTTCTCAAATGCTTATCAATAGACAATTTTCCATGGGCGATTTTTATTTCTGAAATCTTGGTTTCCTTTCCTTTTTTGATTGGAAGAATTAACCATTGACTTTCGATGTAACCAAGTTCTTTTCTTAATAGCGTTCTCTTGGTATATGATCTCTGATTGAAATCGACAGAATCATGAAACATAAAATGATCCGCCAGATATATTTTATAAAAATATCCTAACCATGGAAGATAATTGGGTTGATGTATTGCTACTGAATTGTCTAAATAATCCATCGAATCAATTCAAATGCCTCAGCATAATCACTTCCTATCTGGGTCCCTCTAATTTTGGCGAGTGAACGAATGAAGTCTGGGTCCATGTAGTTTTTCCCATGCTGCGTTTCATAACATTTCAATGCCTCAATTTTCTTATTGACTTGTTCTTGTGTTACTCGAATAAAACAATCTGTTGAGAAACTAAGATTGTTCCATATCAATTCATAACCCAAAATTGTGCTATACTTAAAAGCTCTTATTCCTTCTTGAGTCACGGTAATATGATCTTGATGAATATCTTTTGACGAGGGTAGAAAAACCATGTCTGGTTTAACTGTATTTCTAATTTCAATCAAGGACTCTAGAATTTCCTGTCTTATAAAATTCAATTTTCTAACTTGATGATGAAACACAATTAAGTTTTCTTCTGGTATTCCAAGTTTTTTTGCTGCTTCTCGTACCTCAATTTCAAGTCTGTTTTTGGGAAAGCCCTGAGGAACAGATTCTTCTGCAGTTGAAAGAGCAACATAATAAACGATGGCTCCTTCTTCGAGAATTTTGGCAATGGTTGCACCGCAGCCTAGTTCTCCATCATCTGTATGTGGTGCTAAAACGACAACCTTTTTATTCTTAAACTGCATGAATTACTTTGTAGACAGGAAATTTACAATTATTTCTACGATTTTATTTGATGCCTGACCATCACCGAGTGATTTCTTTCCTTTTACACCAGGTACTATGGACTTTGCAATTTCTATGATTTTTGATTTATTTGGTCCAGCAACATGACACCAACCTTCCTCTATGGTTTCAAGCCACTCTGTTTGTACATCCGTAATGATTGCAGGTGTTTCATGAAAGTATGATTCTTTAGTCACCCCACCGGAGTCTGTCAAACAGAAAAAGGCATTTTTTATTAGAGCCTGTGTTTCAAAAAATCCAATGGGATCGCTTGTAACCCAATTTGGTTTGTTGATAAGATGTTCTAGATTAAAAGACTTAATAGTCTTTAAAGTTCTTGGGTGTATTGGGAAGTAGATCTTTTTGTTTATTTCATTGGCAGCCTCTAGGATGGCTTGAAGTTTTTCTTTACTAGCGGTATTATTAGCTCTGTGACAGGTCATGAAAACGAAGTCTCCTTTAATTAAGTCGTTTGCAGCTAATATTGAGTTTGCTTTTGAAATTTCTGTTTCACTTTGAAAAACTAGATCTAGACCTACATCCCCAGTGTTATAAACATGCTTTTCTTTTCCTTCTTTTTTAAGGTTCGCCACTCCAGTTGGTGTAGGAACAAAAAATAAATCTGTGACAGAATCAGTCAGGAGTTTATTTATTTCCTCTGGGATGTTTTTATCATATTCTCGAAGCCCTGACTCTACATGTCCAAGAGGGATATTGGATTTTGCAGCTGCGATTGCGCCTGCTGCGGTAGAGTTGGTGTCACCATAAACTAGAACAAGATTTGGAGATTCTTTTTCAAAGATGTCTTCCAATTTAATAAGGACAGTTCCTATTTGCCTTAAGGCACCACTTGAACCAACTTCTAGGTTATAGACGGGTCTAGGAAGACCCAATTGTTTTATAAAATGATCGGACATCATTTCATCATAGTGTTGTCCGGTATGCACAATTACCTGTTCTAGTTTCGGTTCGTTGATAATGGCCCTTGAAACTGGAGCGAGCTTTATAAGGTGTGGTCTGTTACCTACGATATGCAGTATTTTGTAGCTCATATATTTTCAAGTTTGGCCAATATTATGTTCACTGAATTTTCCCAGCTAAAGAGTGATTCAACATTTTGGTGATTAATTAAATATGGCTCATTATTTTCCCAAGCCCTATACCAAGATACAAAGTCACTTTGCCATTGACCGTCCTCGGATATGACCACCCCAGTTTTGGTTTGTTCTAGTATCTTCTCTAGTTCATTATCTTTTCCTCCTTTTACGATAGCAAGAATTGGACTTGTTCCGCCCAAATATTCAAATAATTTTCCAGTAAGGACTCCTTCATGGCCCTTAGTAACACTCGTTAGTAATAAGTTGATATGAGATTTCTCTTGAAGTTCCTTTGCCTTATCATGCGATACCATACCGTGGTTGGTATAATTTTTATCTAGACCATATTTTGAAATGTACTCACTGAACAAGGCACCATCTTTTCCTGCATAATGGATTTCAATATCATCTAAATCAAAAACTCCACCTTGATCTTTGAGCCATTTAAATAATGGACTAGGGTCTCGCTTGTTTCCGAACAATGAGCCTGTATAACAGATATTAAATTTATTAGATTTTTCCTGTTTCTCTGTGCGATGATGAATTCCATTATAGATGGTGATCACTTCTTTATTGTATTTATTAAGCTTACGCCCGAGGCCATTTGAAATGGTGGTAATAAATTCAGCTTTCGAAAGAAGTTTCTTGTTTTTGCGTATTTGAAAATTTGGAAAATTTACATTTTTATACATTGGGTCAACGTGGAGATCACGGAAGTCTACAACCCAGCGAGATTCAGGGAACTTCTTTTTTAATTGGGCTCCAATGTAAATATCAGCATAGGGTCGAAAGGAAGTAAAAATTAAGGCTTGCGGATTTTTGTATAAAAATTCCGTTCCTTTTTTAATTCCTTCCTTGATATAATTACTGCCTCCCTCACCCATCCAAATATTGAAGGGATAAGAATCAATCATTCTTCTCGCAAATTGAAAAAGCGCGCTCTTTTTTTTCTTTTCATCGAAATGCATGGCTTTGCCTCTATTGCTTCTATAGTCTTTGGTTTTAAGAATACTAACATCCATGGCTTCCAGTCCATTCATTGGACTTGACGGTAGTATGTTTTGATTAGAGGTTGTGAGAATCTTTACAGTATCAATTCTGTTATGAAGTTCTTTGGCTAGGTAAAAATTTCGAAGGACCCCGATAGAATGAATGGGAGGAAAATAATAGTGAATTAGTAAGGCAGATTTAATTGCTTGGTTCATCAATCAATGGTTGAATGATGTTAAGTATTTCTTTAGCTATTAATTTATCATCAAAAACATTAACAGCTAAACTTCTCCCTTTTATACCCATATCTGTTCTTTCTTCTGGAGAAAGATTGATGAGATTTATCATGGCATTTTTTAAAGCAACCTTATCTCTCACAGGTACGACATATCCATTTTTCCCATCAATAACAGTCTCTCTGCATCCTGGAACATCTGTTGTAATTACTGGCTTACCCATTGACATACCTTCTAGGATCGTGCGCGGCATACCTTCTCGATAGGAGGGCAAGACAATGCAGTCACTTTGCGATAAGAAAGGCCTAATATCTCTTACAAAACCCTTGTAATCTATAACTCCACTATCAACCCATTGAACTAATGATTCTTTATCAATATTGGATGGATTGTCACTGTCAAACTCTCCAATAACTTCAAATTGAGCTTCAGAAAAATCTTGTTTTATTTCTTTTGCCGCCGCAATAAATTCAGTGATACCCTTATCATAAAGTAATCGTCCCACAAAGGTAAAAGTGATTTTTTCTCGATGAACACCATTAGGGCTAGGTAAGAAGTGTGAGGTATCAACGCCACAACCTTTCACTGAATGAGCCTTACTTTCATTTACAATTTGACTTTCAATAAATAATTTTCTATCGTCTTCATTTTCAAAAATGAAGCGGTTATGAAACTTTCCTGTAAACTTATACAATTGATTAACAACAGAGCTAAGTGTCCCTCCATGAATAAATGAATACCCCAGACCCGTTACTACCGCCACGGATTTTAGACCTAATAATTTAGCAGCGATACCGCCATAAATATTTGGTTTGTTTGTGTAGTGTATAATTAGATCTGGTTTATGCCTTTTGTATTTCCTCCAAAGTTCGATTGTAAGTACTAGATCCTTAATAGGATTTTTGCTATCTCTATTCATGGACTTGAGAGGAATGTGTTTTACTTGTGGGTATTTTTCTTTGTATTCTAAATATTCATCCACCGGAGCAATCACCATTAATTGATGCCCTTCCGAAAGTAATTTTCGTATAACATTCAGCCTGAAATTGTAAATATTCCAAGTTGTATTCGCAACTAATATGATCTTCTTTTTATTCAATGAATCTTATAAGTACTTTGGGTCTGTTATAGATTTTTTTAAAGATTTGATTTCTTGTTCTTTCTCTTTTGGATAGATTAAAAGTATATCCTTTTCATCAACAACAATGAAATTTTCTAAACCACGAATCACGATTAATTTATCTTGATTACTCTTAATAAAACAATTTTTTACCTCATCCAAAGTAAAAGCTTGCCCTAAGCTCACGTTGCCTTGATCGTCCTTTTCTAGATAGGCATGTAGGGAGTTCCAAGTCCCTAAGTCAGACCATCCAATATCCGATGGTATTGTGTAGACATTATCCGCTCTTTCAAGAATGGCATAATCGATGCTTATGCTTTCTGTATTCGGATATACTTTATCAATATACGCTTGTTCATTTGGTCCATTCAGTTGTGAAAGGTCCTCACTTAGAACCTGAATTATTTTTGAAGCATTTTTATTAAATGATTCAATTATTTCTGCTGCTTTCCAAATAAAAATTCCAGCATTCCAAACATATTTTCCTGAGGAAAGATATTGCTTGGCAGTTTCAACATCTGGTTTCTCTTTGAACTCTTCGACCTTAAAGGTTCCTGATTCTACCTCATCAGACATTTGTATATATCCGTATCCAGTGTCAGGACGTGTCGGTTGGATTCCGAGCGTGGCCAATGAGTTTGTTGCTGAAACGAATTTTACAGCCTTGGAAATATTCGTCAGAAAAGCATCTTCTAAAAGTATCACATGATCCGACGGAGCTATGACCAGTGTAGCTTCAGGATTCTTCTGATAAATTTTTAAAGCTAGCAGGGCATTACATGGTGCCGTATTATTTCTGCTGGGTTCTGCTAGAATATTTGATTCAGGAAGTTGTGGTAAATGTTCTTTTACAAGTCCTACATATGCTTTGTTGGTTAGGACTAGAATGTTTTCTGGTGGCACCATCTTCTGAAATCTCTCACAGGTCAGTTGGATGAGAGATTTACCAACGCCTAAAATATCTAAGAATTGCTTAGGTAAACTTTCTCTGCTTGAAGGCCAGAATCTTGAACCTACCCCTCCGGCCATAATGGCGATGTAAGTATTCTTATCCATTAGATAATATATTTTGAATCATTCTATAAATATTTTTATAAGCCAATCTTGTGTTCTCAGTCATAGCTTCTGGAAGTGCACCAATGCCAGCTCTTTTGTCAATGATTTTAGCGAAACTCAATTCACGAAGAAAGGCTTTGATGTCATTTTCTGAATTTTGGGAATCTTCAATTATCCAACCAGCCTTTTTCAGATAGTGCCAACTGTCACTTTCTTTTTTACCGAAGTAAAGAAAAATAGAACCATTGTGAACAGCACTTACCAGTTTAGATGGAACACAAAGATGCACCCATTCTTTGAGTAATGATACTAAATGTAAGTCAATGTATTTCAGCTGACTTCTAGGAATGAAATCAAAAAACTGTATCCCTTTGTGTTGTTCGGCGTTATAGTAGTTTTTAATATGATGGGCTTTAGATCCATAAACAACAAGAATTAATTTTTGAGTGGTATGATCTAAGTTATCCATCACTTGTTTTATGAACTCTACAGAGTGTGCTTCTCCTAGATTTCCAATGTAGCCAATAACAATTTTATTAGAATCCTCTTTCCATTCTGGAACCTCATTTTCATTTCCAGTTTTCTGCAATGAGTTTAAAAATACACCGCAGGGTAGTAATGCTTCTGGTAATTTTTTCTGATATTTTTCAATGAGATACTCTGACTGTAACTCTCCTAAAGCAATGAGACCATTCGGCGGATTATCATATTTTTGCTTGTAAAAATGCTTATATAATGGGTTGCTCGGAGCTGTGAGTCCGCCAGCAGCAAATGCTTCAGGAAAAATATCCATGCTCCAGTAAATCCAAGGCGTTTTGTGCTTGTTGAAAATTCTGGCGGCCCAATAACTCAAAAGTGGCGGACTGGTCATAACAATCACGACACCTTTATTAACTTCCAAAGCTTTCTTAATGAGTTTTCTACCTTCAATCAGACTGGTAAAAAAGCGTAATAATTTGCTTTTGCCATCGTAGATGGAATTGATCTTGTGGATTTCACCAATCACTTCACCGGAAGCCCCTCCGCCCGGATAGACTCCATCTGTATGAACAATTTTTACTTCAACTCCTTGCCCATCTAAATATTTTGCTAAATCGCTAGGTGCTTCTGAGATCACACCTTTGTCTGGAGGATACACTCGATTAACAATGGTTACACTTACTGGACCCTTGTTTTCCATGAATTGTAGATCTCATTAAAAATATCAGCAATGGATTTTGTGATGTCCCAGTCGGGGTAGTGAGATTTCATTTTCCGTAAATCAGAGTAGTAACATATGTGGTCACCAATTCTATTTTGATCACTATAATTATACTTCATTGGGATTCCCGAAATCTCTGAGATCATATCAAATGCTTCCAAGATCGAACAGGTATTTTCTTTACCACCACCAAGATTGTACACTTCAGCTACTCGAGGCGCATCAATAAATGCTTCAATAAATTTTGCAACATCGTATGAATGTATATTGTCTCTTACCTGCTTGCCTTTATATCCAAAAATGGTGTATTCTTTTTCAATAAGGTTACATTTTATCAAGTAACTAAGAAACCCATGTAGTTCAACTCCTGTATGATTCGGACCAGTCAAACAACCACCCCTCAAACAGGTGGTCGGCATATCAAAGTATCGACCATATTCTTGCACAGCAATATCTGCAGCTACCTTAGAAGAGCCAAAAAGAGAATGTTTGGTTTGATCGATTCTAAAGTTTTCAGGGATACCCTCTGCGTAATTTATATCCGCATAATCATATCGCTTTTCAAGCTCTATGAGTTCAATTTCATTGGGAGCGTCACCATACACCTTATTGGTTGATAAGTGTACAAAGGGTACTGCGGTCGAATACTGCCGTGTTGCTTCTAATAAATTAAAGGTACCAACCGCATTCGTGTCAAAATCATCAAATGGAATATCTGCAGCTCTGTCATGCGAGGGCTGGGCAGCGGTATGAACGATAGCGTCTGGACTTATTTCTTTTATAATCTTAAGAACACCCTCTCGATTTCTTATATCAAGTTCGTGATGTTTAAAGCTAGACAAGCTTTTTTCAAGTCTTTGCTGGTTCCATCTGGTATCTCCTCTTTCTCCGAAGAAAATGGCTCTTTGGTTATTATCTATGCCATGAACTTCCCAATTTCTTTCTCCAAAGTGGATGCAAACCTCTGATCCTATTAAACCAGAGGATCCTGTCACCATTATTTTCTTCATAGTCTGTGTAAGTAATCTTATTACAAATTTACTTAATATAATAAGAAGCTCAAATTCTGACTAATGGGAAGATTTAGCGATTTGATGATAGAAGTTGAGGTATTTAGTTGCCGTCGATTCCATTGAAAAGTTCAAAATGGCGGTTTTTCGAGTGTTTTTTTGGCAATTTTCGAGATAATCTCGGTCTTTTATCAACTTTACAATGGCATCTGCCAATTCTTCAGGCCTTTTACAAGGAACGACCAGACCGCAACCACTGTTTTCAATTATTTCCTTAACATCTCCTACATCTGTAGAAACGACAGGAACCCCTGAAGCCAATGCTTCCCAAATTGAAATTGGACTCGCCTCAAAATCGGAACTGCAAACGTATAAATCAACCTCATTTAAAAGCAGGTCAACATCTTTTCGCAGGCCTAAAAATTGAAGATTTTCTATGTTCTTTTCTTTCTGAATCTTTAACAGATTATTGTAGTATTCCTTTTGACTATCGAAGGCTGGGCCGGCAATATAAAACTGTACTTGGCAGTCTGTTTTTTTATTTACAAAATCGATGGCTCTGACTAAGGTGTCAAATCCTTTATTAGCATTTATATACCCGACGGATAGGATTTTAAATTCAGTATAGGGTAGTAAATTCTTTCCTGACTTTGGAGAAAATTTTTCCATGTTGACTGGAGACTGAATTACAACAGAAGGTTTATTTATAATCTTTGGGTTGATTGCTTCGTAATAATCCTTGGTTCGATTGGACACATACACGTAGGCGTCGGGCAGGTTGGAGATTAGTTTAAATAACAGTCTGACCATCTTTCCTTGCTGGGTATCATTTTGGATCCAGATACTTTTCGCTTTCGCAAATTTAGCAGCCAAGACTCCTTTTATTTGCCATGAGCCATTACATAAAACAATATCAGTTTGAGATTTCTGAATGATTTTTTTAAGGGAAAATATTTCAGGAATAAAAGTTAGAATGTAAGCAATTAATGACTTTTTATCTTTGGTGAGACGATGTAATTTAATTTTTCGAAAAGGCATATTAGCAGCCAATAGTTCTTCTTCAAAATCATTCGAATGATCACTTGGAAACAAGGCAACAGAATTTATTCCTTTATCTTTCAATTGCGAACCCACATCCACGATGCGTTTTAATGGTCCTCCTCCTCTTCCTTCTTCTGTTATATTAAGTACTGTAAGTTTCACTTGCTTGTTTTATCTAGAGCCAAACCATCATAATATTTTGTGTCTATATTATTGATCCATTTTGTCATCTGAGTAATTTGCCCAGTATGATAGCTAGTATGTTCAATCACATGAATCAAAATACTGACACCTGATTCCTTGAAACATTGAACTTTATAAATTTTTTCAAAAACTGATGGCTCAGCGTCTGACACATATCTAACAGCTTGAGAAATACTTGTTTCGATGAGGTTCAGCAATTGTTCTTTGCTGTGACTTCTTACGGAAGAAAACTCTAGTGCTCTATTCCGAACGTCTGGCTGGGATCCAAAAGTAGTATGTATGTATTGGGTTATATTTCCAGAAAGATGTAGTACAAGATTCGCTACAGAGTTTACATTTTTATTCGGTGAATACCACAGGCTTTCATTTCCTAATAGATGTATACATTGCACAATCCTTGCGAGGGATTCCTCTTGCATTCTTCTTTTAAACTCTGATTTAATTAACTTGATCATTAGATTTCTGCCATTGCTATACAGGCCAAAGATAAGCGTAGGTTTTGGGCCTGCAATAATTTTTCAGCCGCAGCTTCTAAAGTAGCACCAGTAGTTATGACATCATCCACAAGAAGTAGCTTTTTATTTTCTAAAGTATTAAGTCCCTTTACTCTAAAGGTGTTACCGACACTTTTTATTCTTCCTAGTCTACTTTTATCAGTCTGAGATGGGGTGGGGTAAGGCTTAGTTAATAGATTGGTTTCAAGTTCACATCCCAGAATCTCTTGTATTCCCTTAGCAAATTCGGTACTTTGATTATAGCCCCTAGCTCTAAATTTTCTAAAGTGCAGAGGAATTGGAATCAATAGATCAGGAATTGGAAAATTATCAGAAGAGATTAATTGTTCCGCAAAGCGACGGCCCAGTGCCCTCGCTATTTGTGGTCTATTTCTGTATTTAATTTGATGTATGAGTTTTTGTACATTTCCACCTTTCTTAAAATAGAAAAGAGCGGCTCCACGCTGAATGGAAAATCTGCCCTTTACTTTCATTTCTAATTGATTGTCTGCTACAGACATATGATCTGTAAATGGTAGATCGAGTTGACATCCAAAGCAGAATAAATTATTCTTAATGGGTGGTTTGCTCGCGCAAGCACAACATAGCTTGGGGAAGAAGAGATGTACTAAATCATGGGCGTATTCTGAAATAAAATGGAGCATCTCTGTTTTAATGAATGATAATTTTTTCTGTTTTTAAAAGCTTCCTGCTCGTGCTAATAGTAAAGATGTACATAGATTTTTCAATCATAGATAAGTCAATAGAATTTTCTCCACCAATCAAATCTCTTTTTAAAATTCGTCTTCCTTGAAGGTCAAAAATTTCTAAAACCAAATCTTGTTGACTTTGAAAATAAATTTTGAGATTCTTTAATGCACCATCATATATGTGATTTATATTGAATTGGTCAACATTGATATCCTTTGTCGAGACCAAGTCACAAGGATCTGGATCATTATTTATTTCTAGTAGTTCTCCAGCCACCAGATTAATGCCATCAAATCCAGGATAATCAACACCGTATTTATAAGCTCTGAAGCTAGAGTTGTTATTGGCATTGGAGCCCTGAGGTACTTGGCTGTTTCCACTTAAAGGGATAATGTATTCCCAGACGATTTCTTCTGCTTTATTAATTTCATAGATATGTCCGGGCGATCCTGCATTGATAAATGTATTACCATTTGGTAAACGTTGGGCATTGGAAAGATAGGGTGAAAAAAAAGGGCCATTGGTGTCTCCATCATAAATCCAATCTGCAGTAGAAGGTCCTATTGGATCGGTTTCAGGAATAATATAAAAACCTGATTCAGACTGTGGAGGAAAAATTGCTTCTACTGTAGAATAGTCGGTTCCAGGTCTTCCGTTGCCATTGTTATAAACCAAGATGGCACCCGTGTCTTCTCCCTCGGTTATCCAATTAATCCCGTGCTGACCATATAATTTTTGTTGATTCGTTGAGGCTCGATCATAGGCATTTGCATTACCCCATCTATATAGAATATCTCCACCTCTGCCATAGGTTCCACCCACATGACTTACAGCTTCTTCCGTCGTTGTAGAATGATCAATGATCCAGAATTCATCGGAATTTCTTGTACTTATTAAAATTTGATCAAGTTCGGGATTATAGTCAATGGCATTAAAGTGATTCCAATCTCTCGTCGAATTACTATTGTTACTATTTAATTTAGGAAGATTAATATCAAAGAGTTCTGGATGTTCTGAAACAATCCCAAAATTTGACTTGGTAGAATCAAAATCTTGGATGTAATGATTTTTTATTTCCCATTGCCACACAACTTCAGAATCATTGTTACCTATTGGTTTGATTTCAAGTATTTTTTCAGACCACATAAACCCTCCCGAAAATATTTCATTTGGGTCTCTACCCAATTCTACGATTTCATCCGTATATACAAGTTCCCAGGTTAATACCAATAGGTTTCCATTGGGCATCATGACTGCATCATGATGAGATAGAAATTCACTGCTATTAAATTCATAAAACCAGACTACATTGTTGTCCCAGTCAACTAATTCAAGTCCTCCTGCATTACTCGCAGAAGTAAAGGGACCTTCAGGGCTCACTTTATAAGTTCTTAACATCAGCCCATTTTCTAGAAAGTAGGCAGACAAGCCAGGTAGGGTGCCTCTTTCCCATTGATTGACTAATCTTCCACAGTTATCAACTAAATAAACATTTGTGCTGTTAAATGGGGAGAAAAAGGTGTATCCTACATAAGAATCTGGGTTATTTTGTATAACTCCTACGGTATTTGACTGAGCAAGTAAATTTGCGAAAGCGAAAATAAAAGTCAGTTGAATTAATAATGACTTCATATGTTTGTATTATATATTAATATAGGCATTTTAATCGTTTTTATTATTTCGTTATTTTTACGTATTCTTCACGGATAGACTATTGAAATATTGACAATTTGCACAAAAATCAAATAATTATATCATGCTGAATCGGATGACATCCTCCAAGAGGGTTAAATTTAAAAGTACACCATTAAAAGATGATTTTATACGAGATTTAAGAAGTAGGGTGGATCAGTACTTTAAGTCTAATAATATATCGCAATATGGCAATATGGAGATGTATTTTAAAACGGCTCTTAGTATTGTTGTGTGGCTTGGATTTTTCTTGCTTATAATGTCTGGTACATTAAGCAATCTAGGTTTGTTCTTAGCCTATATCGGGTGGGGTTTTGTAATCATTTTCATTGCCTTTAATATCATGCATGATGCAACTCATGATGCATATTCAGAAAATCAGAAGGTTAATCAATTCTGGAGTTATTCAATGGACTTTATAGGTGGTAACCAATATCTCTTTAGAAGAATGCATGGAGCACACCACGGGTATGTAAATATTCACGGCATTGACGTGACCTTAGAGACTCACGGCCAGTTTAGATTCTCTCCGGATGAACCTTGGTTACCAAAACATAAATGGCAGCACTTCTATACTTTTGGTCTTTATGGCTTAGCGATGTTACACTGGGTAACGATCAAAGACTTTAAGTGGTTTTTTGTAGAAAACAATATTGGAAACCAGAAAAACATTAAACACCCACTGAAGGAATATGTAATTTTATTCATTGGTAAAACTTTTTATTACGGTACTGGATTTATCCTTCCAATGATATTTTTACCTCAGTCAGCACTTTTCATATTTATGTGTTGGGTATTAATGCACATTTTACCAGGTCTTACTTTTGCCCTGATGTTCCAAGTTACGCACGTTTACGAAGGGACCACTTATCCTTTGCCAGACGATAAGGGCAACATAGAAAACAATTATGCCTTACATGTTTTAGAAACAACGGCAGATTTCTGTAGACATAGCAAACTTGGAACTTGGTTAATGGGTGGTATTAATATCCACGTCATACATCACCTCTTTCCCAAAGTATGCCATGTGCACTATGCGGCTCTTACGGATATCCTTAAGGAAACCTGTGATGACCATCAAATTGTCTACCAAGAAAACAAGCGGTTTTTGACAGCTTTAAGAAAGCATTATGATATGCTTAAAATCTTATCTGAGCCTAATGCGGTAGTTCCAAGAGCAGGGAAAGCCACCATGGCAAGGACGGCTTAGATTGTTCAAACAATCAGGCCCAATTTGGGGGTAACATTTTGGCTTGTAGTTTATCTAAGATAAGGAGTCTACTTTGGCTTCAGTTTCGTCTTACATAGTCTTACATAACTAACAATGCCAAATCAAGCCCAGATTCAAGCCAAACTAAATCACGCTAGAAGCTCATTGCCCTCCGCAAGCTTGCCAGCTTCAATCTTAATAAAGGATAATCTTTATTATGTAAATGGAATGCTAAAATCAAAGAGCAATGCTACCAAGGCCCTAAACATTGTGAATTCTTATTTCGGTGCATTAGATTTTAGAATGATTTATAATGGTACTGAAAAGGAAAAGGATCTAAGAGAAATTAGTAAAGATTATAGTTGGCTAATAGGCACTTCCCTAAGTCTTGACTTCAGCAGCGCTGTTAACCCAAATTCTACCATGTATGAGGTTTTAGCTATTCTGGAAATAGCTAAGAATAATAATTATCCTTTGGGCTTGATAGGTAGCAGCCAAGGGACCCTTATAATTTACAATGCTGTTTTGGCTTTTTCACTTTTAAGTGTTGAAAATAAAAATTATTTAAAGAGCAGCGTTAAGCTATGTCTGGTTGGGAATTTAGTGCCACGGAGATTCTTTGGGCAAGGTCAAGCTTTGGTAAAAGAGTTTCTTGCCTGTGTGAGTGATAGGGATGCATTGTCAACTACTTTCACAGATGAAGGAAATATTAGCGGAATTAAAGGATATGGGAGGCACGCTATTAAATGGTACTTGCCAACAAAACAATTAATAAAATGGTATTATTCCCTGTTTACAGATCTAGATTCGAACGAACCCTTTGTACCGAAGAGTTATTTTGAAGTCTTATAAACTAACTCAAACTAAGTAACTCTAAACCGGAAGATTTCTCAAATGCAAAAGGCCTAAAATAAAAAAGGGGTTTCAAATGAATGAAACCCCTAGCTGTTATTGCGCTTCCTCAAGGACTTGAACCTTGGACCCTCTGATTAACAGTCAGATGCTCTAACCAGCTGAGCTAAGGAA
>ENA-ORXT01000130-ORXT01000130.1-marine-metagenome-genome-assembly--contig:-NODE-130-length-124615-cov-30.923582_pt1 | contig 124615 bp, 127 predicted proteins | sample MGYA00237868_ERZ511482 | MGnify/ENA metagenome assembly ERZ511482 | reverse complement strand
TACAACGTCGCCCGCTGCGCCATGTCGGCCGGGTCACCTGTCAGATGTCTGACCAAAATGTTGGTGTCAACAAATGCGCTCACCGCCGGCGAACAGCTCGCTCTGGCTCGTCGGCCCTGGAGCCGACGGCAGCTTGCTTGAAGTCGGTGTCGCCAACGCAGACAGAATCGACTTCATCGTTCACGCCATGTCAGCCCGCAAGAAGTTTCGGAGGTGACCGCCATGCCCCGCTCGATCCAAGAAATCCTCGACCACGCCGACGAACTGGCAGAGAAGTTCGAAGACTACGAGCCTGCCGACGGCGACGAACGTCCCGTCGAGGAGTATTTGCTCGTACGAGCTGCTCTTGCCCGAGCGCGCAGTGAGCGTCAAGTCGCCGACGCTGTCATCGGCGCCCGCGCAGCCGGAGCTTCATGGCAAAAGATCGGGCGATAGTTGGGCACCTCGGCGCAGGCAGCACAGCAACGATACGGGTCGATCGTAGAAGCCGTCTGACTACCGAAGTGTGCGAGTGACCCACCACAGACCGCCGGTTAATTTGGCGCGGGCCGGCGCGAGCTGGGTCGCGATTATCGAGCGGTTCGATTAGCGGGGCCGGTAGGCCGAGGAGCGGTGCTCGATGCGGTAGACGATCACCAATCGATCGGTGTCGTTGATCTCGTAGATGATGCGATAGGTGCCGCGTCGAGCAGAGCGTAGGCCAGCCAGCTCGCGTTGTAGCTCTCCACCGAGGCGATGCGGGTTGTCGAGCAGCGCTCCGAGCATGAATTCGACGATTGCTGCGGCGGTGCCTCCGGTGAGTCGGTTGAGCTGTCGTTCAGCGGGACCGGTGACGCGCAGCGTGTAGACCGGTTCCTCAGGGTTCACTTGGCGAGGTAGCGGGTGCGGAGTTCATCGCCGGTCACGAAGTCTCCTGCTGCATAGGCCTGGCGTGACTCGTCGAGTTGGCGCATCGCGTCCGGGTCGGAGAGCAGCTCGAGTGTGTCTTCGAGCGATTCGAGTTCCTCCGGGCTAATGAGCACGGCAGCGGGACAGCCGTTACGGGTGACGATGATCCGGTCGTGGGTGTGCTCGACGCGGTCGACCATTTCGGAAAACTTCGACTTCACGGTCGCCAACGGCAGTGTCTCAGACATGACTATGATTCTAGTCACCAACTCGTGTCGGAAGCCACCTTGGACGTCGCCGTGAGCCTCTAAGCCGATATCGAGTGGATCGCGCCCGCATGTCGCCGGTGATGTGGCACTGCGGGCTATGACGTGGCTCGCGATTATCGAGCGAGCCGATGTGTTACGAACGGCCTGATCGCCTACAGCGGCGGCATGGCAAGGGCTCTAACCCAAACTGTCGCGGAGCACTCCGAGCGCCTTCTTGTAACTCTCTGTGATTGGCCCGATGACGATAGGAAGACCAGTCGTGCGCAGCAACTTGGCGACGGGTTCTCTGTCGCAGACTATGACCATCGTGCCGCCCTTGTCTCGAAATTGGCGGACGCCATCGATCAGCACGCCTAGCCCAGCTGAGTCCATAAAGGCGACGTCGTTCAGAATCACGACAAGGAGTTTTACGTCGTCCAGGTCGTCCCATGACTCGCGGAAGACCCCAGCGTTGTACGCGTCAATATCGCCATGCGGATGCAGAACAGCATGAGGCAGATCTTCCCCGCCATCGCCTACAACAGTCTCCGACATCGGCAACCCGCCTTCGTCACCGAGCGTATCGAGCCAATGACAGCATGGATCGCCTCGCACCGCTAGGCCCGCTCAGGAACCAGCAGACGCGCTCACCTTCAGTTCGGATTGCGGCGCACATAACGCGAGCGCCGTAAACCGAGGTTCAGCTACGACGATCACTCGGATCGGCCCTACTGCAGTGCCCCAATATTCGCGACCGCATCACGCACCTTTGACCTGCCGCGGATCCGGCATCGTTGGGCGCTCGCGGACGCGTGGTTGAGAGAAAGTTCCCTAGCTTTTCGGCGGTGAAGATTGCAGGTCTCTCGAGATTGTCATACCCCTCGAGTAGTCTCAGTCGAGCGGAGCTCGACCGAGAAACTCCGCAGCGCAGGCCAGAAAACAAGCGCTAAACAACCCAAGTCCTCTCGACATTCTGTCTTACTCACATCTCTCACGAGCACGGTGCTTTCCCTTGGGCACCTCTGTTTGTTGAAGTCAGCAGACACACACCCGCAAGGAGTTGGCCATGGCCAACAAGCAACCAACATTCCCGCCCGAAAATTCGTTCTCAAGCACGCGTCCGTTGACGGATCGCCTAGAAGCGGTCGTCGAATCCTGGGCGAGAACGCAGTACGAACTGGTAACGCTGGCGTTGGCCCCAAACTCGATCCAACGGGCCGTTTGTGAAACTGACACCGCGCCTGGTCAGCTCGGTGTGAACGGCATCGACGTCGTCGACCCAGATCGTGAACTGCGAGTGCGTCCCTGATTCGGGGTTGTCGACTCGAGCTGGCCCGATGAGGTCTGCGGCTTGGCCGATGTGGAGCAGGTTGATCAGCGTGCTGTCGAAGTCCATCACAGCCGAGTCTTCGTTTTCGAACAACAGCGGTTGGTCAAAGACGGTGGCGTACCAGTTCTTTGATCGCTCGACGTCGGCGACGCAGAGCGTGATGGCACCGATGGTTGACAAGTTCATTCGTTGTCTCCGTCGCCTTGGTCCATGACGAGCCATTGGGTCCCGTCGAGGAGTTCTCTTGCTGCGTCCAGGTGTCCGGCGTGACAGGCCGTCTCGACCAGGACGTGAACAACGATCGATCGCACGGTCGGGAACTCGACGTCCCACTCAGCCCAGTCAGGGTCGGGTTGCTGGGGCGGGTCATCCATCGACACCGACCTCAAGATCGAGTTCGACCGTTGGATCTCGTCGCGGTACAGCCCGGTGATGTCGCCGGCGGAATCACTTGGAGCGATCTTCCAGTCGCCACCCGGTTCGTCGGGAAAGAAGTCGAGGGGCTCGCCGCCAACGATGCTGCGGAACCAGTAGTGCTCGTCGGACAGTGCGAGGTGTTTGATCATGCCGAGACAGTTCCTGCCCGAGGGCAGCACGGCCTGGCGCAGTTGCTCATCGCTCAAACCGTCGATGGCGCCAAGCGCGTGCGCTCGTTGCGCGTCGAGGCTTGCCAACAAGACATCGCTCTCAGTTGTCGTCATTTCGGTCTCCGCTCGTAGTCGCTTTGTAGATCAGTCCGCTCCGGGTCTTGAACGTGTCGGCATCCCAGACCGTCGCAGCAATGTAGAGCGCTCCGTCGGAGTCGGTCGCGCAAGAAAAGCATCCCCGCTCGACAGCGACGTTCTCGACGATTGCGCCGCCATCAGCGACGCGCTGACAGTGTCGGTTCGGGACGTCGGCGTAGGAGTCGGTGTCGCCGAACGTCTGGGCCACGGTGGTCCGCACGTCGGGGAACTCGCCCAGCAGCGTCAGTAACTGGAGTCGGGCGTAGTCGGTGTCGTGCTACTTGGCGTTCGCAACGAGGTGAGCTCGAACGGGATCGCTCACGAGTCGGCGACGACCGCCTTGCGGACCTCTCGGAACGGTTTGCCCTTGTCGACCTCTGGCTCCCGTGGTAGCCCGAGGACTCGTTCGCCGATGATATTGCGCTGGATTTGGTCGGTGCCGCCGCCGATCGACGTGAAGAACGCGTTCAACATGGCGTAGGTTGCGTCGGCCGATCGGGGCGAGTCGGCGCCGCCGATCATGCCCTCGGCGCCGAGAAGTTCTGCTTGCAGCGAACCTGCGGTGTGCAAGATGCGTGACATCGCAAGTTTTCCGAGCGAGACGATCGACGACGATGTGCCTTGTTCGAGTTCGGCCTTGGCGCGAGCTCCGTTCCACGTGTTGACCTGCACCAAGCTGTGCAGCGCCATGAGCTGTTGGCGAACAACCAGGTCATCTGATTTGCCGGTCGACTGCGCTAGTTCGACGAGTGACAGATCCGGAATGGGTGCGTCGGCTTCATCGTCAGAGGACCGCACGGCATTCGAGTCGTCTTGATTCTTGCGCCTGCGACTCGATTCGCCCATCACGGCTCGTTCATAGGCGAGCGCGGTTTGGAGCACGGACCAGCCTTGACCGAGGTCGCCGAGCATGTTGGCGTGACTCACCCGGGCGTCGGTCAAGAAGACCTCGTTGAATCGCGAGTCGCCGGTGGCCTGGCGCAGTGCACGCACCTCGACGCCTGGCTGTTTCATCGGCAGGAAGAAGAAGCTGATGCCGCGGTGTTTGGGCACGTCCCAGTCGGTGCGTGCGATCAGGAACGCGAAGTCGGCGTTGCGGCCCATCGATGTCCAGACCTTCTGACCGTTAATGACCCACTCATCGCCGTCGCGTTCGGCTCTGGTCTGTAGTCCAGCTAGATCGGATCCAGCACCTGGCTCGGAGTACAACAAGCACATGTTGGTCCGCCCCAACATGAGATCTCGTATGTGGGTCGAGCGCAGTTCGTCTGAGCCAAAGGCCAACACCGTGTTCGCCCACAAATTGGTGATGTCCTGGCCGGCCCCCGGGGCACCAACGGCTGCGAATTCTTGCGCGATGACGTGGCCCTCATCGGGGGAGAGGCCGCGGCCGAACCACTCGACGGGCCAGCTCGGCGCCGCCCACTCGTCGTCGACGACTCGTTCCAGAAAGTCCTTCGACTTGGTGCCATCCCAGTGCGTGTTGAGCCATTCTTTGACCTCTTGTCGCAGATCAACAGTCACCTTGGGGTCTCCTCAGCAGCAGGATTCGGTCTAGACCAACGTAGGTGCAGTACTGGTCCCTGCCCAACTCCGACCAGCAGTCAGGGTGTGGGCTCGGCGGGGAAGCACAATGCTTGGGTTCCAATGAAGCGCACACCGACTCGGTCGCCCCGTCGAACATTTACCGTCGGGCTGCACCGCACCCGCAAGAGTGCGTCGCCGATCTTCACGAAGACCATGGTGTCGTGGCCGTAGTACTCCACAAGATCGACGACTGCATCGTTGCCCTGAACCATCGACAGTTGCTCGGGTCGAAACAACAAGTCCACGTCGCCATCAGGGGCGCCTACTGCGACCGGACCTATTGGCGAGCTCGCTACCCCGCCATGAGCGACAGAGGGCACGATCGAACCCGACCCCACGAACTCGGCGACCTTGCGATCGGCTGGCTCGGTGTACAGCGTCTGGGGTGTCGCCATTTGGACGATGTGGCCGTCGCGCATGACCGCGACCTCGTCGCCCAAGATGAATGCTTCTTCTTGATCATGGGTGACGAAGACGGCGGTTATACCAAGCTGGTGCAGCAATCGGTGAACCTCGGATCGGACCTCGATCCGTAGCGAGGTGTCGAGGTTCGAGAATGGCTCGTCGAGCAGCAAAATCGAAGGCTCAGGAGCCAGCGCGCGAGCCAGCGCAACGCGTTGCTGCTGGCCTCCTGACAGGGTCGCTGGCATGCGAGTGCTGAGATCTTGAAGACCGACCCGGTGCAGGGCACTGCGGACTCGCTCGCCGTTGCGCTCGCCGCGGGGTAGGCCATAGCCGACATTGGCTTCGATGCTGAGATGGGGGAACAACGCCCAGTCTTGAAAGACCATGCCAACCCGGCGGCGTTCTGGCGGTACCCACGTGTTTGCGTCGGCAACGATGCGGTCGCCGATGCGAATCGAACCCTTGCGGGGCCGGCTCAACCCGGCGATGAGTCGGAGCAGCGTGGTCTTGCCGCAGCCACTTGGACCCAGGAGCGCCACCGAGCGCTGCGACGGAATCTCGAGGTCGATGTCGTGCAGCACGACGTCGCCGTCGTAGGCATGTTCGAGATGAGAAATGGACACGCCAGCGGCGCGTGGCGCATCGGTCACGATGCAGCGGTCACCACGATGCGGCTGACGGTGTTGCTTCCGACGCCCACCGGGGTGCCATCGACGCTCACCGTTGCGGTGCCGTCGGGGGCAATAGAGAGCATGGTGCCGATACGTCCGGGCATGATGCCGGCGGCTTCGAGAAACTCGAGTTGGCCGTGCTCGAACTCGAGTTCTTCGGGGATGCGTACGACCTCGAAGTCGTTTCCTGCGTCGATCTTGGCCAGCACCATAGTGTTCTCGGGTTCGAGGTACGCGCTGCCGGGGATGGGGTTGCCGTGCGGGCACGTGGTGGGATCTTCGAGCACGCGCAACATGGCGGTTTCGACGACCGGAGAGATGACGTGCTCCCAGCGCCCAGCTTCGTGGTGCGCTGCGGTCCAGTTAAGTCCCAACATGTCAGTCAGGAACCGCTCGGCCAAGCGGTGACGGCGCACGATTGTGGTCGCAAGCGAGTTGCCAGAGGTCGTGAGCGAAATCTGGCCGGTGTCGTCGACGGTGACAAGGCCTTCGCTTTCCATTCGCCGGACCATTTCGGACACCGCTGGACGTGATACCTCGAGCCGCTCCGCAATACGCGCTTGGATGACGACGATGCCGTCTTCGGCGAGTTCGTAGATGGTCTCGGTGTACTCCTCGAAGGCAGGATGATGCTCGGTCGAGTCGTAGGCCATAATGTCACCCTAACAGCAACGTCTTGTAAGGACGGCTTAACAGGCGGCTTGCACCGCTTACTCGCCGTCGAGGGTTCCGATGTCGGACTCGGAGATGCCGAGCGTTTCCCATGCGGGGGCGAGGGCTTGGCGGATGTCGGCGGCGGTGCCGTTTGCACCCGGCTCGTTGGCTAGATCCAGGATTGCGTTGATGGCGTCGCCATCGGCCCCGACGCCGACGAGCACCGGCTCCATCACTCGCCAGAACGCGTAGCCCTCGGCCTGGTGTACCCGTGCGGTTTCATTGTCGCCTTCGGCGAGGTCGCCTGCAATGAGATGGGCGTAGCGAATCGTTGCCTGGCTGTAGGTGATAGCCAGGTTGCGGATCGCTTCGTCGGCTGCGTTACGTGCGCCGTCGGCATCGCCGGCGACAAGGGCATCTCGACCCTCGATCATCGCTGCAAGGAGTCCCTCGTTTGCGAGTGCAGTTGCGTCATCGGCGCCCACCGTGCCAAAGTTCGCAGCCCGCTTGTCGCCAGTGGCGTACGGAGCGCAACCCGGCTCGGCACCGTGGAAGAACGCCCAGCCTTCGTCCCAGTTGTGGACGGCGCCTTCGGCAATGTCGAAGTTTCCGTCGTCGGCCTTTGCCAGCGCACTGTTCAGCTCATGAATGGTCCAAGCCACCATGGTCTGATTTTGGATTCCCTTTTCGACGCCTTGGGCGCGAACACTGTCGGATTCGCCCGCAAAGTCGCCGGTGCCATCGATTGCCGAGGTGACGAACTCATCGAGCGGTGCTGGTGTTCCGTAGTAGTCGTTCAGGCCATGGTTGCGGTCGTCGCGAGCGGCAAACCCGCCGATGGTGCGAACCGAACCGTCGCTGTTGACCGAGTTCTTGCCGTCGCGGTACAGCGTTTCAACGGTGTCCCAATCGAAATCGTCGACAGCTTCGGCAATGTCGCAGATGTCGGCCACGACCAGTCGATGGCTGTCGACGTTTGATGCGTACTCGTAGCCACCATCGCCAGGGGTGTCGGCGGTGTCGGCTGGGCTAACCCCCGAAGAAGACGCTGAGCTCGAGGCTGACCCAGCCGACGCCGACGTGGAGCCGCCGTCGCTGCCAAGTTCGCGGACCTCGGCGCCATCGTCGCCACCTCCACATGCGCTAACGAGCAGTGCGAGCGTGCATCCGATTGCGAGGAGCAATGTGATTGACCGGTTCATCAGTGTCCCGTATTCCTTCATAGTGAGCCATGGTTGTGGCGCACTATAAGGTATGCCTTACGGTCATTGCAATGTGACCTTTTACCTTTGGTGAACTTCCCAGGCGCAGCAATGCGCTTGCCGGCCTGTTTGCGTTTCTTGCCGGTGACCTCGCAGGCTCGCAGCCGCTACATGGCCCGCCTTCCAAACACGAGTTGCGTGCCGTGCAGCTCTATCGAGGCCTGCTTGCGGTCGTCGAAGATCGTTCGGTGTCTCTCGAAGAATTCGCCCGTGGGCTCATTGCGACCGAAGAAGAACACTAACTCCAACTGCGCAAAATGTGGCGCGACTACGCCTGAAGAAGCAGATCGGAGACTACGCGGTGTTGAGCTCTTTGTAGATGGCGGGAACGACATTGCGTAGGTAGCTGCCGAGCTTGACGAATGACTCGCCAGTCGTGCGGAAGTGGTAGCTGATTGGTACCTCTTCATAGCGAAAACCCTTGGCCAACAAGTCCAAAGTCAGGACTTGGGCATAGTTGAAATCATGGATGATCTCCGCTGATCGCGCCGCCTTGGGGGAGAAGGCGCGATAGCCGCTTTGCCCGTCGGTGATCTTGCGGCGGGCGATGAACGAGAGCGCACGGGTCAATACGATGTTGCCGAACCGGCGATGTGGCTGCATGTGGTCGATGCGACCTGAGAACCGACTTCCAGCGACATAGTCGGCGCGGCCCTCTACTATTGGCTCGACCAGGTTGGCGAGCTCTTCGGGTGGATATTCACCGTCGGCATCGCAGAAGACAATTGCCGCGGCATTGCGCTCAATGCCGGCCTGGAAGCCCGCCCGCACTGCAGCGCCGAGGCCATGATTCTGGCCAAGTTCCAGCACTTGGGCCCCAGCATCGCGGGCAACACGCGCCGTATCGTCGTGCGACCCATCGTCGACGACGAGCACATCGACCCGGCGCCCATGCACCTGCGCTGGCGCTCGCTTGATGCACTCGCCAACGGCGTCTTGCTCGTTGAACGCAGGCATGAACAGCAGCACCGGCGAGTCATCGAGCTGGTCGGCGGGGGAGTTCTGAGCTGGCGCTTGAACCGTGGACGAATTGGGCAGTCGGAATCGACCGAGCAGGGTTGGGGCGGGTAGGAACACCGCGACCGTGCCGGCGACGAGGGAGTACGCGGTCTTCAGTGCGTGCGCGGTGAGTGCGGCAATGAGTGCGGCCGACGGGTCATAGCCCGCAACTATCCACGCCGCGACCGCAGCGGCCTCGTATGTGCCGAACCCGCCAGGGGCGAACGCTGCGATCTGGGCAGCTACTGCCACCGTGGTGACCAAGATCGCTGCTGACCAGCTGGCATCGATGCCAGCCCACTGAGCGGTTTGCCACACCAGTACGGCTTCGAGTAGCCACGCCGAGGCAGAAAAGGCAAGTACTGCAAGGCCGGGCATCACGATCTCGGGCCGTTTCTTGGCAAGGCTGGACAACCAGCGATAGGCCGCGACTGCGACAAGCGCAATGGCCGCGACGCATGCCCAGCCGAACCAGCCAAGGAGGTCAAAGAATGCCGCCGGGGCGACGATCGCACCCAGGGTCACCACGGTCAACATGTCAGCAGCGCGTAGTGTGATGGTCGACGCAGTGGCTGCTTCGATGCCGATCCCGGCGCGCCGAACTGCGCTGAGAACGCGCACTGGTTCGCCAAGTCGAAACGGCAGAATGTGGTTTGCGCCGAGCGTGGCATGGATGGCGGCACTCGCCTGGCCGAGTGGCAGCCCGGGCAAGACGCGGCGCCACGCAAGAGCACGCAGCAAGAAGGCCGCGCCGAACGCCGCCAGTGCAAGCGATAGGCCCGCCGGATCCTGGCGCGCATTTGAGGCCGCCGTGCGCAAGGCAGCACCGTCGATCGATCCGGCAACGATGATTACGGCCACGAACCCAATGCCGACGCCTACCAGGAGCAAGGTCCGGACGGGAAGGCGAGAGCGGACCGACGCAAGAAAGTTCATCACGCACACTCTAGAGAGTTAGGCAAGCTTTACGACTTTGCTAAATCTCGCGCTACCATGCCGCAGCATGTCTACGGCAGTCCGGTTTCGACCGAATCTCTTGATGCGTCTTCTGACTCCTTTCACGCTTGTCGCCTTGTTCGCATCAGCCTGCGGCGGCTCATCGACAGAGCGCACGCTCGACGGTCTGGCCGCCGACATCTTTAGCGGCACCTGCGCCGCCGATGCTGGTCAAGAAGTCACGATCTACTCGGGCCGAACCGAAAACCTGATCGAACCGGTCCTCGATGCGTTTGCATGCGAGACCGGAATCGGCGTGGCCGTCCGCTGGGCCGATTCCACCCAGCTTGCCCTGCTTCTCGACGAGGAGGGCGACCGCACACCAGCCGATGTGTTCCTGAGCCGCAGTCCAGGCCCGGTTGGATTCCTCGAAGCTCGGGGCCTGCTTGGTGAGATCGACGATGATGTGCTCGGTCTGGTTGACGAAGAGAATCGGTCGGCCATCGGTAGCTGGATCGGGTTTTCAGGTCGCAAGCGAGTTGCTGTCTACAACCTCGACGCGGTCGCTGACTCGGAACTACCCGACTCGATCTTTGAACTGACCGACGAGAAGTGGCGGGGCCGAGTTGCGTTACCGGCAACGAACGGCTCGTTCGTTGACTGGTTTACCGTGTTTCGTGACCAGGCAGGCACCGATGTTGCAACCAAATGGCTCGATGACATGGTGGCGAACGGCGCCAAGTACTACCCGAACAATAGATCCGTCGTCGAAGCCGCTGGTCGAGGCGAGGTCGACATTGGCCTGGTCAACCACTACTACAACTTTCAAGAGGTCGCGGCTGTAGGCGACGATCATCGAGCGCTGAATCACGATCTGGCCGACGATGACATCGGCTCGCTACTGATCATCACGGCAGCAACGCTCACGAAGTCGACCGACAACGCCGATGCTGCGAACGAATTGTTGGCGTATCTACTATCGGAGCCGGTGCAGCGCTACTTCACCGAGGAGACGTTCGAATACCCGCTTGCCGCGGGCGTGGAACCCACCGACGCACTTCCGCCGCTGTCGGCGCTCGAGATCGGCACGGTCGATTTCGACGCTCTGGGCGGTGGGTTCGAAGAGACCACACGGATCATCGATGCCAGCGGCATCGCCAACCAGTAGCACCAGCCACCGCGAGTTGCAGCGAATCTGAAAGATGTCGACCACCTCGCAAACCACGCCACCGCGGCTGCTGACGTTGGTCGGCGCGGTCCTGGCGGCGCTGTTCGCCTTCCCGACGATCTACCTGATTCGACGCAACTTCAGCAGCGACGACGATCCAGCCGGATCTGCGGCTGACACCGGCCTGATCGAGCTGCTGACGAGCGAACGCACGCTTGCACCGCTGTGGCGAACGGTCAAACTGGCGGTCACGGTGTCGCTCACGGCTGCGCTGGTTGGCACCGCATTGGCGTGGCTCACGACCCGCACCGACATCCCGCTGCGTCGCTTGTGGCGCACGATCCTGCCTTTGCCGTTGGTCTTTCCCACGTTCATCGGCGCCGCAGCCTTCATCCGCACGCTCAACCCGGGTGGTCTGGCCAGCGGACTGTTCACCTCGGTTGGGTTTGACCAAGCGCCCGAACTGCGGGGGTTCTTTGGCGCCTGGTTGGTGCTGTCGCTATTCACCTATCCCTACGTCTACCTGCCGGTCGCGGCGCGTCTCCAGCGGCTGCCTGGTTCGCTCGAGGAAAGCGCGCGGGTCTTGGGCGACTCCGCGGCCGAAGCCTTCCGTCGAATCGTGATTCCCCAAATCGCCTCGGCGGTCGCGGCAGGAACCTTGCTGGTCTTCCTGTACACGATCAGTGACTTTGGTGCGGTGCAGCTGATGCGGTACGACACGCTCACGCGGGCGATCGAGACGAACTATCTCGGACGGGCCTCGCTGGCCTTCGCGCTTAGCCTGTTCTTGTTGGCGCTGGCAGTGGTGATCGTCGGATTCGAACGCGCACTGCAACGACGTACTCATACGGCCACGTCGGCTCGTTCGACCCAATCGGTCGGCTACTCGCTGGGCAGGTGGCGTGTTCCTGGAGCGGCGTTCGTGGTCGCCGTAGGAGCGCTCAGCGTGGGAGCGCCCATGATCGCTCTCATCGACTGGGCCAGCGACGGGTTGTTGCGGGCGTCACGCAACGGACGCCCACTCACGATCGATAGCGAAGCGGTGATGAGCGCGGCTCAGAACACACTTGAGTCAAGTGTGCTGGCTGCGCTCGCAGCGGTGGCCGCTGTGCTGCCGATCGCCTTCTTGGTCGGCAGGTACAAGAGTCGTGTCGGTTCGCTCTCGCACTCTGTCGTGATCGCCACGTTTGCGCTGCCCGGCATCTTGATTGCACTGTCGCTTCGTTATTGGGTGCTCAAATCGGGTATCGCAAGCGACTTCTTCACCGACTCGAAACTGGTCTTGATATTCGCGTACGTGGTGCGGTTTGGATCGCTGGCCATGGGTATCACCCTGGTGGCGGTGCAGGCAGTGCCCGAGCGGTTCCACGACGTCGGGGCAACACTGGGTGCACGGCGCTTGCGCAGGCTGCGAACGATCGACCTGCCGTTGATGGCGCCCGGACTCTTGGCGGCGATCGGCCTGGTGCTCTTGTCAACGATGAAGGAGCTACCCATCAGCCTGATCATTGCTCCTATTGGCTATCGAACGCTCACGACCCGGATCTTCGGTTCATTCGAAGACGCCTTCGTTGCCGAGACCGGGATCATGGCGGTGGTGCTCGTGGCCATGTCTGCGGTGCTCACGTGGCTGTTAGTCCTGCGCCGAGCCGAACATCAATGACGCAGTGATGGCCGCGCTCTGGAAACGGATGCTGCTCGTCGGCGGTCTTGTTGCCGTCGTAGCACTGGCCGCGATCGACGTGCACGCGACCTATGGCGCTCGGATCAGTGTTGACGAACCTCAATATCTGCTCACTGCGATCAGCGTGGGCGAGGACTTTGATCTCGACATCAGCGACGAACTCGACGAGCAGCGGTATCGGCCCTTTCACGAGAGCGAGCTGCTGCAGCAGACGGTCGAACTCGACGAATCGGGCCAGCGGCTGAGCCCGCACGATCCGCTTTTTCCGATCTTGTTGGCGCTTCCGATGCGCCTTGGCGGCTGGGTAGGAACACGCGTCTTCATGGCGCTGCTGACTGGTGTTGCCGCGGCGCTGACTTTGTTCCTTGCCGAGCGCCGGTTCCGAGTGAGTGCGCCCACCGCAACCGGGGTAGTTGCCGCCTGCTTCATCAGCCCGCCGCTGATCGCATACGGAAACCAGGTCTATCCAGCCATGCCAGCAGCAATCTGCGTGCTGGTGGCGCTGGTTGCGATCATGGGGGAGACCCGGCGGCTGTGGTGGGTGGGAGTGCTCGCAGTCGTGGCCCTGCCGTGGCTCGCGGTCAAGTACGTGCCGCTCGCAGCGGTGCTTGCGGGCGGACTGCTGTGCAATGTTCGGCGCAACCAACGCGAACTGGTCATCACCGTTGTGTCACTGGTCGTCTGCGGCGTGGTCTATCTCGTGGTACATCGTCAGGTTTATGGCGGCTGGACCGTCTACGCCGCTGGCGATCACTTCGTCGATGGAGAGTGGCAAGTTATTGGAACCAAGATCAACATCGGCGGTCGAACTCGACGTCTGGTTGGGCTGTTCGTGGATCGAGGCTTTGGGCTCGCTGCGTGGGCGCCAGCGTTTCTCGCAGCACCCGCGGCACTCACGTGGATGGCGCGTACCAAACGCACCGGTTGGCACTTGCTCGTGGTGTTGGTAGTGGTTGGTTGGGCGGTCGCCACATGGGTTGCGCTCACGATGCACGGGTGGTGGTGGCCCGGTCGCCAGGTCGTGCCGGTCGTTCCCCTCATGGTGATTGCATTGGCTGCCGCCGTCGACGGATCACGAACGCGCCTCATTGCTCTGTTGACCGCGAGTGCTGTAGCCATCTTCAGTTGGCTGTGGCTTGTGGTCGAAGCCTCGACGGATCGATTGACGCTCATTGTTGACTTTCGCGACACCACGAATCCGCTCTATCGAGCCTGGAAGTACGTGTTGCCAGACCACCAACGCTTCGAGCTCGATAACCCAGCCCTGACGATCCTGTGGACTGTCGCCTTGGTGGCCAGCTGTTGGGCAGTCTGGGCCAAGGGTCGCGGCGCCGCAGAGCCATCAACGTGAGCAGCGTTGCCGTGCTGGGAGCCGGTCCTGCTGGCCTGATGGCAGCGCTCGAAGCGGCCGAAGCGGGTCACGATGTCGTGCTCTGCGAAGCAGCCGATCACGTGGGTGGCATGGCGGCCAGCTTCGAGATAGCCGGGCAACGAGTCGACTATGGATCGCATCGGCTGCATCCAGCGACCGATCCTCAGACGATGGCTCGGATCAAAGGGCTGCTTGGCGACGACTTGCAGGCTCGTGAGCGCAACGGCCGGATTCGACTGCGTGAGCGCTGGGTCGGCTTCCCGCTTCGAGCGCTCGACATGGTGCGTTCGCTGCCGCTCGACTTCAGTGTTCGCGTCGCCAGAGACACGGTTACTGGGTCCTTGCGGCGAGTCGCCGGTGACTCATTTGCCGCCGAGGTCACCCGTCGGCTTGGCCCCACGGTGTTTAGCGAGTTCTACGAGCCGTATACCTACAAGCTGTACGGCGCCCGGGCCGATCAGCTCCACCGTGAGCTCGCGGACCGGCGAGTAGCAGCTTCGTCGCCTGCGCAGATAGTGGCCAAGGTGGCGCGAGCGACACGAAGCGATGGACGACTGTTCTGGTACCCCAAACATGGCTATGGCCAGATCGCCGAGCGCTTGGCAGATGCTGCCGTCGCTGCGGGCGTTGACCTGCGACTCGGTTCGGCCGTCGACCGAATCGAACTTGGCCGCGACGGTCCGGTGGGGATCCGCGCCGGAGCGCAGTACATGCAGGCAGACATCGTGCTGTCGACCATCCCGCAAGCAACTCTTGGTCGCGTCGTCACCCCGTCGCCTCGCAAGGCAGTCGTCGAAGCGCTTCGATCGCTGCGCACTCGGGCCATGGTGCTGGTGTATCTGGTCGTTGAGCAGGACCAATACACGCCGTTCGACGCGCACTACTTCCCCGAAGCCGCGATCACGATGTGTCGGCTGTCGGAGCCCAAGAACTACCGCGGCGGCGATGACCCCACAGGTCAGACGGTGCTCTGTGCCGAACTGGCGTGCTGGCAAGACGATGCCGTCTGGACAGCGTCCGACCCAGAACTCGGCGAGCTCGTTTGTGCTGATCTGTCTCGGGCTGGTCTGCCAGCGCCGAACGTGACCCATGTCGAGACTCGCAGGCTGCCGCACGTCTATCCGGTGTTCGAGCACGACACGATGAACGCTCGCCAGATCGTCCAGACATGGGCGCAAGACCTCGATCATGTTTTGTCGTTTGGACGTCAGGGCCTTGCAGTTCCCGACAATCTGCATCATGTGCTGGCGATGGGCCGGGCCGCAGCAAGTGCAGTCGGTGCCGACGGCAACATCGCCGACGCCCAATGGAAGCGGTCGCTCGACAAGTTCGCGACCCACGTTGTCCAGGACTAGCGCCCAGATCGACCAGATGTGGCAGGATTGGCCGTCGACATAGTGAAATCCAAGGGGTAAGCCCATGAAGGCTGCAGTACTGAACTCGATTCCAGGTGTGCTGGAGATCGAGGACATCGAAATAGGCGAGCCAGGACCACGCGAGGTCCTCATTCGAACGTCGGCCGCTGGTGTCTGCCACAGCGACCTGCACTTTATGGAAGGCAAGTACCCGTATCCGTGTCCCGCAGTGCTCGGTCACGAGTCGGCCGGCGTGGTCGAAGCCGTTGGTTCTATGGTGCACTATGTCGAAGCTGGTGACCATGTCATCACCTGCCTGTCGGCATTCTGCGGGCACTGCTCCCAATGCACCGACGGCCATATGAGCCTGTGCGAGAACAAGACAACTGAACTAGTGCGCCAGCCCGGCGAAGCCCCGCGACTGAGCCGAGGCGGCGAGACCGTCAACCAGTTCCTGCACCTATCCTCGTTCGCCGAGCAGATGTTGGTGCACGAACAAGCCATCGTCAAGATCGACAAGGACATGCCGCTTGACAAGGCTGCCCTAATTGGTTGCGGCGTTACGACCGGCCTCGGCGCGGTGTTCCGCACCGCCAAGGTCGCAGCTGGCGAATCGGTGTGTGTTGTTGGCGCAGGCGGTATTGGCCTGGCCGCAATCCAGGGCGCACGGATTGCCGGAGCCAACAAGGTCATTGCGGTCGACATGGTCGAGTCCAAGCTCGAGCTCGCCCAGGCAATGGGTGCAACCCACGTGATCAACGCCTCCCAAGTCGACGCGGTCGAGGCGGTCAAGGACATCACCGGCGGCGGCGTGCATCACAGCTTCGAAGCGGTCGGCATGAAGGTGACTGCCGAGCAGTGTTTCAACATGCTTCGCAACGGTGGCCAAGCAACGGTGATCGGCATGATCCCGGTCGGCACCAAGGTCGAGGTGCACGGCGCAGACCTGCTGTACGAAAAGAAGCTGACCGGCTCGAACATGGGGTCAAATCAGTTCCGCACCGACATGCCCCGATTCGTCGACATGTACATCGACGGTCGCCTCAAGCTCGACGAGATGGTGTCGAACACCATCTCACTCGACGAGATCAACGACGGCTTTGAAGCGATGAAGTCAGGCAACGTCGCCCGAAGCGTGATCGTCTTCTAGCGGTCAGTGTCGCGGCAGGGAATTGCCCCTAAGCGCACCAGAGTGAATCATCGATTTGTGAGCCACTCGGTAACACCATCTCTTGCAGAGCATCAGCGGAGCGCTACCGGCGATATGTAGGAGACCTGATCGGCCCCAACTGCGACGCGATCCGACTTGACGCCGAACTCCTGCACGCCGATGCTGACTTCGCCGCACTCGAGCGACACACAACACTCCTCACCCACGCCGCGTCACAGCCCTAGCCGTCTCGATGTCAGAAATCAACTCGATACTCACACGCCATACCAGCTCCAAGGGCACTGGTTAACCGGCGATGCGTGCAGCGCGATCGCTCGGTATCGCCCGCAGCCCTGGTGGATTGTTCACTCTGGTCGGGTTGCTCCGGCGGTGAACGTTAAGGCGGACCAAGTCCGAACGCGACATCTACGAGAACAATGCCGTCGTGCCGAGTTCGAATGACTTGGCACGCCGGTGGCCTCGCAGATTGCCACGGGCAGCGCCTCGTGCGACTGGTAGTTCGGTGTGATGACGATGGCGTGGCTTGTGGCGTCGAGCAGCACGTTGTTCGCGGCGAAGATTCCTTCGCTGGCGCCGGCGAAACACAACACGTCGTCGGCGTGGCGCGACTCGAATGTGGTGGCAATGGCTTCGCGTAGATCGGGTGCGCCCCACGTCTCGGTGTAGCCGAGCCAGAAATCGTCGAACTCAGCCCGCTGGGCCAGGGTCGCATAGGCCAAGAGTTCACGCATCGTCATGCTCTCAGCATCTGACGCCGTCAAGTGATGAGCCGCTCGGAACTCCCACTGCGAAAAGTGCGTCTCGAGTCGAAAGTCAGGCAGCACTGCGAAGCCTCCTCCACCATTTCGGTTTCAGCGACCACGTGCTTCTTATGCTTTGGGCCTGGTTGGGCGGATACATCGGTCCAGGATGCCACAGCGGTGTTGCGTTGGTCGGCGAAACCAGCTACGGCAGCACCGTGTTGTTGTCGGCGCCGAGTGGCCGGTTGGCCACCAGGTCGACGAGATCGCTTTCGTGCCATCGGATTGGGCTGGCGTGCAGTGGGATGTCGCCGAGGTCAGGGTGCGAGATCCACTGAATCGCTCGCCGGTCGATCTGGTCTTGGTCGCGCACAACCTCGTCGACGGTGCGAACCGCTGCGGCTGGCACGTGCGCGTCCTGCAGGATCTTGGCGGCATCAAACTTGCCGAGTTTGCTCGACCACGAGGTCACGATGGCGTCGACCTCGGCCATGATTTCCGAACGTCCGGGATGGCCACGCAGACGGTCATCGTCGAGCAGATCGTCGCGGCCGATCGCTGTCAGCAGCGAACGCCAATGACGGTTAGCGACGCAGATAATGGCCAGGTGGCCGTCGGCGCATTCGTACACGTTGTACGGCGCCATCGACAGCCCAGCATGGCGATTGCCGTTACGCATCGTCGCTCCGGTTTTCTGCCAGTTCGTCAGCGGCGTTGCGAGCGCGAAGTACGCAGCGTCGGCCATGGCGACTTCGACCGATCGGCCCCGCCCGGTTCGTGAGACCTCGAACAGCGCGGTGGTGATAGCGCCATAGAGATGGGTGCCGCCCAGAAAGTCGATGTAGGCAGTTCCGGACTTGAGCGGCGGGTCGCCCTCGTTGCCGGTCGTGCTCATGGCGCCGCTGTGTGCCTGAACCGTCAAGTCCATCGCCGGGATCGTTGACTCGGCCGGCGAGCCATCAAGCTTGCGCACGCCGAACCCGCAGGCATGGGCATAGACAAGACGAGGGTTGACGGCAAGTAGATCCTCGTAGGCAATGCCCAGCCGTTCGGGCACGCCGGGGGCATAGTTCATGAGCACAACGTCGGCGGTTGCGGCAAGGGTCTTGAACTGGGCGAGTCCCTCAGGCTGCTTGAGGTCGAGCGTGATGCACTCCTTGCCCGCATTGAGCATGGCAAAGGCCAGGTTGGCGCCACGGACCCGTGCTGCTTCTCCGGTGGGCGGTTCGACCTTGATGACGCGGGCACCGGATTGAGCGAGCAGAAACCCGGCATAGGGACCTTGGTAAATCTGACCAAGGTCCAGCACCGTGACGCCATCGAGTGGCAGTGGTCGAAGAGTATCCATCGGAAAACAACGCTAATTCGCCAGATAGTGATTGGCGAAAGACAGACCTCTACGGTGAGTGCACGGCCGCAACTCCTGAACACGAGCGACAACGTTGCGGTGATCACCGGTGCCGGTCGAGGCATCGGCGCTGGTACGCACCGCCGTTCGCCGACACCGACGCGCTGCTCACCCAGTGGCGCATTCCAATGGGGCGCCTAGGAGCACCCCAGGACATTGGTTCGGCTTGCACATTCTTGGCGAGCGACGCTGCGGCCTGGGTGACAGGCCAGATGCTCAACGTCGGTGGCGGCGCCATGGTTGGCCCTGGCAGAGCGACGAACCGACCGAGTAGCCCACACCAGCGCCAGCAGGCTAAGTTCGGCCTGGCACACTTCATTGGACCCAGCAGGAGTAGCCGTGAGCGCCAGACTCGACATCGTTTCAAGTGGCCAAGCCTGCGGGGCTACTGTCCGAGGTGTCGATCTCACTACAACGCTCGACGACGACACCGTGGCGGCGATCCGGTCAGCGTGGTTGGAACATCGGGTGCTCGCGTTTCCCGACCAAGACCTCAGCGACGACGACCTCGAACGGTTCGCGTTGTCGTTCGGGCCACCTGGCGACGATCCATTCTTCACCGCGATCGACGGTCACCAGCACATTGCAGCGGTACATCGTCATGCCGATGAAACAGCACCGGTCTTTGCGCTGTCTTGGCACGCCGACTGGAGCTTCCAAGAGAATCCTCCTGATGGCACTTGTCTGTACGCCAAGATCGTGCCACCGCACGGCGGCGACACGCTGTTTAACAACCAAGCTGCGGCGCTCGCTGCGATGCCGCCCGAGCTGCGCGCTCGCATCGACGATGTCAAAGTGATTCACTCTGCTCGTGGCGGCTACGCACCCGATGGGCTCTACGGCAAAGACGACCAGGCCTCGGAACGCGCCATGAAGATCACCTACAGCAACGACGCATACGCGACCCAACTACATCCGCTCGTTCGCACTCATCCTGAAACCGGCGAAGCGACGCTGTACGGAACGATCGGCTACATCATTGGCATCGACGGCATGGACGACCAGCCAGCGGCATCTTTGCTCGCCGAAGTGTACGCGTGGCAGACGCGACCCGACTTTGTCTACACCCATCAGTGGCAGGCCAATATGTTGGTGATGTGGGACAACCGGTGTGTGCTGCATCGTGCCACTGGCGGCTACGACGGCCACGAGCGATTGTTGCATCGCATCACTATTGGAAAGTCGAGATAGCACCTCCATGGAACTCGACCGGTTCGAATGGCTTGCCTTGCGCATCGAGTCAGCCGTCAACCCTGACCAGGCCATCATCGACGCCCACCATCACCTGTGGAATCGCAACGACAGCACCTATCTTGCGACTGAGTTGCTGGCTGACACTGGCACGTCGCACAAAGTCACCCACACGGTGTTCGTCGAGTGCAGGTCAAAGTGGGATCGCGCTGCAAACGCAGCGATGGCTCCGGTTGGCGAGACCCGATTCGTCGCAGGCGAAGCCGCGGAAATGGCCGAACGCGATGGCGCCGATATCGGCGCCATCGTCGGTCATGCCGATCTCACGCTTGGCGAAGGGGTGCGCAATGTGCTGATGGCGCATGACGACGCAGGTGCTGGGCTGTTTCGTGGCATCCGCCATTCCACTGCCTGGAGCGACGACCAGCTGCTACACAATGCCCACACCGGTTCGTATGAACACATGATGGGCACATCGGAGTTTCGGGCAGGGGCCGAAGTATTGGCCTCGATGGGTTTCACCTTCGACGCATGGCTCTATCACCCGCAGATCACCGAGCTGGTTGCGTTGGCTCAGTCCGTTCCGGACCTCCGCATCGTGCTCGACCACCTCGGCGGACCGCTTGGCGTGGGATCCTACGCGTCGCAGCGCGACCAAGTGCGCGCTGATTGGCAGGCAGCTATGACGGCTGCGGCCAGCTGCAAGAACATCGTGCTCAAGGTGGGCGGGATCGGCATGGACAACGTCTACGGCACTGGCTGGACCGAGCTGGCTGCGCCGCCGTCCTCCGAGGAAGTCGCTGCCTACTGGTCCGACGACGTGCGGTGGTGCATCGACACTTTTGGCCCGCACCGCTGCATGTTCGAATCAAACTTCCCCGTGGACCGAGCCAGCTTGCCCTACTCGGTCCTATGGAACTCATTGCAGATCATGGCAGCCGGGTATAGCGCCGATGAGCAAGACCTGTTGTTTTCTGGCACTGCGGCGAGCACGTACCGCATCGATCTGATCTGATGCGGCTACGTGATGTGCGCATCTCTCGAGCCAACGCATCTTTGTCGGCGTCTGACTGATGCGATCGCTCACGAACATGTCGGTGCTCATCACCGGCGGGGGTAGCGGCCTCGGCGAAGGCGCCGCCCGACATTTCGTCGATAACGGCGCCCTGGTCACGATCACCGGTCGACGGCTCGAGCCGTTGCAAGAACTGGCGACCGAGCTCGGAAGCAACTGTCGTGCGGTGCAAGGCGACGTCACGATCGACACCCATCGTCGGGCGATGGTCGCTGCTGCAGCCGATCACGGGGGTGGTATCGAAGCGGTACTCAGCAACGCAGGCAACATGTATCGCAGCGACGTGGTCGACTTCGATGAGCAACGGCTGCTCGACATCTTCCACACCAATGTGATCGGCGGCATGATGCTGGCTAAAGCGGCTCACGGCCACCTCGCGACGTCGAATGGGTGCATCGTGTTCGTGGGGTCGGTGCACACCCAGCGAGCGTTCCCGAATGCATCCCCCTATGCGGCGACCAAAGGTGCAGTCGAAGCCTTGACTGGCGTGCTCGCCGCCGAGCTCGGACCTGCTGGCATCCGGGTCGGGTGCGTACGCCCTGGTGCCGTGCTGACCGATATCAATGTCCGAGCAGGACTTACCACTGCCAGCGAACAAGCCGAACGGCTCGAAGGGTTGTCAGGCATGCATGCCCTGGGCCGCATCGGTACCGCACAAGAAGTGGCCGAAGCGTTCGAGTACTTGGTCTGCGCCGAGTGGACGACCGGCAACGTGCTCACCGTCGACGGCGGCCTCGGGCTCGGCGTCACGCGCGCCTGACGAGCAGCCAGTGTGCGTCCCTGGGGTGATCTACAGTCGCCGGGCTCCTAGCTCGGCATCAGGTGCGGAGCGCGTTTGGCCAGGCGTAGCAGATGCGCTGCATTGTTGTTGAGCCTCGTGGTCAGGTCGCCGACGTGGTCGGTCGTGCCACCGTCCCATCCTCCGAAGTTGGTGCCGAAGACCAACCTGTCGGTGCCTAGTTGTTCGATGGCAAACGCAAACTCGGCGTCGCCGGTGATGTGGCAGTCGAACCAGAGCCGATCGACCGCAGCGTCGAACGCTCCTGGGTTGCGTATCCATTCCGGCGACGACGGGCGGCGTTCGGCGAGCTTGCGAAGTTTCGACCGGTGCATCGGAAAGGAGCCACCGCCATGCGACACACAGATGTCGAGGTCGGGGTGTCGACGGCTCACGCCGCCGAACACCAGCATCGCCACCGCCAGCATTTCTTCGAGCGAGAACTCGGCCACGAGCTCCAGGCTGAATCGATTCATGCGGTCGTCTCGCATCGGGCCGTCGAGGCCGCTTGGAGCGGGATGAAGGAACCAAGGAACGTCGAGGCGAACGCACGCTTCGAAGAACGGATCGAGCCGGGTGTCATCGAGGTGCATGCCGAAGTCGGTTCCGGTGTAGCTACCAACAAGACCGAGCTCGGTAACGCACCGCTCGAGTTCAGCGACCGCCGCGTCGACATCTTGCATGGGCAACGACGCCAGGCCGACGAAACGATCTGGATGGCCAGCCACAACTGCTGCGAGGTCGTCGTTGTGCGCTCGGCAGTAGTTGATTGCGTCGGCCGCCGGAATGAAGTGAAGGTAGGACAGCGGGTTGGGCGACAGCGCCTGCACCCGGATTCCGGCCGCGTCCATCGCATCGAGCCGCATGCCCACCTGCATGAACAGCGACTCGCGGTAGGGAACACCATCGAGACGCCAATCACCGACGCGAAACCAGGTGGTGCCGTCATCGTAGGCTCCGAGTTCTGGGCCGCACACGGGCCCGGCGGCTCCGAGGGACCCTTCGAGGACGATGTGGCCATGGACATCGATGAGGCCGCTGCCGTTGGTCATTTGAAGTTGCCGCCGAGGATCTCACGGGCCATGATCAAACGCTGCACCTCGCTGGGACCCTCACCGATACGGCGGATCCGTAGCTCGCGATACCAGCGTTCGAGCGGCAGATCCTTGGTGACACCGACGCCACCGTGAATCTGAATAGCTCGATCGACAACCCGACTCGATCCTTCGCTGGCCACGAGTTTCGCCATGGCCGCTTCGGTGCGGAAGCGCTCGCCGCGGTCTGCTCTTTGAGCTGCTTCGAGGATGCAATAGCGGGCGTGGCGAATGTCGATCTCGTTGTCGACGATCATCCATTGAATCGCTTGTTTCTCGGCGAGCAGGCTGCCGAAGGCCTCGCGATTGTTGGCCCAGTTGATCGCCATCGCCTGGGCCTTGATCGCGGCTCCAAGACAGCCCGCCGCGTAGGGGATACGTTGCCTGCTCAACCGGTCGTTGGCGATCGCAAATCCTCGGTTCACCTCGCCGAGCACGCTGTCAGCCGACAGTCTCATTTCCTCGAACTGGATCTCGGTTGCGTAGTGGGTCGAGCGCAGCGTGTGCACGACCCGGCGCACATGAAAGCCTGGGGTGTCAGTGTCGACGATGAATGCCGTGACCCCATTGCGGCCAGGGTCATCTGACGTACGGGCGAACACCAGTGCGAAGTCGGCCTTGTCGGCGCCGCTGATGTAGAGCTTGCTGCCGTTGATGATCCACTCATCGCCGTCTTGATGGCCGCGGGTCTGAATCGCCCGAGCCGGGTCGCTGCCGCCACTGGGCTCGGTAAGCGCGAAACAGCCCTTCTTTTCGCCCCGCAAGGTGGGGTAGAGGTAACGCTCTTTCTGCTCATCGGTCGCCTCATAAAGCTGGGCAAGTCCAGCACCACCAAAGGTGCCATAACACGGGTTGTACAGGCCAGCGCGATGCTGGCTCATCTCGATGGCCATCAGCGCTCGGGTAGTCACGTCGATGCCGGGCCCGCCGAATTCCTGGGGGATATCGAGCCCGTAGAAGCCCATCTCCTTGGTCTTGGCGATCAGGCGAGCCTGATCCTCGGGGTGCAACTCGCCTGCATCAGGGTCGAGGTCGGCTTCGAGCGGAACGATTTCTTCTTGGACGTAACGCCGGACTGTCTCGACGATGAGCTGTTGTTCGTTGCTCAGCTGGAGATCCATCAGGTGGCACAACCTTCTGTTGTCGCCGTTGGTGCCGCTGGCGCACTGGGCGAGAGGCGCCCGAGGGTGCGCATGTCGTTCCTGTTCCCGGCTGGCAGCGATCCGTGATCGGCCTGATGCACCATGAGCAACTCTTGCGATCGAGTGAGATAGCCGTGGGTGAACTCCACTCGAAAGGATACGTTCTCACCGAATGCCTGCAACTCGCGTTCGAGTGCGCTGCGCATGCCGAAGGGTTCGGTCCCGCCAGCAAAGCCGACCCGCAGCACCGAGTAGTAGCGGTCTGCCAGCTCATAGACGCCGAGCTGGGCTGGCAGCACCGCGATCGCATCGGCGGTGAGCGCAACCCACGGCTTCGTCATCCGAATCCCCATTGCTGAGACCGTAGACGTCTGGTCAACAACCGTCCTAGCGGTGGGCTCTCGGCAGACCTTGCTCTTGGCGACGGGCTACTTGCCGGTGAAGCTGGCCGTGTTGCCCTTCAGGCGGGCGGTAATACCGGCCTTGGCGTCGGCGCTCTGGCGGGCGGTCTCGACGAGTGCGTCGACGTCGCGGTGTTCGATACCATCGCGAAACGCCATCTGACGAGTCAGCACGGCCTTCATTGCTCGCAAGCTCAGCGGTGCGTTCGCAGCCATGCGGTCGACAAGCGCTTGGGCCTGCGCTTCGAGCTCGTCGGCTGGCACCGATCGAAGGATCATCCCGAGCTGAGCCATGCGCTGCGACGAGACGGGGTCACCAATGAGCAACATCTCTCGAGCAAAGACAGGGCCGCCGACTTCCAAAATTTTCTTGGCCAAGAACCAGGTTGGCGCCAGACCAATCTGGGCAAGCGACATGCCGAAGCGTGCGCTGTGCGAGGCCAGCACAAGATCGCAGTGAAGCGCCAACTCGTTACCGCCCGCAATCGCGTCACCGTGTACAACGCCAATGACCGGCAGGGGATACATGGCGACCGAATGCAACATGTCTTCGATCGCCGAGGCACTCCCGGCCATGCCATTGCTGTCGCGTTCTTTGAGATCGACGCCAGCACAAAACGACTTGCCGACGGCTCGCAGCACGGTGACCCGTTCGGCTGGGTCAGGTTCAGCAGTGAACAGAACCTGTAGTTGTTCCAGCATCGGGCCGTTGAGTGCGTTGCGTTTCTCGGGCCGATTCAAAGTCACAGTGCGTACGGCGCCACCTGCGTCGAAGCCGACCTGCACGAGTTGTTCGTTCATGGTGTGAAGCTACCCCGCCTCCCACTCGGGACCGAACTCACGGGCGGATGTGGCTATGAGGGGTGCCGACTAGTTCTGGTCAAGAACCGAGAAGGTAAGCCCGGCGTGTTCGGTCAATCTGTCGATGAGGTCGTCGCCGAACGCAGTCGCTGGTGTGAGAAAGCCGCCTGCGGTGTCGGAGCCCAAGCTGACCAGGGCAACGGCGCACTCGCCAAGCATCTTGGCCGTTGAGCCGTAGCCCGGATCAGCATCGCCGGTCACCTTGGTCACGATATGATCGCCGCCAGCAGTTTCGCCATAGAACCTGATGTCGTAGAAGCCAGCTTCCTGTTTCTCTGGACTCGGGCCAGTGCCTGGCTTCGGCAAGACGTACTTGCTCAAGATCGAACGAATGGGCCCAACAGCGGCCAGCGCCATGAAGCCGCCCATGCCGCCAGCGGTCGCTGCGGCCTTAGCTGCGCCGAGTGGCCCGTCGCCGGTCATCATTGCCTCGTCATACTCGAAGCCGTCTCCCCACGGGCGGCCGAGCAACGCATGGGTGCGGTGCACTACCCGAGTGTTCACCGACGCCATCACGAATGGGGCTACCCACTGACCTGATGCGTCTTTGTTCGTGGGGATCGTGACGTTGGGCTGCTTGGGTCCGCTTCTCATATCGCTTGGAGCAAGGGCATACGGATTAGCCAGCACCTTGCGCAAGGCGGGGTCGTTGGAGACTTCGTCCATCACGTTCAGGCCGCTGGCGATGGTGCCTCCGCTAGCGCCGCCCTTCATGGCCTTGACCCGCATCGCGATCTTGTTGCAGTGGGCTCCGAACTGCTCGTGAGCCTGAGCCTGCGTGAACCAGACGCCCAGGTCCGAGGGGATCGAGTCGAATCCGCAGGTGTGCACGATGCGCGCCCCACTGGCAGCTGCCGTTGCGCCGTGAGCGTCGATCATCTTCTGCATCCACTGGGGCTCGCCGGTGAGATCGCAATAGTCGGTGCCAGCAGCGGCGGCGGCAGCAACCAGAGCTGAGCCATAGAGCGCGTAGGGGCCCACGGTCGACACGACGACTCGGGTATCGGCAACCAATTCCGCCATCGCAGCCTCGTCGGAGGCGTCGGCAATGATCTGGTCGACGTCGGCTCCTGTCTCGGCTGCGACCTCGGCGAGTTTGGACGCAGAGCGCCCGGCGATGGCCCATGCGAGGTCGCCAGTCGTGCCATGGCGCGTCACCAAGTACGAACACAGAATCTGGCCGACGAAACTGGTGGCGCCGAACACGACCACGTCATAGCGGCGGTCCGACCGGCTGGTGGCAGAAGAAGAACTCATCTGGTGAGCCTAGGAGTTGTCGCAGCTAGTTGGGCCGGCGAGCCACGACCCGGTCAGTCGATCTCGCACCCGGGATCGTGCCCAATGCCGGAGGCGACCCCCCTCTCGGAGTTAGCCTGCTTGGCTCTAACTTGGTTCGTCACGTAGTGCTGCGGCCTCCGAGGTTTCGTTGGCGATAGCGGCAACCGCCTGCACAAGTCCTCTTGTGCGCTGACGGTGGTGATCGGTCCGGTTGGGGAGCCACCACTGTTAATACTCATGGTCCGAGTGCTGATCACCGACAGGTGGGCGCGGCCTATCGCCAGAGCAGCCTCATGGGTGCAATACGATTCGTGCCTTGCCGACTCCATCGCCTAGCTGGCAGCAGAAGCTCCGTACAACGCGAGACAGTGGCATCGAGTCGACCAACGAGGGCGCCGAGGCGGTTGGCCGGTTCGTGTTGTACGCCGCGCTCGGCATCGCAGTCGGTGCCGTCGTGGTGGCCCTCGAATGGCTTGCCATCGAGCAGGTGCTGCACCACCTGCTCGATGCACCGCTGTGGATGCAGGTATTGGCGCCCGGCGTTGGGCTTGTGTTGACTGCGCTCATACTTCGGTTGGCGTGGAACGCCGAACCCACGACCTCGGACAACTACGTCAAGGCCTTCCACGGCCAGATCGAGTTGCAGCCGCGAGGTTTGGGGCCCAAGCTGGGCGCAGCACTGACCACCGTTGGGTTCGGTGGGGCCGCAGGTCTCGAGGGGCCGGCCATCTATGCGGGATCGAACTTGGGACAATGGCTTGGTCGACGAGAACTGAAAGTGCTCGGCGGGCGCAACCACCGCCTGTTGCTTGCAGCAGGTGCAGCCGCGGGCGTGGCCGCGGTGTTTCGGGCTCCAGCAACGGGAGTGCTGTTCGCGCTCGAAACCCCGTTCCGCCGTGACATCGCACGCCACGCCTTGATCCCAGCACTAGTCGCGTCTGCCGCGTCGTACGTGACGTTCGTGCTCATCTTGGGTTCCGAGCGGTTGTTGCTGTTTAAACCCGCTGAGGTGCCGCTGGTCGACGAGGTGCTAGGCGCCATTGTCATTGGCCTGTTTGCGGGAGTTGCGGCTCGGGGCATCGCTGCGATGTTTCACTTCGCAAAAGACGCCGGCAAGGTCGCTCCAATGGCGATACGTCTTCCGGTGGCGGCGGCATCGCTGGCAGCAATTGTGCTCGTGGCCAACCAGATGGTCGAGCTCCCCGTCACGCTTGGTCCCGGCGCCGAGGCCGTCACCGAGATCGTGCTCGATCCAGGTATTTCGGTGTGGGTCATTCTTGGGCTCTTCGCGCTGCGAGCCGTCGCCACGTCGGTCACGCTCGGGGCGGGGGGAGTTGGTGGTGTCTTCATCCCGCTCGTTGTGCAGGGGCTGCTGCTCGGGCGGGTCGTCGAAGTCATCTTCGACGCTCCATCAAACGGGCTGTATCCCGTCATTGGGCTGGCGGCGGTGCTCGGCGCTGGCTACCGAACGCCGCTTGCCGCCGTGATGTTCGTGGCCGAGACAACCGGCCGCGCCGAGTTCGTGATACCTGCTCTTATCGCTACTGCCGTGTCGCAGTCGCTGATGGGCGACGTCTCAGTGTCGACGGGGCAGGTCGACGAGCGAGGCGGGCAGCTCGAAGCTCGGCTGCGCATGTCAACCTCGCACGTCACGATTCCGTTTGCCGAAAAGGTGTCACCAGCAGGATCGCTCTTGCACGTGATCGACAACATTCAGGAAGACTCGGGTCTGGGCGTGGTAGCAGTGTGCGATGCCGACGACGGGTCCTACTGCGGTTTGCTCGTTCTGGCCGACATCGCACCCTGTCTGCTCGAACACGGAATGGACGCCACAGTCGGCGAGGCCATGCGAGACGTCCCCGCGATCACCGACCAGAGTCCAGCGCTCGATGCAGCTCGGGCGATGACCGACTACAACACCGCAGCAGTTGCTGTGCTGGACGAAGCTGGCCGACCAGTCGGCGTAGTGACAGCCACCTCGCTTGCCGGTCTCCACAGCCTGGGTTAGGGGGCGAGCGGATGGGTCTCCACCCCTGTTGGCAGCCCCAAGAGTTGCGCCTATGTGGAGCTTCGCACCGTGCCTATCCGCGCAGCCTCTTAGTCGTCGGTTACGGCTTTCAGGAACTGTTTGGCGATAGCGGCGTTCATCTTGAACATCGCCTTGGAGCCTTGATCGGCGACGTTCTTGACCATGGAGCCACCGGTTGCGGACTCAAGTGAATTGAGTGCAGCAAGTGCGCCGTCGCGGGTGTTGTCGGTCGCCTTGTAACCCATCTTGACGAGCGACTTGACTACCTCGCTCTCTGCGATTGGGCCCGGAGCAGACTTTGCGATGATGCGAAGTGCGTCCTTGGTTATCGCAGCCTGCTGGTTGATCATGTCGGCCACGCCGGTCTCACCGGCCTCGACCGACTCGAGCCAGGAGCGAACCTTGGTCACGATCTCGTCGTGGGTTTCACCTTCGAAAGAAACAGTTGCCATAGACCAACACTAGCGAAAACGAGACCGGAGCGCCGATTCGCCGTACCGCTTCGATCCGGAGTGCATCCACTGTCTCCACTAGCTTGAGCCGAATGAATACCCAGGCAGCACTGACCGTGGCTCGGGACCGAGCCGAAGAAACCGAACAGCTCGGCCACCTCCATAGCGATGTTGTACGAGCGCTCACCGACAGCGGAGCGCTGCGCCGATGGGTCGCGGCCGAAGTGGGTGGAGAGGCCGCAACCGTCACGTCGGTGCTCGAAACCATCGAGGCGACAAGCAAGGCCGATGGCGCGGCTGGCTGGTGTGTGATGATCGCCAACACCACCGCCTTGACATCGCACCGGGTGCGGTCGGATTGGGCCGAAACGATCTATCGCGATCCCAAAGCCTGCACCGGAGGATTTGGCATGCCGGCCGGGGTCGCGACTCTCGTCGACGGTGGCCTCGAAGTCACGGGTCGTTGGGCGTGGGGATCTGGCACCGATCACTGCACCTGGATCGGTGGAGGCGTGCGGATCGTAGATCAGGCCGGTGAGGCGGCGACGACCGCCGACGGCGCATTCGCTCCGTTTGTGTTCTTTGAGCCAAGCGATGTTGAACTGCTCGACACGTGGCACGTCTCGGGGCTCAAGGGAACTGCATCCACCGACTACGCAGTGTCCAAGGCCTTTGTTCCCGATGGCCGGTGGGCGAACCTGCTGAGCGATCAGCCGGTGGTCGATAGTCCGCTCGGTCGCTTTCCGTTCTTCGGCGCGCTGGGAGCTGGTGTGGCAGCGGTTCTGATCGGGCTCGCCGAACGAGCAATCGAGGAACTGATCGTCATTGGCGAGAAGCGCTCCACCGGATCAAAGAAGTCGCTCGCCGAGCGCGGCACGGTGCAAGCCGACATGGCGTTGGCCATCGCCAACGTGCGCCAGGCCCGCAGCTACCTCTACGGCACGACCGATGCCATCTGGAAAAGGTCCGTCGACGGCGCGGCGGTGGCCGACGATGATCGAGTCGAGCTGCGCCTTGCGGCGACCAGCGCCGCGCAGCGATGCGTCGAGGCGGTCGACCTGTGTTATCACGCAGCCGGAAGCAGTGCGGTGTACGCCACGAGCCCGTTGCAACGGATTTTCCGCGATGCGCATGTTGCGATCACCCATGGCATGGTTGCCCCTCGGACGGCCGAACCACTTGGGCGCTACCTTTTTGGCCTGCCGACCAACACGGCTCAGTTCTGAGCCGCTCGCGGTCGCTACTGAGCGCTCCAGCGGTCGATGCCGCCCATGCCGTATTGGTGCAAGATGATGGCGCGGTCGACAGTGATCTTCATAAACGCTGTCTCTGGCGAGTTGTCCGGGCCACCTGGAGCAAACGCGTTGAGGTCGTAGTCGAACACGCCGTCCCATAAGCGTCGCTTGGTTTCAAGGTCAGTGAAAACTTCGGCACTACCCCAGACCTCGACGCCGTCGCCTACCTCGGTGACTTGCCAGTGCATTGCCACCTCGTTGTTGGCGGCGATGTTGCGAGCCTTGACCGATGTGGTGCCCAGCATCACCCAACAGTCATCGCCATCCCAACACGGATGAACCGGAACAACGTCGGGGCGATTATCGGCACCGACCGACGCCAGGTGAGCCCACGGGCTTAGCCCCGAAGCGAAGGTTTTCACAGTCTCAAGGTCAGTGGTGTTGGTCATGGTCGATACCTTAGGTCTGTCAGACATTGACTACCCGAACGATTCCTGCTTGAGCGTCGACTTCGACGGTGCTGCCATCGACAATGTCGAGCGCTCCCCGGGCCCCGATTACTGCCGGGATGCCAAGCTCGCGCGACAACACCGCAGCGTGAGACAAGACGCCTCCGTCCGACGTCACGACGGCGCCAGCAATTGCGAGCACCACATTGAACGCCGGTGAGGTTGCCCGAACCACCAGGACGTCGCCGGGTTCAAGTCGATCGAGTGCATCGTCGGCGCTGCTCGACACGCGAGCGGTGCCCACATAACGGCCGTTCCCGATGCCAGCGCCAGCCATTGGTTCTGAGCTGTCGTCGCCGTCCATGCCGAAGTAGCTCATAGCAACTTGGATCATCTCGGTGAGATCGGCGAGTGCGGGCGGCAGCACCGACAGGGGTGGTGCTGGCTCGGGTTCGCCCAACATGGCTGGCGGATCAAGCTGTGCGTGCGCGATCCTTTGCTCGGCGCGACCGGCCATGGCCTCGGCTAGCGGCAGCGAGCCATTGAACAAGGCGTGAGCCTCGTGAGGCGCCACTTCGAACAGGTGCTCCGCAGCATTCAAAGCGCCCCGCTCGTGCAAGCGATGACCTGCGGCCAACAGCGCTCGCCGCAACAGGCCAACTGGCCACTCGATGGTTAGCGGCCCGTTGTCGTCACGCATGTCCATCACGCTGCGGGCATCGCCGAGGTAGTCGTCGAAGTGAGCAGTCTCGGCCGACGTGAGTTGGCCGCGCAACGAGTCAGCGATCGCTTCGGCGTCGTGCTCGGGCGCGGGAGCAGCCGACCGAATCGAGCTCATGATTGCCTCGGGCAGCTCGCCCAACGTACGCGAATCCAAGTCGTACCCGGTCGCCAGAATGAGACCCCGTTCGGCCAAGTAGGCGTCGATGAGCTCGCCAGCACGTTCGGAGCTCGCACGCAGCTCTGCGAGGTTTGTGATTGGTTGCGGATCGGCCTCGAGCAAGGTGCGCAGCTCGCACAACGTTTGCATGGGCTTCGCTGTAGATGGCGAAGCGCCAGCAAGGGCTGCGATTGCCTCGTTGGCGTTGAGCCCCCAGCCGAGGGCTGCATGTAAGTACCTGGCAATCGGGCCGAGGTCGTGCCCATGCAACCAAAAATGCAGCACGAAGTTGTTACGCGACTGGTCAAGCAACGCCGAGATGTGACTCTGCAATTCGACATCGTTGGCCGCATCGACGTCGAACGCCTGGAAGCGTTGATTGGTCGCAATGAGATCAGGCTTCAACTCATTGTCCCACCGCTTGAGCACCTCGAGCCACGGTCGGTCTCGCAAGGTCGCCGCCGCGGCCGCCGCTCGTTTGCGAAATGTGGGGTGCAGCCGGGACACGAGCTTGAGGACCGGAACTGGTGGGAGCTTGCGAGGCTTGTTATCAGCGCCGACGAGCGGACGTAGCCGGGTGTACATGAAGCCGTTGACGAAGGCGATGTCGATTCCTTCGGCAGGAGTTCCGAGCTCTTCGAAAACCCGAGAGAATCCGTGCAGGAATCCTTGTTTGAGAAGCCATTGGCTGACGGGCGTGACACCACCGGGATAGTGCGAGCGGTCGATGGCCCACGCGCCGGGGCCCGGTGGGTCGAAGGAAGGAACCATGGTCCATGGTCGACCTCACAGTGCGCAGAGTCAAGACCAGTCACCGAAGGGAGGTAAATGGCCAGCGCGGCTGATGCACTAGTTTCACACCATGTCTGCGTTTGAGATCAGAAGTGAGATCACCAATGCCCTGTTGCGCTATACCCGCGGCATCGATCGGCTCGACGCAGAGCTGGTGAGTTCCGCATTTCACCCGGGAGCGATGTGCGTGGACTATGGCGCAGATCCGATGACGATTGAAGACTTCGTGACCTACGCGATCCCGCGACTGGGCACCGGATATTTGAGCACCCAGCATCGAGTGTCGAATATCGCGATCGAGCTCGCTCCTGACGCCAACGACGCCACCGTCGAGGCCTACGTGCTTGCGTTCCATGTTCGCCAGACCGACAGTGGTCGCGAGCTCCACACGTTCAACGGCCGATACATCGACCATTTCGCCATGCGCAACAGTCAGTGGCGCATCGCCGAGCGAACGTTGCGAGTTGACTGGACGACCGTTGAGCCGATCGGCGCCGAGATGCAAGGAGCGTGGACCAGCAGCGCTCGTGACCGCAGCGACGTGGTCTATCAGCCAAGGTGAGTCACGTCGACTGGGTGCCTACCGAGGCGCCGTCTTCGCCCCCGCCGGCGAAGACGTTGCGCTGGGTCGAAGCTCAGCTCGACGATCAGGTGGCCTCTGGCCTTTGACCTGTCGGTGGTGCTGTCGAGCCCGGTTGGTCCGTTCCCTACCCACGCATGGAATGCGCTTGGCCGCTCTGATCTAACCAGCGAAACCGTGGCGCCTCGCATCGACGAGTGGCTCCGTACGGTTCTTAACGGTGTGTAGCTTGCACGGTCCGGTACTCACAGCACTGGTGCATCAGCCACTAGCTTCTACCCGCAGTGGATGCATCGATAAGCAGAACAATGTGGGAAGCCGTCGAACGCTTCCATGCCTATACCTACATGGCGCCCGAGGTCCGCGAAGAAGGCTCAGCGGCTGGTCTCAAAGGCTTTTGGATGAACTATTTTGCGACCAGAGTCGCGCCAGTTGGAGCGGTGGGCCCCGACATCGTCGAGTCGACGTTCTTCTACTATGCGCCAGCGAGGGTTCACCGAGCGATCCCCGACGCGTGGACGTTCGCTGCACCGCAAACAATCATCGAGGCTCGCTACCGCGGTATGGACCGTGCGCTCCGGGCTCGCTACGACGATGTCGAAAACGCTGAAATCGTCGAGGCCGCCGAGCTCGTGCGCAGCGCGTGCCAAGGTTGCCAGCCGATTGGTCGGTTGCTCTATGCCGGTTGGTCGTCGCTGGCATGGCCTACAGAACCGCATCTCGCGTTGTGGCATGGGTGCACGTTGCTGCGCGAGTACCGCAGCGGCAACCATCTGATTGCAGTCTGTACCGAGGGACTCGACGGCATCGAATCGATCGTGTCTCACGTTGCGGTTGGCGGCGCTCCTCGCAAGTGGATTCGCGACGAGGCTGGCTGGACCGCAGACGAAGAGGCCCAGGCGATGAGTCGCCTCCAAGATCGCGGCTGGCTGAACCCAGATGGCACGGCGACCGAGGCAGGTATTCACGGACGTCAACGCGTCGAAGCGCTCACCGATCAGCTCGACTTTGGGGTGTGGCAGACGTTGGGTGAGACCAACGGTCGTCGCCTGTTCGAGCTGATGGCCAGCCTTGCCTCGGCCCTGCCAGCCGACGATCAGCTCGACTGGCAACAGATCTACGACTGAGCGCAACCCTGCCAACCATGGCAACTAACCAACGGCGAGACGACCATGGAACCATGGTGAGATGTCTCAAACGAACCACCGCGTGGTGTTACTCCGGCGCCCCGACGGGCCTGCCACACCGGATCACTTCGAACTGCAAGTAGAGGAGCTCGGCGAGCTTGAGACCGGGATGGTGCGCGTAGCAGTCGAGTACCTATCGGTCGACGCTGGCACCCGAACAATGCTCATTGGCGAAGGGTTTCATCACCAAGTTGGCATTAGTCAAGTTGTGCGCGCCGGAGGTGTTGGGCGCGTTGTCGCAAGTAACGACCCCAACCTGTCGGTGGGCCAGGCAGTGCTCGGTCAGCTCGGAGCTCAAACCATCGCAACCGTCAAAGGTTCCTCGCTCGCTCCCGTCGAAGACACCGGTGGATCGCTTAGCGTGCATCTCGGTGGGCTGGGACTGTCAACAGGTGTGACGGCATGGATTGGAGTCCGTAAGGTTGCCAAACCCGGCCCCGGTGACATCTTCGTCGTGTCTGCAGCAGCCGGAGCGGTTGGCTCACTTGTCGGCCAAATCGCCAAGCGAGACGGCGCCCGAGTAATCGGCATTGCAGGCGGCAGCGAGAAGGTTGTATACCTGGTCGACACGCTCGGATTCGACGCTGCAATCGACTACAAGAACGAAGACGTCAACGAGCGACTTCGAGAACTGGCCCCGGACGGAATCAACGTGTTCTACGACAATGTTGGTGGCCCAATTCTGGATGCTGCGCTTGACAATCTGGCCATGCGAGCGACCGTGGTCATCTGCGGGGCAATCTCGCAATACGACAACATGGACAACGTGATTGGCCCATCGCTCTACCTGCGGCTCGCCGAACGGCAGTCGAAGATGGAAGGGTTCGCGGTCTTCCACTTCCCCGAACACTTCGCGCAGGCCCGAGCCGAGCTTGCCGAGTGGCTCGCCGATGGATCACTGCTTGCACCCGAGCATGTGCTCGACGGCATCGACCAGTTCCCGCACGCGCTCGAGTTCATGTTCAACGGTGGCAACCTCGGCAAGTTACTCGTGAAGTCCAGTGCTCCGGAGAAGCTCGCCGTTGCAATGGCCTAGCCGGGCGAACACGGGTAGCCGGGCTAAGAGAAGCTGGTCGTAGACACGGTGCCACGGCTGAGACGCCAGTAACGTGGCGGTGATGTCAGAATCGATTTCGTTGAAGTACGGCCGCATGATGGCGGCGATACCGGGCCCTTCGATCATTCCGGATCGAGTCCTCGATGCGTTCTCGCAGCCGATGCCAGACTTGTACGAGGGACCGCTGGTCGAAGAGCAGGCCGAGGTACGAGAACGGCTGCCGGGCCTGGCCCGCACCGACGGCGAGTGTTTCATCATCACCGGCAACGGCCACGCCGCATGGCAAATGGCCACGTCGAACACGCTCGCAGCAGGCGACAAGGTCTTGGTCGCCGAAGCGGGCCGCTTCGCAACCGTATGGGGCATCTACACGGCAGTGTCTGATATCGATGTCGAAGTCTTGCCGGGTACCGACCACGATCCTGTCGACCCGGCAGCTCTTGAGGCCCGGCTTTCCGAAGACGCTCAGCACGAGATCAAAGCAGTGCTGGTCGCTCACGTTGACACAGCGAGCTCGGTCCGCAACGACATCGTCGCCCTCCGCAGAGCTATCGACAATGCGGGCCACCCGGCTCTGCTGATGGTCGATTGCATAGCCTCGATGGGCTGCGAACAGTTCTTGATGGATGAGTGGGGCGTCGACATTGCGCTGGCCGGTTGTCAAAAGGGTTTGATGGTGCCGCCCGGAATTTCCTTCGTTTGGGCCGGGCCGAAGGCGCTTGCGGCTCACGAGCGGGCAGACCGCCGGGTCGGATACTTCGACTGGGAAGCCCGGCGCGACGGCATCAACATGTACAGCTACTACGCCGGCACGCCACCCATCCCTCACCTCCGTGGTTTGCTCGAAGCGCTCAAAATCATCGACGAAGAAGGCGGCCTCGAGGCAACGTGGCGGCGCCACGACATCCTGGCGTCGGCCGTCAAGGCTGCGGTTTCGGCATGGTCGACCCCTGGGGGCCTCGACTTCGTCATCCACGATGCCGAAGCCCGGTCAAACTGCGTGACCACGGTGCTCACCGGGTCGGTAGACCCAGTGGAGTTGCGAAGTAGAAGCGAAGAGCGAGCAGGCCTGGTCCTAGGTCTCGGCATCGCCGGTATCGACGGTTTCCGGCTTGCTCACATGGGCCATCTCAACCCGCCCATGATTATGGGAGCCATCGGGACGATCGAAGCGGTGCTACACAGTCTCGACGCTCCCATGGGATCCTCGGGGGTTGCCGCAGCAGCAGCCGCCATCGGCGCCCACATCTAGTGCCAGCACCAACATCTGGTGCCAGATGGGTGCGGTGTTCTCACCTGTTTGGCTAGAAGTTGGGTGGCCGCTTTTCGACCAACGCCGCGACTCCCTGTCGATACTCTTCGGTGCCCATGAGTTCGTTGAGCAACCGGATCGACTCGGCGATTGAGTCACCGACGGGTCGGTGCATGTCGAGGTATACCTGGCGCCGCGTTTCGCGCAGCGAGCCGGGAGCGATGGAGCTTGCGAGTTCCTCGGCATAGTGCAACACCCGGGGGAGTAGCTCCGGTTCGGGGTGGACCTCGTTGAGGAAGCCGATGTCGAGCGCCTCGTCGGCAAGGAAGACCCGAGAGGTCAGCAGCAGTTCCATTGCCCGGGTGACGCCAACGATCTTGGGCAACATCCACGACAGGCCATACTCAGCCGGCAAGCCAAGCTTGCCGTGAGCGGCGGTGAACTTTGTGCCCTCGGCGGCGAACCGCAGGTCGGCAAATGCGACCAAAGCCAACCCGATGCCGGCGGCCGCACCTTGTACTGCGGCAACGACCGGCTTGCTCAAACCGAACTGCGAAGCGAAAGGCTGGTCAAAGTCGAGATGAAACCCGTAGCCCGGATTTGCCTGTTCATCGACGAGACCCCGGTCGTATGCGCCGCGTTCAACATGACCCTCGAGCGCCTTGCTGTCGCCACCTACACAGAAACGTTTGCCGGCACCGTTGACGACGATCACCCGCACCGCCGGATCATCTTCGGCTTGCTGGATACACCATCGATATTCGGTGTCCATCCGGCCGGTCCAGGCATTGCCTCGGTGTGGCCGGTCGAGCGTGACCAGGCCGACCCTGCCTCGAACTTCGTAGCTTGTTGCTTTGAGCTCCACGGATCGAGACTACGGGGGCTAGCGGGTAGGTGTGCTGATCTTTTGGCAGCCCCAAGAGTTGCGCGCTTTCGTGAGGTTGGCGCTGCGCCTATCCGCGCAACCTCTATGCGTTGGCATGGCGTCGACTAGCTTCCCGCTATGGCAACGATCGTGACGACGACAGGAACCGGAACACCGATACCGCACCCGGACCGGGCTGGTGCCGGTACGCACGTGCAGTACGGCGACGTCCGTTTGCAGTTCGATGCTGGCCGGTCCACGCTCAATCGGCTCACGAAGATGGCAGTGACCGTCGATGCACTGTCGGCGATCTTCTTGACGCACTATCACAGCGATCATGTGGTCGGTCTCACCGACCTGGTGCTAACTCATTGGGTGATGGACAACGATGATGATTGGGCTGTGATCCCAATCGTGGCCCCGAATGGTCACACGACATCGTTCGTCGATTCGATGCTGCCAATCTGGAGCAATGATCTGGCCGTCCGGGCACTACACAACGGCCGAACCGGCACACCAAAGATACGCACCGTTGGTTTCGATGTGCCCGAGCAACCGACCGAAGTGTGGTCCGGTGGCGACGTGCGAGTGATCGCAGGGCAAGTCCGCCATGAGCCAGTCGAGGGTGCCGTTGGGTATCGCGTCGAGACACCCGACGGGGTGGTCGTGGTCTCAGGGGACACCCGGGTGTGCGACGAGATGGCCGAACTCTCGGCGGGTGCAGATGTGATCGTGTACGAGGCCATGCGGTCCGACGCAGTTCGCAAACGCCCTGGCAACGTCCAATTCGTGCTTGACTATCACGCCGACACCCGCGAGATCGGCGCCCAAGCCGCCGCGTTGGCAACACCAACGCTGATGCTGACCCACCTGATCCCGCAACCCAACACCGGCGCCGATCGTCAGGCGTTCATCGACGAGGTACGCGAGGGCGGATACCAAGGCGAGGTGATCGTGTGTGATGATCTGACGTCCAAAGTTATCAACGCCTAGGAGCACGTCATGGCCCATGTCGAACCCCTTTCCCGTGAGGATCTCGCCGAGCACGAGCCTGGCTTCGCCATGGTCGAACAGATGATGGGGTTTGTGCCGAACTCCATGTTCACCATGGCGCGAGTGCCGGGTTTGCTGCCGGCGTTTCAGGGGCTCGGTGCGACGGTGCTAAGCGGACAGGTCATCTCGCGAGAGCTCTCGCAGCTCGTCGCCATGATGGTCAGCGTCGGCGCAGGATGTCGCTACTGCCAGGCCCACACGGGTCACACCGCAGAGCGCATGGGCATTGCGGCCGACAAGCTCGAAGCTATTTGGCAGTTCGAAACCAGCGACTACTTCACCGACGCCGAGCGAGCAGCACTGCGGATTGCGTTTCACGCCGGCCAGGTTCCTAACGCGGCAACACCTGAGGACTTTGATGCCGCTCGCCAGTTCTACCGCGAAGAAGAGATCACCGCGATCGTGGCGGTGTGCGCCTTCTTTGGTTACCTCAACCGCTGGAACGACACCATGGCCACGACGCTCGAAGAAAGCCCCCGGAACTTCGGCGAAACGGTAATCACCAGCAACGGCTGGACCGGTGACCGCCACGCCTGATGTCTGGAAGCCCAGGGCGGATTGTCGGTCGGCCCCGGTTCACCACGAAATAGAACGCAGGAACAATTCTTGGTGATGCTTAGGTGTGACGGGTTGATCTGCGAGAAGATAGAGCTATGACCGACGTGGCCGCCATTGACCTGAGCACCTACAACCCAATGGATCGCGAGGTGCAACAGTGCCCGTTTCCGCACTACGCCGCGCTTCGAGATCATGGTCCGTTGTTCTTCCACGAACCAACCGGCATGTATTTTGCGTCGCGACTCGACATCGTTAACGAGATCCTTCGCGACGTGAAGAACTTCTCGTCGCGTATGGCGAGTGCGGGAACCATGGGCGACAGCGAGGTCATGCAACAGGTCGCGGAGATCATGGAAACCGGGTGGAAGCGTCGCGACACCATGTTGACCATCGACGCGCCGTACCACACCAAGTACCGCAAGCTGGTGGCTCGTGCGTTCTCGGCTCGACGTATTGCTGCGCTCGAAGACCAGATCCGCGAAATAGCGGTCGATCTCATCGACGACTTCCCGGACAAAGGCAGTATCGACTTCCACGCCGACTTCGCCGTGTCATTCCCCGTGCGGGTCATTCACTACGCGCTCAATATGGCGCCCGAGACAGAAGACCGGATCAAGGTGTGGTCCGACGCTGCAGTAGCTGCGCTCGGGGCAAGTATCACCGACGAACGTCGGCTTGAAGCTGCTCGTGAGCAGGTCGAGTGTCAGCAGTACTGGTTTTCCGAGTACGAAAAGCGTCTGGCCGAACCTCAAGACGACATCTTGTCTGACATCTCTCACGCCGACTTCGATGACCCCGATACGCCCGAGGGCGAAATGCGCAAGCTCGAGTTCGCCGAGGTGTTCAGCATCTTGCAGCAACTTATGGTTGCGGGCAACGAAACCACCACCAAGTTCCTCAACGAGACAATTCGCTTGTTGATCGAACATCCCACCTGGTGGGACCAAATGCGCGACGATCCCGACGCCACCTGGAACGGCGTGGTCGAAGAAGGCCTGCGCGTTTCCTCGCCAAATCAAGGTCTGTTTCGGGTCGTTACAAACGACATCGACTTCCACGGCATATCGCTGACCAAGGGAACACGCATCTGGGTCATGTTCGGTGCGGCGAACCGCGACGAGAACACCTTCGACGACGCCGAAGCGTTTGATCCAAGCCGCGACAACCTTCGCGAACACATCGCATTCGGCAAAGGTCACCACTTCTGCATCGGTGCGCCGCTTTCGCGGCTGGAAGGCAAGGTCGCGTTCGAGGAACTTGCCAAGCGCATCAAGCTGCCGTCCTTCAGCGAAGGCAACACGTTTGAGTACGAGCCGAGCTTCATCCTGCGTGGTCTCGCCCAACTCGACCTCGACGTCGAAAAGCTCTAACCCGATTTCTTTGGACCTGCCCGGGAACACCGCTGATTGTTCACCAAGGGCTGCAGCGGCTTCTAGCCTTACCTCATGAGCGATTGGAAGAAGCTGGGCTCGATCGTCCGATGTCAGATCCACACGGATCGCATGGTGCGAGACGGCGTGTATGTGCATGATCTGCTGCGCGAAGTCGACGCCCTGTGGCTCGGCCCCGACGGCGTGGTTGGCGCCAAGGGCGACGAAGCGATTCTGCATGCCCATCACCGACTGCATCCGACCCGCACGATCGGCGCAACTGAGAAACATCGGACATATCTGCCGCACCGGTTGTTGTCGTTTGGTTTCACAAGCCACTACGACCTGATGGCCGAACATTTCGGCTCGGCGCCGCTTGGCTGCGCGGGCGAGGACATCATCGTGGACTTTGACCGCCAAGTCGTGCTCGACGAAGTCAGCAATGGCGTGCAGGTCCGCCGAGGCGATCGTGTGGTCGAGCTAGTCGGAGCTGCGGTCGCCAAGCCTTGTGTGCCGTTCACCAAGTATCTACTCGAAGACCAGCACCATCCCGAAGAAAAGATTGCTCCTCATCGGGCCTTCATCGACGATGGCATACGCGGTTTTATCGTCGGCCTTGCGAACCAAGAAGAAACCGTCGACATCGCAGTCGGCGATGAGTTCTGGGTGCGAGCTTGAGCCAACCGGCCCTGCTCGGGCTCGACATTGGCACAACGGGAATCAAGGCAGCTGCCTTCGACTTGCAGGGGCGCGAGTTGGCTAAGGCGATCGAACCAACACCAACTCGGCGCCATCACAATGGTCATGCAGACCACGAGCCCGAGGCGCTGTGGGCGGTCTGCGTTTCTGTACTGGGCACGCTGGCGAGCAAGCTAGAAGAGCTGGCGGCGTCGCCGGTTGCGCTCGGATGCACATCGATGGCCGAGGCAGGCTTGCTTCTCGACGCCCGCGATCAGCCGGTGTACCCAGTTATCCCGTGGTTCGACTATCGGACCGAACCGCAGATCGATTGGTGGCGCGGCTATGTCGGTGCCGATGCAACAGCTGCGATCTGCGGTGTTGTTCCCCATCCCATGTTCGGAATGCCCAAGCTCATGTGGATTCGCGATAACGAGCCTGACGCGTTCCGAGCCGGCCGCACGTGGCTCAACGTTGCCGACTACGCAGAAATGCGCCTATGTGGCTCGAAGACGACCGACTACTCGCTTGCCTCGCGAACCTTGGTTCTGGATCTGGTCGAAAAACAGTGGTCGAGCGAACTGCTTGACGCGATTGGGATCGATCAAAGCCTGCTAGCAGAGCTGGTGCCTGCAGCCACGAAGGTCGGGACGCTGCTTAGCGAAGTGGCCCGGGCGAGCGGGCTTCCTGTTGGTCTGCCGATTGTGCGAGGAGGCCAAGACCACGTGTGCGCCGCACTCGCTCTCGGTGTGATCGAACCGGGTGACATCTTGGATTCGATCGGCACCGCCGAAGCCTTTTTCTTGGCTCGAAGCGAGCCCGACATGTCGGGCCGACTGTGGCCCGATGAGCTGAACCAAGGCGTGCATGTCGTGCCTGGCTTGACCTATGTCATGACCGGCACGGGCGATGGCGCCGGTCGCATCGACGCGCACCGAGCCGAGCTAGGGGTCGACTTCGACACGTATCTGGCTGCGGCCGTGTCACCTGGGCCCGAACGAGACATGATCGAGTCGCTTGCTGTCGACGGCCAGGTGCTGTTTGAACGGATGGTGTGGGCGGCTGATCGTGACCCGGTGCGTCACCTGGCGACCGGCGGCGGCACTCGCGTGCCATTGCTCATGGAGCGCAAACGAACCATTGGTCGACGTCGAATCGAAGTTCCCGAGATAGCCGAAGCCACGTGTCTTGGCGCCGCGTTGTTGGCAGGCGCAGGTGTGGGCGTCTTCGACTCGATTGTCGAAGCTTCGGCCCACGTCCTGGCCGAGCCGTAGAGCACTGCTGCATTACCGCAGCGAAACGCCATTTTGCTTTTGGGCGGCATTGATGCAGGCGGCCCGTAGTTCGCCAACCTCGTCGTCGGTCATGGTGCGATCCGGGGCTTGGAATCGCAACCGAAAGGCCAAGCTCCGGGCGCCGTCGGCAACCCCAGTGCCGCGATAGGTATCAAAATGTTCGACGCCCACGAGCTGCTTGCCGCCGCTCTTTCGGATGGTTCCAATGATCTTCGAAGCAGGAATTTCGTTGGGTACTTCGAAGGCCAGGTCAATGTCACTGGAGGGGTATTTGCTGACCTTCGCGTACTTGCGATTGCCAAACGGCCCCTTGAGAATGTGTTCGAGGTCAAGTTCGAGCCATGCGACGCGGCCGTCGATGTTGAATGCACCGCTCACTGCGGGATCGACCTCGCCAACATGGCCGCGAACTTTGCCCGCGATGACAACGTCGGCACTGCGAGTGGGGTGCATGCCGTTGGGCGTCGATGGACGCAGTTGCACATTTGGCAACGCCAAGGTGCCATCGAGAAGACCGAGTAGCTCAACAGCCACGGGCGCCTCGGCCTCGGAGATGGACACTGCCAAGAACTCACGTTCATCGGGTAGCAACGGATTGTCGCTGGTTGGCGCCATGTACACATGGCCGATCTCGAAGAACCGGACCGGGCCCGAACGATGCGACTGGTTGTACGCGATTGCCTTGAGGTGCCCGGGCAACAGCGAGGTGCGCAAGATGGACTCTTCTTGGACCAGCGGGTTGGTGAGCGTCACGCCATCTTCGGGCATTCCAGCGTTTGACAGGTCGCCAGGGCCAAGGAACGGCATTGGCTGAATCTCGTCGCAACCAGCGCCGATAAGCGCAGCGCGCACCGACCGGCGAGCCAATTGGTATTCGGTGAGATGACCAATGAACTCACTACGCGGTGTGGTGCGCACGATGTTCTCGAAGCCGAACATGCGGCCTACTTCTTCGGCCACATCGGTTTCGGTCTCGGTATCCCAACGCCAGGTGGGGATCGTCACGCTGAGCTCATCGCCAGCAGCATTTGGTTCGGCGCCGAAGCCGATGCTGGTGAGATGGCCCGCCATGTCGTCGGCGCTCAGATCAGTGCCAAGCAAGCCGTTGACCTTGCCGACTCGCACTGGCAGCGGAGTGCGATCAGGCGTGTCGCCTGACTCATCGATCGTGCCGCTCGCCACCGTCGCTCCAGCTTCGGTCATGAGTTCACAGAAGCGGTCCATCGCCCGCATCATGTTGTCGCCCCAGTCGACGCCGCGGCGGTATCGAGTTCCGGCTTCGCTCGGCAGATTTAGTCGCTTGATGGTGCGTGAAATGCTTGGCGGGTCCCACCAGGCCATTTCGAGCAGCACCGACGTCGTGCTGTCGCTGATCTCGGTGTCGAGGCCGCCCATGACGCCCGCGAGACCAACCGCGACATCGTCGCCATTGGCGATGACACCATCGCCTGGGGCCAGCGTGCGCTCGGTGCCGTCGAGGGTGGTGATGAGCTCGCCGTCGTGCGCCCGGCGCACACGCAGATGACCGCTAGCGACCTTGTCTAAGTCATAGGTGTGATTCGGTTGGCCGAGTTCGAGCATCACATAGTTGCTCACGTCGACCACGCTGTTGATTGGGCGCATGCCAAGGGCCAACAGCCGTTGTTGCATCCACGCTGGTGATGTTGCGACGGTCACGTTGTGCAGCGTGCGGGTCAAGAAGCGGCCGCACAGCGTTGAATCGACGATGTCGATCTGTGCCTGGTCGTGGACGCTCGTATCGGCCGAAGGGTAGATGCGTTCGGGGAAACTAAACGGCACGCCTAGCTTGGCGGCCAGGTCGCGGGCCACGCCAGCAACTGACATGGCGTCGGGGCGATTGGCGTTGACTTCGAGGTCCCACAGAACATCTTCGACGATGCCGAGGGCTTCGGTGATGGGCGCGCCGACTTGTGCCTGAGCCGTGTCGGTGAGCAACATGATGCCGTCGCTGTCTTCGCCGACACCGATTTCGCTGGCCGAGCAGCACATGCCGTTGGACATCTCGCCCCGCATCTTGCGTTGCGCGATCTCCATGCCGTTTGGCATGACGGTTCCAATGGTGGCGAACGGGATCAGGTCGCCGACCGACATGTTAAACGCGCCGCAGCAGACCTGCAGCGGCTGACCGTCGCCGGCGTCGACTTGGACCAGTTGAATCTTGTCGGCATCAGGGTGCGGCGACAGTTCGAGGACCTTGGCGAGCACGATGCCATCGAGGCCCTGCCCGGTGATTGTCATCTCTTCGACCGCGAGCCCAAGCCCGCTGAGGATCTCGCCGAGTTCGACAGGATCACCCTCGATGCCAGGCGCGAATTCCTGCAACCAGCTCAACAACACTTTCATTGGACTGAAAACCTCGCGATCGCAGCGACGCTGCGCTTTGGCTGCTTTGCGGATGGGTGTGGGTGCGTTCGCTGGGCGCTGAGAAGGGCGTCCGGCGGTTGCGTAGAGAATCGTCGCATCAGAACTGCCGGAGGAAGCGGACGTCGTTGTTCACGAGCTCGCGTATGTCGTCGAGTTCGTAGCGCATGACGGCCATGCGGTCTATGCCAAATCCGAATGCAAAGCCTTGCCAAACATCGGGGTCGATGCCGCAGTTGCGCAGCACCGCAGGGTTGACCATGCCGCAACCGCCAAGTTCGAGCCAAGAGCCATCGGCGCGACTGATGTCGAACTCGGCCGACGGTTCGGTAAAGGGGAAGTACGACGGGCGCAGCCGACTCTTCACGTCGGCACCGAAGAACGTGCGTACGAACTCTTCGATAGTGCCCGCAAGATCACCCATGGTGATGCCTTTGTCGATGACCAAGCCTTCGATTTGATTGAACGCTGGCAAATGGGTGGCATCGGCCGTGTCGGTGCGGAACGTACGGCCCGGGCAGATGATGTAGATCGGCGGCTCTTGGGTTTCCATGGTGCGGATCTGTACCGGCGAGGTGTGCGACCGCAGCATGACCTCTTCGGGTTCGCCCAAGTTGACAAAGATCGTGTCGAAGCTGCCGCGGGCTGGATGCCACTCGGGGATGTTGAGCGCCTCGAAGTTGTACCACGCAGTCTCGACCTCGGGACCTTCGGCGACCGTGTAGCCCATGCCGATGAAGACATCTTCGAGTCGGTCGCGTGCCTGGGTGATCAGGTGGAGGTGGCCAGCGTCGGACGGTTTTTGAAACTCGGTCAGATCGAGCCGTTCGCTCTCGAGCGCGATCGCACGCGCTGCGCTGGCCAGGTCGGCGTGGCGCGCCGCAAAGGCCGCTTCGACATTCTGACGGGCTGCGTTGATTGCTTGACCAGCTTGTTTGCGCTGGTCTGGCTCCATCGAGCCCAGGTCTTTTTTGGCAAGCGAGATGGGCGCTTTCTTGCCGAGCAGCGAGGGTCGCAGAGCCTCGAGTGTGTCGAGATCACCTGCCCCGTCAATCTCGGCGACGGCCGCTGCCGCTAGCTGTTCATATGAGCTCATGCGGTAGTTGAGGGTAGTGGGCTAACGGCGCTGACGGCGTGGATATCTTCACTGGTTGACCGCAGCCGCCCAACCAGGCGTCTCACTGCGGTATCTAAGTGGTTACTCCGCACCGGGGAACCACCGCAGCGCAACTACCCCAGGGTGGTGATGCGCAGGTTGCGAGCGACCTTGGAGGCCTTGGTGGGATCGACACCAGCTTCGTTTGCGAATGTGGGCCACTCGGCCGCCACACCGCGGATCTGGTCGAGGATGCGCGATCCCTGGCGTTCGGTCAGATCTGCGGTGCTGGCGAACCGGGCGAATAGCCGGACTACAACGGTAGAGACCGCCACCAATGACTTTGTTGGGGGGACCGGTCGCCGCGCCGTTGTTCGGCGTGGCCCCTTGGTTGCCCGTGAGGCGAGGCTTCGTTCAGCGCCACACGCGAAACGACCTCCTTGGTCGAACTGCGATCGCGCACCGAATGATCACGCGCACGTCATTAGTTGTTGGGCGCTGCTCGCAGGGGCGGTGGCCGAGGTCGTGTCGGTCAGGTGGGCCCACGCAGTCGCTGGGGCCTTGCACTTGGTCAAAGCGGTACTCATCTGGCGCTGCTTTCGCCACGAGCAAGCACGCTGACGTACGCGTGCACCTCCGGGTCTGACCCGGCGGTGCACGCGTGCTAGCGAATCCGGTCTGGCGCTAGCCGACGGCGTAGTCGTCGCCGTAGAACTTGGCTGTGGTGCGAGTGTGGAACGTAATGACGTCGATGGGGTCGTACTTCGGGTTCTCGATGCCGGGCAGCACTTCGAGTACTTCGTGCGGACGCAGATAGGCGGCGAGCGGGAAGCTGACGCGAGTCTGGCCGTTCTGCGATGGGTCCTGAGGCGGGCTCACCCGGTGGGTGGTCGAGGGGAAGATGTCGTTCGTGATGCGCTGCACGTAGTCGCCCGTGTTCATGATGATCGAACCTGGGGGCGCGCTGAGGCGGACCCATTTGCCGTTGCGGCGGAGTACTTGTAGGCCTTCGATCTTGGGCGCTGGTAGCAAGGTGAACAGGTCGGTGTCTTCGTGACCGAGCAGACGGCCCGCGCCGGTTGCGCTGTCTTCGGCGCTGATCGGCGGGTAGTAATTCAGTCGGAAGCCAAGATTGGGGTTGGTGAGCTTGTCGTCGTAGAGGTGCGGATCACAGCCGAGGGACTGCAGGATCGCCTGCATGATGGGCTTGAACAGCGGCACCTGGGCTTCGACCAGCGCGCGAAAGGTTGCTTCGGATTCGGGCCGTGGCCAGAAGTTTGCCGCGTCAAAGTCAGGGTCACTGTCGAGATCGAAGGCGCGACGGCCAAACACCCAGCCCTCGACCAAGTCGGGATGGATGTCGCTCGTTTCGCGAATGGGGAAGTAGCCCTCGCTCACTGCGCCATGGCGCTCGGCGCGAAAGCGCAGCTTGTTGTCGAGCGGGGTGTCGGTGAAAACGGCCGGGATGGCGCTTTCGACGGAATCGAAGAGTTTCTGCGGCACGCCGTGGCCAACCAGAATCACGAACCCGGTGTCTCGCATCGCAGTGCCGAGTTGCTTGGCGAAGGCCGCCTTCTCGTCGGCGTCACCGTGCAAGTACTGGCTCAGATCGCAGGTGGTGAAGTCGAAGTCTTCGTCGAAAGCGTCGGGTCCGTCGGCGACCTCGGCCAGGTGATACTCGGGTTTCGCCACCTGGTCATAATGCGAGAACTCGCTGCTCACTGCATTGGTTCCGTGCTGCTGATCAACGTTCGAAGAAGCCATACCGCAGCTTAGAGCGCTGCTGAGTAGTGCCGCGTGTTGCCATGGTCGGCGCTGGCGCGACGCTCATCGGAGTTCGCCGTCGCCTGACCTAGTCTGACTTGAAGCTGGAGCCCTGCCACGCAAATAGGTGCCTTGCGCTGCAATTTCTCATAACGAGCGCATGCTAATGCATTGATGTGTATAGTCATGCGGTGCCTGAACAGCTGTCAGTCGGAATCGTAGGAGCAAGCGGCTTTACCGGAGCCGAGCTCTTGCGCCTGCTTGTGAACCATCCAGACATGGATGTGCGAGTCGTAACCGGCGATACGCAGGCAGGAAACAAGGTCGCTGATCTGTACCCCAGCCTGGCGCCGGCCTATGGCGATATGACCTATGTGAAGCTCGAAGATGCAGGGCTCGACAAGCTTGACATGGTATTTGCCGGTCTACCTCATCGTGCCTCGCAAGAAATCGTGGGCGATCTCATCGACCACGTTGATCACGTGATCGATCTGTCTGCTGACTTCCGGCTCAACGACCCACTGGTCTATGAGAAGTGGTACGAAGTGCCTCACGTGGTGCCAGACCTCATTGACCGATTCGCGTACGGGCTGCCCGAGCTCTTCCGCGACGACCTCAAGTCAAAAAAGCATGTTGCCGTGCCGGGCTGTTATCCCTCGACCGCAGTGCTGCCGCTTGCGCCGCTGCTCCGAGCCGGGGTGATCTCTGAGACCGGCATCATCATCGATGCCGCGAGCGGTGTATCTGGAGCCGGCCGGGCCCCGAAAGAAAACACCACTTTCTGCGCAGTCGACGAGGACTTCAGCGCCTACGGCGTCGGCACCCATCGACATACGCCCGAGATCGAGCAGACGTTGGGTACCCAAGTCGTGTTCACCCCTCACCTGGCGCCGATGAACCGGGGCATCCTCGCCACCTGCTACGCCAAGCCCACCGGGTCGTCCTCCACCGAAGAACTGCTGTCGGTGCTGGCAGAATTCTATGCCGACGAACCATTCGTGCACGTGAGCGAACGACTTCCCACCACCAAGGCCACGCTCGGGTCGAACAGCGCCCACATCTCGGCTCGATTCGACGAACGGACCCAAACCGCAATGGTCTTCTGCGCACTGGACAACCTGTGCAAGGGCTCATCGGGCGGAGCGATCCAGTCCGCAAACATCGTTGCCGGGCTCGACGAGACTACCGGCCTGCCACTTGTTGGGTTGATGCCATGAGCACCGTTTCACCGCTGGCGCCAGCGTCATTCCCAGACCTTCCTGCGGTCGAAGGCGTCGAGCTTCATGCATTCGCCGCCAACCTGCGCTACAGCGGTCGGCCCGATCTCTTCTTGGCCGTGTTGCCCGAGGGCACCACCGTCGGGGGAGTGTTCACCACGTCGGCCTGCGCCTCGGGGCCAGTCGACTGGTGCAAACAAATCTTAGACGCCGGAACCGCTCGGGCAGTTGTCTGCAACGCGGGCAACGCCAATGCATTCACCGGTTCAGCAGGTGCAGCATCGGTCCATGCCGAAGTCGAGGCGCTCGGTGTAGCCCTCGACGTTGAGCCCGATCAGATCTTTGTGGCTTCGACTGGCGTCATTGGCGAGCCGCTGAACGACGATCAACTCATCGCCGCACTTGGAGACCTCGTCGCCAGCCCGATTGCAGATTGGCCCGATGCGGCCAAGGCCATCACCACCACCGACACCTTCACCAAGGGAGCAGCAGCCAGCGTGCCCGGCGGCAACATCGTTGGCATCGCCAAAGGCAGCGGCATGATCGCCCCCGACATGGCAACCATGCTCGGTTTCCTATTCACCGACGTCGCCGCTACCAGCCATGCGCTGCAACTCGCGGTCAGCCAGGCCACCAACGAGAGCTTCAACTGCATCACAGTGGACAGCGACACGTCGACCAGCGACACGGTTTTGTTGTTCTCGACCGGAGCGGTCGGGAAGGAGCCGATCGACGGCCCGAACCATCCAGAATGGGCCGAGTTCAGCGCCGCAGTATTCTCGGTTTGTCTCGATCTCGCGCATCAGATCGTGCGCGACGGCGAAGGCGCGACCAAATTCATCGAAGTACAGGTCGAGGGTGCAACGTCGGACGAGTCAGCTGCCGTGGTCGCCCGCTCGATCGCAGACTCGCCTCTGGTCAAGACTGCAATGGCGGCCCAAGACGCCAACTGGGGTCGCATCGTGATGGCAGTCGGCAAGGCTGGCGAGCCAGCCGACCGTGACAAGCTCGCTATCTGGATTGGCGAAGAGCAGGTGACCGAGGCCGGGTTGGTGCATCCGAACTACAGCGAAGAGCGCGCCAACGAATGGCTCGCCAACAACGACATCGTCGTACGCGTCGACATGGGCCTCGGCGATGGATCAGCCTCGATTTGGACCTGTGACCTGACGCACGGCTACATCGAAATCAACGCCGGGTACCGAAGCTGATGACCCACAGTGTTTCTTCGCTCCGCTTGGGTCGACGTTCGTCGAATATGGTTTTTGGTCGCCTGGTGCGGCTCCGTCCCTCCGCCGCGGTCCGCTCGTCCCTCGCTGCTGGCCGTAATTGTTCGCTCCGCTCGGGTCGACGTTCGTCGAATATGGTTTTTGGTCGCCTGGTGCGGCTCCGTCCCTCCGCCGCGGTCCGTTCGTCCCTCGCTGCTGGCCGTAATTGTTCGCTCCGCTTGGGTCGACGTTCGTCGAATATGGTGTTTGGTCGCCTGGTGCGGCTCGGGCCCGCCGCCGCCGGCGCCGCGACGCAAGCAGGCGAGAGCAACACCCAACTCGCTGCCAAGGACCTTGCGCTATGACCACTCACAGTCCCGAAGAAACTGCTTCGGTTCTTACTCAGGCGCTGCCGTATATTCAGGAGTTTGCTGGGTCGACGGTCGTGGTCAAGTTTGGCGGCAACGCCATGGTCGACGACAACCTGTTCACCACCTTTGCCGCCGACATCGTGCTGATGCACTCGGTTGGTATCAAGCCGATCGTCGTGCACGGCGGCGGCCCACAGATTGGCGCGCTTCTGAAAAAGGTCGGCAAAGAAACCGAGTTCATTGATGGGCTGCGGGTCACCGACGCCGAGACGCTCGACATCGTGCGCATGGTGCTGGCCGGCAAGGTCGGCCGTGACATCGTCAGCGAGATCAACGTGCACGGGCCGTTGTCAGTCGGCGTGTCGGGCGAAGACGCCGGGCTAATCAAAGCCGAACCGCATAGCGCCGAACACGGCTTTGTCGGTCGAGTCGTCGACGTCAATCCTGACATCATTCACCGCCTGTTGGCCGAAGGGCTGATCCCGGTGATCTCCACGATTGGCAGTGACGAAACCGGCCAGGCGTACAACATCAATGCCGACACGGTGGCAGGACATCTTGCGGCTGCCGTGGGTGCTCGCAAGCTCGTCATGATGACCGACGTCGATGGGTTGCGCGGGAATCCAGACGACCCTGCCACGCTCATCAGCGAGACCACCTATGCCGAGCTGTCGCCGCTGGTCGGAACCGAGACCGTCTCGGGCGGAATGATCCCCAAGGTCCAAGCGTGCTTGCACGCCGTCGAGAACGGTGTGCGATCTGCGCACATGATCAACGGCACGGTCAAACACGTGCTGCTGCTCGAACTGTTCACCGTCGCCGGGATCGGCACCAAGATCACGGGCGCGTCGATGTCATGACGCACCAACTATCACGTTCTGAACAACGAAGGACCAAGCCATGACTGATACCCACGTTGAGCACGTGGCAGCTGATGCTGACCACTGTCCAATCATGTCGACCTACGGGCCGCCAGAGGTCATGTTTGTGCGAGGCGAAGGTTCGCGTCTGTATGACCCTTCGGGCAAAGAGTACATCGACTGGCTTGCTGGCATCGCCGTGACCTCTCTTGGCCATGCGCACCCGGGGGTGGCGGCCGCGATCGCCGAGCAGGCGACCAAGCTGTTGCACGTCAGTAATCTGTTTGCGACCGAGCCGCAGTGGAAGGTCGCCCGCATCATCGACGAACTCGTCGGCGGTCCGGCGGGCAAAGTCTTTTTCTGTAACTCCGGCGGCGAAGCGAACGAAGCGCTCATCAAGTTGGCTCGGCGCCACGGTGGCCGAGGTCGCCATGTCGTCGTCTCGGCAATGCGATCATTCCACGGCCGCACCCTGGCAACGTTGCACGCCACCGGCCAACCCGAAAAGCACGAAGCGTTCCAACCGCTGCCCGAGGGCTTCCGCCACGTCGAGTACAACAACATCGACGCGCTCGAAAAGGGCCTCGACGACACGGTGGCGGCCGTTCTGCTTGAGCCGATCCAAGGTGAAGGCGGCATCAACGAGGTTGACCCGGACTACTTCCCGGCAGTCCGAGAGATCTGCACCGAGCGGGGCATCTTGTTGATGTTCGACGAAGTGCAGACAGGTCTAGCTCGCACCGGAGCCTGGTTTGCGCACCAGCACTACGGCATCGAACCCGATGCAATCTCTATTGCCAAAGCACTCGGCAACGGCATGCCCATCGGTGCCATTTGGGCTCGCAACGAAGTCGCATCGGCGTTCAAACCAGGCGACCACGCAACCACCTTTGGCGGACAACCCATGGCCGCGTCGGCTGCGCTCGCAACCCTCGAAATCATGAAGTCGATCGACGCCCCATCGCTGGCCAATACGGTTGGCGCCGCCATCACCGACAAGCTGCTCGCACTCGACGGCATCACCAGCGTGCGCGGCCGAGGCTTGCTCATCGCCGCCGAGGTCGACCCCGCGGTTCTCAACGGTCGCACTGCGGGCCAGGTCGCAAATGCATGTCTGCACGCGGGTCTGATCCTCAATGGCGTAACCCCAACTGCACTGCGGATAGCTCCGCCGATCACGATCACCTTTGCCGAGATCGAAAAGGGGATCGCCGTGCTCGACCAGGTCTTGCACTCATGAAGGGCCATGGTCGATGACCGATCGCAAAGTGTCCAAGGCGCAACGCCAGCGGGTGATTGCCGATTTGCTCGCGGCCGAAGCGATCACGAGCCAAGACCAGATCGTCGACCACCTGAGCGCCGAGAACATCACGGCAACCCAGGCAACGGTGTCCCGTGACCTCGAAGACCTCTCTGCGATCAAGGTGCGCATGCCAGGTGGTGCCAGCGCCTACGCCATTCCTGATCATCCCCACGAACAGGTCGTGCCCGCTGGCCACCTTCGCCGAATCTTCTCCGAATGGGTCGTTGGTGCTGACAGCTCGGGCAACATCGTCGTGCTGCGAACCCTGGTGGGTAGCGCTCATGTGGTGGCCTCGGCGATCGATCGGTCCGGACTCGACGAAGTCCTCGGTACCGTCGCTGGCGACGACACACTCATGTGCGTCGCCGCCGAGGGCTTCACCGGCCAAGAGGTCGCCGAGATGTTTCGCAGCTATGCCGACCTTGCATAGCCCTTTGGCGACCTCGCATAGCCTTTGGCGACCTTCCATAGCCCTTTGCCGACCTGGGCTGGTTGCCCGAACTCATTCCTTATGTCCACTCCTTCTGAACAAACTCTCACTCCGAAAGACGAAATCACATGCCTGATGTCCAAAAAGCCGATGTGAACAAGGTCGTCTTGGCCTACTCGGGTGGCCTTGACACCTCGGTCATCCTGAAGTGGCTCGAAGTCGAATACGACTGCGAGGTCGTGACCTTCACCGCCGACCTCGGCCAAGGCGAAGAGCTTGCTCCGGCGCGGGCCAAGGCAGAAGCGATGGGTGTCAAGGAGATCTACATCGATGACTTGCGCGAAGAGTTCGTGCGTGACTTCGTGTATCCGATGTTCCGAGCCAACGCGATCTACGAAGGCGTGTATCTGCTGGGCACATCGATCGCTCGTCCCCTGATTGCCAAGCGACTCATCGAGATCGCTCGCGAAACCGGTGCCGATGCGATCAGCCACGGCGCCACCGGAAAAGGCAACGACCAGGTGCGCTTCGAGCTCGGCGCCTACGCGCTTGAACCAGACATCAAGGTCATCGCACCGTGGCGTGAATGGGATCTTGGTGGCCGCGAGACGCTGTTGGCCTACGCCCAAGAACACGACATTCCGATCGACAAGACTCGCGGCGCCAAATCTCCCTTCTCCCAAGACGCCAACCTGCTGCACATCAGTTACGAAGGCGGGCCGCTCGAAGACCCAGCCAACGAGCCTCCGTCGGAAATGTGGCGCTGGTCAATCTCACCCGAGCTCGCGCCGAACGAGGGCCGCTATATCGAGATTGGCTACGAGAATGGCGACCCGATCACACTCGACGGCAAAGCCCTGTCGCCAGCGACCATGTTGGCCGAACTGAACCGCCTTGGCGGCGAGAACGGTATTGGCCGCCTCGACATGGTCGAGAACCGCTTCGTGGGGATGAAGTCTCGCGGCGCCTACGAAACACCCGGCGGCACCATCATGCTCACGGCGCACCGAGCCATCGAATCCATCTGCCTCGATCGAGAAGTTGCCCATCTTAAAGACGAACTCATGCCGCGCTACGCCAAGCTCATATACAACGGGTTCTGGTGGGCGCCAGAGCGACACATGCTCCAGGCCGCGATCGACTACAGCCAAGCCCGCGTCAACGGCACGGTCACCCTCAAGTTGTACAAAGGCAATGTCATGGTCGCCGGCCGCACGAGCGACGACACCCTGTTCGACGAGAAGATCGCCACCTTCGAAGACGACGGGGGCACCTACGACCAAGCCGACGCCGCCGGCTTCATAAAACTAAACGCCCTAAGGCTCCGCAATCTCGCAAGACGCGATCTGCGCTAGATGAGAGTGCTTGCGCGAACCGTCGGCTATTCAGCTCGAACAGCGACTTCGTGAGGAACGAGCGAGGTTGCGGACTGCGCCCGCTTGAGCCGGCAGGTGGTACGCCTTTCGACTCGTTCCTCGCCGAAACGCTGCGGACCATTTTCCGGGACATCGTTCCCGACAAGCCCGCTCGTCCCTCGCTCCTACCTTTGTTCTTGACTACGAAAGATCACTTGTTATGACAGATCACCAGTCCGCCGAGCAGCCCGAGGCTGCCCCGGCAGCCGAAGCTGCGAGTGCGGGGGAACACGGCGAGACGCTTTGGCACGGGCGGTTTGAGTCGGGGCCCAGTCAGGCGCTACTGACCTACACGGTCAGCTTGCCTTATGACCAGCGGTTGGCGCCGTACGACATCATCGGCAGTCGGGCCCATGTGCGTGGGCTCGCCCGAGTGGACCTGTTGAGCGAAGCCGATGCCGAATCAGTTCTGATTGCTCTCGACGAGGTCGAAGCCGAACTGGCGTCGGGTAACTTTGTGTTCGTTCCCAGCGACGAAGACATTCACACTGCGGTCGAGCGTCGGGTCACCGAGATCGCAGGGCCGGCGGGTGCTCGGCTTCATACCGGCCGCAGCCGAAACGATCAGGTTGCGACCGACCTTCGGCTGTTCGTCAAAGATCACATGGCGATGATCGCCGGGCTTGTGGTCGATCTCGAACAGGTGCTGTACGACCGTGCCGTCGAGGCCGGAGGTGCGTACCTGCCTGGTTATACCCATTTGCAGCGAGCGCAGCCGGTGTTGCTTTCGCATCACTTGCTGGCACATTTCTGGACGTTCCGTCGCGACGTGACCCGGTTGATGGCAGCCCGGGTGGCTTCCGATGTGAGTCCACTTGGCGCGGGTGCGCTTGCTGGAAGCACGCTTCCGCTTGACCCCGACGGCAATGCCAAAGATCTGGGGTTTGCATCTCGATTCGAGAACTCGCTCGACGTGGTGAGCGACCGTGACTATGTCGCTGACGCCCTCTACGCACTGACGATGATCGGCATCCACCTGTCTCGTATTGGCGAAGAGTTTGTGCTGTGGTCGAGCGAGGAGTTCGGCTTCGTAACTGTCGACGACGGCTACGCCACCGGCTCGTCGATGATGCCGCAGAAGAAGAATCCCGACATTGCCGAGCTGGCCCGAGGCAAGGGTGGCCGCCTGATCGGCAACTTGACTGGGTTGCTCGCCACGCTCAAAGGCTTGCCGCTGTCGTACAACCGAGACCTGCAGGAAGACAAAGAGGGTCTCTTCGACGCAATCGACCAGATCGCAGCCGGTCTGGTTGCGGTGACCGGCATGATTGAGACGGCAACGTTCCGGACCGATGCCATGGCCCAGGCTGCCGACGAATCAGCAGCAGGCGCCACCGACCTGGCTGACTTCCTGGTACGCACCGGTATGCCGTTTCGCGATGCCCACGCGGTCGTTGCTGCGGTGGTGCGCGAGTCGATCGATAGTGACCGCACGCTGGCCCAGGTCACTGCGGATCACGACGATCTCGGCGCAGACGCCGCAGCGCTGCTTGCCCCTGGTGTCGGCATCAAGCTGCGTTCGAGCCCCGGTGCGTCGGGCCCAGGGCCAGTGGCCGAGCAACTTGAGTCAGCGACCGCAGCACTGGCAGACCTGCGGGCAGGCCTGGAGACTCGGCGGGCTGTTGTCGATCAAGTTTGGTTCCAGAGCTGAGTCGTGGCCGAGCGGCCCGTGAGCGAAGCGAACAAGAGCGGTAGCACCCGCCAGGAGCCCAATGGGCCAGAGCAATCAGCGCCTTCTCCTGGAAGGTTTGTAAGCCTGGGGGAGCATCAACGCGAGACAAAGGCGGCTTACGAAGCCGATGCCGCTGGCTGGACCCGGCGCGCAGTCGAGCCTGGCCAAACCGAACTCGCCAAAAAGCTACGGGCGGATTCATCTGGGTTGTGTCTCGACTTGGGCTGCGGGCCCGGTTGGCACCTTGACCTACTAGCTCCTTCGATCGGCCTCGACCTGTCTCGCGAGATGACCAAACTGGCGCACAAACACGGGCCAGTAGTGCAAGGTGACCTGACCGTTCTGCCGTTCGCTCGCGAGTCCATCGGGGGGATCTGGGCGTCGCGAACCATCGTGCATCTGCCTCGGACCGAGGTGCCCGCCGCGCTCGCAGAGATGCATCGGGTGATGAAGAGCGACGCAACCGCACACATCTGGCTCTTCGAAGGCGACGACGAAGCCGTGCAGTTCGACAACGACTCGTTGCCCGGTCGCACGTTCAGCTATTGGCCGCCCGAGCTGCTCCGGCGCACACTCGAGGGTGCCGGCTTTCGAGTCGATGAGTTCACCCGGTGGGAAGCTCCGACCAAGTCGGGCGTTCCGATCGGTCAGATAATCGCCAGCGTCACGCGACTTTGGAGCCTTCCCGACTATGTCAGCTCGGGGATGAAGCTGCTGATCTGTGGTCTCAACCCGAGTCCAGGATCAGCCGATAGCGGCGTTGGGTTCCACCGAGCCGGCAACCGGTTTTGGCCCGCTGCAATCCAAGCTGGTCTGGTCACCCGAGACCGAGACCCGCGACATGCACTGGCCGAACATGGCGTGGGCATGACCGACATGGTCAAACGCCCAACCCGCCGAGCCGACGAAGTCGACCGCACAGAGTTCGAGGCCGGGTTTGAGCGGCTCGACCGGCTCTGCGAGTGGCTCCAACCTGACCGAATCTGCATAGTCGGTCTGGCAGGTTGGCGCCAGGCGGTCGATCGCAAGGCCCAGCGAGGCTGGCAAACCCAAACGCTCGGTGGCCGTCCTGTCTACCTCATGCCGTCGACCAGCGGACTCAACGCACATGACACCATCGACAGCCTGGGCGACCACCTCCGCGCGGCCACTTCGTGAAGTCAGCTGACTAGTGCCGTAGCCGGTAACGACTCGCTCACGCCCATGCAAACGTTGCCGGTTGCGGCACTAGGAGATGGTTTCGTGGTGACGGTTGTCGAGCACGACCGGGGTCTCGAAGAAGGTCACGGTTGGTGCGGAGCCATAGGCCGCGGTTGTGCGTTCGCTCCAAGCGCCGGTGTAGACGGCATCGGCAGCTGCCTGGGACTCCCACAGATAAATGCCGCCGACGGTGCTTCCGCCGTTGGTAGACACGTAGTACTTGCGAATAAGGCCGTCCATGCCTTCGTACAACGGGACGGTCGCAAGCGCTGCTTCGGCCATCCGTTCCTCAGACATGGGTTCGGCCAGGGTGAACTGCACAAGCGCGGTGATCATTCGGCGAGCATGACACACACACCGCAGGCTTCGCACGTGAGGAAGTGGGGTCTCTAGTACTGCGTCAACGTGCCGAGCGCTACTGTCGGATCGGTCGAGGCTGGCAAGGAGACCACCGTGGATCTATATGAAGTGATGCGAACGACCTTCGCGTGTCGCGAGTGGACCGACGACCCGGTCAGCGACGAAACATTGCATCGCATGCTCGACAACGCTCGGTTCGCTCCGAATGGTGGGAATCGCCAAGGCCAGCGAGTGATCGTCGTCAAGGACAAAGATGTTCGGCGCAAACTTGTGCCGCTGGTCAGAGAGGCAACCGACATCTACATGGCTCAAACCGCTGCGGGCGAGGCCCCGTGGAACTCGGTTCACCAGACCTCGGTCGACGAAGCTGCACTTCGCGCTCAGGGCGGGCCAATCACCTTCCCCGGCGTGCAAGGGATGGTCGACGCACCAATTGTCCTGGTCGTGGCCGTTGACATGTCGGTGGTGGCGAGCTTTGACAAGTACCTCGACCGAGTCGGTGTGATCAGTGGCGCGTCGATCTATCCGCTCGTGTGGAATATCTTGATGTCGGCGCGCAACGAAGGTCTTGGTGGTGTGCTTACCACCTACTTGGCCGACAAAGAGCCCGAGGTCCAACAGATTCTGGGTTTGCCAAGTCACTACGCCGTAGCGGCGATGCTCCCCATCGGCGTCCCGGTGAAGCAACTGACCAAGCTGCGTCGAAACCCTGTTGAAGACTTCGTGACGATCGACCACTTCGACGGTCAAGCCTTTACCGTGTAGGTATGGCCGACGCTCGAGCGACCGCTGCAGTGCACGGTCACCGTTCGTTGGTCAAACTGCTACGGCTAGCCCATTCGGCAGAGCGCGCAGCTGCGTTTGCCTACATCGGGCACGCCGGGTCGGTCAAAGACACGGCCGAGAAGGCAGCGCTCAAACGGATCGAGGTCGACGAGTGGGAGCACCGCCAGTCGGTGCTTGACATTATGGACGTGTACGACATCCCAGTGAGCAGATGGCTTGAGATCCGTTTCTATGTGGTCGGCCGGCTGATTTCTGCAAGCTGCTATGTCATTGGCTGGTTCATGCCGTACTACTTCGCGGGCCGGCTCGAGAGCGGCAATGTCTGTGAGTACTTCATCATGCAGCAGTATTTCCACGAACTCGGGATCACCGCGCACGACGAGGTCCTGTTCGAGATGGGGGTGAAAGAGAAGGAACACGAGCAGTTCTTTCTCGACGGCCTCGAGGACAAACGGCTGCTGCCCATCTTCCAGCGACTGTTCGGCTGGGGGCGTGGCGCGAGCTACAACGATGTCGACCTGGCCGCGCCCCGTGACCCGGCCCGCTCGTCGAAATACTGCCAGCGCATCGATGGTGACTCTACGTCCGCGCGCCCAAGCCGACGGCTGCGCACCCTCGCCGACTAGCTACTTGAATCCAACCCACCGAATACATTCTTTATGATTGCTATCTTTTGGTGTATGTATTAGATTTACTTCAACAGACGTACCTCGGGCAAGCACCGCCTTGCGACCTCGCTCGAGATGTAGCGACTGGACCATGACGAATACCCCTACATGCGAGGAGCGCCATGAAGCCCGAGGACACCAAGCGAGTCCCGCCAGTGACCGTTGCCGTAGACGGCAGCGAAGAGTCTTGCCATGCGTTGCGATGGGCGGCTGAGCAGGCTCAGGTAATCGGAACCGACCTGCGAGTCGTCACGTGTTACTCGCATCAGTACGCAGGGGGCAAGGCCTCACGAGTGGCGTGGGATCGTTTCGCCTCGACGAAGAACGAGGCAACCGCTGTTGCCCAAGCTGCGATCAAAAAGGTTCTGGGCACGCTCGACATTGAACATGTCGTCACATTGGGGCCGGTCGAGGCCGCACTCATCGATCAGGGCGCGGATGCATCGATGATAGTCGTCGGAACCCGTTCTGCATTTGCTGTTGAACCTCGCTCCTATCAATCAACTACCGACCGGATCACTGGCCGGATTGCGTGTCCCGTCGTCTCGATCCCACTCGAGGCGCCGGTACTCGCGGGCGTTGGCCCCTGACGCTCAGGTGCAGTCCCGTACGACGAGACATCAGGCGTAGGGCGCGAGACTGATGAAGTCGACATTCAGCCGCATGAAGAGGTCGGCCAGGAACCGCAGCGTCAGTCCCCAGACAACTTGGTCGGAACGGTCGAGCTGGATACCGGGCCACGACGAATCACTCGCCGGATAGTAGTAGTCGATAGAGCGATCGCTGTCGGCGAGCACCGAGAGCGGCACCCACACAGTTCGGGCGACTTCGTAGTTCGGCACGAGCCGGGGGAGCGGACCTTCGAGCCAGTAGCTATGTGCGTGAACGGCGTGCAGGTGGCGACCGGGACGCAGATCGTCGAGCGAGCCCAACCGTTCCACACCGCTCAAATCCAGACCGACTTCTTCTAACGTTTCGCGTTCGGCAGTGCGATGAGAGTGTTCGTCAGACGCTTCGGTCCGGCCGCCCGGAAACGCCATGTGTCCGGACCACGGATCAGTGTCGTTGGTTGCCCGTTGGATAAATAGCAACTCGGTGCCGTGGTCACCCTTGCGGAAGACCACCGCTACTGCGGCGCTCGGGCCCGCTGCAGGTTGCGGAGGTGTGGCGTCGAGGGCCGAACGCAGCGAGTCGGCCGAGAAATCAAACGATGGCATTAGATCGCAAGGTACCAGCCGGGCACAACTTGAGCCCTACGCTGATTCGGTGAGCGATGAGTCACTATTTCGAGCCCAGCGCGGCGCGTGAATGTGCGCGATCTTACTTCGGCTTTCTATGACCGGCCGGTGCTGGAGGTTGCACCCGACCTGTTGAACAAGGTGATTGTTGCGGGTCCGATCGCCGCACGAATAATTGAAACTGAGGCGTACGGGGGCGAGGACGACCCGGCCAGTCATGCGTGGCGCGGACCCACACCACGCACCGAGCTTATGTACGGACCGCCCGGCCACTGGTACGTCTACTTGAGCTACGGCGTGCACTGGTGCGCCAACGTTGTCGTGTCGTCGCCGGGCATCGCGGCTGCGGTGCTTCTGCGAGGCGTCGAGCCGGTCGACGGCATCGATCTGATGCGGGCGAACCGTGGCAACGTGCGAGATCGCGATCTCGCAAACGGGCCAGGCAAGTTAACAAAGGCGCTCGGTTTCGGCAGCGAACTAAATGGCTCCTTGATTGCAGCTAGCGCTGTGCGCATCGTCGACGACGGTGTCGCGCCGCCAATGCACCTCACCACAACTCCCCGCGTCGGGATCAACAAGGACCGCGCCCCCGACCGCCCTTGGCGCTTCTTACGCAGTCCGTAATGTTACGTCCCCAGGGGACGTAACAATTGGTAGCCATCACACCAGGGTGAAGCTGACTGAACCGAGGTGACCGAAGTCGGCGGTGTAGGTGGAGCCGACGTTCGTTGGTGTGAGGCCGGTGCAGGTGCCGGTGATAATCCAGGTGCCATCTTCCAGCGGGCGCGATCGCGCTTTTTCGTGGTCGAGCATCCAAGTCAACGAAGCGGTAGTTCCGCCAAGCAACGTCTGAGTACTGCCCGTCACGATCGTCGAGCCGTCCTCGATCAGGGCCACCTCGATCGTGTCGAGATCGCCCGCATCGACCAACGAACTGGCTTGGCCCAGAACCGCACCGCAGCCCGCAGAGTTGTCGGCAATCAGGCTCAGGCCGGGAACTTTGCCGGTGTCGCTATAGCGGGCATTGATCAGTTCGATCGCAGGAGCGATTGCGCGCGGTTGACCGGTGCCATCGACCTGTATCGCTATCTCGCACTCGACCATCGGGGCACTCGCAAAGAAGTCGACCGGGATAGCGGATCCAGACTCGAACACGCCTCCGGCGGGCACGCGACCTGCGATTGGATGAGCAATGCCGAGAACCTCTCGAGCAATCTCGCTGGTACACCCGACCTTGAGCATCGAGATTGGCCAACCCGCAAACCGGTGCGTGGCATCTTGGATGTCGTACGCGTCGTCGAGCGTCTTTGGCGAAAGTTCGCCCGGCAACCCACTGACTTGAGATCGCTGAGTGCGCAGGTGCAGCAAGAACATGGCCGCGTCTTCAATATCGCTCTGTTCCATCGAGGTTCTTCCTTGGTCAGCTGTTGGCCAGGTCGCGAAGTTTGGCCTTGGCAACCTTCTCGAGGGTGGATCGGGGCAACTCGCCGACGACCCGAACCTCGCGAGGCACTTTGAAGTCTGCCAGCGATTGCTGGCACGCGGCCAAGACCGCCTCGGCAAGTCCGGTCGCGTCGCCGCTGGCGAGCACGAAAACCACGGGCACTTCGTCGAGCATCTTGTCGCGCTTGGCGACCACTGCGCATTCGCCGACTCCAGCCACGGCGCCCACGACTCGTTCGATCTCAGACGCAGCAACGTTCTCGCCGCCGACCTTGAGCATGTCCTTGTCGCGGTCGCCGAACATCAGGTCACCGTTGTCGAGCAACTTCACCCGGTCGCCGGTGATCATGAACCCGCGTTCGTCGAAGCTTGCTTCGGTGGCCTCGGGATTGTTCAGGTACTCCTTAAACAACGACAAACCGGCAACGCCACGCACAAACAGGCCACCAGTTTCGCCGGGTCCCACTGGTGTCCCGTCGTCGTGGCGGATCGAAATCTCATAGGCGGGCGATGGCCGCCCCATCGAAGCAACCGCCGACGGCAACGTCGGGTCACTCACGATTGGCTGGGTGATTGTTTCGGTCATACCCCACCACGAGATCGTTTTGACCCCGAAGTAGTTATCCCATTCCGGAATCTGGGCGCCGTTGCCCCAGAGCCTGTACTGGTGATCGGGCACCGGTTCGTCCTGGGCCATGAGCGCTTTTGCACAGAACGGCACGACCGAGGTCCAGGTGCATCTATTGCGCAGCGAGACATCCCAAAATCGTGACGCCGAGAACCGAGGCTGGGCAACGACGGTGGCACCCGCCCACAGCGACGACAGCACTGAGTACGCCTGGGCATTGGTATGGAAAAGGGGCAGGTGCGTGAGGTGCACATCGTTGGGGTTCAGGTGCTCGTTGCGGGCACACATGCGAGCGCCCCACAGTGCGTTGGCGTGGTTCCACACGACGCCTTTGGGGCGCGATGTCGTGCCCGAGGTGAACTGCACACTGAAGTTCAGCAACGGATCGGGCGCCCGAAGATCGATCGGTGACGCTTCGAACAGGCGATCGAAAGAGTCTGCTGGGGCGGGAGCGTGCCCAGCCGAGGCAGGCGCACCGTTGTCGGTCTCGGTCACGATCAGAAATCCCGGCTGGGTGCTCTGCTGTACGAGGTCGGCGAATTTGGGTTGGGTGATCGCGCCAACCACGCCAGCCGTTTCAGCGTAATACGTAAGCTCGTCGGCAACGGATCGAGCATTGGTGGTGACCGCCGATGCGCCCGCCACCGCACATCCAAACCAGCTGAAGATGCTCTCTGGACAGTTGTCCAAGTGGACCAGCACGCGGTCGCCAACGCCCACCCCGCGTGCCGTCAACCCGTTGGCGACCCGACGAGTTGCACCGACGAACTCGGCGTAGCTCCAGGTTCGCCGGTCACCTTCGAACGGTTCCCAGATGAGAAATGGGTGGTCGCCTCGGACGTCGGCTTGGCGTTGCAGCAGGTGAGCAATGTCAACATTGCCGAACGGATGAAGATCAGAAGAACCCAAGACACGACGCATGACTCGAAGTTAGCTTGCCCACCTGTTGCTCAATGCACTGCCGGCGTGCAGTCGCTGTTGCTGGTTGGCTACGGCCGGTAGTGTGCGGCGGTGGCTGCACCGATCTTCTCTGTCGTTTCTGACTCATCTCTGCTTACTGCGAGCGATGACCGTGACCTGTCGCGGCGATTGCTGCAGGCAGCAGTCGGTGCAGGATTCGACGACGACCGCCACCGCATACTTGAGCTGATAGACGAGCACGTCGACATCGCGATCCGGACCTGTCGACCCGGTCATCTCACCGGTTCAGCCTTTGTTGTCGACGTGAGCCGCCAGGCCTGTCTGATGTTGTTCCACACCAAGCTGCAACGCTGGCTGCAGCCCGGAGGGCACGCCGACGGTGATACCAATCTCGCCCACGTCGCGCTGCGAGAAGCCGAAGAAGAAACCGGGATCGGTGGGCTTCAGGTGGTTGTTCCCGCTATTGATGTGGACATCCATCGGGTCGACCCTCCCAAAGAGGATGCTCACATGCATCTCGACGTCAGGTACCTGGTGCTAGCGCCCGACGGTGCCGAGCCGGAGGGCAACCACGAGAGTCAAGCGCTGCGGTGGGTGACCGAGGAAGAACTGATCGACTTCGATGTGGACGATGGTCTGCGGCGCATGGCCAAGGCCGGCTTTGCCGCTGCGTCAGCTCTGGCCTGACTTCTTCGATCGTTTGGGCCACCGCAGTCGAGCCTTGGTGGCGAGCCAGCTGGAGCGTTGCTTCTTGGCTGAGCCGACAAGGCCGACCAGCGACCGTCGAAGTGCGCCCCGAATACCTCGGGCCCACCACCGGGCACCAACGACCGCAACCCCAGCCGAGGCCGCCATCCACAACGCCATCGCAGCCAGCCCAGTCACGGTCGCGCCACCAGCAAGCCCGTTGATCAACGCGACAACACCGGCGATTGCGCCAAGGGCCGTCAAGCCGACTGCCGCCATGACTGGCCCACGCCCTTGCGACGTGAGTGCCACCACGTGCTCGCCCTCGGCTGCGGAATGAACTCGATGGGCAACGTCGCTGCCGGCAACCCGCGAGACCCGGTTGGCGCCGCCCAGCGTGCTCGATCGCAACTTGGCGAACCAGCGTCGGTCGATATCCCACATCGCACCGTCGGCCAGGATGGCGCCTTTGGTGAGACCTTCGTACTGCGTCATCCATCGGTCTATTGCCGCATCAACGTCGTCGCGACTCAAACCATTGATGGTTGCGGTCTCCATAAGCGGCTCCGGAATGATCCATTGCGCGAGCTTGCTGCGGTCCGCCGGTTGCAAACGGACCTCGCCAAGTGCTTGCTGCACGAAACTGGGGTCGACTCCGATTTCTTTGGCAATGCGATCGAGCTGATCAGTGGAAATCAGATGCGGTTCGTCGAGCGATTCGGCTTCGAGTTCAAGAGCCCGTTGCATCACCCGTTCTGCCTCGATGGCGTCGAGCCGATCTGCAATCAGTCGCTCGCCGGATTCGTTGACCTGCTCGACTGCGCGTTGTAGATCATCTGATTGCACTCATAAACCGTAGCGCGTTGCCGGAATGAGTCGAACCGTGGGACACCGGCGGCCGGAACTCTCCGAGTCCACGGGCCGAAACGCTGCCCGCAGACCTGTGCCCCGAGCTATCGGAGCGGTCTCCTGGAATCTTTCTCTCGGCGTTGTCGCAGCGACCCTGCATCCGCGACACTCTCGACTTCACCAATCGTCGATCAACAAAGTGAGACACCAGCGATGCCGATGACCTACGACGAGGCCTGCGCCGCCGTATGCGCGCCGGGCACGATGTTCGAGATCACCGAGACTGACGTCAGAGGCATTCCCACCAAGGTGTTTGCTGGTGCACCGTCAAATATCCGGACGCTGTTTCTTATGGCGGCGGCACGCGAAAGCGAATTCATCGTCTACGAAGACGAACGGTGGACCATGCCGCAGGTCCTGTCGATGGCAGGCCGGATTGGGCACGCGCTCGTCGACCAGTGGGGGATCGCCAAGGGCGATCGGGTCGCGCTAGCCATGCGAAACTACCCCGAGTGGATCGCCGCCTACGCTGCCATCGTGTCGGTTGGTGCTGTGGCGGTTCCGCTCAATGCTTGGTGGCAAAGCGAGGAGCTTCGGTTTGCGATCGAGGACTCGGGATCGGCTGTGGTGCTCGCAGACAACGAACGAATCCACCGCATGCTCGATGGCGGCGAGGTCGCAGCGACCGTTGTCGCCGTGCGGTCCAATGGTGTTGTCCCCGACGGAGCAGTCGCGCTCGAAGACGGCCTGGTAGAAGGCGCAGCCATGCCCGAGGTAGAGATCGCTCCCGACGACAACCTGTCGATCTTGTACACATCGGGCACCACCGGCCGCCCCAAAGGAGCGGTGTCCACGCACCGCGCGGTGCTGAACGCGCTATTGGCATTTGCGGTACGCGCCCAGGTCGGCGCTTTGACCGAACCCGAAGCGGCCGATGCTGGCGATGAGTCAGCCCTGCCCTCGGTGATGATGCTGTGCGTGCCGCTGTTTCACGTGACTGGTTTGGTGCCGGTCATGCTGGGATCGTTCGTCAGCGGCGGAAAGCTGGTGATGACCCATCGCTGGGACCCGGACCGCGCACTTGAGTTGATCGAGGCCGAAGGCGTCACCCATTTTGTGGGCGTGCCAACGATGAGCTGGGATCTACTCGAAGCGCCCAGCTTCGCCTCCCGTGACACGTCCTCGCTCAAGTCGATCGGCGGTGGAGGTGCACCGATGCCTCCTGAACTGGTGCAGCGCATCGAAGACAACTTCTCTAACGGTCGGCCGGGGCTGGGCTACGGCATGACCGAAACCAATGCCTATGGCCCCCAAAACGCCGGCACGATGTTCGTGAACAATCCAACGTCGACTGGCAAATGTGTTCCCGTAATGGACATCCGCATCACCGATCCCGAAGGCAACGAGTTGCCGATCGGCGAAACCGGCGAGATCTGGTTCAGCGGCCCGATGCTCATTTCCGAGTACTGGAACCGCCCCGACGCCACCGCCGAAACAATGCAGGACGGCTGGCTGCGCTCGGGCGACATCGGCCGGCTCGACGACGAAGGCTTCGTCTACGTCAGCGATCGAGCCAAAGACATGGTTTTGCGTGGTGGCGAGAACATCTATTGCATCGAAGTCGAAGCTGCGATCTACGAACACCCGGCTGTATACGAAGCCGCGGTCTACGGCGTGCCCCACGAGCGCCTCGGCGAAGAACTCGCATGCCACGTCATGGTCAAAGATGGAGCAACGCTTGAAGCCGCGGAACTGCAAGAGTTCCTAGGCCAGCGCATCGCCAAGTTCAAAGTGCCCTCGATCGTGACCGTCGTGACCGAATCGCTACCACGAAACGCCAGCGGCAAGATCGTGAAACGAGATCTCCGCGACGCCCTTGCCGGATAGTTCTAGACGTCGCCGCTAGGGGCGCAGCTCGACATCGAGTTCACTTCGGCAAACGTGCCGAGCAGGTCTGTCACGCGAACGCCGTCGGGGTTGGCGCTGATGAGGAACGGCGGATCATCGCCGGTCGCCAAGACCTCGGCATAAACTCGACGATCGTCGAGATAGGTCTCGTAGTCGCGAAGCCACTGGCTGACGCCATCGGCGCCCTTGGGATCGGTTGGCGGGTCAAGAGCACGAAGCTCGCTGACCATCTGGACGAGTTCGACTGTGCCCTGCCCGAGCAACCTGCCCCGGTTGATGGGGTCAGATGCAGCAGTAGCCAACGGAAGCTCGGCGATCGCTGCTTGACGCTCGGCGCACAACGACTCGGCAGCGTCGACAAAGATCGGATCGTCGAACTCGTCGGGGTGAGCAACGGTGTCGCGATTCGCGAACGCCCAAATCCAAAACAGCGTCAAGGCCAAGAACGCCGCAAAGCCCAGTGCTCGAGGCAAGGTCCAGCGCCAGCCAGCAGGCACGACGTCGTCGGGGCGGGCATGGCCGTTCGTCGAGGCATCCATCGCTGCCATTGTGCACCGAGAAATAGCGTGTGCGGCATGCAGGCGGGGCGTACCCTTTCGGTTGTGACGACTGACCTGTTGGCCGAGTTCGATGCTCGCGGCCTCATTCATGACACAACCGATCGCCAGGCACTCGCCGAAGCGCTAGCTGCTGGAATGGTCACGGTCTATGTCGGCTTCGACCCAACCGCCGACTCGTTGCACCTGGGCAACTTCGTGCCGATTATGGCGCTGCGTCGCATGCAACTGTTCGGGCACAAGCCAATCGCGCTTGTCGGTGGCAGTACCGGCATGGTTGGCGATCCGGGCGGGCGTTCCGAAGAACGCAACCTGCTCGACGCCGAGACTCTTGCCCACAACCTGCAGGGCATTTCGTCGGTACTCGAACGATTTCTCGACTTTGACAGCGACGCACCCAACGTGGCCGAGATGGTCAACAATTACGACTGGACTGGCCCGGTCACCGTGATCGACTTCTTGCGTGACGTCGGCAAACATGTGACCGTCAACCAGATGATGGCCAAGGACTCTGTGCGCAGCCGACTCGAAAGCGAAAATGGCATTTCGTTCACCGAGTTCAGCTACATGCTGCTGCAGGCCTATGACTTCTGGTGGCTCTTCGAGAACAAGGCCTGCGTGATGCAGATGGGCGGCAGCGACCAATGGGGCAATATCACTGCGGGCACCGATCTGATCCGCAGACGCTCACAGGGTTCCGCGCACGCACTCACGTGGCCGCTGCTCACCCGTAGCGACGGCGCCAAGTTCGGCAAGACAGCCGATGGCGCGCTGTGGTTGGACCCCGAGCGCACGCTGCCCTACGAGATCCATCAGTACTTCTTGCGCGTCCCCGACACCGATGTCGAACGCATGCTCATGTGGTTCACGTTCATGCCCGTCGACGAGATCCGCGATTTGATGGCGTCGCACCTGACCTCGCCCGACGAGCGGTCAGCTCAGAAACGTCTTGCTGACGAGGCTGTCACGATCATTCACGGCGAGGCTGCCGTCCACCAAGCGAACCTGGCTGCCGAGGCGCTTTTCGGGGGCGCTGAGCTGACGGGCAAGATGGCAGAGTCTCTTCGAGGCATCGTTCCTGAGACGGTCACCGGCACAGACGCACTCGCCGAGGACCAGAACCTGGTTGGGCTCCTTGTTGCCAGCGGCCTGTGCTCGTCTCGCGGCGACGCCCGCCGCAAACTGGCGGAGAACCAGATCAGCGTCAACGGAACCAAGACCGACGCCGACCATCTCGACACCACCTCGCTCATCGACGGCCGCTTCGTGCTCCTACAGAGGGGTAAAAAGGCCCGCCACCTAGTAGTGATCGAGCCGTAGCCGCACCAAAGGACGTGCAACCATGTCCGGCGAACGCCGGCCCGAGCGGAGCGGTGCAAGACCGCTACTGCGATTCGATTTCTTTGCGGATCTCTTCCATGTCGAGCTTTTCGATCTGGGCGACGAGTTCGTCGAGGTCGTTCTCGCCCATCGCTCCTGGCTGTGAGAACAGTTGCACGCCGTCGCGGAATGCCATGATTGTCGGGATTGAGCGGATGCTGAGCTGCCCAGAAAGCTGCTGTTCGGCTTCGGTGTCCACCTTGGCAAAAGTCACCTCGGGGTACTTCTCGGACACGGTCTCATAGATCGGCGCAAATGACTTGCAGGGGCCGCACCATTCAGCCCAGAAATCGACGAGCACGATGCCGTCGGCCAATACGGTTTCTTCAAAATCGGCAGTAGTGATGTTGGTGGTGCTCATGGATAGCTCCTTGCAGTTATTCGCCACGATTGCGGCGCAGGAAGAGAACCCGTCAACCGGTCTCGGTATTCCGATTCCTTTAGCAGCGCCGCGGGCAATGCAGCAGTAGTGTTGCGCGATGGCTTCGGTAGCAATCACACTCATCGGCGATGACCAGGCGGGTCTGGTCGACGCAGTCGCAAGCGTTGTTGCCGAGCACGGCGGCAACTGGGATCGAAGCCATCTCGCCGAACTCGCCGGCAAATTTGCGGGCATTGTTCTGGTCAACGTGCCCGATGCATCAGCCGACGACATGTTGGCTGACCTGAAGGCAATCGAAGCTCAGGGCCTGCTTGCGATCACAGCCGAACGGGCCGAACCGTCTCAAGACGCCGACGGTGCCACGCACGTCTCGCTCGAACTAACCGGGCAAGATCATGCGGGGATCGTCCGCGAAATCGCTCACGTGCTCGCTCAAAACGACGTAAGTATCGACGAACTCGAGACCGCAGTGGCACCTGCTCCGCAGGGAGGCAATTTGTTCATCGCTAACGCAGTCCTCGAACTACCCGAGGGGATGAGCGTCGACCAGGTTCGAGATGCGCTCGAATCGGTAGCCCACGACCTCATGGTCGACCTCGACCTGTTGGCCTGACCCGGCCACAGCTCATTCGAGAGTTGAGTGATGCAGCTGCTAACGCTGCGCCTACACGAACAGACTTCGGCACATCAACCATTGGTGACATTGCCCTGGGGGTGTTCGCGCCAGTTTGATGTGATTGCCCTGGGGGTGTTCGCGCCAGTTTGGTGTGATTGCCCTGGGGGTGTTCGCGCTATTTTGGTGTGATTGCCCTGGGGGTGTTCGCGCTATTTTGGTGTGATTGCCCTGGGGGTGTTCGCGTACCTGAGGATCGAGCCAGGGCCGTGGTTCGGGGATCCGTGTTTGGTGCCCGGCAAGGATGCTTCGTGGTGACCATGGATCCACAGCGCAACGGCGCCAGCCGCACCAGTCGTTGGCGAAGTGGCCCGTCAGATCGTGCCGTCTGAGGCCGGTTGCGAGCCATGTCCTAACATCTGGGCACATACCAACGTGGGAGCACAACTCGTGGCACTAGCAATCGACGCAGGCGCAACTGATCAACCGCTGATCCACCAGACAATTGGCGACAATCTCGAAGAGACGGTTGCTCGCTTTGGCGAGAGCGAGGCGCTCGTGGTCGATCACCAGGGCATTCGCCAGACCTGGGCCGAGTTCAACACATCGGTCAACCAGGTGGCCAAGGGTCTCATGGCAGCAGGAATAGCCAAGGGCGATCGGGTCGGCATGTGGAGCCCCAACTTCGCCGAATGGGTGTACATCCAGTTCGCGACCGCCAAGATCGGCGCAATTCAGGTCAACGTCAACCCGGCCTACAGGACCAACGAACTCGAGTATGCGCTGAACCATTCGGGCGCAAAGATGCTGGTGACCTGCACCGAATACAGGACCTCGGCGTATCGCGACATGGTCGAACAGGTGAGTGGCAGCTGCCCAGAGCTCGAGCGTGTTGTCTACTTCGATACCGACGATTGGGCAAAGCTCGTCGAGGCAGGATCGAGCACCAGCGACGCAGACCTGCGGGCCCGGATGGAGTCGCTTGCGCCCGACGATGCCATCAACATCCAGTACACCTCGGGTACGACCGGCTTCCCCAAAGGCGCCACCCTCAGCCATCTGGCGATTCTGAACGACGCCAAGTTCGTGGGCACCATGTGTGACTACGACGAGAGTGACCGGGTCGCCATTCCGGTGCCGTTCTACCACTGCTTCGGCATGGTCATGGGCAACCTTGCCTGTGCCGTGTTCGGCGCAACGATGGTCATCCCGTGCCCGACCTTCGATCCAGCGGCGGTGCTGAGAGTCGTCGACGCCGAGAACTGCACCTCGCTCTATGGCGTGCCCACCATGTTCATTGCACAACTCGCGCACCCCGACCTCTCGACCAGTGACCTGTCGTCGCTGCGCACCGGCATCATGGCCGGCTCACCATGCCCGATCGAGGTGATGCGCCGGGTGATCGAGGACATGAACATGAGCGAAGTCACCATTGCCTATGGCCAGACCGAAACGTCTCCCGTGTCAACGCAGACTCGCACGACCGACTCGGTCGAAGCGCGTGTCACCACCGTGGGCCAGGTCCTACCCCACGTCGAAGCCAAGATCGTCGATCCCGAGACCGGCGACATCGTTGAGCGCGGGCAAGAAGGCGAGTACTGCACCCGGGGCTTCCATGTGATGAATGGCTACTGGAACGACCCCGAAAAGACTGCCGAGGCAATCGACGCCGATGGCTGGATGCACTCGGGCGACCTGGCCACCATGGACGAAAACGGCTACGTCAACATCGTGGGCCGCATCAAGGACATGATCATTCGTGGCGGCGAGAACATCTATCCCCGCGAGATCGAAGAGTTCTTGTACACCCATCCCGAGATCACCGACGCCCAAGTCATCGGCGTTCCCGATCATAAGTTCGGCGAGGAGATCATGGCCTGGATCCAGATCAACGAAGGATCATCGGTCACCGAGGATGATGTCAAGGAATTCTGCAAAGGCAAGATCGCACACTTCAAGATTCCGCGCTACATCTCGTTCGTCAACGAGTTTCCCATGACCGTCACCGGCAAAGTACGCAAATTGGAGATGCGCGAAAAGTCGATCGCCGACCTTGGCCTGCAATCCCAAATCTCAGAAACTGCTTAGCTCTTGCGGCACAAGCGAACCTATGCGGATCGTCGACCGGGTTGGCTCGGACAGGATGAGCGCAGCGAATCCGGACTACGCCCGTTCGGGCCGGTCACGCAGGGAGCGCGCGCTCGCTAGGAGGACGCCGGCGAATGCTACGTAGCCGACGAGTCCGGCCAGGCTGATCACGATGTCGCTGGTCGCGAGGTCGTCGGTGTTGAACAGGTGATAGATCAGGTGCGGGACTGACCAGACGGCCGTCGCAACCGCGGCCACGGTGACCAATTCTCGTGTGAGCCGAACAGCAGCGAAGACGATCAGAGCCAAGAACGCCAGGTTCAACGCCCCAACGTCGCGCACGAGATGCTCGTTGTACGGCCCGTCGAGCGACACCCAGGCGCGTCCCATTCCAGGGAAGCTGTCATAAAAAGAGCGAGGTGCGAACAACGCCCAGAATCCAATCTGAGCGCTTGCAATAGCGATGTAACCAAGTGCGAATCGGATCAGCGTCGGTTGCTTCATGCTCTCGATCCTAGGTACAGGTGGTTGTCGTTATTGGACCACTTCCTGGTTCATTTCTCAGACCAGCTGAGCGGCAGTACGCTAGGGGAGTGCGTGATTTACTCGTGTCGCTGCCACCCGGTGTGCGCCCTCGGGTCGGTCTTGAACAAGAGCTGCGATCGGCGATTCGCTCTGGCCGACTTTTGTCGGGGACCGCGTTGCCGTCGAGTCGAGCGTTGGCCGCTGATTTGGGGATCGCAAGGTCCACGGTTGTGGCCGCCTATGAGCAACTTTCTGCCGAGGGGTACGTGCGAGCCAGGCAGGGTCAATCGACGGTGGTCGCCGATGTTGCCGAGATCGCACGACCTGACACCACGCCGGATGAAACCAGCGATCACGCCAAAACGGTTCATGACTTCCGACCCGGCGAACCAACCACCGGCTCGTTCCCGCGACGCGAGTGGGTGCGGTCGGTTCGCAAGGTCATGCGCGAAGCACCTGACGGCGCATTCGGCTACGGCGACCCGCGCGGTTGTACCGCGCTGCGAAGCGCCCTGGCGAGTTATCTGGCGCGGGCCCGTATGGCGCATGTCGATGCGTCGGCGGTTCGGGTCTACGCAGGGTTTGCGTCTTCGCTCGGCTTCGTCGGCGAAATGTTGCGGCTGCGGGGTGTGACTCGAATCGGCGTCGAACAACCAATGCTCTTCTACCATCGCCAGATCCTTGAGTTGGTAGGCCTCGAGACAGTGCCGGTTCCCGTTGATGCCGAGGGCCTGAGCGTGTATGAGCTCGCGAGGTCCAACGTTGGGGCGGTGATGGTGACGCCGGCAAACCAGCAGCCACTCGGCATCACCATGTCCTCGCAACGGCGCAGCGACCTGGTCGGTTGGGCCCGTGGCAACGATGCCTGGATACTCGAAGACGACTACGACGGCGAGTTCCGTTATGACCGCCGGCCGATCGGCGCGCTGCAGGGCTTAGATGCCGAGCGGGTGCTCTATGCCGGGACAGCCAGCAAGACAATGGGGCCCGGGCTTCACCTGTCATGGTTGGTGGTGCCGCCGGAGTTGAGGCGGGATCTAGCACACGTTACGCATCTACGAGCTGGCGTATCGACCATCAACCAGCTTGCGTTCGCTGACCTGATTGGGCGGGGCGCCTATGACCGCCACATTCGCCAGCAGCGCCGGACCTATCAGCAACGACGCAAAGTCCTCATCGAGCGGCTGCGGTCAGTGCGCTGGGTCGATGTTTCCGCAGCCGATGCCGGAATGCACCTGGTTGCCCGCATTGTCGACGGCGGCATCCAGGAGCGCTCACTCATCGAGGCCGGACGCGACGCCTCGATCAAGCTCACCGGCCTGCAAACGCACTTTGAACACAGCGAGGCAGGGATCGTGCTCAACGTTGCGAGACCCGCCGATCATCAATTCGAGCAATCGGTCGATGAGCTCCTGCGCCTGCTCGCCGATCAGTCGCGGGCGTAGGCGTCGGCGTAGTCAGCCGATGCCGCGTCGATCACCGCGCGAGCATGATCTGCGCCATAGGTGCCAAGGACCTCGATGCCATTCTCTTCGGGCGAAGAGCCCGGGACTAGCTTGTAGGTCGCAAAGTAGTGCACGATCCGTCGAACGAGGGGTGCAGGAAGATCCGCCAGCTCATCGGCGCCGTCGTAGACGTGATCATTGCGCAACACCGCCACGATCTTGTCGTCGGCTTCGCCGCCATCGAGAAGTTGAATGCCGCCGACTACCCGAGCGGCCATCACAACTTCGGCCCGGTCGATCCGCTGTTCGCTGATCACGCAGATGTCGAGTGGATCTCGATCGCCGATCTCGGCGCCGGGAGTGAGCGCCGCGACCCGCTCGTCGCAATAGGTGCGAGGAATGAAGCCGTAGAGCGTGGGTGGCAGCGCCGAGCTTCCTTGGGGCCGGTCGACACGCAGGTAGCCCGTCTGTTTATCGATCTCGTACTTGACTGCGTCGTATGGCGTGATTTCGATGTAGGCGTCGACGATGGACGGTGCATCCTCGCCGATCGACAAGCCATGCCAGGGATGGGCCCGGTGACGATCAAAGTGGAACATGTTTGGACACTATCGCCCGTGCGTCTGGGTCGAGGGTGCGTTATCTGCAACGGCCTACTACGCTGTTGTTCGCACAACTTGATGAAGTGGGCGTGAGAGCGTTCCACCCTGTCGCTGAAACAAGCGTTCCGGGTCCCAGATGCATTCGACACGGCGTTCGACCGTGCGCTTTCATGCTGGTTCGGCCGCCCCAGACCATGTCGGTTTGTCAGAGGCCACCAAGCCAGCAATCGTTGTCACGCCAGCAAAATCCCTGGCACGCCAACACTTCTATCCATCGCAACAGAGGAATCATTGCTTATATGAGTGATCTGCAATAGCTGCTCCATCCAATTCCGAACCACGAATCAATGACAGGATTCGTGCCCGTGAGGTCCGACTTGTCGGAGCTGACGGCGAGCAGGTCGGAATCGTTCCGCTTCCGCAGGCTCTCGCCCGCGCCCAGCAGGCAGGTCTTGACCTGGTAGAAGTCGCCGACAAGGCGAATCCGCCCGTGTGCAAGATCATGGACCATGGCAAAGCGGTCTACGAGGCAAAGCAGCGAGACAAGGCATCCCGCAAGAAATCTACGACCGTTCAGGTCAAGGAAATGAAATATCGGCCCAAGATCGGCGTTGGGGACTTCGACACGAAGACCCGCAAAGTCAAGGCCTTCTTGCGAGAGCAGCATCGGGTCAAGATCACGATCATGTTCCGGGGGCGTGAAATGCAGCATCCTGAACTAGGTCGCAAGATCCTCGATCAAATTGCCGAAGAAGCAGACGACATTTCAAAAATCGAGATCTATCCCAAGCTCGATGGTCGAAACATGGTCATGGTCCTGGTGCCTGACCGAGAAAAGCAAGCAGCAGCCGCCAAGGCCGAAGAAGATCTCAAGAAAGCCAACGCAGCACCCGCAGCCGAAGCCGAGGTCACTGAGATCGAAGCAGAAGCAGTAGTCGACGCCACCGAAAATACCGAAGAGGAAGCTTCCAGCGACAGTGGCGAAGCCAAAACGACGTAACGACACGGGTCGTTGCGATTTCCCACCACACACAACACCGAGAGAAATGACCGGCATCACACGGTCGAGGTAGTCACATGTCGAAGACAAAAACCAAGATGAAGACCCACAAGGGCGCCGCCAAACGCTTCAAGCTGACCGGCAGCGGCAAGATCAAGCGCCGGCAAGCGAACAAGGGTCACATCCTGGAAAAGAAGGCCCCGAAGCGCAAGCGTCAGCTTCGCGCCCCGGCCCTGGTTGCCGAAGGCGACGCCAAGACCATCAAGCGCGCGCTCGGCAAGCGCTGATCCCGACGAGACGAAAGAGGACTTCATTATGGCACGCGTAAAAAGAGCAGTACACGCCCGCAAGAAGCGCAAGAAGGTCCTGGCCAAGGCCAGTGGCTACTACGGCAACAAGAGCCGTTCGTTCAAGGCCGCCAATGAGCAGGTCATGCACAGCGGCAACTATGCATTCCGTGACCGCAAGGCTCGCAAGGGCGAGTTTCGTCGACTATGGATCCAGCGCATCAACGCGGCATGCCGTATGCACGACACCACCTACAGCCGTTTCATGCACGGCCTCAAGCTGGCCGAGATCGACGTCGACCGAAAGGTCCTCGCCGACATGGCGGTGCACGACGCCGAGGCTTTCAAGGCACTCATCGACGTTGCTGCAGCCGCGGCCGACTCAGTCGACGCGTAACCAACACCTGACCAAGGCAGTTCTGCGAACACCTCAGAGCGCTTGGGAACAATCCGCGGTATCTCATGAACGAACCGCTCAGTCCAAGAAACGCTGAAGTCGCTCGACTTCGTGCCCTGACCCGCAGCCGGCGGGCCCGGCACGAGGCCGGGCGCTTTGTTGTTGAAGGCATCAAGCTGGTTGCGGAGGCAGTGGCCTCGGATGCGGTGGTCCTTGAGGTGTATTTCGACGCCGAATGGGATCCGCCGTCGGAGTTTCGTGCCCTGCTCGAATCCGACGACATCGACCTGACGCCGGTAACCCGTCGCGGGATCGAACGAATCGCTTCGACGAACTCGCCTCAGCCAGTCGTTGCCGCGGTCAAGCTCCCCGTCACCACCTGGGACGACTTGCATGCTGCAGCGTCGGTGCTCGTAGCAGTCGACCTCAACGACCCTGGCAACGTCGGCACGCTCGCTCGCTCGGCAGTGGCGGCTGGTTTCGACTCTGTTGTGTGCCTCGGCGAGACCGCGGATGCGTTCTCGCCAAAGGCCATCCGGGCCTCGGCGGGCGCGTTGTTCCGAGTGCCGGTCATTGTCGAACGAGATATGGCGGTCGGCCTGCGCGAGATCGGCCGTCGAGGCATGCTGCGGCTTGGTACCAGGATGGTCGACGCGCAGCCGTGCGATCAGGCCGATCTCACAGGGCCGTTGGCTCTCGTGCTCGGCAGCGAGGCCCACGGTTTGGGCGAGATGGACAGCGATCTCATCGACGGCTGGCTTGTCATCCCGATGCCCGGTGATACCGAATCGCTCAACGTGGCGATGGCCGGAGCAATCATCACCTATGAGATCGCCCGCCAACGACGTGCTCAGCCCGGCTAGTCGTACCAGCGGGAACGAAGTCTGCACTTCTGTTTCTCGGGAGAACGAAGCCACGGCATGCAACAATGTCCCAATGGGCACTCAGCACGACGCAATCTCTGATGACCTGAAAGCATTCGCCGAATCGCAGCCGGTGTTCTCTGCCGCCGATGCACGATTTTTTCCAATCCCGTCAGTCCGGTCCATCATTCGGGTCGATGTCGACCGCATATCTGACTCGTGTGGCTATGGCGTGCCGCTGACGGAGTTCAACCGCGACATGCGGGCAAATGATGGGTGGGCCAAGGACAAGTCGCCTCAGGACTTGGGCGACTACCAAGCAGCAAAGAACGCAATCAGCATCGGCGGTCTGCCCGGGGTGCCAGCCCAGTAGCGTTTGCCCCGCCATGACCTTTCTCGACGCAGTATCTCGACCTCCGGAGGTAGTCGGCGACGTCCATGAAGGGTCCGACGCTGATGCTGGTCCGGCGAGCGATCGCCAGTTGCTGGTCGTGCGTGTCTGCGCTGCAGTTGCGACGGTCATCGCGTTGTTCAGCGGCGTTGAACCGACGGGAACGACCTGGTGGGATCCTGTGCTCATAATCGGCCTCACCGCGCTCTTTGTGTTTGCGTCGGCTCGAGCTTCGCGCGTGGCTGTGATGGCAGCTGCTGGCCTCGCGGCAACCTTTTGCGGTTTGTCGCTGTGGCTTGGAGTGGCTGCCATTGGTTTCGCGGTCGCAGCGGCTTCGGCTAGAACGCCAGATCGGACCGTAGAGGCCTTTGCTGCGAGCGGGGCATGCACGATTGTCGCGCTGTTTCATCTGCAGACATTCGTGATGTTCGGATTCTCGGCCGCAGTTGCAGCAACGGCCATATTTATCGTTCTGGCGAGTGCCTACTGCCGATCGACAAAGGATCTACAGCAGCAAACCAGATCGGCGGCGATCGTGGTCGCGCTGGTGCTTGGCCTTGTGCTGGTCGTGAGCCTGTACATGGCACTTTCGATTCGTACGACCGCGAACGCAGGGGTGCGCTCGGCTCGTCAGGGGCTCTCTGCGGCTCGTGCTGGCGACACCCAGGAGCTCAGGACCCAGCTCGAGCGAGCGCAGCAGCAGTTCGGTCAGGCGAACGACCAACTGGGGTCAATCTGGCTGCAACCGCTCAAGCTCGTGCCAGTTGCGGCCCAGAATCTGAGATCGGTCTCGATCGCCACCGAGCAGGGTTTGATCGTAGCGAATGAGGCAGCAGCGACGGCGAGCGATGCGGATCTAGACAAGCTGCAACTGCGCCAAGGCCAGTTCGATCTCGATGTCCTGGCCGCAATGGCCCCTCAACTCGATCGAACGTCAACCCAGCTCGAAAACTCGATTCGCCAGATCGAGGCGACTCGCACATTGTGGCTACTGCCCCCGGTCGCAAGCCAGCTCGACATGCTGGTAGCCGAGATCACTACTGTCTTGCCCGAGGCTCAGCTTGCAGCCGACGCGGCTCGCGTTATGCCAGGACTGCTCGGTGCAGACGGAGAGCGGCGCTATCTCATGTTGTTTGGATCGCCTGGTGAGTCTCGCGAGTTCGGAGGTTTCGTCGGCGGCTTCGCCCTCATCAGCGTGAGCGATGGCAATCTCGACCTTGTCGAGGCTGGCAGTATCAACGACCTGGTGCCAATCGCTCGCGAGGATTCGTTGGAGGACCCTGCTTCCTATCCCGTCGAGTTTGTCGAAGCCGATCCGGCCTTCTACCCCCAGAATCTGACCAGCACGCCAAATATCTACGTGATCGCACGGGCCGCTCGCGACATCTTTCCAACGTTGCTTGGGGCACCGCTCGACGGGGTGATCTACGCCGATCCGTTTGCCCTAGCGGCGATGACCGAATTCACGGGTCCCATCTCGGTCGAGGGGATCGACGAACCGCTGGATAGCGCCGGGCTCATCAACTTCATTTTCGAAGGTCAGTACGAATTCTTCGATGACCGTCGCGAACGATTCACCGCAATTGGTGCGCTGGCGGCCGCAACCGCGGCGGCATTCGAGAACGCGGATCTGCCCGGACCCGAGAGATTGGGAGAAGTTCTGGGGCCAGTCGCCCGGGCTGGCCGCCTTCAGATCGTCACCTATGACCCGGACGAAAACGCCTTTCTTGCCTCGGTCAAGCTCCAGCGCGACTTCGTGGCGCCCGAGGGGGTCGATGCGTTTGCGCTCGTGCAGACCAACGGCACGGCGAGCAAGCTCGATCTCTACTTGCACCGTGAGATCGAGTTCACGATCAACGTCGATGCGGATGGGTCTCTCACGGCGATTGTTGATGTCGAGGTTCGGTCCGAGATCGCCGACGACGTGCCGCCGCTGACCTATGGCGAGACCGACGGCACGAATCAGGTCTTGTTGTCGTTGTACTCGCGGCACGAACTTGTCGACCTTACGGTCGACGGGCAACCCCATGAGTACGTGATCCAAGAGGAGTTCGGCCTCTTCCGGTACGCGCTGTTCAAGGTTCCGCTCGCACCGAACGAATCGAGGGACATCTCCTTTGTCCTTACGGGGACAGCCCCGGGAGAGCCATACCGCGCGGGTATATGGGAGCAACCGCTCGCGAATCTGGACACGGTTCGTGTCACCTACCAGGGCGGTTCGGAGGCATCGATCAGCTCCGAACGAGTTCTGGGCGAAAGCTGGTTGTTCGATCCCGCACAGATCGCTGCTGGCGGCAGCGAATGAGACCGCGGCTGACAACCGTCATGGAGACCTCGGCGCCTTTGACCGTTTCTAGCAGCGTCGAGATGAGCAGCGCCTATTTGAGGTAAGCGTCATAATTTATTTTGCCCCGGTCGTTTGACATAGCGCTACCCAAAGTCGTTGCAAATTCAACGATCGCAGCGACCTGCGGGCGACCCGACTCTGTCCCGCAACATCATCTCGGATCAAAGGTGGCTTTCTTCTGCAAGACCCGTCTATAGTCTCTTCCGAGCTCACGAGCCAGGAGTAGGCAAATGTCTAAGAGCGTGTCCCGAGTACTAGTTGTGGTAGTTGCATTGGCTGCCGTGCTGAGTCTGTTCAGCATCGCCGAAGCGCAGTACAACCCAACTAACCCCGTCAACACTGCAGGTCGCGGTAGCCAGGTCGAAATCGACCCTGCAACCGCCAACAGCGGCTTCCTTGGGTTTCAAGCAGTGAACCCAACCGCCAGCTCTGATGCAGCAGCAACAGCAGCAGGCGCCGGCAACGTCGATGGCACCACCGCCAGTGGTGCTGGTGGCGGCCTCGCCATCACGGGTTCTGACACCGACCTGCCACTGGCAATCGGCGTTGGCCTCCTCGCCCTTGGCGGCACCGCAATCGTTGCTTCTCGCAATCGCGACGACAACTAAAACCCTAAACATCTGAATCTGTCGCTGCGGCGGGCCCTCGGGCCCGTCGCAGTGCTTTTTGACTTTATGGCAAACCTTGTGCAGTGTGAGCCTGAACCAGCGCCGGTTCGCAGCGATCTAGACCAGGTCGACCAGTCGCTCCAAAAACACAACTTGGGCCCGGTTCAGCTTGCACGATCCCACGTCGATGCTGCACCACTGTGCTTGATCGACTTCGGGAAACTGCTGCTCGATACCTGATTTTGGCGGCCATTCGAGCCCGAAGTGGTTGCTGGAGATCGAGGCGGTGTCAAGATCACCTTCGACCGCCCAGGCATGGATCACCTTGCCGCTCCTGAGCTTGGTCTCTCCAAGCGCTACGAAACCCGTGGTTGGGGCCGTCGATCCGAGCTCCTCGCTGAACTCCCGTCTCGCTGCCGCCAGGCCATCTTCGGTCGCTGGGTCGTATTCACCCTTGGGGAACGACCATGCGCCAGCGTCCTTCTTGGCCCAGTACGGGCCACCCGGGTGGACGATGAGTACTTCGAGTTCGCCGCCGACTCGTCTCCACAAGCACAGGCCAGCGCTGTAGACCATCAGATGCGGATGCCGAGCGGGAAGCCCTGGTCGTCGCGCCCGGCGGGCCCGTAGACCTGACAGCTGTCGTGGCCGATGCGTTCAGCAGACCAGAGTGCTGCGACCGCATCAAGAACATCGTCGACTGGCACCTTTTCAGGGCTCGCCAGCAGTAGTTCATCAACGCCCCAGTAGTGAGCGCCCAGGAGCCTCAGCCGCTGCCCGACACCCAGCGCGGACCGTTTCGAGGCGGGTGGAGTACCCCGGTTCATCAAAGTGAAGGCGGTTTCGGGATGCGTTTCCCACCAGTGATGGAATCTGTCTCCATGAAGCGAGGAACGAAGTTCGCGAATCGAGGCGAACAATCCGAACGCTTGCGCAGATATTCCCGGACCGCCGTGATCTCGGTTGATCTCGGTTGCGTGGGCCTGAGACTCAGCGTCGACTGCGGCGCGGGTCGGACTCGTGAAGACTGACCGGGCAGATCGCCCGAGCACGCCCCGGACCTCGTGCTCAGCCTGGCGGGTGCCAGACTCGACCAGGGCTAGCGGCATATCGATCGCCACGACCTCGCAGTGCTCAAGACGTTCGAGTGCCTCGTCAATCGTGGCTGCGGCCCAAAGCTCAGGTGGTGCGCATCTGGTGCCAGCCGCCGACCCAGCTGATCTTTCGCCTTCTTCGTCGAGCGGCGAGACGACGCTGCGCGCCACGATCCATCCACCGCGCCAGCGGTCAATACCGGCCCGGGGGGCGGTCATCGCACAGACTCGTCGATCAGGGCGACATCGGCATCGACCATCATCGCCACGAGCTCATCGAAGTCGACGGTAGGAGTCCAGCCGAGAAGCTCGTGTGCCTTCGACGCGTCGCCAACGAGCAGATCGACCTCGGCTGGTCGCATATGGGCCTCGTCGTGCACGACGTAGTCCAAGTAGTTCAAGCCCACATGGCCAAATGCTCGGTCGCAGAATTCGCGCACCGAATGTGTCTGACCAGTCGCAATGACGAAGTCATCAGGTTCGTCGAGTTGCAGCATCAGCCACATGGCCTCGACAAAATCACCAGCAAATCCCCAGTCTCGACGAGCCTCGAGGTTGCCGAGGCGCAGTTCGGTCTGGTGGCCGCGTTTGATCGCTGCGGCCGCATGGGTAATTTTTCGGGTCACGAACTCAAGCCCGCGGCGGGGGCTCTCGTGGTTGAACAAAATGCCCGACGACGCATGGAGCCTGTGACTTTCTCGATAGTTGATCGTCATCCAATGCGCATAGGCCTTCGCCACGCCATACGGGCTTCGGGGATACAGCGGGGTGCGTTCGGTTTGCGGCGTCTCTTGGACTTTGCCAAAGATCTCACTCGTCGAGGCCTGGTAAAAGCGAATCTCGGGATTTGTGGTGCGTATCGCATCGAGCAGGCGAGTCACGCCGAGCCCATTGACCTGGGTTGTGAACACCGGCTGCGTGAAGCTCGTGTGTACCTGAGATTGTGCGGCCAGGTTGTACACCTCGTCGGGCGTGCAGGTGCGCAGGGCATCAATGAGCGAGCCTCCGTCGAGCAGGTCGCCAGTAAGCAAAGTCACCTGGTCGACAACGGCAGCGAGTCGCTCCGATGCGTCGGTGCTCGTGCGGCGAACCAGCCCAAAAACCTGGTATCCCTTCGACACGAGCAACTCGGCGAGATAGGAGCCGTCTTGTCCAGTTATACCGGTGATGAGCGCTCGAGGCATGACAGCTAGGACCGTACTGGGTTCGGGTCTGTTCGGTGAACTGGCGTTAGACAACCAGCGGCTTGGACGATGTCATCCGGTCTGGATCGGCACAAAATTGACCCGGAACATAGTCGGCCAATACTTGCCGGTGATGTAGAACGACTGGGTTGACTCATCCCACGCAATGCCGTTGAGAACAGCTTCGCCTGCGGCGGCCACATCAACGTCGAGTTCGCTGGCGTCGACTACGCCGGTGACTTGGCCGGTCGCAGGGTCGATGCGAACAATCAGGTCGGTGCGCCAAATGTTTGCCCACACCACGTCGCCGACACACTCGAGTTCGTTGAGCGCGTTCACGGGCTGACCGTCGAGTGTGACGTCGATTCGGCCCGTCTCCTCAAAGGTCACGGGGTCCCGAAAGGTGAGCGCTGGCTGACCGTCGGTCATGATCAGCCGGTCCCCGTCGTAACACAGGCCCCAACCTTCGCCCTGGTAGGAAACGCGGTCGCGCAACACAAAGGTCTCGACGTCCCAAAAGAACGCAACATTGTTTTGCCAAGTCAGCTGGATCAGCTGGTCACCGACTCTGGTCACGCCTTCGGCAAAGAAGTCGTTGGGTGTGAGCACCTTTTGAAGCACCGCTCCCGTCGCGGGATCAACCAGACGCAAGTCGCTTTCGCCGCTGACACCAGTGCTTTCGATGAACGCGCCCTCGTAGAGCTCGAGTCCCTGGGTGAACGCATTGGTGTCATGAGGAAACTGCTCGAGGACCTCGACCGTGAACTGCTCGACCCCGTTGGCGTCGTCGGCCTCGGCTGCCTCGGCTGCCTCCTCTGTTGTCGGCGCCGGGACCGGAACAGCAGTGGTCAGCGGTTGCGTACCTGCAGCTTGTTCGATGCGATCGGTCGTCATGACGGGCCGAGCGCCGCCGCTGCATGCGGTTGCAATCATGGCAAGAACGACCACGGCGACGGCCGCACGGCAATGGGGGCGTTGCGGACGAGGAAGGAGCACGGGGATAGTGTGCCCGAGCCCAAGGTCACTCAGTGTTCGCCCTACGCGTTTTTCTGTGCCTGTGGATACGGCACGGCACCGCTTGCTGGGCTAAGTTTGCCCTCGTCCATCCACAATGGGGAGTATGACGAGTGGCTACTGCTGGTTCGATTCTTGGTAATTCTGTTCTTCGCAAAGAAGATCCAGGATTGCTGTACGGAGTCAACGACTACATCGACGACATGAAGCTCGACACCAAGTCGATTGTGTTCGTTCGATCAAACATCGCTCACGGAACGATCAACTCGATCCATACCGAAGACGCCGACGACATGCCAGGTGTTCTGGGTATCTACACAAGCGAGAACACCGACCTGCCATCGGTTCCGCTGTTCGCGATGATGCCTCCCAATCTCAATCGGCCGCCGCTGGCAAAGGGCAAGGTCCGCTTTGTGGGCGACATCATCGCCATGGTGGTGGCTGAGACCCAGTCGCAGGCGGCAGATGCTGCAACCGCAGTGTGGGCCGATATCGAGCCAATCGATGCGGTGATCGACATCGAGTCGGCAGCTGGTATGCCCGCTATTTTCGACGATGCCGAAAGCAATGTTTGCTTCGCCACGAACTTTCCCCTGGGCGAAGACGGTGCTCCACTCGACATCGATGCACTCGAAGGCGCCGACCATGTTGCTTCGGTGAAGATGCTGACCCAGCGCCTGGCGGGTGTTCCCATGGAACCCAACGGTGCGGTGGCGATTCCAAATGAACCCGCCGGTGGCCTGACCCTGTGGTGCTCTAATCAAGGCCCTCATTCGCTGCAAGAGCCAATGGCGCAGCTGTTGGGCCTCGAGGTCGAGAACGTACGGTGCGCGACCCCTTGGGTCGGTGGCGGGTTTGGTCCTAAGTCCGGCTTCTACGTCGAATACCTGTTGGCTGGCTACGCCGCACTGCAGACGGGCAGTGCATGTAAGTGGGCTGAACTGCGCTCAGAGAACATGGTCGCCATGATGCATGGTCGCGCCATGGTCATGGAGTGCAAGCTCGGCCTCAAGAGCGACGGCACGATTGTTGGTATGGATGCCAGCGTGACCGCCGACGCAGGCGCATATCCCGCACTCGGCGCAGTCCTGCCGATGCTCACCCAGCTGCTGGCCCCCGCGGTCTACGACGTGCCCAAGGTCAAGTTTCAAGGCATCAGCGTGCTCACGAACACCACGACGATCGGCGCCTATCGCGGTGCGGGCCGTCCCGAAGCAACCCAGCTCATCGAGCGAGTGCTCGACGTGGCGGCTGTTGAGATGGGTATCGATCCCGCCGAGATCCGACGCAAGAACTTCTTGCAGCCCGAAGACTTCCCGCTCGTCACCACCACCGGTGCCGACTACGACAGCGGCGAGTATGAAAGGTCGCTCGACGCAGCTCTGGCGGCGTCGGACTACACCAAACTTCGCGCCGACCAAGCAGCGCGCCGTGCATCTGGCGACGCCAAGCAGATCGGCATCGGCGTGAGCGCCTACGTCGAAGTGACCGCTCCTTTAGGCCTGCATGTCGAATACACCAAGGTCGAAGTCAGCGACTCAGGAGAGATCAATATTTATGCCGGCACAAGCGTGCACGGTCAAGGCCATGACACGGCGTTCTCGACCATTGTCGAGGACGTACTGGGTGTGCCGATGCAGGAGGTCAATTTCTTCGACAGCGATACCGACACGGTTGCTCGTGGTGCTGGCACTGCTGGCTCACGATCACTTCAGACTGCCGGGTCGGGAATCTTGATCGGTGCTCAGACCGTGCTCGAAAAGGCCAAGAACCTTGCGGCTCATCTGCTCGAAGCGAGTGTCGACGACATCGAAACCAATGGCACCGGCTTGTCGGTGGCTGGCGTGCCGACATCTGCGCTGTCGTGGGGTGAACTTGCGACCGCAGCCAACGACGCTTCGAAACTTCCCGAGGGTATGGAGCCTGGGCTCGCCCACGAGCACGACTTCGATGGGCAGTCGGCCACCTACCCATTTGGAGCCCACGTCTCAGTGGTCGAAGTCGACACCGAGACTGGAGGCGTGACCATGTTGCGCCACGTGGCGGTCGATGACTGCGGCACGATCCTCAACCCGATGATGGTCAACGGACAGCAGCATGGCGGCATTGCGCAGGGAGCTGCGCAGGTCTTGTATGAACACGTGGCGTACGACGAACTCGGCAATCCTCAAAACGGCAACCTGATGGACTACCTGATGCCGGCAGCATCGGAGCTGCCGAGTTTCGAGGTGTCCAATACCGAGACTGCATCGCCTCGGAACCCACTTGGGGCCAAAGGGATTGGCGAGTCAGGCACGATCGGCTCGACGCCAGCGCTGCACAACGCCGTCATCGACGCCGTTGCTCACTTGGGAGTCAAGCATATCGACATGCCATGCACACCCAAGGCCATCTGGGAAGCAGTTGCAGCTGCTCGGTAGCTGCTGAAATCGCAACCGTCCGCAAGGCGAGTAGGGCTGTCGAAGCTCTACTCGCCTTGTGTTGTTTTGCCGCCAGTGGCGTGCAGCTCGCGGAGCACTTCGGCGGTGTGTTGGCCCAGCGATGGAGCAATGGCACGCGGTTCGACCGGGGTGCGAGAGAAGTCAACCGGAGTCGCCAGCATCGTGGTCGACGAGGTCGATCCGGGTGCATCGGGCACGTCGACGAGAGCACCCGAGGCAATGAACTGCGGGTCAGCGATCAGGTCGTCGAGCGTGTTGATCGGCGACCAAAAGAAGTCGGGTTCGCCCGCTGCGATGGTTTCGAGCTGGCTCATTGTGAGCTTAGCGAAGCCAGCGTCGAGCACCGCAATGAGCTCACGAGCGTTGTTCTTGCGGTCGAGCGCAGTGGCAAAGCGAGAGTCTTCGAGTAGCTCTGGAGCACCAGCGACCCGACAGATCGAAGGCCAGTGACGGGCGGCATCGATGCCGACTACCCAGATCTGCCGGTCATCGCCAAGGCGATAGTTGTTGGCGGTGGGACTGGCGGCCACCTGCCGGTCGTTCTTTCCGATGTCAGAACCCCACATCAGTTTCGTGTTCAGATCGAAACCGATCGTGTACATGCCTTCTCGGAACAGCGAAGTCGAAACAAGCTGGCCAAGACCCGAACGCGTCCGCTCGAACAGTGCGGCGCTCACGGCACCAGCGGCGGCAAGGCCGGTGTTGTGGTCGCCCATGCCGCCTCGTTGAAAGGGCGGTGGCTCGCCCGGGGCGGACAGAAGATCAGCGATCCCGGAGCGGGACCAAAACGCAGCGATGTCAAAGGCGGCTCGATCGGCATCTGCGCCGGCGCGCCCGAAGCCGGTGATGTGAGCGTAGATCAGCTCGGGGAACTCGGCTGCGAGGGTCTCGTAGTCAAGCCCTAGTCGTTCGAGTGCTCCGGTTCGGATATTGCTGACAAAGACGTCGGCTTCGGCGATGAGTTCTTTGGCAGTTGTCATACCGTCGACGGTTTGCAGGTCGAGAACGATCGACCGTTTTGACCTGTTGTCGAGCTCGAAGACGGGATTCGATGGCAACAGGCCACCGAGAATGGCGTGGAACATGCGCGACGGGTCACCCTCGGGCGGTTCGATCTTGACCACGTCCGCACCCCAGTCCGCCAGGATTCCGCCCGCAGCCGGACCCGCAATCCAAACCCCCAACTCGACCACCTTGATGCCTCGCAACGGTCCGCTGGCGATCGGTTCAGGTGTCGACATGTAATAACGTTAGTTCTGTCCGGCACCCGCCCGAAACTCACATCTGTGACGATTTTTCCGCGCTATGCGCGGTGAGATCGTCACAGATGTAGGTGAGGACGGAAGATGACGCTCCCAGTCGGTTACTGCGGATGGGCGCTGAGGGTGGCGGCTTCGAACTGGCTATCGGTGGTTCCGCCAGCGAGACGCCGGATCGCCATTATCGCCGCCTCAAGGGCCTCGTCGATCGATACATCGAGTTCGTGCGAGGCGAGCGCGAACCTCTCGGCGGCTTGCTGGAGTTGTTCGCTTCGGAAGGCGACATCGTGGGCTATGGGGGGAGTGGCGGTGATGTTTGTTCCTCGCCGTCCGGCGGCTTCGGCGATTCCCGCATTGATGAGTTCGCGATAGGCACGCGAGATCGTGTTCGTACTGACGCCGAGCTGGGTTGCCAGTTCCCGGATTGCAGGTAGTTTCTCGCCGGGCTTCAGCCGGCCAGCAGCAACATGCAGGGCCAACTGGGCCCGAATCTGCTCGAACGGTGGCACTGGCGTGTGGTCATTGACCTTAATGCGCATCATGGCACCCTAGTTGCTTTGTCTTAATGTGTTGCTACAAAGGGTTGCTTTCTTGCGATTTGTACTAGGAAGTTCTTGCTTTTTCGCTGGTTTGCGCTACGTTGTGGCAGCACGAACGCAGATAGGTGAGGACCTTCATGAAACTCGTAACCGCCGTCGTCAAGCCGCATCAGGTCGACGAAATCAAGACCCAGCTCAACTCGATCGGCGTGCAGGGCATGACGGTCACCGAGGCGCAGGGCTATGGCCGCCAGGGCGGACACACCGAGACGTACCGGGGCACCGAGTACAAGGTGTCATTCACCCCAAAGTCTCGGCTCGAGATCGTTGTCGACGATGTGCAGGTCGACCAGGTTGTGCAGACCGTGGCCGACGCGGCACGCACCGGCAAGATCGGCGATGGCAAGATCTGGGTCACCGAGGTCTCGACCATGGTGCGAATCCGCACTGGCGAAGTCGGAAACGACGCAATCTGAGAGGCTCGGGCGTGATGCTCGCACCGGCCCCGGCGCCATCGCCGGGGCCATCCACGGGCATACCCCGAGGCGCAAACGGGTGCCGGCTGAGCTTTCCGCGCTGAGGGACGCCGTTTGGCCGCTGCGATGGGCCAAACTACAGACGTGAAACGAGCCGTTGCCGCCATCATGATGGCGGCCATATTGAGCGTGGGATGCGCCGCTGCGCCTGACCAGGGCGACCTGGGGGGCTTCTGTTCGCTGCTGGAAACCGGAACGGGCCTGTCGCCATCGCCAACAGCCGAGGATCTCGACCGGCTGGCGTTGGTTGCGCCGCCGGCGGTGCGGCCCACGATCGAGGCGCTCCAAGAGCGCGCCCGCGACTTCGACGAGCTCTTGGCCGAAGATCCTCCCGATCTCGAAGCGCTCTTCAACGCACGCTTTGACAAACAAGCAAGTCAAGAGCAGGCGGCACTTGATCGATACGCCCAGAGCAGTTGCGGCATCGCCGCTGATCGTCCGGCTCCAACTCGGTGGAACAGCTTTGTGAACGATAACCATGGCGATGCGCCGTGGGTCGAACTCGTCACCCCCGAGTTCGAAGTGACCAACGGGCGGATCGACACCGCAACCCTCGTCTTCGATACAACGCCAGATCCGCTGAGTCTCGTCGAAGATGTGTGCCGGGCTCTTGCGAGCTTCCTCCTCGTCGACGGAGCAGATCCCGGACGTATCCGTGTCGTGATCGGGTCCGTGGTTGCCGTCGAGTCCGCCTCGCCCGCCGGCAGTTGCCAGCTCCCCTAGCGGCGAACGGATAGGTGTGCCGATTTCTTGGCAGCCCCGCCAGGTGCGCGCTGCACAAGCTTCGCGCTGTACCCAATCTGCGCAACCTCTTAGATTCATCGGGCCCACCGTGGATAGGTGTTTGAGCACCGAACCCGCGCCCGAACCTCCATTTGTCTGCCGGTTCACGACGCCGTATGCCCCGGTGCCCGCTGGACGCGACCTGGCTACTAGTATTTCGGGTGAACACCACAAAGGGATGCACCATGAGTTTCAAAGTTGTTGTCGATTACGACCTTTGCGAAAGCAATGCGATCTGTATGCAGATCGCACCCGACGTCTTCGAGGTGCGCGACGACGACTTCCTGTACCTGCTGACCGATACGCCCGAAGAAGACCAGCGAGCCAAGGTCGAAGAATCGGTTCAGCGATGCCCAAAGCAAGCCATCGCAATCGCCGAAGAATCCAGCGAAGAAGAATAACGACGACCCGGAACTTCCTTCATGGATTCAATCGCAGTAGTCGGCGCGTCGCTCGCTGGTCTGCGCGCTGCTGAGACGCTGCGGGCCGAGGGCTTTTCGGGCACGCTGCACCTCGTTGGCGACGAACCTCGCGAGCCGTACGACCGGCCGCCGCTGTCCAAGCAGATTTTGGCTGGTGAGTGGGACGTCGACCGTCTGCCGCTCAGCACACCTGAAAAGTTGGCTGAACTCGGCGCAACGATGCATCTCGGTGATGGGGCAGTCCGCCTCGACGCAGCAGCGTTGCAGGTGCGGCTGGCGTCGGGTACCGAACTCGACGTCGACGGCGTCGTTGTAGCCACAGGTGCTCGCACTCGGACGATCGGCGACCCCAAATCTGGCCTCTTCACGCTGCGCACGCTCGACGATGCGCTCGGCATTCGCAACGCTATGTCGCGCAAGCCCGCGCGCGTAGTTGTCGTCGGTGCCGGATTCATCGGCGCCGAGGTTGCTGCGAGCGCGCGTGGCCTCGGCCTCGACGTCACGATGATCGAGATGGCCGAAGCCCCGTTCGAACGGTCGTTGGGCGCCGAGATGGGTGCAGTGCTCGCCGACGTGCACCGAGATCACGGCGTCGACGTCCGGTTGGGTGTCGGGTGCGAAGAGATCGTTGGCGACGAGCGGGTGCGCGCAGTCACGCTCACCGACGGTTCCTCCATCGAGACCGATCTTGTCGTCGTCGGTATCGGTGTGGTTCCCAACGTCGAATGGCTCGAGGGCAGCGGCCTCACGATCGACAACGGCGTGATGTGCGACGAGACCACGCTGGCAGCACCAGGTGTGGTGGCTGCGGGCGATGTTGCGCGCTGGCACAACCGGCACTTCGATGAAACCATGCGCGTCGAACACTGGGACAATGCAATCACTCAAGCAACCCACGCAGCAAAGCGGTTACTGCACGGCGAATCAGTGGGCCCCTATGAGCCGGTGCCGTGGTTCTGGAGCGATCAATACGATCGCAAAATCCAGCTCGCTGGACGCACCACCGACTTCGATTCATTCGCCATCGTCGACGGCGATGTCGCAAGTCGCAAGTTTGCTGGCATCTACGGTCGAGGCGGCACCATCGTGGCCGTCCTGGGATTCAACCGACCGCGCCACGTTATGCGCTATCGGGGGCTGATCGACACGAAGACCTCGTGGGACGATGCGCTCGCCGCCGAGTTCTGAGCACCACGCGATATCGGCGCCTTGCGGGGCTTGCCGCCATCTTCTTGGGCATCTGTGCGCTGGCATCATGCGCACCTGATCGAACGCTCGACGCGGCGACACTCGAAGCTGAGATCCAGGCCCAGCTACTGGCAGAGTACCCGGGGACGATCCGGTCTGTTTCGTGCCCGAGTCCCGCTGACCCTCAGCCGGGTCAGAGCCTGCTGTGTGTGGCCACGATGGGTGATCTTGTTCTCGACGTCACTGTCGAGCTTGGTGGTACTCCCGAGAATCTCACGTCGACCGCGTCGGTCGACGCACGATTCGTAGCCATCAACGAAGTAGCGGCGTTGCTCGCTGCGACCTTCGGCGACGAAGTGGGTATGGTAACCGGTGTCGACTGTGGCGGACCGGTGGTGGTGCTGCTGGTCGACGATCCCGTGATCTGTCGAGCAACCGATCCGTCGAGTATCACCCGCGACTTCGACGTGCGGGTCGATGATGCTGGCACGGTCACAATCGAACTTCGGTAGCGAGCGTTGATCGTCCGGGCCACGACAGCTGCCAGCACCGGTCATGCAAGCGCGGCCTTGAGCGCAGCGTGGATGTCGAGCCGTTCGCGGTGCTGCAGGATCGAGAGCCTGGCTTGGGGCACTGGGTGACTTTCGAGGAACGAGTGAACTGCGTCGATGTCTCCGTGTTCGAGCCACTCGACTCCGCCGAGCATGCGCCCGATGGCATTGTCGGGAACAGTTTCGCTGATGCGATCCCAGTTCGAGGTCACAAAGTCCCACACTCGCTCGCCTTGCCAGCGGTTGCCGAGCCCGAGCCCGAGTAGATATGCGGCGTCTTGGCTACGGATACTGCCGTCGAGCGTGCGCTCGCACATGTCGGCTATCGCGCTGTCGTCGTCGAATCGCGCCAGCGCAAACATGTACCGGCGTTCAATCTGCGGTGAGGTGGCGTCTTGGAAGCGCTGGAAAATCTCGTCGTAGTCAGAACGGTCGCCAGTGGAGGCAATGACACGCACTGCGGCGCTTTCGATACTGGCGTTGTCGGTGCTCAACGAGCCGTCGAACACCTGACGGGCGTGAGCAATCACGTCGGGGTCCTTGCTCAGCGACCCTAGCGAACTGTAAAGAGATGCTCGGACCTCATTGACGAGAGGATCGGTCTCGTCTCTGGCGCGGTCCATTCCGAGCGCCTTGAGTTGAGGCCTGGCGATCTTTGACCAGAGTGAGCCAAGCTCAGCCTGAGCATCGCGACCAGCACTGGCATGGCTGAGCGTCGAGAAGGCACTAGAGACCGTCGACCACACCGGGGGACTCGTCTCGCCATCGAGGGACTGAGCGAGTCCCAGATAGTCGTCGACGCTGCTGAGGCCAGCGAGCACGAGGTCGAATTGGTCATCGAAAAGTTTGTGTCGCTGACCGGGCGAGAGGTCCATCAGGCTCGCAGCAAGCTTGGCGGCCAACGGCGCGTCGTAGCGCACCCTGAAGAAGCCATGCCCATGCGGATCGACGAAGATCGATGGCTCTGTTTCGCCGAGCTGAATTCGTCCTTGAGGCACCATAAGCACCCGATCATCGACACCGTCGATGGAGACCGTCAACGGAACGTTCCAGTCCGACACAGACGGCGCGTCGGGCCGGTCGAGGAGACGAAATGGCTGCTGGTCGAGTTTGAGCTGTCCGTCGTCGATCGTTGCTTCGATCAGCGGGAAGCCGCCTTGATAGATCCATTCGTGCATGATCTCGTCGACAGGAAGGTCGGTGGCCGAGCCAACCGCGTTCCACAGGTCGCTGGTGACGGTGTTGCCGTAAGCGTGGGTTTGCATATAGGTCCTGATGCCATCTCGGAACCGCTCGGCGCCCACGTACTGCTCAAGCATGCGAACGACCGCAGCACCCTTTTCGTAGGTCAAGACGTCGTACATGCCTTCGGCATCGGCCGGCGATTCGACGACGAACTCGATAGCTCGGGTGCTGTGCAGCGCATCGACGTGGTAGGCGGCCGACCGGTCGAGCGCGAAGCCTTCCCATACTTTCCAGTCGGGTCGGTAGGCGTCGGTGCAGGCCGTCTCCATGAACGTGGCGAAGGCTTCTTTGAGCCAAAGTCCTTCCCACCACTTCATGGTGACGAGGTTGCCGAACCACATGTGGGCGAGTTCGTGGGCGATCACCGCAACCGAGCGTTGCTGCTCTGGTTGGGTAGTGGCGTCGGGATCGACGAGCAGCAGCACCTCGCGAAAGGTCACGCAGCCGGTGTTCTCCATGGCACCAAACGCAAAGTCGGGGATAGCCAGCAGGTCGATTTTGTCGCCGAAATAGGGGACGCCGAAATAGTCGGTCAGCCAGCGGAGCGAAAAGACGGCTGCATCGTGGGCGAAACTGATCTGGTCACCGCGGCCGGGACGATGGATGATGCGCACCGGCACGCCGTCGACATCGATAGCTGGCGATGCTTCGAGCTCGCCAACCATGAACGCGAGAAGGTAGGTCGACATGAGCGGCGTTGGCGCAAAGTCGACCTTGACCCAACCGTTGTCTTTCGGGGTACGGGCGGTCTCGGCCATTGCCGAGATCGCCAACATGTGATCGGGCGCTTCGAGCGAGACGCTGAAGACGGCCTTGCGGTCAGGCTCGTCCCAACACGGGAAACATCGGCGAGCGTTGGTCGACTCGAACTGAGTAGTGGCAATGGTGTGTTCGGTGCCGTCGTCGTCGGTGAACGAACTGCGATAGAAACCCCGCAGCTTGTCGTTCAAGGTGCCATCGAAAGTGATCTCGATGACGGCGGAACCCGCCGCAAGCTCGGTCGCCAGCCCAAGGTGCAGTCGTTCGGTCTGCTCGTCGAGTGTGATCGTGGCGGCCTGTTCGGTGCCGTCTTGGCGAACGGTTGCCGAAGTAATCGTGAGCTCGATTGCGTTGAGTACGACCTCGGTCACGGGCTCGTGCACGGCGGCTTCGATCGTGACCACGCCGGTAAAAACAGCGCCCTCGATGTCGGGTCGCAGGTGCAGTTTGTAGCTGCTAGGCGAAAGAGTTCGAGGCAAACGATGTTGGTTGGTGCTTTCCACACGCCAAGCGTACGGGTACGGTACCGCCGTGCCAGATATCAGCTATGACGTTGTCGGAATCGGAAACGCGATCGTGGATGTGATTTCCAAGCAGGGCGATGACTTCATCGAAGTGCATGGACTTACGAAGGGGGCAATGGTCCTCATCGATGCGGAGCGTGCGGTCGAGCTCTACAACGCAATGGATGTCGTCGAAGAGACATCGGGCGGGTCCGCGGGCAACACCATGGTTGGGGTTGCCTCCTTCGGCGGCAGCGCGTCTTTCATCGGCAAGGTTGCCGACGACGAACTGGGGCGAGTTTTCGCCACGAATTCAGAGGCTAGCGGCGTCAGCCTTTCCGTTGAACCAGGTAGCGATGGCGATCCAACTGGGCGTTCGATGGTGATCGTGACCCCTGATGCCGAGCGCACGATGAACACCTTCCTTGGGGCAGCGACCACGCTCTACCGGTCCGACATACCCGACGACGTGGTCGCTGCCAGTAAGTACCTCTACTGCGAGGGCTACATCTGGGACATCGACGTGACCAAGGAAGCTATTCGCCACGCGATTGTTGTCTCGCAGACAGCGGGACGCAAGATCTCATTCACCCTGAGTGATTCTTTCTGCGTTGATCGCCACTTCGAGGAGTGGCACGGGCTGCTCGACAATGACATCGATTTGCTCTTCGGTAACGAAGACGAACTGCTGACGCTTACCAAGGCTAAGTCACATGCCGAAGCGATCGAGATGGTGCGTGGCCGATGCGAGGTGCTGTGCGCCACCAAGGGACCCGAAGGATCGATCATCGTCACCGCCGACGAGACGATCGAAGTCCCGGCAGTGCCCGTCGACAAGGTCGTGGATACGACCGGTGCTGGTGATCAGTACGCCGCCGGAGTGCTCTACGGATTGACCCACGGCATGAGTTTGTACGACGCCGGCATGTTGGGATCACATGCTGCCGCCGAAGTGATCTCCCACATGGGTGCTCGACCGCTGCGACCGCTGAGCGAATTGCTCGCCGACTGATGGCAACGAACGCGTCGGCGTTTGTTCTTGGCGTTGACCTCGACGGGGTTTGCGCTGACTACACCCTGGCGTTTCGCAACTTCTGTGCGGAGCGACTCGGCCGTCCTCTCGAATCGTTGCCGCTCGAGCGGTCATGGGATTTTCGCGAGTGGGGGTTCGACGACGCACAGTTCGAGGCCATGCACAAAGCCGCAGTGACCGAAGGGCGCCTGCTGGCTGATCTCGAAGTGATCGAAGGCGCAGCCGAAAGCCTGTGGCGTCTGAGCGATGCCGGGGTCTGGATCCGAATCGTCACCCACCGCCTCTATGTGAACTGGGGTCATTCGGCTGCGGCCGGCGACACTGTCGAATGGCTCGACCGGGCACGTATTCCGTATCGGGACTTGTGTTTCGTCGGGGCCAAACGAGACGTCGGTGCCGATGCCTACATCGACGATGGCCCTCACAACATCGAGAACCTGAGAGCAGCGGGGCGTGCCGCCATCGTGTTCGACCAGCCCTACAACCAGCACATCGGCGGTTTGCGGGCGCGTACATGGGACGAGGTCGAAGAGATCGTCTACGGCTTGATGACCGAAGCTGGTGTGGTCGCCGAGCCAGCGTTACCGGGATTCGACCCTGACGCGGCGCGCCTCGACCGCCGCAAGGGCCTGGCCTAGCTGGCTAGTCATTCGGCAAGCGCAACCGCAATCTGGGTTGCGATCGATGCGTTATTTTGCACTAGGGCGGTGTTGGCCTGCACGCTTGCTCCGCCGGTGAGTTCGGCGATTGCACCCAGCACGAATGGGGTGCGCGCCGGGCCCGAGATGTTGGCCATGGCGGCTCGCGCTTGTGCCTGTTCGGTGGCATCGTCGAGCACGTCTGGATCGAGAGGTTCCGGCGGGGGAGCACACACGAGCACACCGCCCTGGCCGAGTGATTTTCGGTAACGGAGGACCGAAGCGATCTCGGCAGGGTCATCAATACGGTGCGGGACGGGCAGCCCGCTTGTCGTAGCGGTGAAAGCCGGAAGCTCGTCGGTACCGAAACCAATCACTGCCACACCGAGCGTTTCAAGCATCTCGAGAGTGCGCGGTAGGTCAAGAAATGACTTGGCGCCGGCGCAGACAGTCACGATGGGATAGCGACCGAGCACCGGCAAATCGCCGCTGATGTCGCCCGAGACCGACGCGTTCCGGTGCACGCCCCCGATGCCGCCCGTTGCGAACACGTCGATGCCTGCATGGTGAGCAACAGTGAGCGAGGCGCCAACCGTGGTGACGCCGATGGGCCAGCGTTGGCCAAGCGCAACTGCAAGATCGCGTGCCGCGACTTTCTGGGTTGCGGCCAAGATGGGCGTCGGGTCGTCCACTCCCGCGACCGCATGGCCGTCGACGACGGCGGTCACCGCAGGCGTGGCTCCACCTTGGGTGATCACAGCTTGAGAGGCTTCGAGGACATTCTTGTTGTGCGGCGCAGGCAGTCCCAGGGTGCTGTACACCGTCGACTCGAGCGCCACGACGGGCGTTCGGGCCGCCAGAGCAGCTCCGACTACTTGGCTGGTTTTGACAGTGAAGGAAGTGGTCATGTGAGCGATCTGATCAGGTCGGGGAGATCGACGATCGAGTCGAGTCGCCACCAGCGATCCGATGGTACGGGGTCGGCTTCGGCGATCTCGAGCGCCCATGTCACGGGGTAGGGGATATGGACAGCTCGAGCGCCGATGGCAAGGACGGGCGCGACGTCGGAGTGAACGCTGTTGCCGACCATGAGCAGTTGCTCGGGTGCAATGCGATGGCGGGCGAGAAGTCGCTGGTAGGTAGCGGGGTCCTTGTCGGCGACGACTTCGATGTCGAAGCAGTACTTTGCGAGGTCGACCTCGGCGATGCGTCGTAGTTGGTGATGGAGGTCGCCTTTGGTGATGATCATCGTCGGGTGCTGTGCGCTGACTTCGGCGACTACTTCGCCAACCCCATCGAGTAGCTCAGTTGGCATGGCCAACAGCTCGCTGGCCGTGTCGACGATGGAGCGAAGGGTTGCTGCGCTGACGGTGTTGTCGGAGAGTTCGCAGGCGGCTGCGATCATGGCCAACGCAAAACTCTTCACCCCGTAGCCGTACAGCCCCAGGTGGGCTCGTTCGGTGGCGACAAGGACTCGCTGGGCCGTTTCGGCATCTGCCCACGGTGAAACGAGCTCGTTGAATCGTTCCTCGGCATCGGCGAAAGCGTTCTCGTTGTGCCACAAGGTGTCGTCGGCATCGAACGCGATCGTGAGGCCATCGGTGGTGCCACTGGGCATCCGCGCAGGCTATCGCTGGCGAGGCACCGACGGCTCGCTGGTGCGGTTGTCGGGCTGGCTGCCCGGTCGTCGCAGCTGCGTGGCTCCGGTGTTACCGTGACCGCCGATGACTGGCACATCTTCCTCACCCATGGGCGACGACGAGATCAGGAAGGCCTTGATCGACGCGGCGGCGCAAGTGTTCGCCGAAGAGGGCTATTCCGGGACCCGGGTGCAGTCCATTGCCGAGCGAGCCGGGCTGACGACCGGTGCCATGTACAACCGTTTTTCTGGCAAGTCCGAGTTGCTGCTCGAAGCGCTCGATCTGCACACATCGACCCTGGTCGACGAGCTCGCGACCGCCGAGCTGAGCGCGACCGACCTGCTCGAAACCGTCGGCGTTGCATTGCTCGACGATCAGAGCCACGCCTCGGCGTTGTTGCTCGAGGCGTTCATGGCTGCTCGCCGCGAAGAAGACATCGCCGATCGGCTGCGACCCAGACTGGCCGACGAGCGGGCTCGGCTGGCAAAGCTGGTCGACGCCGACAAGGACAACGGCGTGATCGATCGAAGCCTCGACACCAATGCTGTCGTGACCTTCTGTCAGTCGGTGGCCTTGGGCATCCGCATGCTGAGTGCGATCGATGCCGCAATGCCCGAACCGCAAGAGTGGCAAAACGTCATTTCGGTGCTGCTCAAGTCGATGGCGCCACCGGCAAGCCCCGGCAGTGCTGCAGGCGATTAGTAGCGGTTGCAACTAGTCCTCGGCGTCTGGTCCAACGGCGTCGACTGCGGCAGGTCGGGGAAGATTGGCGATGATCGAATTGATCACGCCGCCGTCGACCACGAGTTGATGGCCGGTGATGTAGTCGGCCTCGTCTGAACACAGATACAGCACCGCTCGAGCAATGTCGTCGACCGTGCCGAGGCGGCCGACGGGGACCTTTTCGGTGCGCCGCCGCCGAAACTCGTCGTCGGCGAAGATGGGTGCTGACATGCCGCCGTCGATGAGCCCCGGCGCAACCGTGTTGACTCTGATGCCGAGCGGACCCCACTCGATCGACATCTGCTGGCTCAACATGGCGATGGCTGCTTTGGTCGCGCCATAGGCGCCAGCGTTCGGTCCGGGAGCGATGCCATTGATCGATGTGAGACTGACGATTGAACCGTGTCCGGTCGCGGCCATTCGTCTGGCGCACGCAGTGGCACACACGAACGCGCCGGTCAGGTTCACGTCGACCACGGCCTGCCAGTCAGCGAGGCGTTGATCCAAGAGCGGCCCGAAGCGAACAATTCCTGCGTTGTTGACCAGCGCATCGGGAGTTCCGAAGAGGTCGAGGGCGGCCTCGACCTGGGCAGGTTCGTGTACAGCTGCCTGGAGTGGCACGGCGTTCTCCATTGAGCTGGCAACTGCTTGCGCCGAGATCGCGTCGATATCGAGAACGCCGACCCGGTAGCCAGCGGCGGAGGCAGAGCGTGCGATCGCTTCGCCGATGCCGGAACCGGCCCCGGTCACGAGTATGGACTTCGTCATGGCGATTTCTCCGCGGCGGGCGGCCGGTGTCGAGTTGGTTACTTACTGGGCTTCGGTTCTCGTCGGCCGCTCAGCATGAGGTCAGCATGAGGTCAGCATGAGGTCAGCATGAGGTCAGCATGAGGTCAGCATGAGGTCAGCAGGAGCGTCAGGTCGGGATCTGCGTGCCGGTTTCGTCGAAGACTTGGATGGCGCGGCTCGGGCAGTTGCGGGCGGCCTTGACCATGGTCGCATCGGACAGGGCCTCGCCGCTCTCGATGATGGTGGCGAGCTCGTCGTCGTCGAAGTCAAATGTCTTCGGGTAGTCGCCCACGCACTTTCCTGAACTCATACAGTCGTCGACGTTGATTTCGATCCGGTACGCCATGCGGTCAGGGTACGCGCCCAGCACCCCCCACTGCCAACGGCGGCGCGCTTGCTGGTCGAGCTAGCCTTGACGCATGGCCGAGGATCTCTTGTTGCTCAATGGTTCGCTCATCGACGGCACAGGCGCAACCGCCCAACCTGATACCTCGGTGTTGCTCATCGATGGGCGCATCGAAGCGCTTGGTCATGATGCGGTCTCGCAGGCGCCGGATGGGGTGGTCACGATCGATGCAGCCGGCAAGACGGTGATGCCTGGTCTCATCGACAGTCATCTGCACAGCACGTTCGACGACGTGCAGTCCAACGACGAACTCTTCTTTCATCGCGACGCCACCATGGTTGCGCTCACTACAGCCCACAATCTGCAGAAGCTGCTGCGAGCCGGGGTGACGTCGTTTGTCGATCCCGACACCGCTCACGGGGTCGGGCCGTCGATCCGCGACGCGATCGAGGCAGGCGTGATCGCTGGTCCCCGGATGAAGACGGGTGTGCAGGCGCTACTCACCGCGGTCGGGGGCACCGCAGGGCGGCTCATTCCCGACGAAGGCACGGTCGGTTATGCCCAGATCGTGAATTCGGTCGACGATGTGGTGCTGTGGACCCGCCGCCACATCAAGTACGGCGCAGACTGGATCAAGCTGCATGCCACGGGATCGATTCCGGGCAAACCGGGCGAGCTGATGGTCTGGAACCCAGACGAGGTCAAGGCGGCATGCGACACTGCGCACGATCTCGGCACGCCGGTCATGGCACATTGCCGCAGCCCCGAGAGCACCACGATCTGTGCCGAGGCCGGTGTCGACTTGATTCTGCACGGGTCCTTCATGGATGACGACGGACTGCAGGCAGTCATCGACAACGGTTCGTCGATCTGTCCGACGTTCACCTTCTTGGCGAACCTGGCCGACTTCGGGTCGAGCGTCGGGGCAACCCCAGGCATGGAAGACGTCTTTCGAGGCGAGATCGCAGCTACTGCCAAAATGATGCGCAAGGCCTTTGATGCCGGTGTGCGAATAATCTCTGGCTCTGAAAGCGGTTTCGCGCTCACGCCGTATGGGCATTGGCACGGCCGTGAGATGCAGGTCTTCGTCGAAGAACTCGGTCTTACCGAAATCGAGGCCATCACCACCGCCACCAAGAACGGCGCATGGGCGATGCAGATGGAAGACGACCTCGGCACGATCGAGATCGGCAAATTCGCGGATGTACTGGTGGTCGATGGCGATCCGACGACCGATATCTCGATGCTCAACGACAAGTCACGGCTCAGCGAAGTGATCAGCCGGGGCCAGCGGGTCGATCTGTCTGCGCCGTGGCCTGAACACGCGCCGATCAAGGGTTGGAAGGTCGGGAACTGGGCCACCGACATACTCACCTACGAACGGGCCTACGGCAACTGACTGTGCCCGCGGTACCGAGCGAGTCCATCACGCTGACGTCGTGGAAATCGGTACGCGAAGCGTTTCGATCAAAGGAACTACGCCAGGCTGGCTATAGCGAGGGGGCAGTGGTCACCGCCGACACGATTCTTGATCTGCACGGCGACGAACACCGCGAGCGCCGCCGGGTCGAGAATCGTCTGTTTCGTCGCGAGATCTTCAGCTATTGGGAACACGATGTCTTGGGCGGGACTGTGCAGGCCACGCTTGGTCCGTTCGTCGAAGCCGGCCGCGGCGATCTTGCAACGATCGGTTATCGATGCGCGCTGAGTCTGACCGCCACGATTGCCGGTATCGATCACGACCCGGCCGATGGTCCAGCAACAGATCGCCTGTACGAGATCGTGAAAAAGTTCAGCGAGGGCGCCACGATCATGCACTCGACGCGTGATCGAGACGAGCTGCGGTCCGAGGTTCGCCATGCCATGGTTGGCTTCGAGTTCGAGTGGTTTCGGTCCTCGATCGAACGGCGACAGCAACTCATCGCACAAGTCGATGCCGGCCTCGTCGATGCTGCTGAACTGCCCAAAGATGTGTTGACGACATTGCTCGTCAACCAGGACCGGCTCGAACTCGCTCCTGAGGTCGTGCTGCGTGAGATGTGCCTCTACCTGCAGGCTGGCGCTCATTCCACTGCGAATGCATTCACCCACACGGTCGATGATCTGTTGGTGTGGGGTGTCGAGCATCCCGAAGACTTGGCGCAGGCCCGCCACGATGTCGGGTTCGTGCAGCGATGCGTGCACGAGTCGCTGCGGTTGCATCCGGCGAGCCCGATGGCTTACCGCACGCCACTAGCAGAGACCGTGCTGAGCGATGCGACGGTCTTGGCTCAGAACTCCCTCGTCGTCTTGGACTTGACGTCGGCGAATCGTGACCCTGAGATCTTTGGCCCGAATGCATCTGACTTCGATCCGCATCGCGAGGTGCCCGATGGTGTGGCCCGCTGGGGCATGAGTTTTGGCGGCGGGGCCCATGCCTGCATCGGAGCCGAGCTCGACGGGGGACTCGAGATCGACCCGAATCGGCCCGATGATCAGCAGCTGTTCGGCACGGTTGCGGTGATGGCACAAACATTTCTCGAAGCCGGCGGGCGTCAGGACCCGACCGATCCGCCGACGCTCGATCCCCACTCAACCCGCAAACACTTCAGTAGATACCCGGTCGTATTCGGGTCACTCGCCCGCTGAACGTAGTATTTACGGGCGGGTGAAGCGCAGGGAGATGCCATGGCCGAGATCATGATCACGTCGTTCGACGATGCACGAGAGTGTTACCGCAGCAAGGACCTCCGCCAGGCTCTCTACGACGCGGGCGAGGTGATAATGGGAGATGTGCTCGTCAACCTGCATGGGGGCGAGCACCGGTCTCGTCGGCGGCTCGAGAACCGGCTGTTTCGCCGAGATACGTTCTTCCACTACGAGCGCGAGCTGTTCCCGGCGATCATCGAGGAAACCGTCAAGCCCTATATTGCGAACGGCAAAGCAGAACTGGTCGACTTTGGTCACCAGTTGATGATGAACCTCGCGGCGGAAACTGCCGGTGTTGACCGTCCTCGGGGGACGCCCGAGGAGACTTTCCATCTCTACGACTACCTGACGACTTTCATCGAGGGCGCAACGCTTGCGCACTACACCGGCGACAAGCAGGCCAAGAGCGCCCAAGTCCAGGAGCAGCTCGAGAAGTTCGATGCCGAGTTTCTCGACCCAGGTATCTTGCGACGACGTTCGCTACTCGCGCAACTCGAAGCGGGCGAGATCGACGAAGCCGAACTGCCGCGCGACGTGCTCATGGTGCTGCTGCGGAACCAGGACAAGATCGAGCTGACCAGCGAAGCCATTCGCCGCGAGATTGCGTTTTACCTGCTCGCTGGCGCACACACTTCGGCGACTGCGTTCACCCGTTGCATGCACAATATTTTCAAATGGATCGAGGAACACCCAGAAGATGCCGATCGCGCCCGCAACGATCGCACGTTCGTGCAGCGGTGTACCCACGAGACGATTCGGCTTCAGGGATCATCGCCGACCAGCCAGCGGTGGGCGCTCGACGACATCGAGCTGAGTTCGGGCATCAAGATAGCCGAGGGTGACCGGGTGACGATCGACTTGAATCAGGTCAATCGCAGCGCCGAGGTCTACGGCAACGATGCCGAGGACTTCAACCCCGATCGAGAACTCGGCGACGGTGTCACGCCGTGGGGTCTCAGCTTCGGCCAGGGCATGCATGCGTGCATTGGTCAGGATCTTGCTGCCGGTCTGGTGTTCGACACGCAGTCGACCGAGGACGATCATCTCTTTGGTCTGGTCCCGGTTGCGGTGCAGACCATGTTCGACCACGGGTGTCAGGTCGACCCGGACAACCCGCCTGAAATGGACGAGTCGACGACCCGCCCCTACTTCGGCAAGTACCCCGTCATCTTCACCGGCTGACCAAGGCGAGGGTCGCCGAGCCTATTTTCCGTCGGGCTGCGGGCTGAGCGTCGATGGGTCACCGTCGACGAAGTCGGCCATCTCATCGGGTGTCCACTCGCGGTTCTCTACCACGACGAGCCAATTGCCAGCGTTGTCGCGGATGATCGCTTCGACACCGTAGGGCCGCTGTTCAGGCGGATTGATGATCTGCACGCCCTTTGATTCGAGCTCGGCGATGGTTGCGACGCAGTCGTCGACGTTGATACCGAACGCAAACGTGCCACCTTCGTCGAGCGCACGCTGCGTGGCAGCGGTGAACTCGGGCGACATCGGTGGGCCGGGGGTCGTGAGGTGGACATGGAGCTCGGGTTGCGACGGATGACCGATCGTGCACCAGCGAAAGTCATCGCCCAGCGAAAGATCGTCTCGCGGTTCGAAGCCCAGCACATCGACGTAGAAGTCTTTCGACTCGGAAATGTCGTTTACCCACACGGTGATCAGGGAAATGTTTGTAATCATGATTCGACGCTACGAGGTGTCGGATGTAGGCCGCTTCTCCTCGCTTGCGGAATCACTGGAGGGGTGCTGCGCTCGGCCAAACCCCGCATGAACACAAAACAACCAGGGATTCTTGGGGCGCCAGCCGTTGCGTATCGCGCCTGGAACGAACTCGGTGCTTCGCCCACGAGTTCGCGGAATCGCGAGCTGAATGAGCCGAGACTGGAGTACCCGACCGCAAAACAGACTTCGGTGACCGTCAGGTTTGCGACGCGCAACAGATCCTGGGCTCGTTCGATCCGACGTTGCGTCAGGTAGTGCGCCGGGGTCACGCCGTACGTCGCCGAGAACAGCCGGTGAAAGTGGAACTTGGAAAAGCCAGCCACGTTTGCGACCCGATCGAGGTCAATCGGTTCGGCGAAGTTGCGATCGATGTGGTCTCGCGCCTTGCGCAGATGCACCAGTACATCACCGGGCACTCGGATTCGACCCGGGTCACTACTCGCTTCTGCGTGGTCGCTGCGCCGTTCGCCAGCGTCGCTGTAGGAGTTCACTTCTCCGACCGTAACAACGGGCGGGTTGCGACACATCGGGGGCGGCCCGACGCGATGCAGTTGCTGGTCCCCGACTGAGGTACTAAGCGGCGTCGTCGGCGTTGCGGCGGGGGAGGACGTGCTCGGGATCGAACATTGGCTCGTCGCAGACGACGGCGTCGCTCCGCTGTCCAATTATTTCGATGCTCAGCGCAGTGTCGGTTGCGGACCAGTCAGGCTCGACGTACCCCATGGCGATGTTGACTCCCATGTGGTGGCCATAGGCGCCGCTCGTGACGACGCCGATCAGCTGCTCGCCGGCATAGATCGGGTCACCGGTATGCGCGGCCGCAACGTCGTTGTCGACCTTCATCGCCACGAACGTGCGGCGGTGTCCAGCATCGCGTTGAGCTGCGATTGCGTCGCGGCCTCGGAAGTCTTTGTCCATCTTCACGAAGCGGTCCAGGCCAGCTTCGAGCACGGTGAACTCGGTGTGCAGGTCGCTCTTCCAGGCGCGGTAGTTCTTCTCCATGCGCATCGATTCGGTGGCCAACAGGCCGAAGTCGATGATCCCGAGTTTTGCGCCGGCAGCATGGATGGCGTCGTAGACCGGCACCGATGCCTCCATGGGCATGTGCAGCTCCCAGCCAAGATCTCCGGTGAAACCGAGCCGAAGCGCAACTACTTCGAAGCCTGCAATCTCGATGGTGCGGGTGGCCAGCCAGGGGAAAGACTTGTTGTCGATCGGCGCATCGGTGATCGCTGCGAGCACGGTCCGCGAATTCGGCCCGGCGATCATCAGCGCATTGTGATTGTGGGTCAGGTTGGTGATCGTGACGGTCTCTGGTGGGTTGGCGTCGGTGAGCACATCCAGGTCGTAGGCCTCGGCCGCGGCTGCGCTCAGTAACCAGAAGCTGTCTTCGCCGAGTCGGGTCATGGTGAACTCAGAAAGGAATCGACCTTGCTCGTCGCTCACATAGGCCAGCGACGTTCGGCCAACCGCAGGGATGCGTCCGGCAGTCAGGCCATCGAACCAGTCGATTGCGTCGGCGCCTTGGACCAAGAACCGGGTGAAGCCGCTGATCTCGGCCACGCCGACATTGGAGCGCACGGCTGCGACTTCGCGGCCGATCTGATCGTGATAGGTCGAGAATCGGAACGACGGCACGTGCTCGAAACCGGCTTCGTCGGGGTGGATGTACAGGCATCGTTCCCAGCCGTTGATCGCACCAAACTCCGCTCCCTTGGCGGCGAGCACCTCGGTCAGCGGTGTGACTTTTGCCTGGCGGCCCGCAGGGCGATGTTCGTCGGGATGATCGAACACGAACTCGCGCTGGTATTCCTCGACGGCCTTTTTCGACGCATAGGTCTCGTCGGCGTACTGCGTGAAGCGACGGGGGTCGAGTACCCAGGTGTCCCACTCGGACTCGCCGTCGACGATGATCTCGGCAAGCACCTTGCCCAATCCGCCGCCTTCGCCCACGCCGGCTCGGAGCCCGAGCATGCAGTAGGCGTTGCGTCGGCCGGGCAACCTGCCGACCAAGGGTGCGCCGTCGCCTGAGTAGGTGATTGGTCCGTTGACGATCGAAGAGATGCCAGCGGTCTGCAAGATGGGGAGCCGGTTAAAGACTCGCATCATGTTGTCTTCGAGGCGATCGAGATCCGGTGGCTCTAGCTTGTTCGCAAAGTCGACTGGGATATTCTCGCGTCCCCAAGTCTTGCAGCCCTGTTCGTAGATACCCACGAGCAAGCCGTGGTGTTCTTGACGGCTGTAGAAGTCGTCGCCTGGATCACGAATGAGGGGAACTCGCCGCCCGAGCTCCTGGAGCTCGGGCAGTTCTTCGGTCAAGAAGAACTGGTGCTCCATCGACGACACCGCCGATTCGAGACCATAGAAGTTGCCCACCTGATGCACCCGATAGCCAGCGGCGTTGACGATGCTCTCGCACTCGATGTCGCCCCGGTTGGTGTGCACGATCCATCCGTCGTCGGTTTGGGTGAGCCCGATGCAGTCGGTGAACCGGAATGCTTCGCCGCCGTTCTTACGGCCAGCGTGGACCAGCCCAACAACGAGTCCGCTGGGATCGATGTCGCCGTCGACGGGATCCCATAGTCCGCAGGTGAGACCGGTGACGTCGAGCAGTGGGTGTGCCTCGGCCATTTCGCTCGGCGAGATGACCTCGAAGTCGACACCCATGCCGCGGGCCATGCCGGCGAAGTGGTTGTAGCCATCGAGATCTTGCTGGGTATAACCCAGGCGTATGCCCCCATCGTGGCTTCGGTAGGTGATTGGCCGATCGGGATCGGCCGCAAGCTGGCTGTAGAGCTCACACGAGTATTTCTTGAGGCCAACCATGGTTTGCACGGTTCCGAACTGCGTGACCTGGCCAGCTGAGTGCCACGTGGTACCCGACGCCCATTCGTCGCGTTCGATCAGAACGACGTCGTCCCAGCCGTGGGTTGTCAGGTGATAGAACGTGCTTGCGCCGCCGACACCACCGCCGATGACCACGACTCGGGCGCTCGTCGGGAACTGGTCGTAGGTCACGGTGCTCATTGGCTTATCTTTCCCGTCGGACTGCGCCAGCACAAGATGCAAAGCCGCACACCATCTATAACGCAGGGTTATGGGTAGTGAGATTGCTCGGTAAGGTTCGACGATGCGCCCACTGGTTCGCCGTGTTCCTCAGCTCCATCGGTTGGCCGTCTTCGACGCGGTGGCCTCGGCGGGAGACTTCACATCGGCAGCTCGCGAACTACAGATAAGTCAACCGGCGGTGTCGCGTCACATGGCCGCTCTGGCTCGCGAACTCGACATCGAATTGTTTGTGCGAGCGGGCCGGTCGTTCGTGCTTACCGACAAGGGCCGCAGCTTGGCCGAGGCCACCAACGCCGCCTTCTCTGCACTCGAACGCACGCTGGCCGACTTCGACGCTCAGTCCGACGCGCTGGTGCTCGCGGTGCAGCCAGCAATGGCGACGAGTTGGGTGGTTCCGCTGCTGGATCAGCTCGAGACCGCAGTGGATGCGGAAATCAGGCTGCGGATCTTCGAACGCAGTGCAGAGCTCACGTCGAGCGACTGGGATCTAGCCATCGTCCCGGGCGCGGGGACATGGGAGGGCTGGGAGTCGACGATGCTGTTTCGCGAAGCAGTACGGCCGTTTGCTGCGCCAAGTTTGGCCGCCGAGCTAGGGCTGGGGCCGGACACCCCTCCCGCTGAGTTGGTGGCTCACAACTTGCTGCATATCGACGAAGTCGGTCGTCCGAACATGACCTGGACCGACTGGTTCGCCGAAGCAGACGGATCCGCTCAGCCCGTCAAACCCAGAGTCGTCTACAACGCCTATCCGACCGTGATTCAGGAAGCCGTTGCTGGCAATGGCATTGCGCTGGGATGGCAGCACTTGCTCGGCGACATGGTCGAACGAGGACTGCTGGTTGCCGTGGGTCCTACAGTGAATCGTCGCCAGGGTGGTCACCATGTCTGTTGGCGTGCCGGAAGTGCCGACGACCGCCATCACGCCATCCTCGACCGGCTCCAGTCTGAGATCCTCGCCTCGTCTGCATCCTTCGCCACCTGACCGCAGCTAGCGCAAAGCCAGCGGCGCCGGCGCTGAACTCGCAGCTACGACTACCCCGAACTGGGAGCCGAGCACTCAGATAGTCGCAACCGGTTTCGGGCGAAACCAACCGGTCGCGCCAAACGTCGACCCGGACGGATTAGATAGTCTTGCCGATGGTCAACTGCACAGTGGCACGACCGAAATGGAAGCGACCCTCGATGCTGCGTTGCGCCAATACGGCAGCACCACGATCAATCAGATCTTCGACTGGTACTACGAACTCTCCGAGATCCTGGATCGAGACAGCTACATTAAAGCGTTCGGCGACCGCACCCGCCTTGCCCGCGAATGGAGCCTCTTCCTCGACGAGTATCCGTTGGTTCTCACACCGTTTCTCATGCGACCACAATTCGATTGGGACTACGACAGTCGAGGGTTCACCGAGGTCAAAGGCCTTTTCGACTCGGCCATCTACTCAACCGGCGTCACTTACCTGGGTCTGCCTGCGGGCGTAATCGGCATGGACTTGGTCGCCGAAAGGCCCGCGGCTATCCAGATCGTCGGCCGGCGCTACCGCGAAGACCAATTGTTACGGCCCCAGGGGGCGTAACAATTGGGTCAGCGCTGGCGGGGGTGGCTGCGGAGGGCTGTGGTGGCGGGTTGGTCAACGGAGCGGCCGTCGGCAGTTAGTTGCACGCCATGTCGGTTGCTGCGGCTTCGGTGGACACGACACCGTCGCGGACGTCGCGTATCGAGATAACCGACACTCGAGCGACGAAGCCGCCACCATGGCCGAACTACAGCGGCAGCTGCTGGCGCGTCAGGTCTACCTCAGTGACTACGGCATGGGCTTTTGGAGCTTGGCCACCACTCCGGACGACATCGACTATTTCGTGTCGGCGGTACGAGCGGCTGCTACCGAACGGTGAGGCAGCGGACGCCCGCAGCCACGCCTCAGCTCACATCGCGCCGGATGAATGAGCCGCCACTAAGCGCACTTACTGCAACAGCCGCAGCGGCGATCAGGAGTCCAGCAGCAAACCAACCGTGGCCAAGGAGTTGCCAGGTTTCGGTTCCACCGCCAGGGGTGGAGCGGCTGAACCAATAGCCAACGTCAGCCTGCGCAATCCATGCCCTGAGGTTCTGGGGAACGTCGACGAAGCGGGTCCAGCTGCCACCCAGCCCTCCAACGACTCCGCCGACAATGAATGCGACGAGTCCAACGCCCACGCCGGCCGCAGTGTTGCGGGCGGCCATCGCGACCGCGGCAGCGATGACAGCGAACAATGCAGCGGCGAAACCGATACGGCCGATCATTTGGGCGGCCGCAATCCAGAAGTCGGCGCCGGTGTTGGCGGCATCACCTCGCCAAATTGCACTCGGGATTGTTGCGAGCAGGGTGGCCGCAGCAGCCAGGGCGGCGCCCAGGCCGGTCGCTATCGCAATCGCAATAAACTTTGCTCCAAAGAGCTTGAGCCGGTTGGGTTGTCGCACCAGTTGGCTCTCCATTACACCAGAACGCCAATCGGCTCCCACGTACGAGGCGCCAAGCACCGCAGCCGCCAACGTCAGGACAATGCCTGCCCCAGCGAGCGTGTTCGACAAGCCGTAGGCGGCAGACTGAGCGCCAAGTTCCGGGTAGTCGTAGCGGGCGGCGGTTGTCGCTTGGACTTGAGCGAAAGGTTCGCTTCCGTTGCCCGACAACATCGATTGCAGGTGGAAGTTCTTGTCGGTGACGAACCAGGCCGGATCAGACACGCACGCCTGATCGATTTCGGACTGGCTCAAGCCGTAGTTGTTCGTCGCGTAGCTGGTCAGGCAGTCGGCGCTGTTTTGTGCAGCCAGAGACTCCGCCAATGCAATATCAGGCGCCGTCGACGTGTGGGTCATGTAGGTCACGATGCCCGCTATTGACACGCCCACTACGGCCATGACGATGGCGGCTTTGGTGATCCGCCGGTGCGTGATGCGAGCTATTTCAGCCCGGAGCATATTCATGACTGTGCTTTCGTGTTCGACGAGGCAGCTACTGCCTCGTTGTTTGGGTTAGATAGAGCAGAAGATTTTGTGGTTAGCGAGAGGAATGCGTCTTCGAGGCTGACGGTGTCGGCGGCGATCCCGTAAGCGAATACGCCTTGGTGAGCGAGCAGGCGGTTTATGTCGGCGGCGCCGGTGCCGTCTTCGATCTGCACGACGAGCTGATCTGCGCCAAGCGATGGCATTGCAGAGAATCCCGCTCGCGTCAGGATGTCTAGGGCGCTGGCGCGGTTCTCGACCGACACCAGGATCCGACGGCCCGATGCGCTGCCTATGATCTCTGCCACTGAACCAGCCGTGATGATCTTGCCGGCGTCAAAGATGATGACTCGGTCACATGTCTGCTGGATTTCATGCAGTTGATGGCTCGACACCAGCACGGTTCGACCTTCGTCGGCCAGGCGGCGGACCAAGCGGCGGACATCGGCCATACCCGCGGGATCAAGACCGTTGGTGGGCTCGTCCAGAATAACGAGTTCAGGATTTCCGAGCATCGCTGCGGCGATGCCGAGTCGTTGTCCCATACCGAGTGAGTACGCGCCCACCGGATCATTGGCTCGTTCGGTCAGTTCTACCAGCTCGAGTACTTCATGGACACGAGACCGAGACAGACCAGACATCTGGGCAAAAAGTTCGAGGTTCACTCGGCCCGACATGTTTGGCGAGAACTTTGGCCCTTCGACCAGTGCCCCCACTTTGTGGATAACCGACGGAAGTTCCGATTGGTCAGCGCCGAACATTCGCACGTGCCCGCTGGTGGGTCGCACCAGCCCGAGCAGGCAACGAATCGTTGTCGTCTTTCCGGAGCCGTTAGGGCCGAGTAGGCCGTAGACCCCGGGCCCTGGAATCTCGAAGTCGATCCCATCCAACGCCACGGTTTTGCCGCCACGGAGGTTTCGGTACTCCTTGCGGAGTCCAGTGACCTGGACCACTGCTGACATGTTCGTCCTTAAAAGAAGCGCAGCTGCTCGCCGCGTGAACCCCCATAGTGCGCTGCGCGACTACCGGCAGCAATGACGCATTCATGTCACCGGGTTGCGTCATCTAGTCCGTCGTTCTCGCAGCTGGGGATGAAACCCGGGGCGGGTTGACAGAGATCAGTACATAAAGATATGTTTATGTCTTCATGGAAGACCTACTCCAAGCATTGCGGGCCGCGGGCGAAGCAACCCGGTTGCGAATTCTCGCAGTTTTGGCTCGCAGCGAGCTGACGGTAAGCGAGCTCTGCCGGGTGCTCGGCCAGACCCAGCCCCGAGTAAGCCGGCATCTGCGCTTGCTGTGCGAGGCCGGCATTTTGCAGCGTCACGCACAAGGCACGAGCGCCTTCTATCGGCCGGCACGTGCTGGCCGGGGCCGCGATTTGTTCGACGCCGTCGTGCCGCTTATCGACCAACAAGACCCTGGTCTGCAGGCTGACCTTCGTCGGCTGACCGCCATCCGCGAAGAGCGGGCCGAGGCCGCAGCCGCCTATTTCGAGGCCGTTGCGTCGGATTGGGACCGCATGCGCACCCGCCACGTCGGCGACGACGAGGTCGAGAACGCAATGCTCGCCGCGGTCGAGGACCTCGCCATTGGCCAGTTGGTCGATGTCGGCACCGGCACCGGGAGAGTTCTCGAGATCTTTGCCGATCGGATCGAGCGAGGGATTGGTCTTGACCTGAGCAATCAGATGCTCGACCTGGCCCGCAGTCGGCTCGATCAGCTCGGGCATCGCCACTGTTCGGTTAGGCAAGCCAATGCCTATGGTTTGGGGATCGACACGGGCTCGGCCGACGTCGGGGTCCTGCACCACGTATTGCATTACTTGGATGATCCCGCGACCGCGATTGCCGAGGTTGCCCGCACGCTTCGGCCAGGCGGTCGGCTGCTGATCGTTGACTTTGCATCACATTCCGAGGAATCGATGCGATCCGACTACGCCCACCACTGGCTCGGCTTCGACGACGACGAAGTCATTGGTTGGTGCACCGACGTTGGCTTGATCGATTGTGCAGTCAAGCACCTCACGCTGGCCGATGCCGACGACGGCCTCACGGTCACCTTGTGGGTCGCAACCCAGCATCCCGACGCTCCAGCTCTTTACACGCTCAATGCAGACAATGTCGCTTCCGACAAGATCGAGGTCGCATCATGACTCCCGTAACCCCTCAGCGTTTCGAAGACGAAACCGCCGCCCGCCTCGCGCGTCGGCCTTGGCCCACGACGCCGCTGCGTCCCGGAGTCCAGGTGTCCTTCGAGTTCTTTCCGCCCGCAACACCTGCTGGCGAAGCAAACCTGGCTGACTGCGCCGCGCAGCTGGCTCCGCTCGCGCCCGAGTTTGTGAGCGTGACCTATGGCGCTGGTGGCACCACCCAGGATCGGACCCAGCTCGCCGTGAGCCGCTTGGCGCACGACACCGATTTGGCGGTGGCTGGTCACCTCACCTGTGTCGGCGCGACCCGTGAGCAGGTCGGCGATGTCATCGACAACTATCTTGCTGTTGGCGTGCGGCACATCGTTGCCCTTCGTGGCGACGCTCCTGAAGGTCAGACCGATGGCTCGGTGGCAGGCGGCTACCAGGATGCAGCCGAGCTCGTCGCCGGAATCCGGACTCACGTCGAGGGGACCGAAGCCGAGGATCTGCAGATCTCGGTTGGGGCCTATCCCGAGGTGCACCCCAAAGCAGCATCAGCACGTGCAGACCTTGACAGCTTGAAGAAGAAGCTCGACGCCGGCGCTGACCGAGCTATCACGCAGTTCTTCTTCGACACCGATGCCTTCTTGCGGTTTCTCGACTCGGCCCGCAGCGCTGGCATCACCGCGCCGATCGTGCCGGGCATCATGCCGGTCACGAACTTCGCCAACATCTGCCGATTCAGCGAACGCTGCGGCACCAAGATTCCTGACTGGATGCGAGAGCTGTTCGCTGGGCTCGAAGACGCTCCCGAGGTACACCAGATGATCGCAGCCACTCTGGCGGCCGAGCAGTGCCGCCGGCTGGCCGAGCACGGTGTCAACGAGTTCCACTTCTACACGATGAACAAGCCAGCGCTCACCGCTGCAACCTGTCGCATCCTGGGTGTCACTCCTGCGTCGGTTAGCTCGGCTGAAGGGCAACGCACGGTTCATCAACAACAGGTGCAAGCATCATGACCCGCTCCGAACGACTTGCCGAGTTGCGCGCCGCAATGGCCAACCGCATTCTTGTCATAGACGGCGCAATGGGCACCAGCATCCAGCAGTACCCGCTCAAAGAAGCTGACTTCCGTGGCGAACGCTTCGCCAGCCACGACTCGAGCTTGAAGGGCAACAACGACCTGCTATCGCTCACTCGGCCTGATCTGATCGCCGAGATCCACACCAGCTTCCTCGATGCCGGCGCTGATCTGCTGTGCACCAACACGTTCAACGCAACGACGATCTCCCAATCCGACTACGGCACCCAGGACCTGGCACGCGAGATCAACCTTCAAAGTGCTCGGATTGCTCGCCAGGCAGCCGATGAGGCTACGGCTGCGGATCCAACCAAGCCCCGCTTCGTGGTTGGCGTGCTGGGACCAACTAGCAAGACCGCCAGCATCTCGCCCGATGTCAACAACCCGGCGTTCCGAGACATCACCTTTGATCAGCTCCGCGATGCCTACACCGATGCGCTGATTGGACTCGTCGAGGGCGACGTCGACGTGGTGATGATCGAAACGATCTTCGACACGCTCAATGCCAAGGCCGCGATCTATGCCGTGTTGGCCTACCAAGACGAACATCGTGACCTGGATCTGCCGGTCATGATCTCAGGAACGATCACCGATTTGTCCGGCCGCACCCTGTCGGGCCAAACCAGCGAAGCGTTCTGGAATTCTGTTCGACACGCCGACCCGATCTCGGTTGGCTTGAACTGCGCGCTCGGCATCGATGAGCTGCGCGGGCACATCACCGACCTGGCCCGTGTAGCCGACGTCGCCGTGAGTTGTCATCCCAACGCTGGTCTGCCCAACGAGTTGGGCGAATACGACGAAGCACCTGAACACATGGCGGGCGTGATCAGCACGCTGGCTACCGCAGGCACATTCAACATGGTCGGCGGTTGCTGCGGCACCACGCCCGCACATATCGCTGCGATCGCGCAGGCGGTCGAGGGAGTCGCGCCACGGGTGCTTCCCGAACCACCCCTCAAGACCCGGCTGTCGGGGCTTGAGCCCATGTCGATCGACAGCGATTCGTTGCTGGTCAACGTGGGTGAGCGGACCAACGTGACCGGGTCAGCCAAGTTCGCCAAGCTGATCCTTGGCGACGACTACGACGCCGCGGTAACCGTCGCACGCGACCAGGTCGAAAACGGCGCCCAGATCATCGACGTCAATATGGACGAAGGCATGCTCGACGCCGTCGAGGCCATGACCCGGTTCCTGAACCACATCGCGACCGAGCCCGACATCAGCCGGGTGCCGGTCATGATTGACTCGTCGAAGTGGCACGTGATCGAAGCCGGCCTGAAATGTGTGCAGGGTAAATCGGTCGTCAACTCCATCAGCCTCAAAGAAGGCGAAGAGTCGTTTCTCGAACAGGCCCGAGAGGCACGCCGCTACGGCGCCGCGGTCGTGGTCATGGCCTTCGACGAACAGGGCCAAGCCGAGAGCAGGGAACACAAGGTCGCGGTTTGTGAACGCGCGTACAAGCTGCTGGTCGACACCGTCGGGTTTCCGCCCGAAGACATCATCTTTGACCCCAACGTCTTCGCAGTAGCCACGGGCATCGAAGAGCATGCCGAGTACGGCTTGGCGTTCATCGAAGCGACCAGCGACATCAAACAGCGCATGCCGGCCGTGCACGTGTCGGGCGGGCTCAGCAACCTGTCGTTCTCGTTTCGGGGCAACAACCCGCTGCGCGAGGCCATGCACACCGTGTTCTTGTTCCATGCGGTCAAAGCCGGCATGGGCATGGCGATCGTCAACGCAGGTCGGCTTCCGGTTTACGAAGACATTCCCGAGGACCTGCGTGAACGCATCGAAGACGTGTTCTTCAACCGACGCGACGACGCAACCGAGCGGCTGATCGAAGTCGCCAGCGACGCCCAAAGCCAGGCCCAAGCTTCAGCGACCGATATGAGCTGGCGCGAGCAGCCAGTCAACGAACGGCTGGTGCATGCGCTGGTGCATGGCCTCGACGAGTTCGTGGTCGAAGACGCCGAAGAATCCCGCCTGCAGGCCGAACGAGCCCTTCACGTGATCGAAGGACCACTGATGGACGGCATGAATGTCGTCGGGGATCTCTTTGGCGCTGGAAAGATGTTCTTACCCCAAGTGGTTAAGAGCGCCCGGGTCATGAAGAAGGCTGTCGCCCATCTCGAGCCCCACATTCAGGGCGAAGGCGGCGAGGCCCACAAGGCCGGCAAGGTCGTGCTCGCGACCGCCAAGGGCGACGTGCACGACATTGGCAAGAACATTGTTGGTGTGGTGCTGGCATGCAACAACTACGACGTCGTCGACCTGGGCGTCATGGTGCCGGCCGCCAAGATCCTGCAAGCAGCCAAGGACGAAAACGCCGACATCATTGGTGTGTCCGGTCTGATCACACCGAGCCTCGACGAGATGGTGCATGTCGCGAGCGAGATGGCCCAGGCGGGCTTCTCGATTCCGCTGCTCATCGGCGGCGCCACCACCAGTCGGGTGCATACCGCGGTCAAGATCGAACCAAAGTACGACAACGGCGTGGTCTACGTGACCGATGCGTCGCGAGCTGTTGGTGTTGTTACCGAACTGGTGGGCGAGCGCTCTGCCGACTACCTGGCTGCAACTGCCGAGGAATATGACACGGTTCGGGTTGCCCGCGAGAAGGGTATGCAGAAGCGTGATCCGTTTGCGATCGAAGATGCCCGAGCGAACCGCGCGCCAATCGAGTGGGAGAGCTTCGCCCCGGTTGCGCCCACGTTCGAAGGCGTGCAGACACTGACCGACATCAGTCTCGCCACGTTGCGTGACTACATCGACTGGACACCGTTCTTCCGCACCTGGGATCTCGCAGGGTCGTACCCAAAGATCTTGAACGACGACGTTGTCGGCAAGGTCGCCACCGACCTGTTCGCCGACGGGCAAAAGATGCTCGACCAGATCATCGACGAGGAATGGCTCACGGCCAAAGCGGTTGTTGGTTTCTGGCCAGCAAACGCGGTGGGCGATGACGTTGCATTGTTCATTGACCAGAGTCGCACCGCGGAACTGGCACGGCTTCACACGCTGCGTCAACAAGTGCGCCACGCCGACGATCGTCCGAACTGGGCGTTGGCAGATTTCGTTGCGCCCCAGTCCACGGGTCTTAAAGACCATGTTGGGGCCTTTGCGGTAAGCACGGGTGCTGGCGTGAAAGCTCGGGCCCAAGTGTTCGAAGAAGCTGGCGACGATTATTCGTCGATCATGCTTAAGGCGCTGGCTGATCGGTTGGCCGAGGCGTGCGCCGAATACTTGCACCACCGAGTGCGCACCGGCCTGTGGGGCTATCAGGGTCACGAATTCACCAACGAAGAAATGATCCGCGAGCGGTACCAGGGCATCCGTCCTGCGCCGGGCTACCCGGCGTGCCCGGATCACACCGAGAAGCGAACGATCTTCGATCTGCTTGACGTTCCCGGCGCAATTGGCGTGGACCTGACTGAGTCCTACGCGATGGATCCAGCAGCGTCGGTGAGCGGCCTGTACTTCGCCCACCCCGCGAGCCGCTATTTCGGTGTCCGTCGAGTCGAAGCCGACCAGCTCGCGGACTACGCCGCCCGCAAGGGCATCACCGTCGACGAAGCCTCACGCTGGCTCGCCCCAGTACTCGCCGACTAGGCGTTGGGAGCGCACCCAGACGGCGCCGGTCTGCGTGAACCCCGACGGCGGGAGAGCGGACGCGGTGAGGAAGTGCGCGACACTGGTGCGATGAAGGTGTCGCGATGAAAGCAGTTCGAGTCGAGAATGGTCGGCCAACACTTGTCGAGGCCGAGGCGCCCCAAGGCGACGGCGTAGTGGTCAACGTGGTGTCGGCGTCGATCTGTGGCTCTGACTTTCATCTGATGGAGATGGGCGCGGTCGAGGGACGAATCATCGGCCACGAGTTCGCAGGCACCACGCCCGATGGAACCGCAGTAGCGATCGAGCCAACCATTGGTTGTGGAGCGTGCGGCTACTGCGTTGCTGGCGAGCGGCTGGACTGCCGAAGCGGTGGTTCGCTGTTGGGCGTCAGGGCCGACGGAGGCATGGCCGAGCAAGTGCTGGTTGACCCGGCAATGTTGGTCGCGCTTCCCGCGGGCTTGGCCGTGGCCGACGCTGCGCTCGTCGAACCTCTGGCGGTGGCAGCACACGGGATAGGTCGGGTCGGCGTGTCAGCAGGGGACCGAGTGGCTGTAATCGGAGCTGGCCCGATTGGCCTGGCCACGGTAGCGATACTTCGAGATCGAGGTATCGAACCAGTGCTGTTCGCCCGCTATGACCATCAGAAGATCGCGGGCGAAGCGCTCGGAGCAAGCCTGGCCGGCGATGACGGGTTCGATGTCGTCATCGATGCCGTCGGCACCACGGCATCTATTGCCGAGGCCGTCGAGCGCATCAAACGTCGAGGACGAATCGGGCTGGTGGGAGCGACATGGCAACCCGCCTCGATCGACATGAACCTGTGTCGCAACGAGGTCTCCATCGTGCCCGCCATGGGCTATTCGGGCGTGGCGCCGAACCGAGACTTCGACCAAGCCGCTCGGGTGCTCGCCGAACGACCCGACATCGCTAAGATCATGGTGACCCACCGCTTCCCGCTCGACGGCGTGGTCGAAGGTTTCGCCACCGCGGCCGACCGAGCCGCAGGAGCAATCAAAGTCCTCTTCGAGATCTGACGCAGCAAGCCAATCGCTATTCCTACTTTGGGAGTCTCTTGGTATGACAACGACGAGACGGAAAATATCGGTCTCCATTGACGAGGACATTGCACTCGAGCTTGAGCGTTCAGGCGAGTCGCTTTCTATGCAGGTCAACCAAACCCTTCGCGACGCAGTCGAGGTGCAGCGCCGGCAGCGCCAACTTGACGAGTTTCTCTATCACCTCGAAGCCGACACCGGGCCTGCCGACGAGGAGCTCCTCGCCCGCTTCGACGAGCTACTGGCATGACAAAGCTTGTACTTGATTCAGAAGCAGTATCTGCGTTAAGTGACCACAGCGGCAGCAGGTTCGAGATGGTTAAGGCGGCTATGAAGTCGGCTCAACGAAACGGTCGAGATGTGGTCGTTCCAGCGGTTGTTCTCGCCGAGCTTTACCGAGGTTCACGGTTGAGTGCCTCGGTCGATGCCGCCATGGGTCGAGAGGGTTCGATCGTTGTGCGCGACACCGATCGAAGTTTTGCTCGGCTCGTTGGTGGCGTGCTCTCCGGAGCGGGTGCAGGAAGTGGAGACATAGTTGATGCCCACTGCATTGCGGCTGCAGCCGAGCACGGACGTGGCGTCGTGCTGACCAGCGACGAACCAGACCTGAATCGTCTTGCTGCTAACTATCGATCCGTGGCAGTCGTCGGAATCTGACCGGGCGGCCCCTGAGTCCGACTGAGCTTGATTCCTTACAAGCGAGTGCATGTAAGGCTGCCCAGAACATAGGGCTGCCTCGTAGCATTCTCCAGCCGAACGTCTGACCTCTACGTTGGTTATCGACTTGCTCCGACCGACTAGCGAAGACCAGCGCCCCGAGGCTTCGGCGACGCGAAGGTCAGCGGGCTAACGTGCGGCCATGGCCGAGCATGCTGAAGCACTACTCACTGTCGACGAGATCACCCAGGTAGTCGATCTGCTCAAGGCGAAGGGCAAGGTTGGCGACGACACAACCTTCCGACGTGTCTCGGTCGCTCATCCAAACGGGTTCAAGGACCGACGCATCGAGGCGTGGCTCTACCACGCGAAAGAACGAGAGATCGAAGAGCTGATGGTCTCGTTGACCAACAACGACCTGGTCTCAGAGCGCACCGTCACCGGTGAGATTCCTCAGTACGGATTCGGCGAAATCGCCCAGATGCTCGACGTGGTGAGATCAGATCCAGCGGTCATCGAGGCGCTCAAGAAACGAGGCATCGATGATCCGTCGAAGATCCAGGTCGATGCCTGGCCAACCGGCAACATGGGTCTCGACCACGAGGTCGGTCGCCGGGTCGCACGGGGGGTGCTGTTCTATCGCGAGACCCAGTCCGACAACGGATACGCCAAACCCGTCGACGGGCTAACCGCCTTCGTCGATCTCGACGAAATGAAGGTCTACCGAGTCGACGATGTCGGCGAATGGCCAGTGCCCGCCGAGCTGAACAACTACCACCACGGCACGGTTCCTGATCGCACTGATCTCAAGACCATCGATATCACCCAGCCCGATGGGCCGAGCTTTACGGTCACCGACGGCAATCACATCAGGTGGGCCAACTGGGATGTGCGAGCGGTGATGGATCACACGGAAGGACTGGTTCTGCAATCGCTGGCGTGGACCGACGGCGGCACTCGTCGACCCATCATGCGGCGCGCCAGCCTGTCGGAGATGGTCGTGCCCTACGGCGAGACTCGGACCACTCAGGCGTTCAAGAATGCGCTCGACGTGGGTGAGATCGGCCTTGGTCGAACGGTGAACTCACTGACCTTGGGCTGCGATTGTCTCGGCGACATCACCTACCTCGATAGCGCGTGGTGCTTCGACGATGGCACGCCTATCGGAATTGAGCAGTCGATCTGTATCCACGAAGAGGACTTCGGGATCTTGTGGAAACACACCGACGCCGCCAACGATGGCGCCGCCGATGTTCGACGCAGTCGGCGATTGGTGATCAGCTCGATCTTTACCGTTGGCAACTACGACTACGGCATTTTTTGGTACCTGTACCTCGATGGCACCATCCAACTCGAGATCAAGCTCACTGGCATCGTGACGACCCAAGCTCACAAGCCTGGTGATTCGCTTGACTACGCCGCACAGGTCGGCGCTGAAGTTGCGGCGCCGATCCACCAGCATCTCTTCTGTGCACGCTTTGACATGGAGGTCGATGGGCCGTCGAACACGGCCTACCGGGTCGATGTCGAGGCCGATCCGCAGGGGCCCGATAATCCGTTCGGTAACGCGTTCCGCGCAGTGCCAACCCGGCTCGAAACCGAACAACAAGCCATCGATGTCGTCGACGCGACCAAGGCCCGCACCTGGCGGGTCGTCAACGAGGGAGCAACCAACGGGTTCGGTAACCCAACCGGCTACAAGTTGCTTCCGGCAGACACCGCGACCTTGTTTTCGACCGGAGCACGGATTGCGGGGCGGGCTGGGTTCGCCAAGCAGAACCTGTGGGTCACACCTTCGTCACTCGACGAGCGTTTCCCTGCTGGCGACCACGTGACCCAGAGCGAGCCCGACGACCGAGGCCTGCCAACCTGGACGGCCGCTGATCGACCTATCGCCGACACCGACATCGTGGTGTGGCACACCTTTGGGCTCACGCACGCGGCGCGGCCCGAAGACTTCCCGGTGATGCCCACCGAATACGCACGTTGCACGTGGGTGCCGTTTGGCTTCTTCGACAAGAACCCAGCACTGGACATCCCACCCGGCACCCACTGCCACTAGCGTTGGCCGGAGTAGAGCGAGTTGACGGCTCTGTGTTGGCTTGCCTCGTGACTACGGAGCACCGTCCGCTGCTCACGCACGCGGCGCGGCCCGAAGACTTCCCCGTGGATGCCCACCGAATACGCACGCTGCACGTGGGTGCCGTTCGGCTTCTTGACAAGAACCCAGCCCTAGACATCCCACCAGGCACCCACGGGTCGAACGTTGCGTTACTAGTGCCGGGAAGGCTTGGCGCAGGACCGGGCATTCGACGATGAGCATCGGACCCCTGGTATTGCGGCCTCATTCACTGACCTGGTCCCTACAACGACTGACCGATTGAGTGATTTCTCAGGCGGTACGGAGTCCGCCGCGATTGAGTGTGTCGGCATGGGCCTGAGCCTTGATGGCGTCGATTCGCTTACGTCGTTCTGGGGTCACGTTGCGCTCGATGTCGGCCCACTTGGTGCGTCCTGCCATGATCATCGTTCCTTCAACATACAACGGGCAGGAAGCCGGGGCATCACGTTTCTTGGTCGTCCATCCGGATCAGAGCGACATGATCGTGATCGACGGATTGCCGGCGGCAAGCTGTCGAAGGTCAATGGGATCCCCAGTCAAGATCTCGCCGCCTCCGGTCCGATCGGCGCAAGCAACCACAATGGCATCAATCGTTGAGGACATTGGCTTGTCGCCGAGCAGATGTCCAGCGCTGCGCCCATCGGCTTCAGTCACCTCGATGTAGTCGCCGACTGCTTTGACGATCTGGTTGACCGGTGCATTGTCGGGACGGCCGCGCACGGTTTCCGCGAGCACGACCACAGGGATGGCCACCTTGGATCCTGCTTCCCACGCCGCCTGAAGAACGCTGCGTGCCCGATCGTCATTTCGGGCCAAGGCAATAATCGCTCCAGAGTCAAGGACTAGGCGATTGTTGATCGCCATGCTTTTCGTGCTTCAGCAAGCATTTCCTCGGGCACAGGGCCAGCTTCGGCATCCATCTGACGAAGGAGCTCACCAATACGATCGTGCTGAAGCTGACGAACAAGCGCCTTGGACACGTACGCCGAGAGTTCACGACTCCCAACGCGGCCCTTCGCCTCTGCGAGTGCGTCTTCATCGAGACTTAGCGACACCTTTGTAACCGACATGGCGCCAATCCTACTTGAAGTAAGAATATGCGTCAATGGGCAGGTAGCTGCTGGGCTGCGATGTCCACGTCGCCTGGCGGACCCTGAACGCCAAGCTGGACTGATGCGCTTTCGTCAGGCGCCGGCAAACCGCCGTAGGGGCGGGTCCGTAGCCGCAGAGCCAGGGTCGTCGCGCCGAGCTGCAACTCGAGGTAGCGGCCTGGCCCTTCGCGGTGGATCGCCAGCCCGAGCGTGTCGACGCGGAAGGCCCGCATCGGCTCGATGTCAGCGCACAACAACATGGTGTAGTCAAGCGTGCGCAGAGAACCTGGTAACGGTGAACCCGAGGTGGTCCCTTCTACTGGGGATTGCATCGTTTAACGGTGCAAATTTATCGTTTAACGATATGTTGATGCCGTTAAGCAACTTCTACTTGTGGAGCACACGGATCATGAAAACGGAACAAATCGACCATATTTACGTGAAAGGCGGCCGGTCTCGACCCTTGCAGGTCCTCACGGCGTTGCTGCTGGTCGCCAAGGTGGCTTTGGCGATAATCACCGTGGCCGGCTTCGTGAGATTCGTGGTGCCAACAATGACTGGCGATGCAGCAGTCTGGGTCGACGGCGAAGTATCGGGCCTGGCCGTCGACGTCGGCGACAAGCCCAGGGAAATCGGCACCGCTAAGACCGTGGCCGAACGTTTCGACCTTCCCGGCACTAACAACCGAGGCCGGTTCATCTTCGACGCGACCTTTGGTAGCGCAGAAGTTGATGCAGACTTTCAACCAGCGCGATTTGCGTACGCAGATCCAACCGCGCTGCATCGGTTGGTCACGGTGTTGGGGCCAATCCTCACCGTCGCGCTGCTCTGGGTGGCGCTCACTGCTTTGGCGCGAACTGTGCGCTCATGTCGAGAGGGCGAGCCGTTTGCGGAATCGAACCTGCGAAATATTCGACTCCTCGGGACAGTAGCGCTGGTCTACCAAGCAGGTCTGGTGGTGGTGCCGTTTGTGGTGAATCAGGTCGAGCCCTTAACTCTGGGGCTGTCGGGCCTTGCGTTCCGCGAGACGTCGACCGTGAGCTTTCATTGGCTCTTTGTTGGTGCAGCTTGCTTTGCTTTGGCCGAGGTGTTCACTCATGGGCGGCACCTACACCTCGCTGAAATGGACACGATCTGATGTCGATCGATGTGCGCCTCGATCACCTTCTGCTCGACCACAAGATGACGCTCACGGAACTATCTGGACATGTGGGCATCACCGTTGCAAATTTGTCGAAGCTCAAGACAGGCAAGGCCAAAGCCATCCGGTTCTCAACACTCATCGCCATCTGTGAGGCGCTGGCCTGTCAACCAGGAGATCTGCTGATCTATAGACCGATGGAGTCCAACGAAGCCTAAGGCTCCTCGCCGAGCGCCAGCATCGTAGCGGAGGGAGATGAGCGCTCGCCGTGCTCCAGTACGGCACGTCTCGGTACTCCTCGTGCTGTACCGGGCATTCGTTGGCAATGTCGAGCACGGTGTAGATGCGACCATTACTCATGCAGAACCCGACGAACGCGCTGAGCTCGACGATTTCAGCGTCGCTGAAGTGGGCGCGCATGCGATCGAAGAGTTCGTCGCCCATCTGGGTGTGTGCGAGCGCGAATCGTTCGGCGTATTCGATGGCGAGTCGCTCACGGTCGGTGAGGGTGTCGATGTCGTTGTAACGCTCGACGGCGGCGTATTCGTCTTCGGTGACAAGAGGCTGCGTTCCCGACGCAGATCGAGTGTCGAGTCAAATGGGACAGGCGTTGATTTGAGCGATGCGCATGCGCGCCAGTTCCTGCTCACGGACGCTCAAGGTCGCCTTGTCGAACATGGTCTTGGAGAAGTTGCCAGCCGCTGCGGCCAACGGAGGCACCAATTGCCACATGCGGGTGCGTTCGAGGTCGTTGCCTTCGGGCAGGTCAATCTTTGCCATGACTCGTTCCTAGTCGATCTTCGCTGCTGTCAGTGCTATCACGGCGGTGCCGGTTACGACAGATTCACCGTTGCGCTCAAGGCGGACGTCGCAGGTTGCGCGGCGTTCACCATCGACGGTTTCGATCGAAGTCACGGTGCCGGTGGCAGTGACGCTTTCGTGATCGAGAACCGGATCAGCAAACGAGACCTGCAACCGGCGAATGCAGCGAGGACCTTGCCATTGGATCAACATGTTGGTGATGTAGCTCAGGTTCAGAGGACCCTGATTGATCACCCGGTGGCCACGCCCGAGACCGGCGACTGAGTCGCGATCCCAGTGGACGGGATAGGGGTCGCGCAAGATGGCGGCCATCGTCTTCATCCGTGCCGGGTCGACATCGGGCATCGACCACGCAGGGATGGTGGTTCCGGGTTCGATCATCTTCGGAGCCGCCAGTGGTTCGTGATCCGGGCGACAGGTTTGGCGTCGGGTGTCGACAGGTCGATCGAGAACACGAAGCGGTCATAGGTGTTGCCGCGCTGGGTGACCAGTCGTTCGACCTCGATCACACCGCCGTCGAAGCGATACTCGACGTCTTCTTCGAGCGGCTGAAAGTACTCCCAGTCATACCCATCGAGCCCCACCGAACCAGCACCATCAACCTTGCCCAGCGCAAACAGCTCGGCGATCGAAGTGCCGACGCCTTGAATCGGGACATGGAACAGCGCAATTGGATGCACCAGCCCGTCAGGCAGCTGGGGGAGTCCGGTGCAATCAGTGAGCAGCCAGTTCTCCCAATGCTCGATCGTCCGTGTCCCACCAGGAAACCGATGACCGACGAGAGCCAACATCTCCGCCTCGGTCACGTCCATCTTCCGACACTACGGCGTCGGCTGGAACAAGAGCTATTCGGGCCCTGCCTGCGCGGCAACCTCAGCGCAGCGGTTGCCACCGGTCACGACAGCCCTAGCTCGGCCGTGCATCACTCGGGGCTCGGACTGTTGGTGGGGTAGTGATGCTAAAGGCACGTGATCGTTGCAATTGCAGCGATCGCGGGTGTTCGTGCGGGCTCAATCCAACACCAGTCCAACAAGAATCAGACCCAAAGTGATGCGGCATATGCGGGCCGGGCTCAACCGGGGTTCTGGCGCCGGCCCAACCGCAGCAAGGTCAAAACCTCGTTCAGTGGGTGTGCGGGCTGTGAGATACTCGCAACACTATGACCAACACAGCTCTTGCTCGGAGCAGCAGATGAACACGCAGCCGAGCGACTACAACATCACCATCACGGATTGCAACAGCATCGCCGAAGCACAGATCACTCTCCGACGCGATTCGCTAAACATCAAATATGGCCCAAATGGGCTCGGGAAGAGCACCATCGCTCGTGCGCTCGTCCTCAACGCCCAAGGGGCAGCTGCCCTCCAAGACCTGCTCCCCTTCAAGTATCGCGAAGCCGACAGCGGGAAGGCGCCGGCAGTCTTAGGTGCCGACGAAATCAAGAATGTTCTCGTCTTTGATGAGGACTATGTATCCCAGTTTGTGTTCCAACCCGATGAAGTCGTCAAGAACAGTTTCGAGATCTTTATCAAGACGCCCGAGTACGAAAGGGGTATCGAAGAGCTTGAGGTCATTTTCGAGAACGTCAAGAGGGTATTCCTGGAGAACGACGCGCTTGATGAAGTGATCGCTAGCTTCACCGAATTACGGAACGCATTTACCATCACCAAGTCCGGCGGGATAGCGAAGACCAGCAAGGGGTTCA
>ENA-ORXT01000129-ORXT01000129.1-marine-metagenome-genome-assembly--contig:-NODE-129-length-124662-cov-9.684384_pt1 | contig 124662 bp, 68 predicted proteins | sample MGYA00237868_ERZ511482 | MGnify/ENA metagenome assembly ERZ511482 | reverse complement strand
ATGTGCAATGAGAGAATTTTTAATGTGCAATGAGAGAATTTTTAATGTGCAATGAGAGAATTTTTAATGTGCAATGAGAGAATTTTTAATGTGCAATGAAAAATGAATAATGCGATTCCGTAGGAGTCGAATAGATCTTACCTAAGGTATTCCAAGAAACATTTATCATCCTCATAGGGATGAAAATTCAATTGGTAACAAGTAAATTTGTTTTAAATAACAACATGGTATACGAGGATATTGCTAAAAGATTAATCACCTTAAAAAATGCAGACCTACAACTGCGGAATGAGCTAATCCGAGATGGCAATCTAGGTGATGGGTATAACAAAGAAATGGAGACCTTGCACAATGAAAATGCTGTGGCCTTGGAGGAAATTATTGATGCTATTGGTTACCCAACTATTAGCAAAGTAGGCAAAGAAGCAAATGGTGCTGCTTGGTTGGTGGTACAACATGCTATCAGTAAACCAGACTTTATGAGAAGATGTGCGGCACTATTGAAGGAGGCAGTCGAAAATAATGAAGCAAATCCAATAAATCTGGCTTACTTATTTGATCGCATAGCTTTATTTGAGGAAAGATTACAACTATACGGTACTCAATTTGACTGGGACGAGAACGGAGTCCTTAGTCCCCGACCATTTGATAATCTAATCAAGGTGAATCAAAGACGAAAGTCGATAGGGTTAATTACGCTTGAGGAACAAACACAAGTCATCAGGAACAGAGCTAAGAATGAAGGTCAAAAGCCGCCTGTTGATTTTGAAAAGAGAAAACAATTGATGGAGACATGGAAACAATTAGTAGGATGGATAAAGTAGTATAGGTAATTGTACTGTTGGTTAACATCCAAGTCTATAAAGTCAGGTTATCGGCTTGCTGGACTGCCATTTTACGGATGAGCTTATCCGAAATGCATTTTTATAAGCGGACATGTCTTACTGCCTTTTCGCAGGCAGTGAGCGCGGATGACGCCTAGATGCACGGATCATAACAGATTGTTTTGATCTTGAATAAAATAATACTATTGAGAAAATGTACGAGGGATAGAAAGTAGTCCCGACTTTTCGTCGGGAAGTCCCCGCCTAAGCGCAGGACCAGAGCGAAGCGGCGTACGACATAGCCCGGTCACCACCTGCGGGTAGAAAGGTGTTCAGGCAAGGTGGAGACGGACCCAGAAAAATCTAATCCGTATACACAAAAGCAATAAAGGCCACCTCAAAAATGAAGTGACCTTTAATATATTGTTTTAGCAAAAAAACCTTATTGCATCAGCGTTACATCGCCTTCGTATAATTCTGTGCTGCCATCGACAAATTCTAGCACTATGTAATAAACGTAAACGCCTGGTTGAGCGCTGTCGTCACGGAACTCACCCTTCCATCCTCTTTTTGGATCATTCAACTCGAAATCTGCATCTATAAATACTTGCTCACCCCACCTATCAAAGATTTGGAATTGTTTGACTGTCGCCTCCAAAGAAGTCTTTCCGAACGGAAAAAAGAGATCATTAACTCCATCTTTATTGTGCGGAGAGAATGCATTTGGAATATAGATATCAATATTTCTATCTACTCTAAACTGGATACTTGCTTCGTCTACACATCCGTTTTCACTGACCACCACGACGTTGTAGTTGATGCTATTGCCAGGTGTGACTGTCGGCGTCAGACAATCATCGCAGGACAAGCCTGTAGAAGGTGTCCAAGTAACAGAAGCTATCTCGTCCGTAGGTAATGAGGTCACTGCACTTACATCGAATGACTCGCCTAGCTCTATCTCTATAAATGGTTCTGCTACATTTACGGAAAGTGAATCTACTGTAGGGATCAATATGGTTTCTACCGCAGTACAACCATTCATATCTTGAATCAATAAGTCATAAGTAGCACCAGGTGTAAGCTCAGAGAAAAGTGTATTATCGGAGAATGTCTGTCCGTTATCAATGGAGTAATCAAATGGCCCAACACCACCGTTAACGCCTACAAAGACAATACCTCCCAAGTCTCCAAAACAAGCTGGTGGTAATGCCTCCGCATCTATACCGGTAGGTACATTTCCTTCTACGCCGACATTGACATTCGAAGAGGAAGAACATTGATTTTCTGTATTAAGAATATTCAAAGTATATGTTCCTACTGAAGTTGCAAAAGCCTCTAACTCATCCGTCGCACCCATAAATGTTCCATCGTCAGTAGTCCATTCATATCTAAAGTTGGGCCCTTCTGAACCTTCGCCCATAAGCGCTACGACAGTTTCAGTACAGTCTAGATTTGATCCAGGTCCAGCATTTGCCAAAGGAAGTTCAGTATCTTGTAATACTTCTATCTGATATGGAGTTTCACATCCATTGTCGATAGACGTAATGGTCATCACATAAATTCCTGGTTCATCAACCGTAATTTCTGATTGATCTGTAGCGCCAATAATATTTCCTCCAGAAAGTATTGTCCATTCATACGTCAAACCTGCGTTACCAGATCCTGCAAGTACCTGCTCTGTGATTGCACAATTTAATACCACTGGGTTTGGTGCATCATCCTGCGGAAAAACATCATTGGAAGTAACCATCTGCGCGCTAAAGTCAACACAACCGTTGGTCGTATTTAAAACAGTCAACACATAGTTTCCAGCTGAGCTAACAGTTGGTGTCAGCGTGTTGCCACCAGAAACGATAGTTCCAGGGCCAATAGGTGCCCACTCATATTGAAAGTTTGGGCCAACACTTGAGCCTGCTCCCGACAGTGTAGTCTCTGGATTGTCACAAGTCACCTCTACTGGTGAACCAGTGATAACAGTAGGCTGCTCCACATTCTCATCCACCACTATGCTGAAGATATTCTCGCAGAAGTTATCTGTGTTTATTACCAACAACTGATACATTCCAGGCGAATTTGCCATAGCGTTTGCTTCGTTCGTAGCACCCACAAAAGACCCACCTCCTGATAAGCTTGTCCACTCATAGGTAAAATTATCTCCCTGACTAGAAGCGGATCCATCAAGTTCTACTTCTAAAGTTGCACAGGTAAGTATCTCTGTTTCTGCGATTGCAACCGTAGGCTCTTCTATATCTTGCTCAATAACAATCTCTCTAGTTGTCTCACAGAAATTATCTGTATTGATGATCGTAAGGAGATAAGTACCTGGAGCATTGATAAGCGGAGTGAGTGTTTCTTCTCCAGATTCAATATTCGCTGTACCCATTTCTGTCCATTCTAATTCGAAGTTTCCTCCTTCATCAGAGTTGCTTGCATCGATATTAATCATTTGATCACGACAGTTGAGCATACTTGCCTCTACAAATTCAATAACTGGCGCTGTATCATTTCTAGAAACTAAAACTTCATCCGTACTCACACAATCAGTAAGTGTGTTCGTCACAGTTAATAAATACATACCAGGCTCGTCTACCAAAGGCTCATCAGAATCTTCTCCTGAAACGACATTGCCTCCATTCATAGCTGTCCAAGCGTAAATAAACTCTGGCCCAGAACTGGACCCATCCGCATCTAAGTTCAACATCATATCTCTACAGTTCAAGATGATTCCGTCCCCTGCTTCTGCAATTGGCAATTCCTTATTCTCTTCCACTATTACTGATCCAGTAGAGATACAGCCATTGGTCGTATCTTCGATAGTAAGTGTATAGGTACCTGGCTCTTCAACTTCCAAAAGAAAATTGTCAGCAGGATTAATAATATCTCCATCTTTAACCCATTCATATGTAAGGGTAGCTGCATTATCAGAACCTGATGCGTCAATCATTACCATTGCTCGGCCACAAGTAATAACTTCTGGTTCTTCAAGTGCGACGACTGGAAGATCTTCGTCTGGTGTAATTGATAAGCTAGCCTCTGCAGTACATCCATTTTCTGTATTGGTTACTATTAAAGTATACTCACCAGGTTGATCCACTTGAGTCTCTATAGCATTAGCGTCACCGCTGAAGTTACCTTGCGTAGCGACGATCCATTCGTAGCTGATATTGTTACCAATACTAGAACCTTCACCTGAAAGGTCTTTAAAATCATCTTGACAACCAAAAGTAAGATCTGAATTAACCATTGCGATTGGATCTTCAAAATCGTCCGTTACTTCTACTTCTAAAGTCCTACTACATCCTGTAGCGACATTTGACACGGTAAGCTCATATGTCCCCGCTGCACTAATTTCAGGATTTAAACTGTCTTCATCATCTTCAATAACGCCACCGTTTGAGGCTACCCAAATGTACTCAATATCAGGACCAAGTTCCGAACCATCCCCTGATAATTCGATAATCATATCTCTACAGTTTACTACTGCAGGATCTGCAATAGCAATTGCTGGAAATTCTGCGTCTTCATCTACTTCAACAGTTTCCGTCACGGAACATCTGTTAGCTGTATTTAAGATTGTTAATTCATATCCACCTGAAAGTGTTATCTCAGGATTCTCGAGGTTAGAAGTAAATCCATCTGGACCTGTCCAACTGTATTCAAAATCGGGCCCCGTGCTAGATCCATCTGACATCAAAGTTTGAATAGGATCTTGACAAGTAATAATACCACTCGCCTCTATATCAATAACTGGCGGAGTCGCATCCTGTGGGATCATGATGCTTTCTTCTGCAGAACAATTATTGGTCATATTTGTAACTATAAGCACATACTCTCCACCTTCCATGATTTCAGGATTTTGTAAAGTACTTGTAAATGTTCCTCCCACTAAAGACCAAGCGTAAGAAAATTCTGGTCCAGTGCTGATGTTGTCACCACCAAGCGTGATCATCATTGTCTCACAATTTAAGTCTTGAACTAGTCCAAGATCTGCGACTGGATCTTCTCTTATATCCATAACCGTCACAGGGTCTGTTTCCGTACATCCTGTATTTGTATTGTTCACAGAAAGTGTATACTCTCCAGCTGCATCTACAGTGATACTTGCTGCATTTCCAACAATAGCATTATTGCCATCTGTCCAAGTATATTCGATACCCATACCTGAATCAGAAGCTGAGCCGTCTAGAAGTACTTGAGTATTATCACAGTCAATGTCCATAGGAGTAGCAATACTCACAAAAGGGAAAATTGCGTCTTCTAGAACTTGAATACTAGCTGAATTTTGACAACCATTATCGTTATTAATTATTGTCAAAGTGTACATGCCTGGATCGTCAATATCTATATTTTGATCATTTTCAGAAGAAATGATATTTCCTGAGTCGGTAGTCCAAGTGTAAGTAAAATTCCCTGCTGTACTAGATCCACCAGAATCCAATGTTTGTTCAGGGTCTTCGCAAGTAAGTAAAGCAGGATCAGCGATATTAACAATTGGATCCTCCGTACTTTCTGGGATAACTATGTTTTCCATAGCTGTACACCCATTGCTAGAATCTGTGACTAAAAGCGTGTAAGTTCCTCCTTGTGTAGCTGTAATATTTGCTGAGGTTGAGGTACTTGGAGTCCCACTTGTCGGGACTATTTGCCATTCATAAGTTATAGTTGGACCAGCAGAAGTATTCGCTCCACCTAAATTTAAGGTCGGATTGATACAATCAATTTGTGCTGGCTGTCCAGGGTCGGCAACTAAGTCTCCTCTATCATCCTCTACTGGAATTTCCATGACGTTTGAACAATTCGTCGCAGAATTAGTAACCGTCAGGATGTAAGTTCCTTCTTCACTTACGGATGGGTTGATTGTATTTGCTCCAGCGGAAATAACTCCTCCATTGGCAGCTGTCCAGGCATAGATTATGTCCGTGCCTGTCTCTGATCCATTGCCACTCAGTGTTACCGTACCATCTCCACGGCAGTCTATTGCTGCTGGAGTTTCTATATTTACTTCTGGTGTAACACTTACTTCTACCTGAGATATAGCGGTACAACCTGTGCTTGTATTTGTAACTAAAACTTCATATATGCCTGCTTCAGAAACCATCGGATTAGATACATTTGCTGCACCTTGGATAGCACCACCATTTGGTGATGTCCATTCATATTCTATATTGGGACCTTGTTCCATATTCGGACCACCAAGCAGCACTGCGTCGTCTATACACTCGAAAGATGTACCTGCATCTGCGGTGGGGTCTACTCTATCATCAGAAATAACAACTGGCGCAATTGCCGTACAACCATTAGTTGTATTTGTTACTGTTAAGATATAGCTTCCGGGTTCGCCAATAACTGCGTTTGGAGAACTCGCACCACTCATGATGCTCCCTCCACCAGATGTAACCGTCCAGGAATAATCGAATTCTGCCCCAAGGGAAGTACCTGATGTATTCACTGTTACTTCGGTATTGTTACAATCTATTGAAGCTGGAATCGCTACCGCAGAAGGCGTATTTTCATCTGAAGGAATTATGACGTTAGCCATTGATTCGCATCCATTATCATCTGTTACAACTACTTCATATGTTCCTGCTGTCAAGCCGTTAAGCATAGCTCCTGTACCAACTGCTGTTCCAGCAGTATCGAACCAAGCATACGTATAATTACCAGCACCGCCCAAACCTTCTGCTGATACTTCTCCTGAAGCTAAATCCGCACAGGTTGTTCCACTAACTAAACTAGGTGTAACACTAACTTCTCCAGCAGCAACTACTTCGGCATCAAACTCAACTTCACAGCCCAGTTCATCGGTTGCAGTTACGGTATACATTCCTGGTGCCAGGCCTGTAGCCATTTCAGTATCTTGAGCATTGTCATCTGACCATAAATATGTATATGTTCCTGATCCTCCAGAAACTATTGCCGTTAAAACTCCATCTTCTGAATCACTACAAAGCGTTGGAGTAGGCATTACGTCTAATAAGAATGACTGTGTATTTACTACTGCAAGTCCCTCTACATCTTGACCGCAATTAGGGCCATCAATCCTAGTAATTTCATATTCACCTGGTTCGCTTACAATAAACTCAAAGTTTGGATCTTCTATTTGTATAGGAGTTTGTGGTACTCCATCCAAGTTATATTCTAATGTCCACGGTGGTGCTCCTGAAAGCGTAAGGCCTAATGTTGCATCTGGGTTTTCTTCACAGATAGAGAATGTACCTTCTAATTCCGCATCTGGAATTCCTGAGGTAACGAAGTTGACCGTGTCGCGATGTAAACCACCACATGCATCATTAATTTCTAAATAATAGGTGTAAGAACCTGCTCCAGAAATATCTACAGAGTGAACAGCGTCATTGCTGATTACACCAGTATCATCCGACCAGGTGATTTCAAATTCCGCAGGCGGATTTGCTCTGTCTACTGATGGAAATCCTCCCCCTTCGATGATAGCTCTTAAATCCCGCATGCCATTGAAGCACGCTGTATCGCTAACTAAAGGACGTACCTCCATGGAAGGAACATTTATTATTTCTAGTTCATAAATTTCTGGATCACAAAAACATGGATTTTGAATTGCAATATTAATAAACTCAGAACCTTCTATTTCAGAATCCGCTTTAACAACAATTTCCCTTACAGCACCAAATGGCCCTAGTGTTATATCGCCAAATATTGGAAGATCAGTGCAGTAATCTAAGCCATATGTAGCTGAACCAGTAATTTCGATAGGAATAATTATATCAGCAAAATTGTTCGTTCCTTCAATACTCTGTCTTGTAAAATCAACTATTGCAACGGAGTCTCCACAAGATTCATAAGTGTAGGTTTCTCCGGTATCTCCAAAGGTAATATCTGTTACTCCTGCTCCTTGAGCAGCGTTAAAACTACTAGATTGTAAAAAGACAGCGGAGCCAAATATTCTATCAGATCCATCTGCTACTACAATTCTTACGTGATAAGTTTCACATATCTCAAGTTTGTCGTATGTTGCTTCTAAAGGTACAGTCCATCCATCGAATTGAGTTAATTGTCTATATGGGTTATTGGCGAGAATATTTGGCGTAAGCCCGGGGCATGAACCTATAGTAGTAGTAGCAGTCCCATTAATCCCACCAGTATTATTGTCTACATATAGATGTGGATTTATTGAATTATTGATATTATTGATACTAACATTTTCAATATTACCATTAAGGTCTGTAAATTCTGCAATATTTATTGCAGGCTGTCCAAACAAAGTGAAGGGACCATTTATACCTGGACCGCTTAGAAATATTCCAAATTTATCATTAAATCTAGAGCCTACATAGTCGCAATATTCTTCAGAAGCGAAAATATACTTAAAACTCACTTCCTCAGAAGTAGGAATAAAATCAAACTCTACGGTACCTGCGTCAAATGTAGCGACATCCCCTCCAGGTTGACCAATAGGTCCAATAGTACCTCCGTACGCATCTTCTATTGCTGATAAGTTGGAATCTCCCGGTAATCCAAGATCTGACCCAGCACCAGTCGAAGAATTTCCACCATTAAATTCGTTTATTGGACCATTAGTAATCACCAAACCACTCTCCATGCCAAGCGCAGTCATTCCCTCTCTAAAGTATCCAATAGACGGATTGTTGCCGAATTGTCCATTGATATTAATATTCAAAACTTCAAAACAATCGTTGGCAATAAAGGTATCAATGACCAATTCCTCGACATCTTCTTGAGTTGTCATCGGAATATACTGGATTCTTCCAGGCACTTGTGAAGATATACTTGTAGTAAATACCATGCATAGGCATACGCATAGCGCGAGCTTGTTCAATCCTCTCATTTGTAAGTTCGTTTTTTTGCTTAAAAATAATAAGTTATGCTATTAACTTAAAATCAATATGATGTAAGTTAAGAAATATTTAACTTAAATACCATAATGAGGTAAAATTTTAGCCGTTGCCGAACCTTATAGACAATACAAAACAGCAATCAAGCTTGCTATTACCTAATTAAACTAAAGTTACCATTAAGCTGCTCTTTTTCGCCATTTGATAATATTACAGTAGCCTTGAATACAAATACATCTGGCTGCTGAAGTTCACCTCTAAAGACACCATTCCAACCGAACCGCTCATTATTTGCTGGGAAATCTTCATTTAAGAACATTTCGTTACCCCATCGATCATAAATCGCAAGACTGGAGATAGATTCAATTGTTCCCTCTTTGGCGTAGATAGTAAAGCTATCGTTAATATTATCCTGATTAGGAGAAAAAGCTGTAGGCGTGTATATATCTACATTTCTTTGGACTCTAAAAGAAATAGAATCTAAGGCTGAACATCCATTGGCATCTTTGATGGTAACTAAATATGTGATATCGCTTGTCGGTATGACCGTAGGGTTTAGACAATCATCACAACTCAAATAGGTAGCTGGTGACCAAGAAATACTTGAAATTTGAGATTCAGGAATACTGGTGCTTAGCTGCAACTCACGTGTTTGTCCTACTAAAATTTCAATATCAGCAGGCGTATCGAGCTCTAATTGAGGTATCTCTGGAATTGTAAAACTTTCTTCATATCTACATTCCTCACTATCTAAGATGGCAAGACTATAAGTACCTGGAGTCAGTTGATCAAAATCAAAAGTCATATCAAAAGGACTTCCGTCAATACTATAGGTGAAAGGACCTGTGCCTCCTTCAACATCGATGATATCAATACTACCTAAATCTCCAAAACATAAAGGTTCTGTTACTTGAGCCTCAATATCAGTAGGTACGTTCTGATTTTGTATGACATTTACTACAGCTGAATTCGTGCAATTGTTCTCTAAGTCAGTTATGGTGAATGTATAAGCCCCTGGTAGATTAACTTCTACTATTTCTTGAAGGTTACTACCAATAATGCCTGCATTTGTATCAGACCACAAAACTTCTATATTTCCAATTCCTTGACCAGTTCCGACCAATTCTACGCGTTCCGTTTTACAGGTTAATTCTGCTGGTGTTTCTACCTCCACTGTTGGCTGCTGCGTATTCTGCTCAACAGTTACTTCAAATTCTGATAGACAACCGTTGTCTTGATTTAATATCGTAAGGACATAATCGCCTGACTGGTCAACAGTAGTTATAAGATTATTCGTAGGTGATGTAAAGTTTCCATTAGCCGAACTCCACATGATATCAATGTTGTTTGCGTTATCAACATTTGCAATTAAGTCTGTTTCTAAAACCGTACAGTTTAACATCTGTGGTGAGTCCATTGATATATTTGGATTATCGGCATCCATTTCTACCGTTATACTTTGCTCATCAGTACAACCACTGTCAGTATCTTCTACTACTAAGGTATATTCTCCCGCTTCATCAACTATTATACTCTGACTTTCATTGTCACCAATAATATTTCCGTCTGCAGAAGTCCAAGTAAAAATTTGATTTGTAGTCGGGACATCAAGCGTAGCTGATATTTCAAGTTCCATGTTTAGACAAGTTAGCATACTAATATCTTCAAACTGAAAAGTAGGAATGTTTCCATTCTCGGGAACATCAATATTAAGTGAATTGACACAGCCGTTGTCTAGATTGGTCACCTCGATAGTATAAGTCCCCCCACTCAGCACATCTAAATCAAATGTATTCAAATTTGTGCTGGCGATCTCACCACTAACAGTGGTCCAGTCGATAGAATAATTAGGAACACCATTTATTATCTGAGCATTTATAGTGGTTCCCTCATTGTCGCATGAGATGCCAAGTGGTTGTATAGCATCCAGCTCAGGTGTTAATAGATTTTGTTCTACTTCAATAGTTTGAATGCTACTACAAAGATTATCTTGATTTGTTAACTCTAGTTGGTAAGAACCTGGCTCGGTTACGGCGAGCGTGTTTGTTGCATTTGGAATAACTGCATTGTTTGACAAATCAGTCCAAACCAAATTAAAGCTCCCAACAGGAATATCTGCATCAATATTTGTTTCCGTAATTTCACAGCCAAGCATACCTGTATTTGATAAACTAAATATAGGTACATCACCATCCTGATCGATTTCAATAGAAGCTGTGTTGATACATCCAGATTCAGCATCTTGTACCGTTAATAAATACGCCCCTGGAGCATTTATTAGTGGACTAGATGAATCTGCATTTTGCGCAATATTTCCATCTACAGTTGTCCATGCGAAGGTCAAATTACTATTATCAAAATCAGCTTCCAAAGTTACTTCTCGAATATCACAGTCTAAATTAGAGGCTGGTAAAATCGATATTTCTGGCAGGTCTGTATTTTGTTCAATAACCGTACTTGTAGTAGTAGAGCAATTGTTATCTATATCTAAGACCGTAAGATCATAGATACCTGCGCTATTAATATCTACTTGCTGAACTCCTTCAGTTAATATCACGCCGTCTTTAAACCAAGTAAAATTTAAGTTAGCACTATTGGCTGTGGAATTTTCACCATTCAAGATTAAATTACTTGTATTACAATTAAGGTTCTCCGTTGGGTCAATAATTGCAACAGGTGCATCCATATCTGGTGTGACTTCAACAATTGCCGTGGCAACACATTGATTGTCAAGATTGGTTAATTCGAGCGTATAAGTACCAGGCTGAGAAATAGTAGGTTGAAGTGTATTTTCTCCCGTTTCAATATTTCCATTATTAGTCAACCAGTTTATCTCAAAGTTAGTCACATTAGAAATGATAGTTCCATTTAGCAATAAAACGTCATCGCCACATTTGAACTCTAGATCATCGCCTGCTTCAATCTCTGGCGCATTTATATTTTCAGTAACTTCAATTTCATCAATGCTCGTGCAACCATTTTCAGTATTTAATATCTCTAAAGTGTATATACCTGGAACATCAATATCAAGTTGTGAATTTGAATTTATAACTTCTCCTTGAAGATTAGTCCAAGTGTAATCGTAGGTACTTATCTGATCCGCTGGATTGATTCCTACTAATAAGGAATTATCTCCACAGGTCAATTCTGCATTCGCCGCTAAGTCTAATTCTGGAGCGTCAAGATTTTCCATAATTTCAACAGCTTGGCTAGTAATGCAGCCACTAGTAAGATTTGTAACTTCTACCTCATATATTCCTGCACCAGACAAGACAGGTTCCGCAGTATTCATTCCAGCATCAATAGTACCGTCTGTAGTAGACCAAATTAGGCTTACTTCACTTATGTCTCCATCCAAACTAAGGGAAGGAATAACAGTTTGATTTGCGCAGTCAAGCATATTAGATTCTAAGCTAATAATTTCCGTAGCTACAAAATCAGCTTCAACATTTACTGAATATTCTGATTGACAGCCATTGAGCGGATCCGTTACTAGCAAAGTATAGAGTCCAGCTTCATTCACATCAATCTCTGCATTATTGTTAGCTCCCTGAATAGTTCCATTCTCTACTGACCATTCGTACTCGTAGTCTGGATTACTAGCCGCTCCAATAGTTGTATTTGGCTCTAAACAATCTAATTCTACCTCTTCAATTAAACTTACTTCTGGCTCTGTAGAGTTTTCTTCAATCGTGATCGTTTCCATAGTAGAACAACCAGAATTGTTATTTGTAAGTATCAAAGTATATTCCCCAGCGAAAGTAATCTCAGGAACTAAAGTATTGCTATTATCAATAGGATTATTATCTGTACTAAGCCACTGAATATTCACATTATTTGTAGTGGAACCGCTTGCATCAATCTCAATAGTGTTATTATTACAGTTTAAAATTTCTGGTGTATTGAACTCTATAATTGGTGCATCTGTATCTTGTTCAACAATTACAGAAGCACTTGCTTCACAGCCTGTGCTAGGTACATTTACCGTTAATGTGTAAGTTCCCGCCGCATTTATTTCTGGTGTCAAGGTGTTTGCTCCTGCGACTATGGTACCATCCTCAGAAGTCCATAAATAAGTTGCATTTGCTGGTGCAGAACCTGCCAAGAAATCAGAGTCTTGATTGCAATCTAATTGAACGCTTGCACCTGCATCTACCTCTGGAAGATTCGCGTCTCCTGATACTGAAATCGAATTCGTATCCGAGCAACCCGTCGTGATATTGGTAATTTCTAAAGTATAATTTCCTGCTTCCGCTATTTCGAACATAAGGTTTGTGGCCCCTACAATAGGGTTCATATTTTCATCGAACCATTGATATTCAAAATCACTTCCTGTGCTAGATGTTCCACCATTAATAGTCAACGTAGGTGCATCACAGCTTAATGCGGACTGCGCAGGAATATCCACTGTAGGCAGCTGATCATTTTCTTCAATAGTTACTGTAGCAGTTGCGCTACATCCATTGTCAAGATTAGTAATCGTAAGCGTATACGTATCAGGATTTGATACTTGTGGATTCAGGCTTGTATTATCTGAAATTGCAGAGCCATTTGCAGCGGTCCATAAAATTTGAACTCCATTTGGATTTGCAGAACCACTTGCATCCAGCGAGATAGATTGATTGACACAATCTAAATTTGCGGGTTGTGGCAAGACGATAGTAGGTCTGTCATTATCTTGGGTAACCTCTATTTGAGCTTCAGCAGTACAACCATTATCGTCATTGGTAACTATTACTTCGTAAGTACCAGCGGTACTTGCTAAGGCCGTTAATTCATTTGATTGGCCGTTAAATGTGCCTCCATTATTACTAAACCAAGATATACTCGTATTAGGAACTGCATTAAGTAAATCAATAGTGACGGGAAGATTTTCATCCTCGCAGTCTAATTGACCACCCCCCGAGATAGCTAATACAGGCTCTAAAGAATTTCCTTCCACTGTGAATGGCAATTCTTGACTACAGCCCGATACCGGATTTGTAACGGTTAATAAGTAATCTCCTGCAACATCAAAGCTTGGGCTATTGGTATTGGCTCCACTGGTGATATTTCCACCACTTGTAGAGATCCATTGATAATTGTAGTTTGATCCAAAATCATCAATAAATACAGATGAAATTGCATTCTCGCAGGTAATCTGCGAAGGTGTTCCTGACTGCACAGTCGGAGGTGTAAAATTGCTTTCAGCAGTTATACTCGTGACAACTTCACAACCCGTATCATTGTCCGTTACTGTCACCATGTAAGTACCACCTGCATTTACAGAAATTACATTTCCATTTTCAGCAGCAATACTTCCATCACCTGTAGACCAATTGAAAATGAGATTGTCATCAGAAGAGTTTAAGGTAATATCTGTAGCGTTGTTAATACAATTTAGAGGTTGAGATTGTGCTAAAGTAGCATCCGGCTCAGCCGAAACATCAAATACATTTATAGAAACTGACCTAGGACATCCATTATCCGCGTTTGTTATTTGTAAAGTATACTGACCAGCACTAGTCACTGGCAACATCAGCTCGCTACCTATAATTTGATTCATTGCATTGGTCCACTGATAAGTATAATTACCATTCGGATCAGAGGGTATTCCAGTTAGGTCAATATTGGAGGTTTTGCAATCAAAAGCAGGTGGAATCTCAATAGAAAAATCAGGCTCTTCGCTATTGCCTTCCACTATTACCTCTTCTGAAGATTCGCAGCCTGAAGCATCATCTGTTGCAGTAAAAGTATAAGTGTCTGCTGTAGATACCGATAAATTTAATTCCCCATTGGTAGATATAATATTTCCAGCACTGTTTGTCCAGGCATACGTAATGCCGCTAGAATTCATTATAGATGCGGAAAGATCTACATCAGGATTATCGCATGAGATAGATTCCGTTACTTCTGCAACTGCGATAACTGGCCCCGCAGCTTCACCTGAAACATTGAAGGTGATTTCATCGAAGCATCCGCTAGTAAGGTTAGTAGCAACTAACATATAGTCTCCACTTTGATTTGCATCTATTGACTCATATTCATTGGATGTAGTCAGAATGTCTCCATTGTACGTCCAGACATATTCAATCACATCCGCTGGAGCATTCTCATCAGCAGGCTCCTCTATATTCGTATTCACATCAAACTCTACCTGTCTTACGTCGCAACCTAATTCATACGCTGTTTGTGGAGAAGATAAATCAATGGCTTGAATGCTTTCCGCAACAAATACAAATGTTTCAGAAGTACATCCGTTAAAGGTGTTGGTGATTAATAATTCATAAGTTCCTCCGCTTATTACTTCTTGTGTAGGAGAGTTATCTTCAGGATCTCCGTTTAAAAACTCAGCTCCAAATACTCCGTTCCACTCATAAGTGTAGGAGGAGTCATCCGCTCCACCAGAGGAGGCAGTAGCATCGAGGACAATTATTTCATTTGCGCAAGAAATTGTATCTGGTAATTCAATTACAGCCTCCGGATTGGAAAAATTATCTTCAACAGGCAATGTACCTACTGCAAAACAGCCAGACTCTTCATTCAAAACAGAAAAGTTATAAGTACCTGTTTCTTCCACATAATAATCTTCATTAGTAGCTCCTGGAATCAGTGTACCCTGTGTTTCCTCAAACCAAAAAAACTGAATGCTATTTGCATCTTCATAAACTGCATCCCATTCCCCTTCAAGAAGAACGCCCTCTGTATTACAATCTAAAGGTTCTACAGGAAGAATATTTGCTGAAATATTATCTACATGAATTGTAACATCGTTACTAAATCTACAGGTCTCAGAGAACTGCAAATTGTCAATTGCCAATAAATTTCCACCAGCAAACGGACATGTAGTCATCAAACATAGTTCTACTTCGCCCGAAACATCTGCAGTAAAAGTACGAACCATATCAGTCCAGACACAAAATTCTAATTCTGACACGTGTCGATCCCCTATTACTGTATTTTGGTTGTTAACTCCTTGTAATTCTAATTCAAGATAAGGAATGCAATAATCTCCAAACCCGCCTCCTGGAACTCCACCTCCTCCAGTACCTCCATCTTCTTCACATGCGTCACCAACTCCATTACCGTCTCTATCCTCTTGACCACCATTGGCCACTTCAGGGCAATTATCTTGAAAATCTAAAACTCCATCCCCATCTCTATCATCTGTAGAGCAAGCAGTTGGATCTTGACTTGCATTAGCCACATATGGGCAATTATCCCGATCATCTGGAATACCGTCACCATCAGAATCTGCTTCACCCATAAATTCGCACCCAGAACAATCCGTAGCTGAGGTGCCAGCTACAAATGGACAGCAGTCTTGTGCATTTGGAAAACCATCACCATCAGCATCCCCCATCGGATCCAATGTTTCAGGATCTGGTGGGCCAGCAGTAGGATCCCCTCCAAAATCTTGGTAGGTAACCTCTCCGACAGTAGCTACCTGAACGCTAAATGTATATTCATTGCCAGCTGTAAGTTGCACCTTGGTGCAGATAATTTTATTTCTCTCTGCTCCTAAATTGTAGACAGCCATATTTCCTCCTTGCCCACTTGGCTCTAAGCAATCAGTAAATCCATATCCCCCATTATAAGAATCATCTGTAATCATATATGATCCATCTTCTCCAAGCGGAGAAACATAACCAGCGTCACCCTTATCTGGAACATTATTATCTGGATCTGGTGGTGGTGGTGGTATATCCTGTAAAGGACCTAGTACAAAATCTGTGTAAAACTCGCCTTGATAATTAGATGGAAAACCATTTTCAAAATCATCCCCAGTTCCAAAATCCCCATTTATTATTTGATTATCTGATATTACGATCCCACTCAGTGTTATGGTCGTAGTTTCGGTAAGAAAGTAATCCTCTACTTGCAGATTATCTCTTGATATTTCGCCGTTTGCGTCTGACCAGACAAAACCGATAACTTTATCCGATGCAGATCCTATCAGGTCAATCATCCCTCCATCTGGATGTTCACATAAGGATTCATAGAACCCTGCGCTGATAAACTCTCCATCACACCCTGTAGTTTGTGCGGTTAAACTATTGCAGCAAAGAAATGCGCAAAGCAATAAAATGTAGCTAATAAGAGGCTTGTTCATATCTAGTGTTTTGGACCCCAAAAAGGACCTTAAGATTCTATCAAAACAGGGTGCAAATTGAGTGTAAACCTAAAATAATCAATAAAATGTTATAGGTCAAGTAGAAAGATAGCTCATTTCGAAATAAATCTGTGTTAATTACTACAATAAAATACTATTTCATGCGAAAATGTACACTTCTTACAAATTACAGATAAGATTTATAAGTAAAACGCTGCGCATGACTGAAAAGAAAGTTAAAATTATTCCTCTTATGTAGGTCAATTCTTAGCCCCCTGCACACTCAACCATCCCATCTCGATAATAAAGTAGGTAAATAACAACACTGTCTTTTGGCTTAGCGCTGCGGCGGGGTAGTCGACGTAGGAGACTAGTCACAGAAATTTTGTGCAAACGACGAAGGAGAGCGGCATAAAAATTCTGGGACCGAGCGGACACGCGAGCTCCAAAGCATAGCGACCACCGAGTATTTAATGGCTTTTTTGCCATTAAATACTCGGTGGTAAGCCCCAAATAAAAAATATAAAGGAAGAAATAATTTAATTCATCAACGTAAGATCTCCCTTGAACAGTTCTGTACTGCCATCCGAAAACTCTATAACAACATAGTATACATAGACACCTGCCTGCATCTTTTCCTTTCGGTAAAAACCATCCCATCCTTCTGATGGATCGTTTGGTGCGAAGTCCTTATTGATAAAAACCTCATTGCCCCAGCGATCAAAAACTTGGAGTGACTGAACCTTGGCGATAAGGTTTTCCTTACTAAAAATATAAAATTTATCGTTGATCCCATCTAGATTAAAAGGCGTAAATGCATTGGGAATATATACATTGATTTCCTGATCTACCCGAAACTGAATCTCAGCTATTTCAGAGCAACCGTTCAAGTTAAAAATTTCTACTTGATAAATAATATCTGTTCCAGGCGTCACCGTCGGGTTAAGACAATCGGCACAACTAAGTCCAACAGAAGGTGTCCAAATAATTTGTTCTATATCCGAAACTGGAATATTGGTGATTGCTTGGATTTGGTAATTTTCACCTAGATCCAACTCTACTTGTAATGGTAGGTTTATATCTACCTCCTGTACTGTAGGGATGAAAAACTCTGTCACTAGTTGGCAACCATTATTATCCAAAACAACAATAGAGTTGCTAGAGCCAGGCGCTAAATTATCTAATAGACTAAGCGCATTAAAAGTCTGTCCGCCATCGGTAGAATATAAATATGGCCCCTCTCCTCCTATTACCTCCTGCATTATAATGCTTCCAACATCCCCTGCGCATAATGGTGGATCTATCTCCGCCATCAACTCTGTTGGTACATTGTCATTTTTTAGCACTTCTATTGTACGCGTGGTCACGCATCCGTTAATGGGTAATGTAGCCACCACAGAATAGAGTCCAGGTTCAGATACAGTAATCGCATTCAATACAGATAGGGATTCATTTTGGGGATCAAACCACTCTATCTGGGCGGAAGGATCTGTTTCTTCAATAGCTAACATGCCGTCTTCATCGTTACAATTCAAAGTAAATCCTGGGCTCACTTCTAATACTGGGGCTGCTATATTAGCTTCCACAATGGTAGATAAATTATTCTCGCATCCATTAGTGTTATCTAATATAGAAAGTTCGTAAACACCCGGCAAATCCACTTCAATGATAGCCTGATTAGGATCTGAAATTATATTTCCAGAAAGCGAAGTCCAGGTCAAAGTTAGACTTGAACTAGGTTCAACATCAGAACTGATGTTGACCGTCTCGTTATTACAGTTTAGTACATTTGGCGCAGCAATGTCTGCAAGTGGCTGAATTGTATTTTCTTGGATAAGGATAGAATCTTTTTGCACACAATTGTTCTCCGTATTTACTACTTCTAATAAGTAATATCCGGGCGCACCGATTAGTGGATTCAGCGAATTTGCACCTGAAACGATATTGCCAAACTGCGATGACCACGTGTACGAAAATTCAGCCCCTTGAGAACTTCCATCTGCAGACAAAGATTGTTCCTCAATGATACAATTGAGTTCTAATGCCGGCTGAATGTTTATGAATGGAAGATCTATATCTTCAATAACCTCTACCTCAATTTTATTTTCACAATTGTTAGCTGGGTCTATCACAGTCAATGAATAAATACCCGCGCTACTTACCACAACATCCTCTCCGTTGGCTTCACTAGTGATAGTACCATCGACAGTGGTCCAGTTGTAGATCAAGCCATTTTGGTCTGTCTGCGTATTAATGACTGACTTCGGATTTAGACAATTGATCGTATCTGGGTTCAGAAATGAAAGTGAAGGAGTTGCCGCATTATTCTCTACCAGTGTGGTCAAAATGACCTCACAATTGCTAGCAATATTTGTTACCGTAACTTGGTAGTTTCCAGCTGCAGATACCAGCAATTCTGGGTTGGTGTTGTCCCCATCGAAGGATCCATTTTGAGTATCCCATTCAAAAATTAGATCCGAAATATCTGCTGGTAGATTCAAACTGATTAAACTGCTCTCCGTTTGGCAATCGATGCTCTCAGGTTCATTTATACTTACTTGGGGAACATCTTCATTTCCTACTACAGTTGCTGTAAATATATCTGAACAGCCATTGACTAAATCTGTAACCGTAAGTATGTACTCACCAACAGCGCCCGCCTCTATATTTTGTGTATTATCCGCTCCGATTATTGTCCCAGTACTTGTAGTCCACTCAAATTGTAAATCTAAATTGGCAGATTGAATTTCAGTGTTGACTTCTACTAATGCTAAGTCGCAATCTATGGATTGAATAGGCTGTACCACGATGACTGGGCTTTGCGTATTTTCTTCTACTAAAACCTCTAATAGATTTTGGCAATTGTTTTGCACATTGGTTATGGTCAATAGATAGGTCCCATCTGCATCGACTGATGGATTGAGCGTATTTTCACCATTAACAATATTACCATCACTAGAAGACCACTCAATAAGAAAGTCTAATCCTTCACTACTTCCATTTGCATCAAGCGTAAGCATTTGATTGCTGCAGTTTAACTGTCCCGGATCAGCTACTACTATTACAGGTTGATCACCGTTCTGCGCTACCGAAATCGACGCCTCCTCCACACAGTCATTGTCTAGATCTGTCACTGTCAGGGTGTACAATCCAGGTAGATTAACATCTGGCGTAAGTCCATCTTCCCCCCTTAAAATATTCCCATCAGGAGTAGTCCAAATGTATTGGATATTATTACCCACTACTTCCATCGCACTTAGCGTAATTTCGCTGGTTTCACAATCAAGGATACCTGGCGTATCTATTTCTACAAGGATAGTGCTAATAGATTCTTCTACGGATATTATTTCACTTTCTTCACAACCATTTTCGTTGTTGGTTACTGTCAAAGTATATTCCCCTGCAGAACCTACAGCTATATTTGCCGCCCCATTTGGGCTATTAAGAATACCATTAACCGTTTGCCAAGAATAAGTAACATCAGACCCAATATTAGATGTTGTGGCCAATAACATCACCTCCTTGACGGAGCAGGTAATTTGCTCAGGCGTTGCGATTTCGATAATTGGGTTATTTTGATCTTGTGAAACCTCAAATTCCGAGGTTTCTGTACATCCTGAGATACCATCTGTAACCGTCACGAAATAAACACCTGGTTCGTTCAATTGAATCTGTGATAGATCAGTTGAAGAGGTGATATTTCCGTTGGTGCTTGAATCCCAATTATAGGTGGGAGATTGTGCATCCGAATCAGCTTGCAAACTTAGATCTGTATCTAAACATGAAAGCACATTATCCCCTGAGATAGAAATAGAAGGTGACTCTACCAAATCTTCCACTGTAAAATCAAATTCACTTTGACATCCGTTTTGCTGATCAATAACAAGCAGGTTGTAGTCATCTGCGGCATCGGTATCTAATTGGAATGCATTTTCATTTAATATTTCACCATCACTATTTGACCAAATATAAGTCCAATCAGGATTGCTCGTTTCCAAACCAAAAGTAGTAGATGGCTGCAAGCAAGTTATTTCAACAGGAAGTATTGTATTTGCAGATGGTACTAAATAATCTTCCGTTACTGTTATTTCTGTTTGAGCATCACAGCCATTACTATTGTTTGTGATAGTCAATCGATATATTCCTGGTTCTGATACACTAGGGTTTAGAGTGGTAAATTCTGTAATTGGATTTCCGTTTTCATCCTGCCAATTAAATGTAAAGTCTGCTCCGCTACTAGAACCTGTTGCATCTATTTCTATTGAAGTTGCATTGCAATCTAAGGTCAAAGAGGCTGGCGCGGCAATTGTAGGTAAGTCAATATCAGCCTCAATACTTACAGAATCAGAACTGATACATCCATTCTCTCCAGTCACTGTAACAAAATAGGTGCCTGCTCCTCCAATAGATGGCGATAAAGTATTGCCGCCGCTAATAATAACGCCACCCGCAGATTGCCATTCTATAAAGCTGATATCAGAATTAGAACTACCAGATAAATCCAGTGTCATATCATTACAACCGAAAGTTTGCGATGGACCAGCTTCTACCTCGGGCTCTGTAAAATCTGAAATTACTTGAATGCTTGTCGCTGTTTCACAACCATTAGAAATATCTGTAATTATGACTTCGTAATTTCCTGCATCTGTAACAATTATATTATCGTTATTAAGTCCTGTAATGATATTGGCGTTTGGAGTCCATTCATAGCTATAATCAATGCTCCCTCCGAATACAGAGACCTCCGTCTGATTATTATTACAGTCAAGTACTGTAGGGGTATTTTCAACAATAGAAGGTACCTGAAAATCTTCTTCTACTATAATTTCTAATGGATTCTCACAACCAGTTTCATTATCTGTAACTAAAACGGAATAGTTTCCGCCTTGACTAACTGTTACTTGAGGCATCTCTAAAGAAGTAATAAAATTACCATTACTACTTGACCATGAAAATGAGTAATCGCTTCCAGCAGGAAAATCAACAGCTAAATCTGCGTCCGGTATAAAACAGTTAAGAATAGTTTGGCTAAGAAGTGTCGCCTCAGGAAGTTCTGTATCGCCTACAACAATAATAGACTGTTCCGTTTCACAATTATTCTCCAGGTCTGTTACTGTTACAAAATATTCCCCTGGGACTAAAGCCTCAATCGAGTACTCCCCTCCACCACTAAATGAGCTGCCACTCCAGAACAAGCTATAATTACCTCCTGCATCCAAATCATTGGCGACAATTAAACTTGTTGGATTCTCGCAAGAGATAGGTTCTGCTGCAAGGATATATTCTGGATATGCTGGATCACCCATTTCTAACACTATGCTGTCCACCGCAGAGCATCCAGTATCGTTGTTTATTATTGTTACGAAGTAGGTACCTGGCCCCTGAACAGTAGGATTAGGGGAATCTGGATCTGAAAGATAGATACCATTTTGATCAACAACTTCCCACGACCAAGCAATGCTTGCATTGACATCTCCTTCAGGAATAGCATTTAAAACAACTATGCCATCAGGCTGACAAGCTATTTCTACTGGAGCAATATCTACACCTAATGGACTATAAGGCGCAACTATGCATGGCTCACCATCTCCCCCTTTGCAAACAAAAAATAATTCAATGTCATCGATGGCAAAGTCATTTCCTATGGGCTCTAGCTCATTATTGGTGATGCAAAATTCAACTATCATATCAGAAGCTACCCATGGGTCGCTTTCAATAATCTGCCAATCGCAGTCATCAGAATCTAATGGCTCAGGAATATTTATTGCTGTACCATTTGCCGTAAGAGATAGCAGTGGATAATTATCAAAACAATCTCCACATAGATTAGCTGCATGCGCAGAAAAAATATAGGTGCCACCTTGGTTAACTTCTAGCTGCTGGCACCAAATGTTCTGATTGGATGATGTAGCACCGTCTACAATCATCATCTGATCATCGTTTTCACTGTTGTCATCACAATCAGGAAAAAGAGAGAAAAACGTTGTTGGGTCATTGGTGATCATGTATTCACCTGGTGTTGACATTCCAGTAATATAGTCTGATGTGAAACCTGTATCACCTTGCGCAAAATTTCCGTTGGGAACAAGATTAAAACCTGCTCTTCTAAATACACATAAGGTAAACTCTTGTGCGAAACTGGGATCTAGTACTCTGGGGTTTAGAATATTGGGGTCACTTAATCCTGCCGCTGGCTCCCATTGATAGCTGACTACATCCCCAAATATTTCTCCTGCTAAGTATATTTCATTTTGTTCATTGACACAGTATCGAATATCCGGCCCAGAAGCTCCACTGCCACCACTGCCAATTGAAAGACTAGCGCTGTTACTGCAGCCCGTTATCGGATCTGTGACGGTAACTGTATAAATACCTATGCTGTCGACTACAGGATTAGTAGAAGAGCCATTATCTATGATATTACCATCTTCATCAAACCAAACGATATCAAGATTTTCATCATGTTCGCAATCTAATACGACAGTAGAGTCCGTGCTACAACCAATAAATCCATCATTTACAAAAACATCTGGAGGCGTAGCCGTAGTTACTTCTACTATAAATTCTTCATCGCAGTTAAGCTCTGGATAGTTTACAGTAAGGGTATAAGTCCCCGCTGAATTTATAATGGGCGTTAAGGTATTTTTTCCAGAATCAAAACCGCCATCTGGCGTATCCCAGTTATAAGTTAATTGCGATTCCTCCACATTACTGGTCACCTCTGCAGCTAACTGAACAACTGGCGCATTCTCGACACATGGCAGCTCCACTTCATCGATTCCAGTAATATCTATTTCCACTATTCCTAGGGTTAATGTAACCGTACTATCGCAACCGTTAGCCGCTGGAAATGATTGAACGTAAGTATCGGCGTCAAATAAAAAATCATTCCCAAATGGATATGCCGACCCTTCACATATAAACGCCTCAATATTATTTTCAACTGCATTGGTGTTTTCAACAGAAAATCCATCAAAGCAAAATATTTGGTCATTGAAGGCTCCTCCAGTAGTACCTGTTAGCCCCCAGTATACTGGCGTTCCTGCAACAAAAATGTTGGTAAGAATACCCACGTCAGTACTAATCATTAAGTCTCCATCAAAAAACACTTTAAATAGGTTGGTGATAGGATCCCACTGAAGCGAGACAGCGTGGAACATTCCATCTTCTACATTTCCATTAACTCCAATGCTTACAGGTGGAGCAACAGGGATACTAATAGCCCCATCAATATTGATAGCAACATGATCATCAGGTATATCTCCAAAATTGCCATTAAACCAAGTATCAAACTCCACAATAAACGAATTCTGTATCCCAACAACACCTAATTGACCACCTGCATTACTGCATGGAGGAGTTGGATCAGTGTGAAACACAAATGCAATTCCGTCTGCCCCGCCCGCATCTATAGTACCAAAATAAAGTTGATAGTTTATTTCGAATCCAGAGGAGAAATCTATTGGCGTATCGAACCAAGCACATCCTACTTGATTATTGTTCTCCGTGGTCAGTTGAACACAATTTTGATTTGGCACACCAGAGTTATATACTTCGGCTGAGCCTCCAAGATTAAAGTTAGTACCACCAAGATCAGACATTCTGAATCCAAGTGTTCCACCACCACCACCTTCTTGATATATTCTTACATGGTAAGTTTCTCCAGGGATTACACTTAGATTCGCACCTGGCATTGGAATTGCGCCACAGTTCCTATTTGAAAAACACCCTACTGAAGTGGCAAGTCCACTACACGCATTCCAGTATACTTCAAAAGCGGCATCTGTAATAGATCCATCTAGAAGTTCAATGTTTACAGAACCCGAACTCGGCCCCATAAATTCGACCCAAAAATCTTGACCCTGATAATCACCACAGCTTGGATCTGGAAGCTCAGTAAATGTCCCATTGTCTAGAGTATAAGTTTTTGTAATTCCAAAATCACTCAATTGATAATTGGTTGCATTACAAGGACTCGTTCCCGCATTCATGTTATTGAACGCAAACAATAGCGTAATAAAAAGAAAAGTCGGGGGTAAAAATAATCGCATCTGATGAGTGTTTTGTCTATTGTGTTGTCAGCAATAAAGTTAACTAAATTAAAGCATTAAAGGATGGGCAATATTCCTTTATTAGGCATTAATTATGAATTTAGACTTAAATATCTGTTTAAACGCTGCTTTATATGAGAGAAAGTCGCAATATATATTATTACTTAAAAGCTTACTTTTCAAAAATAATTCTTATCCTAGCTGTCATCCAACTGCGTTTTGATCTCTCAATTTCAGGATTTCTGTGGTGTAATCTCTTGTTTTTCGAAGGAGATTGGGGTCAAAAATTAAGGATTCCCCATAGGAAGGAATCATATCTTTTAACTTAGTTTTCCAATTCTCGCTTTTCATCTTTTCTGCAAAGCAGGTGGACAAGACATCCAGCATAATAGATACAGAGGTAGATGCGCCTGGAGACGCTCCTAACAATGCGGCTAAACTTTTATCGCTAGAAGTGACGATTTCTGTTCCGAACTTGAGCACTCCACCCTCCTCTTTGTCTTTCTTGATGATCTGAACGCGTTGCCCTGCCATAGTCAAAGTCCAGTCTTCAAATTTTGCTTCAGGGTAATATTTTTGTAATGCTTCAAATCTATCTTCGGGCGACTGGAATACTTGCTGCACTAAATATTTTGTCAAGGAAATATTGTGCATCCCTGCCGAAAGCATAGGCCAGACGTTGTGAACTTCCAGCGAAAGAGGCAGATCCATATAAGATCCATTTTTCAAAAACTTAGTGCTGAACCCAGCATATGGACCGAATAGTAGGGATCGCTCTCCATCTAACATTCTTGTATCCAAGTGCGGAACGGACATGGGTGGTGATCCCGTTGCTGCCTTTCCGTAAACTTTAGCCTCATGTTTTTTGACGACTTCAGGATTTGTACACTGTAGAAATTGGCCACTTACTGGAAATCCACCATAACCTCTCCCCTCTGGTATACCCGTTTTCTCCAGCAAGATAATCGCTCCCCCACCTGCGCCAATAAAGACAAAATCACTTTCCGCAATTTCTTCTTCTTTAGTATTTAAATTCTTAACTTCTATTTGCCAGTTTCCAGATTTATCTTGACTTAGATCTTGCACTTCACTTGCTAGTTTTAGTGTCACGCCATCACATCCTGCCAAGTACTTTATCATTCCTCTGGTGATGGCACCAAAATTTACATCCGTGCCGATTGCCATTCTGGTAGCGGCTATTTCCTCCTTTTTATCGCGACCATCCATCATGAGTGGAACCCACTTTTCGATCTGCTCATAATCAGTAGACCACTTCATATCTTCAAACATTGCGTAGCGCGTCAATGACTTATAACGCTGCTGCAGAAAATCAATATTCTCTACTCCCCAAACAAAACTCATGTGATCAATATCATTGATAAAAGGAGCATCCGTCTCTATCAACCCTTTTTGCAGCAGATAAGCCCACAGTTGTTTTGACACCTCAAAAGAGGAGCTGATCGATAAAGCTTTTTCAATATTCACCGAGCCATCTTCTGTAGGTGGCGTGTAGTTAAGTTCACAAAAAGCAGAATGCCCTGTCCCCGCATTATTCCATGCAGCAGAGCTTTCCGCTCCGACCTCGTCTAAGCGCTCATAAATCATGATCGTCGCAGCGGGCATCAGCTGTTTTATCAATACGCCTAAAGTTGCGCTCATTATGCCGGCACCGATTAATGTAAAGTCTGCTTTGTTTTTCATCTCTATTGATTTAGTGGCGCAAAGATAATTCCTTTGCTCTAAATTTTGAAGGATTCGTTCTTTACATATTTTGCTATCCGTTCTATCATGATGCTTATTTGGGGGTACCCACTGGCCGAATGACAAGCCTCCTAAGGTCAGCATATCCTTCGGCCAGGGTCGGGTCATGCAGCAGTCCGCGTTGCTCCCGTACTTGCCTCGACCTATTCCGATGGCTATCGGAAGTCGAGGCTGCGTACCTCCACGAAGGTGTGGAGTGCTTACTACCCCTTACCCATTTGGATATTGCTATAATTTTGGTAATTCTCACAAAAATAGATTTCTTTGTAAAAATAAAATTTATGCTCAATCCGCGCTTGGAGACAATATCGGCTAAAACTTTAATCGGCATGTCCACCTTAACTGCACCATCCAACAGTAAGGCTAAAGAAGTCTGGAGTAGTTTTATGCCTATGCAAAAAAATGTCATAGGTAAGGAGGAAGGCATATTTTATTCGGTGCAAGAATATCCATCGAACTACCCTTTTATGGAGTTTAATCCTCAAGCAACTTTCACAACTTGGGCTGCAAAAGAAGTGGGTGAAGATATGGATGTGCCTGAGGAATTCAAAATACTAACTATTTCTGGAGGTACATACGTTGTTTGTGAACACATAGGTGTCGCTGCAGAAATTGGCAATACCATCGGATTTATTTTTGGACAATGGATTCCTAAAAATGGATATACCATTGATTTAGAAAGAAAGCATTTTGAAGTATTGGCTGGAGATTATTTAGGTCCAGCGAATCCCGAATCAAAAGAAATGGTATGGATTCCAATAAAAAAAATTAAATAAGTGATTTTTAGCACTTTAGTAAAAGACAATTTTGGTTTAATAATAAAGATTGTGTCCACTCCAAAACTCATACCACCAAAAATGTTTCTTTTGGCGATATTTTTCATTGTATGCAATTCGTCAATTTTCGGAGTGGACTCAAGATTGGGTCTACTTATGGAGGCCAATTGTCACAATTTTTATATGAAAATCACGCCAATACACTTCTATGAAATCAAACTCAGAGGAAAACATATTTTAAAAGATATCGAAACTTAGGAAATGCAATATATACCCACAGAAAACAAGATATATAAACAACTTGAAGACATTGCGCACAAGGCAATGGTTACCGTATTTGTAGGGCTTCCTGGCACTGGCAAAAGCCTTTATGTCAACCAGTTTCACGCAATAGCGAAATCCTTCAAAAAAGAGATTGAAGTTATCCAATGGGACATTGCAAGAAAGTCTTTTGAAACGGAGGCACTTGCTAAAATCTTTCCCATGAAGGACGGGCAAGTACATGCAGGCGTAAAGCTTTGTGCTGGTCGTTGGCTCATTGCCTATCTTCAAAATTGGCATTTGAAAACGCTCGATTATCCAAATAAAATTTTACTGATTGAGGCACCTTTAGTTGGCAATAGATTTAGTGAATTGGCGCACCCACAGGATAATCCTGAATTGGAGAAATTCTTGTCTAGTGAACAAGTGCAATTTGTGCTCCCGATTCCTAACCGTGAGGTAAGAAAAAAAATCGAAGAGGATCGTGCAGCACAAGTATCCGAATCGGCAACACAATGGTCCGGTGCAAAACCTTCTGTGATGAGACAGCTATGGACAGACACCTTGGGAATCGGCAGAAGACTTCAATTGATAGATAGCATTGATGGTAAGTACGATCCTAATAATTACAAAAAAATTTACACTTATATACTTCGACACCGTAACCTTCGTGTTCTAGAAGTAAATCAAATTTTTGATGTAAATATTAAAGATGAAAAAAGCCTACACAGTTTAAAAAATGTTATTCCATCGACGCAAAAAATAGATGAATTGGCAATGGAGATAAAAACTCAAAACCTAACTGAAGCGGAGATAAAAGAGATAACATCTCATTGGTATAATTCCTAAAGGACAAACCTTGAATATACACAGTTAGCTTTGGATACGAACAGGGGCTTCCGATAAATCGAAAGCCCCTGCTTCATACTAAAACTCGTTAGCTATTGTACCTTTTTAGTAATTATTTCGATCGTTATAACCACCGCGTCTGTTGTCGCGATTTGCTCTTGGTTCAGCTTTCTTTACAACTATTGTTCTGCCGTCAACTTCCGTTTCGTCCAGTCCTGCAATCGCTGCAAGTGCTTCTTCATCGTTTGGCATTTCCACAAAGCCAAATCCTTTTGATTTGCTTGTAAATTTATCCATAATAATCTTTGCAGATGTGACTTCGCCGAAGGCGGCGAAAGCGTCCTTAAGATCAGACTCCTGCGTGTCAAAATTCAGTTTGGCTACAAAAATATTCATCTAAAAGAATTAAAATATTAAAAAATTGAAGATCGTAAGTTTGATCCTTCTACATATAAATATAAATGTGTTTACTGCGCTTAAAGTTCCATTTCCATTCTTTGCATTATATTTATTCAAGGTATGATACTGAGCCACTCGTATAATAATTCAAAACAATATATCGAATTTCTTAATATGACATATTTATATATTGCAAACACGTGTTTAATTAAAGTAATAATAGGAATTCTTCTATATATTACTATTACAAAATATTTTGATTTTACTCATAATCTCTTAACTATTAGCAATTAAATTTACACCTAAATAAGCTTACCTTTGACAATACTGCCCGTACATAACAGCTATTTACTGATTAGTAAAATAGAAAACTCTATCTTTCCGTCTCAAATTGAAACAACCAAATTCATCTTAATACTGATAATATGTTTTATCGCTTATTTACCCTTCTTCTAATTTGCAGTTTTACTCCAATCATAACTATACATTGCCAGACTTTAAGCAATATTGAAAGCGTTGAATATGATCCTATCAACGATCAGTTCTTAATTTCTAATGGCAGTAATGTCATCGCGCAGAACTATCCAGAAGAAGATTTAAGCCTATTCGGTGAGGCTAGCGCCAGCCACGGTATGGAAGTAATTGATAGTACACTTTTTACAATTGATGGATCTTTTATACGAGGATTTTCACTAGTAGATGGTTCCGCTGAAATGGAATTAAACATTACTGGATCCCAATTTTTAAACGGCTTGACGAGCGATTCAACAGGTATACTATACGCTACCGATTTTGCTAAGCGAGAGATAATCAGAATCGATGCTACTGATTTTGCAAATCCTACTTTTGAAAGAATAGTAAGCAATACACAAGTTACACCCAACGGAATACACCTTGACTCGGAGAATAATCGTCTAATTTTTGTGAGCTGGGGAGAAAACGCTGCGGTAAGAGCAGTGGATTTGGATGACAATTCTTTGTCCATAATTGCCTCCACTACTTATGGTAATATGGACGGAATAGCAAGCGACAAAAATGGTAATTACTATATCTCCACTTGGAACCCTGCAAGAATCATTAAATATGATTCTGACTTTAGCGAAGCGCCGATAGAGATAACAACCCCAGGCCCATTAAGTAGTCCTGCTGATATTACTATAGCCAAAGCGAGGGGCATCTTAGCTATTCCGCATTACCCAGGATCAGGAGATGAGGTTATGTATGTAGACATCAATGAAGGTGGTGTATCTGCAAATCAAATCGGAAAGCCAGCAAGTATAAGCTTTGCTGCAAACCCAAATCCAGTAATAAACACTACAGAGATCAACTTCAATCTAGAGTCAAGTTCTACAGTTAGCATATCATTGATAGGCGCAGATGGCAAACTGATTCAGGAGATTTTTCAGGGGCATCTATCAGCAGGAACACATTCCGTAAACTTCAATAAAGGGCAGTTGTCTACAGGCGTTTATTATCTCTCCTTAAGCTATAATGAAGGCACAGCTATACTGCCCATTTTACTAAAAGACAATCTATAAGCTGCAGAATTTATTTCTCTGTACTAAACCTATAAGACCAAACTCGCAATTATTAAATAAATGAGCCTCCGTAAAATATACTATTCTCTATCCCCTTCTTTCAGATTGGCGGCTCGGAAGCTATACTACTATCCGATAGATATCTGGGAAAGTATCACGGGCAAGCGATCAAAATATCAGCCCCCACGAGGTGATATTTATACTGGTTCTGGAGATTATATTCAGCAAGGTGAGCTGCAGTGCAGTCACTTATTTAAGCACACCCATATCCAGCCTGATCATCAGCTCTTGGACATCGGGTCTGGAATAGGAAGGACAGCTGTCCGTTTGACAAAATATTTAAATAGTTCTGGAAGCTACCAGGGCTTTGATGTTGTTCAAAAGGGCGTAGATTGGTGTCAAGAAACCATCAGTCCCGATTTTCCAAATTTTCACTTCCAATACGTTGCGCTGCATAATGACCTATACAATGACAGCAGTGGTCAAGCGAAAGATTTTATCTTTCCATATCAGAATGAACAGTTTGACACTGCTTTTCTGTTTTCAGTCTTCACGCATATGGCTATTGAGGAAATAGAACATTACTTCAAAGAAATATTTAGAGTGCTCAAGCCTGGAGGACAGTGTCTGACTACCTGTTTCGTGTATGATGATGCGCTAGAGAAAATCATCAGTAAACGAGATCGCTTTAATTTTCCTTTTGAGGGAGATGGTTTTCGATTGATGGATGAAAAGGTTACAGCTGCGAATATTGCAATCGCGGAAGAGAAATTAGAGCAGATGATAGCTACTGCTGGATTGGAGCGCGTGCATTTTGTGAAAGGGCATTGGCGGGATAATTCGATGAAGGGGGAAGTGGCTGAATTTCAAGATATATTGGTAGTGAGAAGATCACATTAAATATTTTGCAGTTCAACATCTATATTCACGATAATGTTAAAACTGGTGCTATAATCCATATTTAAATCTACCCCTTCTTTTGGCTTAGCGCTGAGAAGTAGTGCCCCCGCACATTAAAAAAGACTTTACCTGTCTTTTTTAATGTGCGGGGGCAGACCGCAGGGCCGAGGCGCACGCCGAGCTACGTATCATAGCGACCCACTCCGCAAAGGGATTTTTTCATCCCTTTGCGGAGTGGGTAAGCCCCAAAAAAATAAAAATCATACTATCCAGCAGAGATTCAAAAATTGATAACAAACTACCTAAATTCACGTTTGTAATTATATCTTGCGCCTTGCTGAATAAAAGACGGTATAAATCCTTGATAATCAGTTTTTTTACTTGCAATAAAAAGGTGCTAAACACGATTTATGAGTAATATATCATTTTCATATCCATACTGGTATGTCATTTTGTGTGTACTGCTTGGGGTAGTTTACGCGGTGCTTTTGTACACTAAATCCGGCACATTTAAAGAGCATAATTGGCTGTATTGGGTGCTGGGTATTGCACGTGGTACGCTGGTAAGCTTGCTTGCTTTGTTATTGTTATCTCCGCAAATAAAATCGATCCTCACCGAGACGAAAAAGCCCATCATCGTGCTTGCACAGGACAATTCAGAATCTGTCCTCGCCAATATGAGTGAAACAGAGAAGGCAGAATTTGAGCAAAATTTTACACAACTAGAGTCAGACTTAACACAAGAATATGAGGTAAAATCGTACTCTTTCGGAAGTGATGTCAGAGAAAAAATGGACTTTACGTTTACCGATAAAGTGAGTAATATATCTGAAGTACTCAACACGGTTTACGATCAATATAGCAATCAAAATCTGGGAGCCGTCATACTTGCGACGGACGGAATATACAATGAAGGTAGCAATCCGATATACGCTGGGACGAAACTTTCAGCACCGATATATACTGTGGCGCTGGGGGATACTACTCCGCAAAAGGATCTTTTAATCAAGCGAGTTTTTCATAATAAGATTGCATACTTGGGCGACAAATTTAGCATCCAAGTAGATGTTTCGGCACAAAACTGCGCGGGTGCAAATACACAATTAATAGTCAAGAAAGTGGGTGGCGGATCGCCTCAAACCTTTCCGATAAAAATAGATAAGAACAACTTTTTTACGACCAAAGAGGTCGTCATCAATGCGAGTGTTGCTGGTGTGCAACGCTATCTCATATCTGTAAACAAAATCGCTGGTGAGGTGAGTACCGTGAATAATAATAAAGAAATATTTATTGATGTGTTGGATGCTCGGCAAAAGATATTGATCCTGGCAGACTCTCCACATCCCGATCTTTCTGCGATCAAATCATCCTTAGATAAAAACAAGAATTATGAGGTAGAAGTGAAGTATGCAAATAGCCCTACCATAAATATTCCAGCATACGATTTTGTGGTTTTGCACCAGTTGCCTTCGAATAAAAACCCATCGACAACGGTGTTCTCTTCGATTAAAAATAATAAGAAACCCGTGCTGTTTATAGTGGGTACGCAAACGGATATTGGCAAACTAAATAGTACGCAATCCATGCTTAATATCACGGGCAATACGACCAGCACAAATGACGTACAGGCCAGTATAGCCAGCAACTTCAGTCTATACAAAGTAGATCCGTTGATAGAAAATACGGTGCCTAAATTTGCTCCCATCCTAGCTCCTTTTGGGCAGTTTACGGAAGGACCAAATACGTCAGTACTTGCCTATCAGCGTATCGGAAAAGTGGACACAAAATATCCGCTGATTGTATTTGGCGATCATCATGGTGCTAAGTCCGCGATCATAGCCGCAGAAAATATTTGGAAGTGGAAAATGTTCGATTATTTGGAGAACAAAAATCATGATATCTTTGAAGAACTACTGGGTAAATGTGTGCAGTATTTAAGTCTTAAAGAAGATAAGCGTAAGTTCAGAGTAAGTCTAGACAAAAATATATTTAACGAGAATGAGCAGATCATTTTTGATGCAGAATTGTACAATCAAAGTTACGAACTGGTCAATGAACCAGATGCGAGTCTGACGATTTCGGATGATGCTGGGAAAGATTACAATTATACATTTGACAAATCTGGAAACGCTTATCGCCTTAGCGCTGGATTACTTGCTACTGGTAATTATAAATACACTGCTAAGACATTTAGTAACGGCGAGGAGCTTAAGGTATCAGGTCAGTTTAGCATCCGTCCGATCCAGCTGGAGTTGTTCGAGACTACAGCTGATCATACTCTACTCAAGCTGCTGAGTGATAAGTATGGTGGCACTACAGTTGCGCCTGCTGCGCTGACTTCTCTGGCTACACAAATCAAGGAGAAAGGCAATGCCAAACCTGTGATGTACGAAAGCACGAAAACGAGATCGGTGATCAATCTAAAGTGGATTTTATTTCTTCTTTTGGGTATCCTTGTTCTGGAATGGTTTCTTCGTAGATATTTCGGCAGTTACTAGTAGCAGAATATTTTTCTCGTTTTTATTATTGATTTGGGCGAGCCACTATCCGCGAAAAGCGGGTTAGTGTCGGGCTGCTCCAGGCTCCTTGCTCAGTCGGTGCTACGCACTAGCCGCAAAAGAGCGGCTCCCTTCCGTATCCCTCTCGCAAAAAAAATTGGAATACCACTTACGATAGAAAACTTCACTGATTTTTAGGCATCATTAGACACGCGAACCTTGTAGTTCAAAATAGAATGGTTGACGAAAATAATTATAAAGTATCCTGCTGTACTTAAATGATCTTTTACTACAGATGCTTAGTCACTTAAGCGCTGTCTTTTACGAATGTTTTCCATGGGTAGTATTACAAATCATTACAGCTACCCCTAATGGCGGAATCGAGAGTGTGATATGCTGTTCCTGATTTTGCCACTTTTTATCTACGGACTTTATCTTAGATTTCCCTAAGGTCGCTCCTGATCCACCATATTTTTTATCATCACTATTGAGAATTTCTGTGTAAGTTCCTTGGATAGGAACACCCACTTTATAATGATCCCTAGTTGTGGGTAAGAAATTACAAATAACGACTATAGGAGGCAGTTTAGCATCCTTAGCGTGTCTGCTGTAGATGATCACACTATCGTCTGCATTATCTTGGGATATCCATCTAAAACCATCTGCTGAAAATTGCTGTACGTATAGTTGTGGATGAGAAGTGTATAACTTATTGAGATCCGCGATGAGTACTTTTATGCCTTTGTGCAGCTCATGCTGCAAAAGCCACCAATCTAATCCACGCTCGATATTCCACTCGCTCGTTTGTCCAAATTCTGCACCCATAAAAAGCAACTTGGTCCCAGGATGGGTAAACATATAGCTAAACATTAAACGCATATTTGCGAACTGCTGCCATTCATCACCAGGCATCCGATCCATCAAAGAACCTTTACCATGCACTACCTCATCATGAGATAAGGGCAACATGAAGTTTTCTGTAAAAGCATAGATTAGGCTGAAAGTGATTTCATTTTGATGAAATTTTCTGTAAACAGGATCCTTGGACATGTAGTTGAGCGTATCGTGCATCCAACCCATCATCCACTTTTGACCGAAACCCAATCCTCCTGCAAAAGTGGGTCTAGAAACGCCCTGAAAAGCAGTCGACTCCTCTGCGATGGTAAAAGAATTTGGATACTCCCCGTAAACGGTAGTGTTGAATTCTTTAAGCAATGAGATTGCGTCTAGGTTCATATTTCCTCCATGATCATTTGGTATCCACTCCCCTTCTTTCCTAGAATAATCTAGGTAAAGCATGGACGCAACAGCATCCACTCTAAGACCATCGATGTGAAATTTATCCAACCAAAATAAGGCGTTCGAAATTAAGAATGAGCGTACCTCGTTTCTACTATAATTCGGAATAGCACTTTTCCAATCGGGATGAAATCCCATTCTCGGATCTGGATGCTCATAAAGCGCTGTACCATCAAACATGGCTAAACCATGTGCATCTGTGGGAAAGTGAGAAGGTACCCAGTCTGCAATGACCCCGATACCTGCCTGGTGCAATGCATCTACTAACAGCATAAATTCTTCAGGAGTACCGAAGCGCGAAGAAGGTGCAAAATATCCCGTTATTTGATAGCCCCAAGATGGAAAATACGGGTGCTCCATTACGGGCATAAATTCTACGTGCGTAAATCCAAGTTCTAACACATAGTTTACGAGTTCTTTTGATAACTCCTTGTAAGAAAGAGACTCTGTAGCATTATTTTTTTTCATCCATGAACCAATGTGTAGCTCATACACTGACATAGGTGCCTCGTGGTGGTTCTTTTTCCCTCGAACGGACATCCATGTTTTATCTTTCCATTTATAGTCGTAGTCCCAAGCTATAGAGGCCGTTTTAGGCGGGAGTTCACAAAATTTGGCAAATGGATCTGCTTTTTCTAAAAATTCGTCTGTTTTCGTCTGGATGGAGTATTTATATATGGTTCCTTTTTGCAAATTGGGAATAAACGCCTCCCAGATACCAGATTCGTCCCAGCGCGGAAATAAAGCATGTGTATGCTTATCCCAATGATTGAAATCTCCAATCAGGTTGACCTGCTTTGCATTCGGTGCCCATACTGCAAAATAAATACCGGCTTGCCCGTCAAGCATCATGAGATGACTTCCTAACTTTTCGTATAATCTGAAGTGCTTTCCAGCTTTGAATAACGAGATATCGAAATCTGTAAATAAAGAATGCGCTACAGTATTGGTATGATGGATGGTTTTTATTGACAATGGTTATTTCTTTTTGGTTTACAATTATGGAAGTAGTTCGTCAATTTTATTGATCATGGCTTGAAATTCAATTGGATCAAATAGACGTGTAAGAAAAACAATTTTACCTTTTTGGTCAATGACTATATTTCTTGTAACACCTGCCCCTTTTTCAGCAAAATTGTAAAAGAGCGACTGATCATTATCTATGGCAATAGGGTATGTAACTTCCATATCTTCAATAAAAGGGGCAATTTTGGTAACATCTTTGTCAATGTCTACACCGATAAGGACGAAATCTTTATTTTTATATGGTAACCAAACCTCGTTTTCTAAATGTGGCATTTCTTTTCTACAAACGCTGCACCAACTAGCAGTAAATTGCAAGACTACTACTTTTCCCAGATAATCTGACAGCATTAAGGAATCATCATTTTGAAAATGAAGTGGAGCATCATTGACAATATCTCCAATAGAAACGGCAAAGCCTCTATTAACGTCCGTTTGAGCAAATACTGAGTCTAAGCAGATAGATGCAAACAATATAAAGAAGAGACATTTAATAAAACCTGAATTAAGCATAAATGTATATTATTTCCTAAAATTAAGGAATGCAATGGAATTAGTCATGCAAACGGCGGATAATATGGAATATCGATTTTCTTTTCTAGAATAACTTATTAGATAAGCAAAAAATAACTAGGAGACAAAAAAAAAGGACAACATCACTGTTGTCCTTTATTTTGGTTTCAAGCAAACCTATAAACACTATGTAAATGTCTAGCTTTTTTTAAGTTGCTTTTGTTTTCTCACAAGATCTGACCATTTTCCAGAACTTGCCAACCTTGCCTGTTCAGCCCAAGATTTTATAAAAGGAACCTTTCCTTTAAATCCTGCCTTTGTCAAAACTGCATTTAATTTCGAAATTTTCGCATTTGCGATTTTCTCAAAATTTTTGAACCCTGCATTTTTTAGAATACTTTCAATCTTAGTGGATACGCCTTGTATAAACCTTAAATCGTCGGTATTGCTTTTTGCAGATTTTGATCCAACTTGTACAATCCTAACTACTTTTTTTTTACTGCAGCAGTTCTTCTTGACATAGAAGGTCGCTTACTAGAAGTTTTTCTTTTAGCAGCAGTTCTCTTTTTTGCTGTCGTACTTCTTGTTTTAGCAGTAACTTTCTTCGCAGTAGCTCTTCCAGTAGCTCTCTTTCGAGTTACTTTCTTTGCAGTTGCTCTTTTTGCGGTCGCCTTCTTTGCAGTTGCTCTCTTAGCAGTAGACTTCTTTGCAGTAGTCTTCTTTTTAGTTGCTCTTTTTGCAGTCGCTTTCTTTGCAGTTGCCCTCTTAGCAGTCGCTCTTTTTGCAGTTGCTCTTTTTGCAGTCGCTCTTTTTGCAGTGGACTTCTTCGCAGTCGTCTTCTTTTTTGTTGCTCTTTTCGCAGTTGCTCTTTTAGCAGTAGACTTCTTCGCAGTTGTCTTCTTTTTTGTTGCTCTTTTTGCAGTTGCTTTCTTTGCAGTTGCTCTTTTAGCAGTAGACTTCTTCGCAGTCGTCCTCTTTTTTGTTGCTCTTTTTGCAGTTGCTTTCTTTGCAGTTGCTCTTTTTGCAGTAGACTTCTTCGCAGCTGTCTTCTTTTTTGTTGCTCTTTTTGCAGTCGCTTTCTTTGCAGTTGCTCTTTTAGCAGTAGACTTCTTCGCAGCTGTCTTCTTTTTTGTTGCTCTTTTTGCAGTTGCTTTCTTTGCAGTTGCTCTTTTAGCAGTAGACTTCTTCGCAGTTGTCTTCTTTTTTGTTGCTCTTTTTGCAGTCGCTTTCTTTGCAGTCGCTCTTTTAGCAGTAGACTTCTTCGCAGTTGTCTTCTTTTTTGTTGCTCTTTTTGCAGTCGCTTTCTTTGCAGTTGCCTTCCTCTTAGTTGCTTTTTTGGCAGTAGGTTTCTTTCGAGTAGTTTTCTTTGCAGTCACCTTTTTTGCTGCTGCTTTCTTTGCTGCTGCTTTTTTTGCTGCTGCTTTTTTTGCAGTCGCTTTCTTTGCTGCTGCTTTCTTTGCTGCTGCTTTCTTTGCTGCTGCCTTCTTTGCAGTCGCTTTCTTAGCCGCTGCCTTCTTTGCAGTCTCTTTCTTTGCCGCTGCTTTTTTTGCAGCTACTCTTTTTGCAGTTGCTTTCTTTGCCGCTGCTTTCTTTGTTGCTGCTTTCTTTGCTGCTGCTTTTTTTGCCGCTGCTTTTTTTGCCGCTGCTTTTTTTGCAGTCGCTTTCTGAGCGGTAGTCTTTTTAGCAGATGCTCTTTTTGCAGTCGCCTTCTTTGCAGTCGCCTTCTTTGCAGTCGCCTTCTTTGCAGTTGCCTTTTTAGCAGTTGCCTTTTTAGCAGTTGCCTTTTTGGCTGATGATTTAGTCATTTTAAATAATTTAGTTGAAAAAAAACTTAGTGTTATAAAATTTATTGAAGGTTCAAGAATTGAAATCTCTTATCAAGACAAGAATCTCCATTTTTAAGTTTGTCATTTTTGGGTTGATCTTTTAAGTTCATTTCACTTTTGAAAGAAAAAATAAGTATCAATCAGATTTAATGTAGACTGCCAATTTTGTGTAAAGTTACAAATTAAAAATAAAACAGTTTTGTATTTCAAATGTAAACTACGCACTTATGCATAAACATTACTCTTAATGGAATTAAATAACGAGATTTATTTTAATAAGTTATGTTTTTGGCATAAAAAGATATTACATAAAAAAAGCAATGAGATGTAGTTTAAATAAACTACATCTCACTGCTTTTTCTCTTACATCAATTTCGACAAAAAATGGTCAAAACTTTACCTGTGTATTTGAATATATCCAGAGTAGATTTTCCCTCTTCCGTCATCAAAAACATAGAAGTATGTTCCGTCAGGTAAAGGATCATTTTCCCAATTACCCGTCCAGTCATTTTTATAGTCTTTTGCAAACAAAACTTGATTCCCCCATCGGTTGAAAACGGATAACTTACTGCCTACAAAGTTCTCAACACCAGCTATAACAAAAGTCTCATTAACTCCATCGCCATTAGGCGAGAATCCAGTGTAGAACAATAGATCATCACAGGTAACATAGATTTGCACTAGAGCAGTATCACAACCAAATTCATTACAAACAACATAAGTAAACTCGTCAGGAACATTATCATCGCAGTAACCTTCATTAGGCATGTAAGTTATGCTCATATCTGCGTTTACTGTAACTGCGCCGTTCATAGGCAAACTAGCTATGTAAACCGTATCAATCCCACCTGGAATTGAATCATTAAACATGATGTTTATATTCGTTTCTACATTGATAATTGTAGTATCTATATCTGTCATTGCCATCGGCGGTAATCCTGTTTCATATACTTCAGTAATTATATACGTAGTATCACATAATCCTAGATCATCACAAACAACAATACACGCTGAATCTACACCTACTTCTACTGCATTGTATCGAATACAATATTCACCATCGTTGACTTCATAGATGACAAATTCACCAGATGAAGATGGACAGAAATTATCGATGGAAACTGGGGCACCTACCAATTCATCTAAATCAATACATACCGTATCAAACTGCATCACTTCTATGGAATTGAAGATAGTGTCGGGCGTGATACATGCAACAATTAATTGTGTGCTATCAATACAACCGCCAGAAGATTGCTCGACCGTTAATTGATATTCTCCAGGCATTACACTAATCGTAGTTCCATCAGAACACATTGAGTAAACACCGTTGTAGTCAACTCCGTCTAATTGAATAGAATAATCACTTAACTCAAGGAAAGGGATGTTTAAGCAAACATCCTGCGTCACATTGCAGTTAGCTGTAATTAGTATCGTACTATCAGACATAAAGATTGGATCGCAGTCAGGCACTATATTGAGTAATAGTACAAATTGGCTACAACCATCGTTTGTGCAAACTTCTATACACGCTTCTTCATTATCGCCTACTTCAAGACCAATTATCGTAATACATCCTGTATTCACATCAATAGAAACGGAAGCTTCTGTACCAGCTTGCGTTGGACAGTTATTAAATACACCCGTAATTGGATCAGTAATACCTAAATCACTTGGGCATAGAACAAGGGTATCATTTATCTGAATCGTATACGGAATAGTATCAATCGTGATTTCTTCACATGTAACATCAACATCAAACTCATATACTGGGCATCCTGACGTATGTGTTAAACGTACATCATGCTGACCAACTGGCAAGAATAACCCAGCTCTAGTTGCAACTAAGTTTTCATTAAACTTTAACTGCGCAGTTGCTCCTGAGAATGGCTGACTGATAAACATATCACCGTATGACGTATTTGGATTACCACCTCTAATTCTAAAGTTCATTGGATCAAGAGTCCAAGTAGAAGTCATATCTAATACATTCATCAAACTTACTAGCTCAGCAATATCATTAAAGGTGCCATTGAAAGCTTGTCCCTCTATAATCCATTGATCTAAAACATATGGACCACTAGCTCCTTGACTCGGAACTGAAAAGTAGTTATATGAGAAGCTCGTATCAAAATCGCATCCTACAAAATTGTTCATATATTGATCGCCTCCTAAGGTAACTACATATTCTGAAAGTTCAGAGATTTCAAAAGGTAAGCAAAGTACTGCATCTTCATCACACTCATCTGCCTCAATAGATACAATTTCTACAATGGTAGTATCACACGGATCACCTGAAACTTCGATAATAAAGTAAGTAGTGTCGCAGATAGTTGAATCGCAAACCACAATACAAAATTCATCAGGCCCTAGATAGTTTACCTCAGGCGTATAATCAACGCACTGATCAAAATTATTCGTTGTCACTTCTCCATTGCTAGCATCCCCACACAAATATAGTGTATCAAATGCTCCACCTATCTCACTCAGATCAACACAAATATCTTCAAATATTGTATTTACAGTTACATCCAAGTAAACTGTATCTGTTGTAATCATTTGATCAGCACATGTTACGTTTATGTAGATCGTAATAGTTCCACATACACCTAAATCGCTACAAGTAACAACACACATGGAATCTAGGCCACAGAAATCAGTATCTGGTATGTATTCTATACATTCATTATCGTCTTGAAATAGTACTGTTCCGTTCATTGGTTCTCCACAAAGGAATAAAGAATCAAAACCAGTACTAAAAAACTTCTGCCACGGCATACACTGGAATCCAGTACTCATATTTTGTGGAGTTGTGTAGGTAATCGTATCTGTCAAAGTATGAGGCTCATCAGATATAGTCATATCCACAAAAGTGGTATCGCAGATGCCTGACTCGTCACAAACCACTACACAAAAGCTATCTAGCCCAATGTAAGATGCATTAGGGATGTAGGTCAAACATTCATTTCCTGAATCGAAAATAACTTGACCATTCTCTGGTTCTTCACAGAATTCTAGACTAATAGGTATTGTCTCTAATTCAGACAAATTAACACACAAAAATACAGGATTATTGACTTCTGTAAAATAGCTCGTATAATCAGGAGTCAAACCCTCCTCAGGCTCCTCAGGCTCTACACTTACAACCAGTAAATCTGTACAACATGTCTCTGTATTGTATATCGTATATTCATACATCCCTTCCGTATCTGGTACGTCGTAAACTTGCCCATTCGCTATACCCGTATAATTAGGGTTAATAAATGCAGTTATTTGGGTTCCCATGTGAGTGATTTCTATATCGCCATAGGTAGTATTATCTGCTCCTCCACTAATAGTGAAAGTAGGAGAATTATTTGCCCAATTTCCATTAGGATCCCAAACATTCATGCTATCTACAAGATGATTCATATCTTCAAATATTCCTGAATAAACCTGCCCATCCGCACAAGTCCAATTATCAAGACTGTAAGGCCCATCATTGCCTTGTCCAACAAGTAAAGCATAAGTGTAGAAAACCACGGAATCAATATCACAACCATCAACTGGCTGCACCTCTCCTTCTCCAGAAAGAATCACATCATAGATGTTTTGAGATTCTTGGTAAGTAAATGGTAAACATATTTCTGTAGGGTCCCCAACGTTAAGGAAAAGACTATCGGCGGCTACTAAATCAGTGCAGTTGCAATCATTGTCAATGGTATATGACTGAATTAATGTGCAATTAGAATCGTCCGAAATAGTTACAGAATATGTTCCTTCATCAAGATTAGTTATTTCTAAGCCAGATAAAGAGGAATCACTCCAAGTTGCTAGATATGATCCAGACCCTGAACCACCACTAACCGTCAGTGAAATGGAACCGCCACTGCAACATGTCATATCGATCACTTCGTCCTCAGCTACAATAGGTGGTGTCACGCTAACAGTAACATTGGCTACTGAGCTACAGTTAGGATATGATGCCGTTACTTGATAATTTACTGTCGTATTCGGTGAAGCAACTGGATTAGGGCAATCTGTACAAGACAAACCTGTAATTGGTGCCCAAGAATAACTTACTCCTGGCTCTGCGAGAACAGCCTCTAACTGAACAGATCCATCAAAACAGATATTGGTGTCAGGCGTCACTGTTACATCTGTACATTCCATTAGTGTAACTGACGCTACATCAATATCATCCTCATCATTAGGATCATTTCCTGCATCATTGTCAGGAGTAGAATCCACCTCATCACCAGTTCTATCATTTCCATCTGTATCTGTAAACTTGCTTATCTCCGCAATGTTATCAACTCCATTAGGATCAATAGAAGAATCTATGAGCACTAATATTTCTATCACATAAGTACCACCGGCTACTATTGTTCCTGAGTACATGTTGGTAACAGCACCCGTAGTAGTATTTACCCAAGCATTAGTATCATTTGTACTTAATGTCATTCCTTGCGGTAAGTAATCAATTACTTCGACATTAGTCAAATCAACTGATCCCTCATTAAAAATTTGGATTTCAAAAAGTACTTCATCTCCAATTTGTATAGGCGTTTGTTGGCTTGACGATATGGTTTTAGTAAGTGCTAAATCAACAATTTCAATCTCAATTTGTGAGATATCATGATCATCTTCATCAACCGATCCATCGTCATTTATCTGGTCATCTTGGATCAAATCATTTCCAGGGTTAACATCAACTTGTGAGTCAATATCACTTCCAGCAATACTATTTCCTGCACTATCCTCAAAATCTTTAATCTCTGCTATATTGGTAATAGTACCTGCAGGCGTTCCTTCAGCAACGGTTGCTATCAAACTTATAGTCTCTGATAATCCTGGTGCTATTGGTCCTGGAATTATATTCTCAAGGTTTCCTCCAGATGTCATCCAACCGTTTGTATCGTTTGTACTTAACATTAAACCAGCTGGTAGATACTCTGTAATTGTTACATTAGAAGCTGGGACATTACCTTGATTGAAAACTTCAAAGTTAAATATCACATCATCACCAATGGTAACAAGTGTACTTCCCGATCCAGTTTTTTGTAGTGCTAAATCTACAAGCATTGGGACTGCCACTGTAAACTCAGCTCCATCATGATCATCTTCATCTAAAGTTCCATCATCATTGAATTCATCATCAATGTAATTATCATTTCCATTAGTTGAATCCGGTGTAGAATCTACATCTGGAAGGTTTTCGCCCAAATTATCTTGAGCAGAAGATATTTCTGCATTGTTAGTGTATGATCCTGGGGACACTATTGAAGCAGTCAAAATTATTTCAATAGAAGTCTGTGAACCTGCAGCAAGGTTAGCAATAGTAGTAGTTGCATTCGAACCATTCATTGACCATGAAACAGTATTCGCAGCACTTAATGTGAAACCGTTAGGTATGTAATCAACTACTTCTATATTTGTAGCATCAATAGTACCCTGATTGAAAACGTCAATAGTAAAAATTATATCATCACCGTTGACTATTGGATTAATTTGCATTGTAGTTTTGATCAATGCTAAATCGAATATTGTAACTTCAAATGTTTCTAAATCGGCATCATCTTCATCAAATGTGCCATCATTATTTATTACATCATTAATTTCGGCATCATTGGTATCATCCGTATCAGCTACCGAATCACTATCAGAGTCCGTCATATCATTTCCGATCGAATCTTCGGAACCGAAAATCTCCGCTTTATTTACGTAAACTCCTTGCGATATTGTAGCATCTGCTCGTAGTGTTATCTGAATGGTTTCAGCGCTATTGGGTGCTATTGGTCCAGCAATGGTATTGACACCATTATTCCCACTTAGAAACCAACTATTCATATCGGCAGGACTTAAACTAAATCCTGTTGGAATAAATTCAAAGATTTCAATATTGGAAGCAGTTATTGTCCCCTGATTAAATACCGTAATTTCAAAGGTGATATCACCTCCTGGAATAAGATTTTGATTCCCTAGAATTGTCTTTCTCAATGCTAAATCAAATACTTGGACTGAAATTAATTCTTGATCATGATCATCTTCATCCCCGTTTAGAGAAGAGATATCATCATTGCTAAGGTAAATATCATTGGTGCTATCGCTATCAAATGTAGAATCAGAATCATCTTGAGGAGTACCTCCATCGTCAGTTGCTCCACTTATTTCTGCAGTATTTATTATATCTGTTCCTGCAGCAATATTTGCGTCTAGTCTAAATGTAATATCATAACTTTCACTTGTGTTAGGCTGCAAACCTCCTGTAATACTTACCACTCTAGATGCTATCCCACCTGCTGAGGACCAGTTTGCATCTTCTAGTGTCAATGTACTAGGAAAGTAATCAGATAATTGGATGTTGTTTGCAGTAATCTCACCTTGATTGAATACTTCAATTGTAAATGTTATCAATTCTCCAGGTAAAATAGGTCCTTGAGAGACAGCAACTTTCTTAGTAAGTGCTAAATCAAATATTGGTTCTACTTGGATAAGTACTCCATCATGATCATCTTCATCCGTCATTGCCACACCATCATTTGGCATTCCTGTCCCATCACCGTTGATAAAATTATCCGCCGGAGAATTAGGATTACCACCTGCATCGTTGGTGTCATCTGTATCATACGCACTATCCTGATCAACAGGAGGTGCATTTCCTTCTATTTGATCATTATCAGCACTAAATATTTCAGCAAAATTTAATATTCCTCCACTGGTGTATGTTGGATCTATCTGTAATACAATTTCTATTGTTTCTGTACCCCCATTAGCACTTAGAGGACCTGTTATACTAGTTGTAATTAGTGATCCAGCAGCAGTCCATGCATTTGCCATATTAATTGAATTACTAGCATCAAAAATCAAATTACTTGATAAATAATCTGCTATATCAATTCTATAAGCATCGACACTACCTTGATTCACAATATTTATAACATAAGTGATTTCATCACCAGCATTATAAGGCCCAGGAGTACTTACTGTTTTGGTCAGTGCTAAATCGAACACCTGCCCAATTATTATCAGCGCTGGATCGGAATCATCTTCGTCAGTAGCAGCATCACCATCTCCTACCATACCAGTTCCGTCACCAAAAATGCTGTTATCTGCTAACGAATTTACCAAACCACCAGCATCATTTCCAGCATCATTATCTGGATTACTATCGATATCCGTTGGCGCAGTATTACTTGAATCTAAGTCGTTATCTGCTGCACTTATTTCTGATACATTAACAATTGAATTCCCCATAAATGCAGGATCTACACTTAGGACAAGTGGAATTACTATTGAACTATTAGGAGAAATTGGTCCAGATAAAACAGTAGTTGGATTACCCGAAACATTAACCCAACCGTTGGAAGAATTTGTGCTATTTGAAGAATCAAAACTTAATCCAGTTGGCAAGTAATCTGTAATTTCAATATTGTAAGCATCAACAGTTCCTTGATTATATATTGTTAAGTTAAAAGTAAGATCATCACCAGGATTAAAGTCAGCACCCATTACCTCTTTTGTAAGAGCCAAATCAAATATTTGGTTTACATTTAAAGAAGCTTCACTATAATCATCTCCTACGGAATCATTAGGGTTAGAGTCAATATCATTTCCATCATCTGAGATAATTTCAGCCGCATTCGTTAACATATTACCCATGTATCCATTATCAATTTCTAAAACTATGGTTAGAATTTGACTTGAATTTGCTGGTAGATTAGTTACTAAAGCGACATGTGGTGCACTATTACTAAAATCAGGACTACTTACGAAGTTCATTCCTACAGGAATAAAATCCTGTACTTCAACATTGGCTGCATCTAAACTACCATTATTGATTAATTCAATTTGGTACGTAACATTATCACCATTACTAAATGGTCCAGCTGTTGCAATAGATTTTAGTAATTCAAGATCGTACGACTGAGAAACGTTAATAAGCGCTTCACTAAAATCATCTCCAGAAGAATCTCCTGGTGTTGAATCTATATCATCACCATCATCTGTTGTAATCTCTGCTTCGTTAGTCAAGAATGTCCCCATAAAATCAGGATCAATCTGCAATGAGATATTTAGGATCGTAGATTCTCCAGGGTTAATAGTTGATATCGTAGCCGTATAAGGTGCTACTGGATCAAATGACGTACTAGAAAAGAAACTCATTTCAGCAGGAATAAAGTCGGTTACTTCTATATTACTGGCTGGCTGCGTCCCTTCATTAGTAACAATTATTTGATAGTCAACAATATCTCCCGCAGTAAATGTTCCCGTTGAAATCACAGATTTAACTAAGGAAAGATCATACGTTTGATTAATATTTATTACTGCACTATCATAGTCGTCTCCCATTCCATCACCTGGATTAGAGTCAACATCATTTCCATTATCAATTACAATTTCAGCTTGATTTTCAATATTAGATCCCGTAAAATCAGTATCAATTTGTAAAATAATATTAAGGTCAATAGATTGCGATGGTGATAAGGTGCTAATGACTGCCTCATGGGGAGCTGTAGCACTGAAGTCTGTACTTGAGACAAAACTCATCCCATTTGGTACAAGATCTATAACAGATATATTAGAAGCTGTCATTGACCCTTCATTTGTAACCGAAATCGTAAATGAAACATTATCTCCTGTATTAAATGGCCCAGCGGAATCAGCCGATTTAGTTAAAGCTAAATCATAAGACTGCACAACTGTAACAAGAGAAGGATCTGCATCATCTTCGTCTGTTCCAGGATTGGTATCATTTGGAGCTCCAGTACCATCGCCATCAATTGCGTTATCAGAATTAGTATCTGCAAATCCACCTGCATCATTGGTAATTATTAAATCTGGAGTAGAATCTATATCTACAGGAGGTGTATTATTTGGATCTGTGTCATCATCAAATCCTGAAATTTCTGCTTTATTAACTATCAATGTAGATTCAAATGATGGATCTATTTGTAGAACTAAATCAACATTTATACTGGTTCCTGGAGCAATTGGTCCAGCAATAATCGTATTAGGGTTTGCACCATTCATCACCCAACCTTCTGCAGAATTGACTGCATTCAATGGATCAAAATTTAAATTCAAGGGCAAATAGTCAGTTAATTCTATATTGAATGCATCTAGTGTTCCTTGATTATAGATCACAAAATTAAAAGTAACATTATCACCGGGACCATAAGACCCTGGCGCCGTCATTTTTGTCATTGCTAAATCAAAAACTTGATTTAGTATTACGTCAACTGAATCTTGATCATCTTCATTGATATCATCATTGTCTGGAGTAGAATCTGTATCTGCTCCATCATCTGTCGTGATTTCTGCTTCATTGGTCAAAGTCGTACCTTGGAAGTTCGCATCTATCTGCGCTACTAAAGTTAAGGTCGTACTCGCGCCTGATGCTAAGTTTGCAATTGTACTTGTATGCGGTGCCGTTGCACTAAAGCCCGTTCCACTTACAAACGTCAAACCTGCTGGGAGACGATCTGTCACCACTACATTTGCTGCATCTAATGTTCCGTCGTTGGTTACCACTATTTCAAAAGTAACGTTATCGCCCGGCTCATAATTAGTGCCACTTGTGATCGCCTTGGTTAAGGCTAAATCATATGTTTGGATTACTGTTAATGACGCTTCTTCTTGATCATCTTCATTTATATCATCATTGTCTGGAGTAGAATCTGTATCCGCTCCATCATCTGTCGTGATTTCTGCTTCGTTGGTCAAAGTCGTTCCTTGGAAGTTCGCATCTATCTGCGCTACTAAAGTTAAGGTAGTGCTTGCACCTGATGCTAAGTTTGCAATTGTACTTGTATGCGGTGCCGTTGCACTAAAACCCGTTCCACTTACAAATGTTAAGCCTGCTGGGAGACGATCTGTTACCACAACATTCATTGCATCTAATGTTCCGTCGTTGGTTACCACTATTTCAAAAGTAACGTTATCACCCGGCTCATAATTAGTTCCGCTTGTGATCGATTTGGTTAAGGCTAAATCATAAGTTTGCGTTACCGTTACAAGGGCTGGATCTGCATCATCTTCATCCGTAGCAGCTACCGTATCATTAGGGGTTCCTGTACCGTCTCCGTTTATAGCGTTATCTGAAGGAGAACCTGCAAAACCACCTGCATCATTATTCAACAATAAATCTGGTGTACTATCTATATCCGTAGGAAAAGGATTAGTTGCATCCGTATCATTATCGGCACTAGAAATTTCAGCTTTATTGACTATTAATGTTGACATATAATCTGGATTTACTTGAAGCACTAGCTGTATAACTTCAGAATTTGTTGGATTAATCGGACCAGCAATGGTAGTAGTAGGATTACCTCCAACAGATGTCCAACCATTACTAACATTGATCGGATTAAATGAGGTGAAAATCATACCCGTTGGCATATAATCTGTGATGTCAATATTAAAAGCAGGGATATTTCCTTGATTGGTAATAGTGAAGGTGAAAGTTTGATCATCGCCAGGTCTTATAGTCCCTGGAACTGCTGTTTTTGTCAAAGCTAAATCAAAGCAAAACTCTTCAACTATTAGCGGACAACAATTGCCAGCTTCACAGCCTACTGTATTATCAGCGGTAAATGTATATGAACCTTCAGCAACTATATCTATAGGAGAACCTGTTCCAAAAGCTACTGGCCCCGAACCAGTATCTCTAAACCATTGAATATTTGTCAAACCAGGTGTTGGAACAGTCGCTACTATAGTGTCCATAATGGTGGAACACAAACGTACTGGAACAGAAACACAAGCAGAGCTTATATCATCTTCATTGTAGTTCCCGTTACCTGGGGTAGAATCATCATCAGTTTGATCTAATGCCGTAACTTCAGCTAAGTTATAAATTATACCTTCTCCAGTTATTTCTAAGGTGACGGTAAATGTGGCGGTGTTCCCAGCTGTGATACTTGGAATAGTCCATATTCCAGCACCATTGTTATAGGAACCTGCTCCTCCAGAAGAAACGAAAATAGAATTGGCTGGGACAGCATCTGTGACTTCGATTCCCGTAAGATCTACCGTACCTTCATTTATCACGTCGACCGTAAAGGTAACTTGATCTCCAATGGCAGCAGTGGCCGTACTTGCAGTTTTAATTACTGCAATATCAGTCTGAGCTGAAAGGTTTAATGAACAAAATAAAAACGCAAATGACAAACTTAAAGTCGTCAAAAAATTTGCCTTTAATAGGCGGACACGGGGGGATGTAAACATACTTACTAAATTGTATTTGTGTTATCAAACTATTGTATGATGTACCAAATTTTTATAAAACTTGTGCCATCATTAGATTTGTATTCGGTTCTCAATTAATCAATTCACTTTCTCATTTGTACAAAATGCTTGATCTATGATGCCATACAGACTATTGCAAAATCGACACATTACCAGCGTAAAAAATTTAAATATTGCTATATTTGTGACATAGCAAATAAACATAAATGCTTCGCAGATAATAAGAAAGTGTATTTTATACTTGGATAAGGTGGTTATTCAGCAGATAACCTAGTCTAATCTTGACTTGATAGTCTACCTCAACCTAAAGACATTCAATTAATATGCCGTATATTGATAATATTCCTAATACGTGGTAAATGTTAAGATAAAGCTGTAATTATCTTCCTAGCTCGACTTTGAAAACCTGATGAAGAGTGTGGTATATGGTACTCTAAAATAGGAATTAGCTCTAGAGATAATTCGGGTTCGAAAAGACAGATTCTATGTAGTATTGACATAGCAAAAGCCCTAACAGCAATAGTTTCATTTACATCATCTAGAAATATAAAACAATGGTTGGCTAATACTCCCACAGATTTTAAGGGCACATTTTGATTGCTCAACGCTCTAAGCACGTTGCGCTTAACTGCAGCGTGGCACGGCATTTCTATTTTCTTAATCAGCCTTTTTACGTGAGGAGCGATTAGAGTGGGATGAGCATCAACAATAGAGCCTATTACCCATGCTAATTTTTGGCTATCTCGTGGATCCGCTTTCATAAATTCTGAGATAAACGCTGCAAATTTTGTAGGACTTCCGTCAATGTATGCAAGTGCTTTTAGTACCTTTGATTTACTTTGCTTACCAGAGAGCATATACAATACAGACATTGAAACGTTTCATTTAGGTTAAAGGAAAATTAATTCAGGCAATCTACCACTTCAAAATTACACATTTAGAATGAAAGTAAACTTACGCAGAGGACTTGGTCTTTGTATATTATCGCTATTAATGATGCTTAGTAATTCACTTTGTGCTCAGCTCAATCATGTCAATCCTATTAATAACTATATTTCTTTTGCCAATGAAAGTACACACGGCTTATTGATAGCTCATCGTATTTTGGAAGGATTCAATCAAGAGGTAAATGCTTTCGTGGACTTACAGAGTAATCAGCTAAATTTCTATGGCAACAATGACTTACCCAAAAACTTATTTGAAGATCCTGAGCATTGGTTTTATGACATTTCTCCAAATGACTGGTACACTATTATCAAAACTAAAAATTGGGAATCTCCCCTAAAATCCGAACTTGATGATATTGCAGCAGAAATGAATTCGATTTGTGAAGCAGTAAATCTAATGAGGTTTACCATGGAAGCCTTTATAAAGAATAACGATTTACATGAAACTATAAATCAGATTAAGATATTCGAGATATTAAATAATTGTGCCTCACTATATGATCGATATTACGAGGCGAATGACAGATTGCATGTAATCGTACAAAATGAGATACAAAATGAAGTTAATTCAAGTTCTCAAAAAGCTAATTATAATAATATTCAAAAAGCTATAAAAGTATTGCTTGAAAGTATTAGATATGGATTTGAGGATGTGCTCAACACGTCTCAAGCTGTTTTGATAACTGAATATGAAAAGCTAGAAAAAACAATCGTTAGCGATGAGCGTCTGCTTGAGATGAAAGTTGCCTCCTCAGAAGCAATTGAGATGGTCAATGCTTATACCAATATGCAAGCTATACCGAACAAGTATAAATTATACGGTCCAGCTTATTACTATCACAACGTCCAATTGATATCCACCCTTAATAGGTATGGCAAAGGGTTTGTGGCCAATGCCAATAAAATTTTGTTTTCCCAGAACCCTGCTCAAGTATTACTTTTGGAGGAGCCACATTACTTTAAAGTAATTTTGCCCAAGAAAGAAATCCCTTTAGAAGATAGCAAACTGATAGTAAATCTCCCTTCCAAGTTCAAAGAAAGAGTAGTGACCATCTCCCCTGCTAACATCCAAGTTTTTGATAAAAAAGTGTTACTTGAAATATTTGATCATAGACAAGAAGACGGAGATATAGTCAGTATAAATTTCAACGGTAAGTGGATTTTGAAAGAGAAGAAATTAAAGAAACTCCCTTTAAAAATTATTATCGAACTGAACGAGGAAGGAGAAAACTATCTTTTGCTCCACGCCGAAAATCTCGGTAGTATTCCGCCAAACACTATTGCCATCCGATACTATCAAGAAGGTATTAGAAAATTAGTTGTCCTCAATTCTGACATGAATCAGAGTGAGATGATTCGTTTTCAGATGATTGAGAAAGAGTAGCACACTCCTTTATATAGTAGTATATTTATTTGGGCGATCCTTCGCTGAAAAACGCGAAGTCGGGCTATGCAGAGGTGCACTATCGTTCCCGTCCCGATGATTCCGATGGCAATCGGAATCGGGACCACCGAAGAAGGCTTTCGGTGCTCTTTCTATCCCTATTGCAAGACATGTATAATCGGGAGAGTCTTTCTTTGATGTAAAATCCATTGAAATGCTCTGATACTCGTGATACGATGTTCGGTCTCCGTTGATGGGGATCCGATGATCAGGATTCAATAATCGGTCTCCGCTGATAAATTTCGTAAATTTACGGTCGGCAACTCAATCGTGCGTGTGCTGTTCTTGCGAGAGGGATAGAAAGCAATCACGCTTTTTTGCGTGATGTCCCTTAGGACGGAAGCGACAGCGTACTGCTGCATAGCCCGACCATGAGCGTTTTTCAGCGAATGGGCTCGCCCAAAAACTAATCAACTTGAATCACCATTCCTTTGAGATAGCGTTTTTCTTGACAGTAGATAGAAACAGGATGATCGAAAGGTTGCTGCAATAAATGGAGTACTCTAATCTGCCTGCCCACCTCTATAGCTGCCGCCGCAATGGTGTTGTAAAACAACTCTTGATCAACTGCCTGACTACAGGAAAATGTAAATATAATTCCGTGTGGCTTAATTTTTTTGATCGCCGATGCGTTGAGCCGTTTGTAGGCCTGTACCGCTTTGTGACGCTTTGCTTTACTCTTGGCATAGGCGGGTGGATCGACCACCATGACGTCGTAAGTAGGTACTTGATCTTTGAGAAAAGTAAGTACATCTGCGGCCGTAGACTTATGGGTGGTGGCATCGATATCATTCAGTAATAGATTTTTTTCTAGAATATCAAGCGCTGCCTGAGACTGATCCACAGAGTGAACATTCGTCGCACCAGCCGCTAAAGCCACAATTGAAAAACCGCCAGTATAGCAAAAAGTATTGAGTACCGACTTGCCTTGAACATAAGATTGGATCAGTTTACGGCTGTCTCTTTGATCCAAGAAAAATCCAGTTTTCTGACCAGAGGCAACGTCGATATGATAGGTAAGCCCATGTTCTTTAACTGTGATTGCATCTTGCGGGGGCCCGTGAAGGTATTCGTTCTCTACTAAATATTCATCAGAATGAAGGTCTGCACTTTTGTGATAAATATGTGTGATACTTTTTTCCATCACTTTTAAAATTGCATTCTTTATGTGTTGCAATTGACGCAACATACCTATAGTATGGCACTGAATAACTGCGGTGTGTCCGTAGACATCCACCACTAATCCTGGTAAAAAATCCCCCTCGCCGTGAATAAGTCGATAACAATCAGTGTCTACTAAAAGTGTGTCGCGATATGAATGTCGCAGTAAATGTGCATTTGAAATTTTTCGCTCCCAAAATGCGTCATCCACATTTGTCAGCTCAAAAGATAGTACCCTTAAAGCTAAGCTCCCAGAAAAATACTGTGCGATGGCTAAAAATTCACCAGCGGTATTTTGCACTTGAATAACATCCCCTACTGCAATATCTTTCTCCATATGCTTGATCGCACCGGAGAAAATATATGGATGCTTTCGGTGTATAAAATGTGCTTTGTCCTTTTTAAGTTTTATTATTTTCAATAGGATCGTTTTTTATTCTGTTTGTTTATATAAATAGCTGAAGATAAAAAGTAATATGGTTATAATGATCATCCCTTCAACAGGCTGTACTACGTGGTAGATAATCTTTGGTGGAATCTCAGTCCAAAATCCAGTAGTTGGTTTACGGATCAAGACGGCTCCGTAGCCAGACCAGTCCAGCTGAAATCCAAGACCATCGATTAACTTTTGCAGAAAATCTTTTCGGATTATGATTAAAGTGGAGATGCATACCATGGTAATATATAGAGACCAAGCTCGGTGACGGACTGTCTGGAGATCTATCCGTAGCATAGATTTTATTCCTCGGTGGGCGCGCAAATAAATAAGCCCCATGGCTCCACCCAACTGGTTGAGAATAACGTCATTGAAGTCGTAGTAGTTGGTGCGATCAGGTGAAAGGAAATAATACTGATACCCCTCATCGATAGCACCGAGTATAACAATTGCCAAAAGTGTAGGAAAAAAACTTCTGAACAGCGGAAATATAATACATGCTAATACACCATACTGAATAAAGTGGATAATCTCGATGTTGATAATGATTAGCATATTTAGAGATATGATCATAGCTATTAAGCAGAAAATGAAAAACCCGAGGGGTATGGCTGGTCGAATCAGTTTTCTGAGTTGTATCCAAAATGTGAAAATGAATCCGCATAAAATCGTGATTCCAAGCAACAGAATAGTCAGATCATACTTCGATCTTGATACACCTTTGAATAATTCAGCTATGGTAACGCCAACAAATTCATGAGGCAGCGTGACTAATATATAAAATATTGTCCCAATCAATAGATTGAGTAATTTACGCTCCGAAAGTACCTTCAATAAATTTACCACTGGACAAAAGTAAATTAATACTCATTTTGATGAAATAAATAGCGGTAAAAATCATTTATTAATTTTACTTTTATAAAAAATAGAAATATGAATCTTGAAGATATAGTAACTGGAATACAAGCAAAAGCAAATGACGCTGATCCAATTGGCAATACATTAAAAATTAATGTGGGTGAAAATATCGTTTTTATTGATGGCACTGGAGACAGTAATGTAGTCTCCTCTGAAGATAAAGATGCGGACTGCGTTGTCAGTATTAGCGAGGACAACTTCAAAAGTTTGATTAAAGGAGATCTCAATCCGATGATGGCTTTTATGAGTGGAAAGATAAAGCTGAAAGGAGATATGGGTGTAGCGATGAAGTTGCAATCTTTTCTTGGCTAGCCAATAATCTGAAAGTCTTCAAAATGCTGATTGTCTGGAAGTTTATTAACAACAATAGACTCTACACGAGCATTTTGAGGACCTATTTTTGTCCATGCAACTAGTTCATCTAATGCGCTTTGCACTCCGAATGCGATAACTACTACATCACCATCTGGCAAATTTTGTATTGTTCCGCATACTCCTAACTTGTCTGCTTTTATTTTGGTAGACTTCCTATAATATACACCCTGTACTTTTCCACTAATGCGGATCTGGATCAACTGATTCATCTATTATTTCTAATTTTCCCTTAACGACAGCAGCCTGTAGAGTTTTTTCAGTTTTGCGACTTTCCAAAATAAGCGAAGTGGTCATGATTAATGAGGATATTATAATCACATAAAGTAATATTCCTTTATCGTAGCCAGCATGCTTTATAGTAAGGGGTAGTTGATAATAAAGTAACACAGTAATCAGACCTCTGGGTGCAATGAATAACTCAGGAGTAAGATTTTTACCATAAAAAAGTCTCAAAAATACAATTCTTACGAAGTATAGCACAATTAAAACGGCGATACTGATACAAAATACGTCGAAACTCACCAAAGTTGAAAGTGAAATGCTGAGTCCAAAAACCACAAAGAAAAATGTTCTCACAACAAATGCAGTCTCTAAAGTGATGAGATGAAACTCCTTTTCAATGACTTCAACAGGATCTTTCTCATCTTTAGGTTTATTGTCCTTTTTGAAAATTTTAAAAAACATTTGATGGTTTGATAAGGCTAGGCCGAAAAAGAGGATAATTAAAAGCGCACCATACAAGTGGAGAAAAACTTTTCCCGCAGAGTACAATAGAAGTAAGATCGAGATCAACAGAAAAAGCCTCGTATGCCCTTTCAGATCTTTAAAAATAAATATCAAAAGATAACTTGCACCTATAGCAATGACTAAGGTAATAATAAGACTAACTACTAAGTTGATACTTGCTTGTTGCGCGCCCTCATCGTTTAGGTTTAAAAGAAAATAGAAAATCATAATACCAAGAATATCAGAAAAGGCTGACTCATAAATCATGAATTCTTGTTTCAACTTTGATAGTTTGCCAATACTAGGAATAATAATCGCACTTGACATGATGGCTAATGGTGTCCCATGGATCATTGCAATGGTAAAGTTCATATCGAAAAACTGCTGCAAAACGAAGGCTATTCCAAAAACGGAAAATAGTAAACTAAACAGAGCAATAAGGACTGCTTTACCGATGAGTGGTAATTTTTCTTTGCTAAATTCTAAGTCCAAAGCGGCCTCCATAACAATCATAATAACGCCAACCGTACCAAGCACTTTCAAGGCTCCCTGCAGTGTAGAATCTGGCATAGTAATGTGCATAGAATCCAAGCCGAGTTTCATGAAAATCCCTAAAAGAATTAACATCAGCACCGCTGGTATATTTGTTTTTTCTGCAATTTTTCCAAATAGATAGGACAAGACAATTATAGATGAAGCCGTGATTATCTGTATGTATGGATCAGATAGATCAAATCCTGAAGAAAGATAAATCATTTTATGTTATGTATTTTTTGTCGATTTCAAGAAGAAAAATTTAATTTTTCGAGACTTTCTATAAACGCTTTAGCTGTATGCTTCCAAGAGAAATTTTTAGCGTGCTCAAGTGCCTTTTCTCTCCATTTCAATTGTTGGTCTTGACTCAATACCATCGTTTCAATCTGCTGAATGAGTGCTAATCGATCTTCGATATCGAAATAAATGGCTGCATCCCCACCTACTTCTTTTAGTGCTCCTTCACCTGATATAAGACAAGGACAACCACATGCCATTGCCTCTAAAACTGGTAATCCAAAACCTTCATAATAACTCGGTAGCACTAAGCACTCTGCATGTGTATACAGCACTCTTAGGTCTGACTGAGGCACAAAGTCTGTAACTATTATGTCCTGTTTATAGTCGCTTTCGCCGAGAGCATCAATAATTTCTTGATAATCCCAGCCTGGCTTACCCGTCAGTACAAGCTGTAATTCTATGTTCTTGTTATTATTCCTAAGCTCATTGAATGCGGAGATTAGGAAAGGGATATTTTTTCTTGGTTCTAGGGTACCGACGTGCAAGATAAAGGGCATAGATATACCTAGTTTCTTTATAGCATTTGCATCAAAAGCTGGTTTGTAAAAATCGCTTATGCCAAGATGAATTATTTGAATCTTGTCCTCTATGGAAGGTACGAAACTATTAATATCATTTTTTGTTTGTAAAGAGTTACATAAAATCAAATGCGATTTCTGTAATATTTTGGGCAGCAAAAACTTATGAATTTTTTGGCTTGCAACGCCGTGAAATTTTTTGTGCGTCACAGGGGTTAAGTCGTGAATGTAAGTGACTTGAGCAATGCTATCTGGCAACCCAAATGGGCCAAAGTGCGCCAACTCTACTACAACATCAAAATTATTTTTTTTTAGATATTTAGGTATAGTTGTAAAAAGTCTAGCTCGATGGTGAATTAGTAAGGCTTTACGAATAGGAACTACTACTTCCTTTAAACTTTTAAATTCATTTTTTTTCAGCGGTCTGATCACAGAAATATCGTGGTCTGTATTCAGTTGATCAATAGCAAACAACAGTTCTTTACAGAAGACATGTATCCCTGCATATTGTGTATCTAATGGATCTGCTAAAAAGGCAATTTTCATTTCTTTCCGTGTAAAAGTGTGTCTTGGTATAAAGATATATAATTATTTACAGTATCAGCCAGCTCAAATCTTCTGCTTGGCAATTTTTGCCATTCTCCAGCTATAGCTAATTTCATACAATCTTTTAGACCTAGTGCATCAAAGGTCTCCATAGTCAGATGCTTTCCAGAGATAACTTCAGCCAATGCACCTTTCCCAGATGAAATAATAGGTGTACCAAGCGCCATAGTTTCTACCGCTGCAAAACAAAATCCCTCGCTGTACGAGGGTATGACAATGGCGTTGCTGTTTTTAATTTTTTTCAAGAGTTCCGTAAAGAGCAGATTGTGCTCGATCGTTATTTTATCTCTAATATCGAGCTCCTCGATTAACTCTATAATTTTATCTAAAAATGGCTTTGGTTGGGTAGGTATAATAAGCTGATACTTTACATTTGATTTCTGCTTAGCCATTAAGTTAATTGCAGAAAGGTAAATTTCTATTCCTTTTGACATGCCTAGCCGTCCAAAAAATGTAAAGGTAAAATCCTTGCCTGTATGGTCTGGCAAAATAGATTCAAATTCCTGGTAATCTATGCCATTATAAATCGTCTTTATCTTAGAAGGAGAAACTCCATTTGCAATCAGCGCATCATGCGTAAAATTAGACACTGCAATAAATTTATGGAAATGAAGCTTGATAAGCATCTGCTCAAACAAATAATGTAAGCGTGCTCCAAACTTTGACATGAAGGGTAATTTGAACCATAAATCACCCCAAACTTCATGAAAGGTGATTAATACTTTTTTACCCCTCAATTTTCCAGATGCCCATGCAGGTAATGCAGCATTATAAGATGTAGTGTGAATCAAATCACAATCTTTAGCTAACTTATAAGCCGAAAAAAATGCCATCAAAGTAAATAGGTATCTATTGCCATACTGCTTACGGTGTATAGATACATTACCTATTTTTTCAAATGTCTTGTCTTGTGGATTTTTTAAGGTAGTGAGCACTACCACTTCATGATCTTTTACAGAAAGTTCTCGAGCAAGATTATCGAACAATGTCTCTACTCCACCGATATGTGGGAAGTAATTTTCTAGAACGAAAAGGATTTTCATCCAGCTTTAACTTTATCTCTTTTTTTTATTGGTAACACTGTCTCCTCTTTATCTTGAATATCTAACTTATTCTTTTCTTCAATAGCAATTTTTCGAACTAGGTCAGTCATTTGGTGCTCTAGTTTTTCAATGGTAGAAGATAAGTAAAATACGAAGAGAAACAATAATGCGATGGAAACAAATATAACTGCTGTGACATTACTTCTAAACCCAAGTAGAGAAGCAATCTTCATGGAAACCGGATTGGGTATGATAGCCATCATAGTAATAGACACCCAAAAAAGCACCCAAACTATCATTGCTACAAGAGTTCTTTTTCTTCTAAGATATTGAACTACAGTTCTATAAATGAAGAAAACCCCAATAATAGGCGCTAACCATTGATATATTTCAAGTTGTATTAGTAAAATCATTACATAGCTTATTATGCAAACTAGCTTAATGTATAAGGTTCTCTATCTGCGCAAATTACAAAAAGAAGAAACTGATTTAGGCTATTGCATTAGTAAACGTAAGATATAGATAAAAAGATTACTATGCATCAAAAGTAGGATTAATTTGTGTCAGGGTACTTACTCAAACTTAGTCATAAGGTTTATGATTACTGTATCTTCAGTTTTTTGGGCTATGTCTAATAAGCTAGCTTGATCTGCATCAGATAAATTCGTAAGCGCGTTTTCTGTTAAAAGACCATTTACCCAATCAGCTCTTTTTAACTCAATTGCCCAATGAAGAAGTAACTTTCCATCAATCTTTCTTCCAAAATCTACATTATGCTTGGATAAAACAGGTAAAATAGCGATTGAGCCCTTTTCGATAGCCTTTATAATAGGTGAGACTCCATCCTTGCCTCCAAAAAAAGGATCTGCTCCATATTTAAGTAAAATATCCATCATTTTAGGATCTTTGTAAGCTAAGAAAGGAGCGGAAAACGACTGGCTTACATCATTTAATTTGTCCGCAACGAACTCTTCAACTGTGCAGGATTTTTCCAATAACTCGTATAGTTGATGCTGAACGGCTTTATTCAAGATAGGATAATTTCCGGCAGAATTTTTTATGAAAAGTTTAGCGCCTTGATCTTGTAAATATTGTGCTAACTTTTCCTTTCCACTTTCAATGGCAATCAGCAATGCATTTTCTCCCTCTATGAATGAGTTTAAATCTTCTACTTGACCAGCAAAATACCTTACTGCTTCGGAATCCTGATCCTTGATAGCAGACAAAAGTGCTGCTAATGCTGATCCGCTGGTCGCATACTTGGTCTTGAAGGTTTCTATATTTTTTGACTGATTAATATCGTTGTCTATTTTTATTTCCGATTCAGCCATTAATGTGCTATTCAATCGTTTTGCCTTTGCATCCTGTGCCCTTTCCTTCATGGCTATGTGCGTCGCCTTATCTCTTGCCAACTGCATCCGCTTTAGTTGCTCCTTATCGTTTGTAAGTATGGCATGAATATTACTGTAATTATTCTCTTTTGCTACCTGAATGGGTGTTTTTCCATCAAGGTTAGGAAAATAAGCCGAAGCTCCTTTCTCCATCAATAGTCTAACCATATTTTCATTCTCCCAAAATACTGCTTTGTAAAGGGCCGATTCGCCTTTTGCCCCACGCACATCTGGATTAGCTTTGTGGTGCAACAGCATGCCCACTATTAGTTCATGGTTATTATCTACTGCTATGGGTAGTGGATATCTACCCAGTCCGTCTATTTTGTTCGGATTGACCCAAGCATTGAGCGATTCAGCAACTGCGGCTGGATCATTGTTCATTACGGCGGATACTAAATCGGCATTAGTTAACTTAAACTTCTCAAATAAGCCGTTGCCTGCTTTTCTTAAATTTTGTTCTACTGATTTGTAAAAAGCTATTATATCCATAAGTACTATTAAATAAATTTTGATGAAAGACGTTTTGCCTTATTATTCAGATGCAATAGCAGTAGCTACATTCTTTGTTCAATAAAAAACTAGAGAACATTTTAAGCTCACATTAACATTTGCCAAAGCGTTAAAATTGTAAATTTGATAAAATTAATCAAAAAAACTATTGCCTCGTCATGAGTAGACAATTAAAGATTGACAAATTTGATCCAAATGGGGTAGGTATCCATAATAAACAGTTTATAGGGCTGCCTTTCGAAGAGGAAGATGCACAAGTAATTCTAATTCCCGCACCCTGGGATCTTACTGTTTCATTTAATGATGGAACACATAGTGGTCCTCAAAATATCCTAGAAAGCTCTTACCAATTGGACCTTTTTGATGATTATATAAAAGATGCATGGAAAATGGGCATTCACATGCAAAGATCAGATCGAGCATTGCAAGACTTAAATAATCAGCTAAGACCGCTAGCTAAAAGTTATATCACGGCTTTAGAAAGTGGATCAGAAATCTCTACAGAACTTCTTGATTATATTGCTAAAATAAATGAAGCCTGCGAGTTGATGCTGCAAAAATTAATGCAAAAATGCGAAGTGGTATTAAAGAATGGGCAACTTTTTGGCCTTATTGGTGGAGACCATTCCGTCGCATTGGCTGGAATAAAAGCCTGTGCGAGTAAATATAATAATTTTGGGATACTGCAAATAGATGCCCACATGGATTTAAGAAAAGCATACGAAGGTTTCACCTATTCGCATGCTTCTGTATTTTACAATGCAATGCAACTCCCTCAAGTAAGCCAACTTGTCCAAGTAGGTGTAAGGGATTATTGTCAAGAAGAGTTTGATTTTACCAATGAGCATAAAAATAAAATAACAGTGTTCACAGATACGAACCTTAAAGAGCTGCAATTTTCGGGAGCTAATTTTGATGAAATATGTGCGAAAATCAGTGACAAGCTTCCACATGAAGTGTATGTTAGTTTCGACATTGATGGGTTAAAGCCCGAATGTTGCCCACACACAGGCACCCCTGTACCTGGTGGATTAAGCTTTAATGAAGCAAAATATTTACTTAAGAAATTAGTAGATAAAGGACATCATATTATAGGATTTGATCTTTGTGAAGTAGCAGGGAAAGGTCATGAATATGATGGCAATGTAGGTGCGAGGATGGCTTATCTTTTAGCAAACTATATGGGCAAAAGTCAAGGTCTGATTTAAGATAAATACAGAAATTGATAATATTTTTGCTGCATTAAATATACTTTTCTGCTAATATTTAGATCAAAATAAATTGAGTTTGAAAACTGTTTTGTGACGTCGCTTATTCCGATTAAATTGCATTAAAAATAATTAACATATAATAATCCATAATATGCGGTGCTTCAAGTACTTTAAAAATAATGATTTTCGTACCTTGTAGCACTTACAGAGATCAAAATGAGCAAAAAACATCTACAGCTAATAGCTTTTATAGTTATATTGGCTCTACAATTATCCACATATAGTATTGTTGCTCAAGAACTTACGTCAGTAATGAGCAAAAATGAAATTTCATGTGCTGGCATGAATGATGGCTATGCTAAAGTGAGTGCGTCTGGTGGAATCCCACCTTATTCTTATAAATGGTCCAATGGTGAGGAAACCACTTTCATTAATAATATAGGTCCTGGTATACATACCGTCACTGTTTCTGATAGTAAAGGCAGTACATCGCTCAATGCAATAAATCTCGTAGAGGTAATGCCCATGACATTAAAGCTAGAGCCGGAAGATGGTACCTGTGGTAATCTAGGCAAAATTACTGCAAAATTGTCTGGAGGTTTAGGACCATTTCAATATAGTTGGAGCAATGGTAGTTTCAACGCTCAAATTAGAGATTTAGAAGCAGGTACCTACAGTTTAAAGGTAACTGATCGTGGTAATTGCCCGATGGTAGAAAGTGCTGCTGTTATTAATCACGGCGATGGACTCATGCTAGATTCTAATTTTGATATTCCTACTTGTATTGGTGAATCGAATGGCCAAATATCTGTTTCTCAATCTGGGGGAGCAATGCCAATCAAATATCTTTGGAACAATGGGGCTACGGGAACTTCGCTTCAAAATATTACTGCAGGAACTTACTCCGTTTTTGCAACAGATGCATTAGGCTGCACCGACGGAATTGTGTTCATTCTCGCTAACCCAGATACATTGAAAGTTGAAATAATAAATCAGAGCAATTCATTGTTTGCAAAAGTTGATGGTGGATCCCCAAGTTATGATTACGTATGGAGCAATGGAGCTATTGGCACCACAGTTATTAGTAATCTTTCTGCTGGCACTTACGGCCTAACAGTTGAAGACAGCAATGGATGCAGCGCAACTGATGAATATGATATAGTAGGTCCATTGTCCGCAGAATCAATCGACGGGCTACAATTTTTTACTTTTAAGTCAAATGTGATAGAAGATGAGCTACAGATTGAACTATCTTTAGATTTCTCGCAGACTATTTCTTTTCAAGTTTACCATCAAAGTGGTGCTCTGATTTTAAGTCAAAGTGAAGTAGGAAATAGCTTCAGTACGTCTTTGCTACTTGATCATGAAGTACCATCTGGCATGTCCTATATCAGAATATCGTCTAGCGAAGGATGGTCATTTGTAGAAAAGTTTGTCAAGTTATAGTCCATAAAAATATTACGCTCATCAAAGTGACAGATCACACCACTCCCCCTACATTTTATCAAAAGTACAAGGTTATTATCTGGATGTGTCTAGTCCTTCTTCAGCAAAGTATTCTCTTGTTCACTATGAATGGTACCGGGGATGACGGTGATAGTATTGCACATTTTTTTCATAATAGATATGCATTTAAGTACCCATTTATGTTAATTCATTCTTGGGCAAAACCTGTCTTTGTACTTGCCTCTTGTGCATTTGCCCAGCTAGGGTTTATCGGTATCAAATTGTTTAATTCGCTTGTGGCCATCAGTGCCGCTTTCTTAAGCTATAAGCTAGCCAAGAAAATAGATATACCTTATGCCGAGTTAGCTATACCTATCTTGATGTGCATGCCGGAGTACTTGCGGCTAAGTTTTTCGGGCTTAACAGAACCTTTATTCTCTTTAATGGCGATAGGCTCATTATTGCTGCTTGCCAATGAAAAAAATATGTGGGCAGCTCTACTTATTTCCTTTATGCCTTTCTCAAGACCTGAGGGGCTGTATTTTATTGCTATTGCTGGAGCATATTTTATACTAAAGAAAAAACTCTGGAAGTTTATCCCTTTATTATTAGCGGGACATCTATTTTACACTCTTTTTGGAGTAGTTGCTTTTGGAGAAACATGGCTTTGGATTTTTACCAAAAACCCAAATGCTATGATCGACCCAGCCTATAATCAAACTGGCAGATGGTTACATTATATCCGAGCATTAAGATCCATACTAGGTATACCGTCATACATATTTCTTTGGGTGGGCTGCTTAGCAATGAGTATCCCTGTGGTGTTGCATCTTCGAAAGTTTCAAGAGAAACTAATACCTATTTTAATCTTAGCTACGACATTTAGTGTAATAATTAGCCACAGTATTTTTTGGAAATTTGGTCTATTTAAATCATTCGGACTAACCCGAAACTTGCTAACAGTAGCCCCTATGATGGCTATTATTACCTTAGCTGGAATGCAAGGACTTTGGCAGCTAATAAGAATAAACGCTAAGAATAGATTTTATGCGAATACTGCCATGATGCTTTTGGTAATTGGGTTTTTATATTCAGGTAATAAATTTACTGTAAAATTTCCAGAAAGCTTTCAGCTATCAGCACTACAACTAAAGTCTGAGGAAGTAGCAGATTTCATCATGAAAGAGTATCCTCGTACACATATGACTTATCATTACTACCCGCACCTTTCTCTAGCGATGAATGAGGATCCATTTGACTGGAGACATCATAAGACGCTTTTTAAAAGAGAAGTAAAAGATCCATTGCCAGAAAACGCTATTGTAGTCTGGGATGACTGGTTCGCTGTGATGGAAGGAAAAGTCTCCCTTGAGATGCTGCATGAAAATGAAGAACTTGAATTTGTGCGTAGCTTTAAAGTAAATGATGAAAGTGGAAAGGAACGCACACTTGCAGTTTTCAAAACTAAGAAGTGGCTATAAACGTTCTTTAGACATAGCTAAAATGAACACCATTACTTTATAGATCAGACGAGCATTAATATTTGAGTCCACTCCGAAAATTTTAAAAAAAAATGTTTCGTTCGGAGATATTTTTCATTTTGTGCAATTCGTCAGTTTTCGGAGTGGACTCCTATTTTCCATTCAAATAAATTTATTCTCATGCGTGTATTTCTTTTATTTTCACTTTTTGCATTCCTTTTTATGGGTCAAGCTACAGCTCAAATGTGGGCTAAGAAAGCCTTAAAAACTCAAAAGAAACTAAACAAACACTATCAAGATACCTTGACTTCTCCTCTGCCAAAAGAAGACGTATCCACATTTAAAGGACATCCTTTTTATGAACCTAAGAAAAATCTAATCTTAAAGGCTGACTTCGAAAGGACACCTGACGCCAAGCCCTTCCAGATGCCTACTTCTACCGATAGGCTACCTATCTATACACAATATGGGATTGCTATTTTTGTAATAGATGGCAGAGAATATAAATTGAATGTATATCAAAATCAGAAGTACAAAGAGACTCTCTTTTTGCCATTCTATGATTTAACTAACGGAGACACAACTTATGGAGGCGGCAGATACTTAGATCTTCCTTATCCTAAACGAGGTAAGATAAAAATTGATTTTAATAGAGCTTATCACCCCTATTGTGCTTATAGTGATAGATACTCTTGTCCGATCCCTCCAGTGGAAAACAGATTAGATCTGAAGATATTGGCTGGAGTAAAGTTGGCGGAAAAGTATAAGCATGATTAATGAGCGAATTATTAATGATCAATGAGAGAATGTGCAATGATCAATGAGAGAATTATTAATGATCAATGGGAGAATGTGCAATGAGCAATGAGAGAATTATCAATGAGCCATGAGAGAATGTACAATGATCAATGAGAGAATGTGCCATGATCAATGAGAGAATTATTAATGATCAATGGGAGAATTATTAATGATCAATGGGAGAATTATTGATGATTAATGAGAAAATGAGCAATGAGAGAGTGAGAGAAGATTTAAAAAGAGAATAAGCAGTGTTTAATGCTCTAATAGTCTTGCTTGATAAATGATTTTGAAAATTGGCTATTTTTTCCCAAAACCAATCCCCCTTTTATTGAAAACGAATCCGCTCTTATCGAGCTTAAATTTACTTACATCTGCAAGCGTGATCAGTGAGTCTTCGACAACATCACTATCTTCCAGATCAGCCAATCGAATGTTTTGATTTTTGATTGTTTCGGTGATGACATTTCTTACTGTTCGAGCGTTTCCAAAATACTTATCTCTATGGTCGTAAATATAAGCGAAGTAATTCTGCAAGTGTAGAACCGCCTCCGCATCCAAACTATATTTTTGCTCCTTTAACATATACTGCGCTATCTCCATTAGCTCCACAGCAGAATAATCTTCAAACTTAAGCACCTTGTCAAATCTAGAATTAAGACCAGGATTAGCTTTCAAAAACTTTTCCATATTGTCTGTGTATCCTGCTGCAAACACAAAAAACTCACCTCTATGATCTTCCATTCTTTTAAGAATAGTCTGTATTGCTTCACTACCAAAGTCCCCTCTATTGTCCCCTGATGCAGAAGTCAAAGCATAAGCCTCATCTATAAACAATACACCTCCTATAGCTTCTTCTATCTTTTCTGAGGTCTTAATTGCCGTCTGCCCTACGTAGCCTGCCACTAGACCTTGGCGATCCGTTTCCACCATTTGCCCTCGTTCCAATATCCCTAGGGCTTTGTATATTTTTACAAGTATCCGAGCGACCGTAGTCTTACCAGTACCTGGGTTACCAACTAAAGCTGTATGCATACTGAAAGTGTTCAGTACATCTTTTCCAGAGCGGAAGTAAAACTTCACTAACACTACCATTTGTGCTATTTGCTCTTTGATATTTTTGATACCTATAAGACTATTGAGTTCAAATAATGCCTCGTTGAGCAAGTCTTCATCTACGGGTATATCGGGCTTTATTTTCGTGCGTTTGATCTTAATATTTTGAACATCTTCCAAGGTCACCTGCGCTAGTTCCTCATTGGAATAGCTAGCAGGCTGCTCAGACTTCATTATGCGCAGACCAAGATTTAGCTTTGCCTCTTCTATGATATCAAAAACAAATCTAGCATTACCAAACGTACGATCTCGAGATCGGTAAGCACTTACGATTAACTGATCTATTTTTGCAGCAGCATCGTCATCCAACACAACTTCCTTTTCTATACATGCAAAATTTGAAATTTGCACCAACTCCTGTGGTACATAATCCGCAAATTCAAAATACAATTTGAACCTCGATTTTAGACCTGGATTCGAGTCTAAAAAGTGCGCCATTTCCTTTGGATATCCAGCCACTATCACGACCAAATCCCCTGGACCATTTGACATTTCCTTGAGTAATATTTCGATTACTTCTCTACCAAAATCTTTGCTATCATCATTGGACCTAGCCAGTGCATACGCCTCATCTATAAAGAGCACTCCGCCCCTCGCTTTCTCTATATTTTCTTTTACTTTTGGAGCGGTCTGACCAATATATTCACCTACTAAGTCTACTCTATCCACTTCATGCACATGACCCTTAGAAAGTAAACCCATCTTTTTATACAGCTTGCCCATCTTACTCGCCACGGTCGTTTTTCCAGTTCCAGGATTACCGATAAATACGGAATGTACATTGATATCTTCCGCCTCTGCAAAACCTTTATTCTCTCGAAGTTGTAGAAATTTTATATAGTTGGCATGATCACGTACTTTTTGTTTTACCTCTCGCAAGCCAATCAATTCATCCATGCTAACCATGAGCTCATCAAAAGATAAATTATCTTCCTCCTCCTCTAGCACGAGTGGTGTGAATCCATCCGGCATAAGTACTGGTACCAAGCCTTCCTCAAACTGCTCACCCACATTGAATGGAATAATGCCAAGTACAGAATCCATAAATACGATTTCCGCGGTGTACTTATCTTCTCTCCACGAGCCCTTCACATTAGAGCCCCATCCAGCGGTCAGTTTTATTTGATCTTCATCTATTTCTACCCGTTGTAGTCGCACGACCTGCCCCTTGAGCTCTCGTGCATTATTATAAAACTTAGTGAATAATTCACAGTACCAACTGTTATTTAGATTGAGATTATTGAGAATAATCTCTACATATATATACCTCGTTTCCTCTGCGTTGAACCCCTTAGAATATATGCGCTCTTCTTGAATAACATCATCATAAGGGCCTTCATATAGCTTGAGAGACTTTACTTCGAGGTATGGATTTTTCACATCTGGATTGGACATTTCCACATCTTCTATGTAGAAATACTTTGTGGCGACACGCACATTATCTATCCATGCCTCCCAAAAGTAAGTTCCTTTTTTCCAAAACTTACCTTCTTTTTTATTGCCCCAACCTTCTCTGATATAGACAACGTTATCGTACTTAGAGATTACCTTTTTCTTAAGCGGCAGGCTACATAATTCCACTTTGTCACTCTTGAGTTGAAAACACTTCAGCTCAATCTCCGCCTCCCAATCCTCCTCATCAAACTGCTTATTGTAGAAGGACAATTCCGCATAAACATAGCTGGTGCTATAGCGATCAAACACTTGACGATACTTCTTTTTATTATCAGCCAACCACTCGGTAGACGAATATACCTTAAGCTCTCTGAACTTATAGTTTACTATATTTATTGGTGATTGATAACCTTCTGACATCCTAAATTTTCCCTATTTTATTTTCTACTTTCCAACATTAACTTCCAGTCTTAAAGATAGAAATACATCCTTATAAAATAACGCTATAATAGGGATTCCGTTACTCAAAAAGCCATTTATTACTAGATTTTCCCAGTTTTTAATTTTGGGGGTGCCGCCAGTCCCGCGAAAAGGCGGTACGTCGTCGGGTGTTCCGCTATATCCCGTAGAGCCGCATTTTTCACAAATGCGTCTTACGGGATGCCGCTGCACCCCCTCACCTCTAGCGCGCTCCGCTTTGACGGGCTTAGGCTGTACGCCACGCCGATTGTACAGATAATAAAAATAAAATTCACACTTGAGTCCACTCTGAAAACTGAGGAATTGCATAAAATAGAATATGTTGGATATGATCGCCCGATGCGTAGCAATATTGATACCGCGCTACCGCCTTATCAATTTTGGAAAGGAACTACTGCTAACGAGCAGTAGCAAGCAAGATTATTAGTGATGACTACGCATCAGTTATATATACGGATTTATAGTTTAAAATGTCGTATAAGATTTAGAAAATGAATGACTGATACGCAGCAATCTAGGTCTTGTAGACCTAAATAAGGAGAGATCTGTTGCAAACTTGCAACAGCTAGAATATGCTATTAGAAAAAGCAAAATGATGGCCTAAACTATTAAGTCCCATTGTACGACGGAATTAACGAAGGGAATGATTGTTTGTCTCAAAACGCAAGTGTTATTTTAGATTTCAAGAGATATTTTTTGAGATAATGAAAAATATCGCCAAAAAAAACATTTTTGGTTTGTGGATTTTCGGAGTGGACTCAAACTTCATTTTTTATCTCTTGGGCAAGAGGTAGTAAGGAATCCCGCCCAAGCGGGATGTCCAAGAGACGTAGGAACGCGGACCGAAGCAGCAGCGTAGTCCTGAATGACTCGGTCATGCACTTTTCTGCATGATGACCCCAAAAAAACTCTAAAACGATAAAAAATAGGCATCTTAACTGAAAAAATACGCAGAACTGACTTTTTTAGGTGTTTACACATTACATTTTTAACTAAAAATTTCCGACATTTAGAAACAGTAATTCAAAACAGATAAACATGCAAAACAAAACACTACTCAGTGCTTTATTTATTACTTTTTCTTACCTACTCTGTGGTCAAGGATTCAACATGACATTAGAAGGTCAGTGGGATAATGCCAATTATGAGTTTAACGATTGCTGGGGATACACGGATGTCAGCGGTAACGAATACGCCATTATGGGATCGCGCACCAGAGTGATTTTCTTTGATGTGACTGACCCTGCCGCTCCTACTTTCATCAGTGAATTCACAGGCGCTTTTCCTGGTATAAATGGTGCCAATAGTATCTGGAGAGATTTTAAAACATTCGATAGATATGCGTATGCCGTAGCGGATCAAGGAAATGAAGGTTTGATGGTTTTCGACATGAGCGATATTCATAATGGTAATGTACTCAAGGTCAATCAACTCAATAATAATTTTGGACAAGCGCATAATATATTTATTGATGTGCCGAAAGGTAAATTATATATCATAGGATCCAACACTCAAAATAATGGATTGATTGTGTATGATATAGCAGAGGATCCATCTAATCCCGTGATGCTAGCAAGTGTGGCTGTTACAGGAGGATATGTGCATGATGCATATGTATATGATGATATCGCTTACTGCTCTTCTGGATTCGACGGATTGTACATAATAGATATGTCTATTCCCTCTTCACCTACCTTTAAGAGTTTTGACAAAACAACTGCAGCTGGGTATAATCATAGTGGTTGGCCATTTAATAATGGAAATGAAATGCTCGTTGCTGAGGAAGTGCCGACTGGATTAAAATTAGGCATTTATGATATCAGTGATCTCAATGATATTAGTCATACTTCTTCTTTTAGAGATCCTGTAAACACCAGTGGATCTGGATTTCCTACTTATCACAATCCATTCATGGTAGGGGATCTTGCGGTAATTTCCTCCTATGAGGATGGGGTTACTATAATGGATTTATCGAATACAAGTGCTCCTTTTAGAGCCGCACATTATGACACGTACACCAATTCAAATTATAGCGGAACGGAAGGCTGCTGGGGAGCTTATCCATATTTTCCTTCAGGAACTATTATTGGGTCCGATATCTTTACTGGATTGTATATATTAAATACCACCCTTACTATGACGAATACTTGCAGCAACGGCATCAAAGATGATTTCGAAATAGATGTAGACTGTGGTGGATTTTGTAACACCTGTGTATGTTCAGCGCCTACTGATATGGTATTTACGGATATCTCATTTAGCTCTTTACAAATAGACTGGACGACAGTAAGTACTGCGATAGGATACGAAGTAAGGTATCGTGAAATTGGTACTTCGACTTGGGCTATAGAATCTACTCCTACGAATATGGTAACGCTCAACGGTCTACAATTGGGTACAGCGTACGAATTTCAAATAAGAGCAGATTGTAACGGAAGACTTACTCCATACGCAACCAGGGTAACTTATACGACTGGCAATTGTATTGGAGACATTGCTTATAGAGGTACTCAAGGTACGGGTGAATATTCAACTGCTAACTTTTTGCGCTCTAGTGCTTTCATTTCTGAAGGAAGCAACGTATCCTACTTTTCTGGTGATAGTATTTTGTTGGATCAGCGATTTTGCGTCGGACTCAATACAGATCTATTAGTGGAGACTGGTCGTCCCTGTGGTATCCCAGCAATAGCAGGTCAAGCAGAAATATCTAAGTATGTAAACCTAGAACCAGCAGTACCCGAAGAGATATTTTCCATTGTGGAGCATCCTGAAGCGAACTTTTTTCACATTGTTATTAACAAAGATATTAGCTCTAATTATACTATAGAATTTATAGATGCAGAAAATAACATTCTAGAACAATTCAATGCTGCCCCAAGCCAAAAGCTTAAAAAATTTGAACGCATAAGTCAATTGCATAGTTTGAGGATTCTTGTCGGAGACAAGGATTACAGATTTGTTCTTAATAAATAAAAAATAAAGTAGTGAATATAACTTTCTATAAATTTTCAATTGTAATATTAGTTGTTCTTTTCAGTAACAGTACGTTTGCTCAGAATATTTCATTCGAAAACCATCTTGCAAGTATTGCCTCTGCCGAAGGACTCGCTGCGGATGATATCAGTGATTATATTATTAATAGTAGTCACACTTCTGTGCGAAGTGGAGTGACACATTACTATTTTCATCAACGCTATCAAGGGATAGAAATATATAAGAGTCAATCTTCCATACATACTTTAGAAGACGCTAGCTTATTGAAATACAATTCTTCACTGATTCCCAATATCTCCTCTAAAGTAGATACTAATAACCCCAGCATCAGCCATCTTGAAGCCATTCAAAAAGTATCTGATACTTTTGGCTATGATGACAGTATCTCCCCCATCTTAAATAATGAGACTGGAGGATCTGACCTACTAAAAGTATATAGCGGAGGTAGTCTAAGTCTTGAGGACATACCAGTACGTTTAATGTATTATCTCAACGCTGAAGACAAACTAGTTTTATGCTATGACCTTAGTATTTACGAAACGGACTTCACGGATTGGTGGAGCTTAAAAGTCGATGCTCAAACGGGTGAAATAGTTGATCAAATAAATTGGGTAGTAGAGTGTAATTTTGAACATAATAAAGACACTAGCCATAATTGCACTGACAATGTACCTTGTACTATCTTCGGCGCACGCGCAACAAACAATATCAATCCTGACTCTTATAATGTATACGATATACCTATTGAAAGTCCCAATCATGGAGCCCGATCTTTAGTCCAGAATCCTGCTGACCCTACGGCTTCTCCTTTTGGATGGCATGATACCAATGGAGTAGCTGGTGCGGAGTCAAATCTTACGGTAGGTAATAATGTAATCGCTCAAGATGATCAAAATGGTAATAATGGTAGTGGCTACCGACCTGATGGTGGGACGAATTTAGATTTCGATTTTCCTATTGATTTTAATTTGTCACCCGCTTCTAATAGGGATGCGTCTTTGACAAATTTATTTTATTGGAACAATATCATTCACGATATTTGGTATCAGTATGGGTTTGATGAAGCGAGCGGAAACTTCCAAGAAAATAATTATGGTAATGGTGGCAATGGATCAGATTATGTAAATGCCGATGGACTTGATGGCAGCGGTACAAATAACGCTAACTTCAGTACCCCACCCGATGGAGGCAACCCAAGAATGCAAATGTATTTATGGAATCCTGGTTCAAGCGCAGCAACTACCATAAACACACCATCAAATATAGCAGGGACTATTCTAGGAGCTCCTGCAAATTATGGCCCGAGCAGTTTTAATCTTACTGGCGATGTGGTACTAGCAGATGATGCCACTGGAAACCCGACTGAAGCATGTAATACGATAGTTAATACGGGTGACATAAACGGCAATATAGCGCTCATAGATCGTGGTACATGTGACTTCTCTGTAAAGTCATTTAATGCACAAAATGCTGGAGCCATTGCAGTTATTATTTGTCAAAATACCTCAGAGCCTCCATTTGCCATGGCCGGAGGTACATCAGCTGGGTCTGTAACCATTCCAAGCATCATGATAAGCCAGTCGGATTGTGATGTATTAAAGTCAAATTTACCAAATGTAAATATCACTTTAGAGTCTATCTCAAATGGCCAGCAAATAGATGGCAGTTTTGATAATGGTATTGTGGCTCATGAGTATGGTCATGGTATTTCTAATAGATTGACTGGTGGAGGCTCCAACACAGGATGCCTATCCAATACAGAACAGATGGGAGAAGGATGGAGTGATTATTTTGGAATAGTCATGACAATAAAATCCAGTGATGTAGGCTCCATGCGAAGAGGCGTTGGTACATTTGCGTTATCCCAACCTATTTTGGGAGGTGGGATTCGAGACTTCCCTTATTCTACGGACTTAAACATTGATCCTAGAACCTATGATGCCATAAGAACTGCATCTGTACCGCATGGTGTAGGATCTACTTGGTGCGCTATGCTATGGGAGATGACTTGGGCACTTATAGATCAATATGGTTTTGACCCTGACTTATATAATGGCACTGGTGGAAATAATATCGCTATGGAATTGGTAACCGAAGGCTTAAAACTTCAACCATGCTCTCCTGGTTTTGTCGATGGTAGAGATGCTATTCTAGCCGCTGATTTAGCGCTGAATGGAGGGCAAAATGAATGCCTTATCTGGGCCGCCTTTGCGAAGAGAGGACTTGGATTTGGTGCTACTCAGGGTAGTTCTAACAGTAGAAGTGATGGCAATGAGTCTTTTGTCTCCCCTACGAGCTGTGAACTTTTGAATATTACTAAAACAGTAGATAAGGATACTATAGTTGCTGGTGATACTTTGACTTATACTATGACATTTGACAACCAAACATCTCAGACGTACACAAATCTTATTATGAGCGATACTTTACTGGAGTGCCTATCTTATGTAACTGGCTCAGCAACCAATGGTGCTACTTTCAACAACGGTACAGTAGAACTTACAGGTGTATCTGTGGGAAGTTTTTCTCAAGTATCCTTCTCCTTTAACGCTGTGGTTGATCCTTCTATCACAACCATAGAAAAAGACTTTATAGAAGAAGTAGAAAATGGCGGAGGAAGTTGGTTTAATGATTCACAAAATCCCAATCTCAGTGGATGGGCTATAGATAGCTCCGATCCATTTCAAGGCTCCAATAGCTGGTTTGCAGAAAATACAGGCGATAGAAACAACAAGTTTTTATTATTAAAATCACCCGTTCAACTTACTGCCAATAGCGAATTGAGGTTTTGGCATACTTACGGTAGTTTGTCAAATATTGATGGTGGAAAAGTGGAGATCAGTACAGACAACCAAATTACTTGGATAGATTTGGATACCTATTTCACTCAAAATGGTTATGATGATTTCTTATTCAACGATAACGCTAACCCTGCGTTCGGAGGCACAGGTACTAGTACATTTATAGAAACTATTGCTGACTTGAGTTCTCTGGCGGGTGAATATGCTTTTATAAGGTTTTCAATGTTTCATTCAGGAAATGTCGTAGGAGCTGGATGGAATATCGATAATATCAAACTAACGAATCTCAACAAAACTATTGACAATATCGGCTATTTTACTGCTGCACCTAGCATAGATGAACGTATTAATGTTTTCCCACCCGTTCAAATAACTCCAGCGACTTGTAGTGATGGAATTCAGAATGGAACAGAAACAGGAGTAGATATTGGCGGTAATTGCACTCCTAGTGGCCCGTGTGATTTTGACCTTACACTTAGTGGTGACCCCGCTAATAGTGGAACTTTTCAAGCACAAAATGAGATTAGCTCTACTGCAAATGTAGGTCCTAATACAAACTATTTTGCAAATACGATTCTTTTAGAAAATGATTTTGAAGTAGCGTTAGGCGTAGATTTTCTTGCCGAGATAAATCCTTGTACTGCATTTAATAACGAAGATGAGTTGGCGCTAAAGGTGATATCCACAGGTGCTATCGACAATCAAGTTGTTGTATTGATCGACATCAATATTCCTGAAAAAGGATTATATACTATCCAACTGAATAGAGAAGATGGCAGCATCTTGAATCTTAGAGAACAATTTCTAGAAGTAGGTATTCACAGGGTAAAGGTCAAGAATGATGGTTCTTTAATTCCAAACAATATAAGTATTATTAAATCTGAATAAAATTTCAAAACTGAGAAAAAAAATCCCCTAAACAACAAAGTTGTTTAGGGGATTTTTTTTTTAAATATAAAAATACTTATACAGATTGGATCACATCATACTTTGTAATGATATGCAACTCCCCTGCCATGTCTTCTGCTATTACAGCTGGAAATTTTCTACTCATATAGTTACTCAATTGGCTACAAAGTAGATCTTCTTTTACGATCGGAAATGGCTCGCCCATCACATCCTTTACGAGATTATCGCTTCCTATTTCTGGATTCTCAAACATGTGAGACAAGACAAGAGATTCTGTTATTGAACCCACTATCTTCCCATCTAAAGTAACTGGCAATTGAGAAATATCCTTCTCCTTCATAATACCAATCACATCCTTTAATTTATGCGATTCATCAACAGATAAAAATACTTTATTTCCTTTTAGCGTTATTAAGTCCTTAACCCTCATTTCTGTATCTAGAAAACCACGTTCTCGCATCCACTCATCGTTGAATATTTTACCCACATAACGACTTCCGTGATCGTGAATGATAACGACTACTACATCATCTTTAGTCAACTTATCTTTCATTTGCAAAAGTCCAGCAAAAGCAGATCCTGCAGAATACCCTAAAAGCATTCCTTCTTCCTTAGCAAGGCGACGCGCCATGACTGCACCATCCTTATCTGATACTTTCTCGAAATGGTCGATCAGGTCGAAATCTACATTTTTAGGGAGAATATCTTCACCGATACCCTCTGTGATATAAGGATAGATTTCTTTTTCATCAAACTTCCCCGTTTCGTGAAATTTTTTGAATACTGAACCAAAAGTATCTATACCCCACATTTTCACATTGGGGTTCTGCTCCTTTAGATATTTTCCAGTTCCAGATATAGTACCGCCTGTACCTACACCCGCTATGACGTGGGTAACTTTTCCTTCTGTTTGTGCCCAGATTTCTGGACCAGTAGATTCGTAGTGTGCGGTACGATTACTTAGATTATCATATTGATTTGCCCAAAATGAATTGGGGATATCCTTACTCAACTTTTCAGCGATCGAGTAATAGGATCTCGGATCATCAGGCGTTACATTGGTAGGACATACGATTACCTCCGATCCCATAGCTCTCAACAAATCGATCTTCTCTTTAGATTGCTTATCTGAGGTCGTAAAAATACTCTTGTATCCCTTCACACAAGCAGCTATCGCTAAGCCCATACCTGTATTTCCTGAAGTACATTCTATGATAGTTCCCCCTGGAAGGATTTTTCCCGCTTTTTCAGCATCTTCTAGCATCTTCAATGCCATTCTATCCTTGATAGAATGCCCTGGATTGACTGTTTCAAACTTTACTAAAACCAAGGCAGGTATATCCTCGATGACCTTATTTATTTTTATTAATGGGGTATCCCCTATTATTTCGAGGATATTATTTTTATAGTTCATTACTATTTATTTATGATAGCTCAAACTAACGAAAAACTTAGCATTTACCGCTCCTAATTGTTTAGCTACTTTCGGTGAAACCAAGATTTTTACTTTATTAGGGTATTTAGGTGGTATTTTGCCTAAAACCTTGGTATAGATAGTACGTCCTGTATCTGGGTTTGTTATCGCTATTAGCGTATTTTTTGGAGCATTCTTATGCATCACATAGAAATCAAAATCCTCCCCCGCATCCTTATTCCATACCGCAGCGCCTCTTTCTTCCACTTTCTTTGCTGATAATAAATCTTGATTCATATATTCCCTTCTGAAGGATTCATTTTCAGGACTATAGAATACAGCCTTCGTTTTTACAGGCTTCCCAAAGTAATTTAACCCTACTGCAGGAATCCAGCCAACTTGTAAATACTGTCCTACCAGCATATTAGCAGCAGTCATTTGATTGAGTGCCATCAGTGCTCCGACCTCCATATCGAAAGTGCGCGTAGCAATCCCAAAAGGCGTATCTCCCTTTTTTACTTGATAAAACAGTTTCTCCAGCACTCGATAAGCAGTAGCTTTACTCAAGTCTTTAATAATAAGATTTTGATCTATCGGGATCAGAATCTCCAATCCAACTTGCTCATTTCCCATTTCCAGGGCTGGATTGTATCGCTTAATATCATAAAGTGGTACATCATAGAATTGGCTGATTCCGTATAGACTCTGCCCATCACTATATATATGCTTTACAAATATTGTCCCTGCTGGAGATTTCTCTACTTGCACCATTCCTTGCAGGTATTTATCTTCCATATAATTTTGCGAAAAGACAAAACTTGTTGCAAAAAATAAGCTTATTGCGGTGCATAACAGTACCTTTATCATGCTCATAGTATGATGTTTATTTTTAACTCGATTGAAATTCTATTGCTAACAATTCCAAAAATAGCAATTTATGTATTATTATTTATAAGTATATGAAAAGTATTGGCATCATACCCGCTAGATTTGCATCCACTCGGTTTCCAGGTAAGCCGCTAGTAGATCTCTTGGGCAAAAGTATGATTCAGAGAGTTTACGAACAGGCTCACAAAGCGAGCCTCCTCGATCTAGTCATTGTAGCCACCGATGATCAACGTATCTATGATCATGTGAAGGAATTCGGTGGGAAAGTAATGATGACCGCTACGGATCACCAGACTGGTACTAGCAGGTGTGCCGAAGTCGCAGTAGCCTACCCAGAGGCATCCATGATAGTCAACATACAAGGAGATGAACCGATCATAAGTCCATATCAAATAGATGAACTTATACGGATCAGCAAAATAGGCATCGCAACCCAAGCAAAAAACATCCAGAATAACACTGATTTATTCGACCCCAATTTGGTAAAGGTAATTTTCAATCAAAATAATCAAGCACTTTATTTCAGTAGGCAAGCCATACCTTTTGGCAGAAATCATGACAAAGCAGAGTGGTTAACAAATCATTCCTACTTTCAGCATATTGGACTCTACAGTTATGACCGCGAGACCCTATTAAGTCTCAAAGATTTACCCATTTCTGATTTAGAAAACATGGAATCTTTAGAACAACTCAGATGGCTAGATCATGGTATTCCCATTACCATCGGACTCACGGATTATGAATCTATCAGCATTGATAGCCCCGAGGATATTGTTAAAGTATTGAAGATCTTAGAAGATAAAAATCTGTGATAGATTTATTCAAATATTGCCCTCATTGCGCTAGTCCTGTGGAGTACAAACCCATTCCTGAAGATACACAACTTCGCCATGTATGTACACAGTGCCACACCATCCACTATCAAAATCCAAAAATAGTCACAGGGGTGCTTCCTGTTTATACCAATCAAGTATTGCTGGCTCGGCGCGCCATTGAACCTCGCAAAGGACTGTGGAATGTTCCTGCTGGTTACATGGAAAATGGAGAAACTATAGAGGCTGGAGCAGAGAGAGAATTGTGGGAAGAGGCCCTTGCAAAAGTTGAAAACATCAGGCCACATCTGATCTATTCTATTGCGCCTATTCACCAAGTATATGTTTTATTTTTAGGAGAACTTACAAGCTTAGATTTTGCCTCAGGAGTTGAAAGCATGGAAGTTAAATTATTTTCAGAGCAGGAAATTCCTTGGGACGAAATGGCTTTTACCAGCTCGACTGTTTGCATCAAGCGACATTTCGAAAACAGAAAAAACAATTCTACTCAAATTTATTTAGAGCAATATCAGGGTCATAAAAAAGTATGATCAAAAGCCATCGGTAACAATTTTGCTGCACTTTTGTACACCACTACGCTTCCCGTTTCACCGTACATAATGACCTCCATTGCTGAGCCTTGTTTCTGTTCATATTCGCAAAGTACTTGCCGACAAGCACCACATGGTGCCACTGGTTCTGTCACCGGCTGCTTAGGATTTTTTGCAGTTACAGCGATCATTTTCACTACTGCGCCAGGCTGTTGACTGTGTACACTAGCCAGTGCTACGCGCTCTGCACACAAACATAATGGATAAGACGCATTTTCAAAATTAGATCCTTTAACTATGCTTCCATCTTCCAACAAAACAGCAGCACCTACCTGAAAATTGGAGTAAGGTGCATACGCATCCGCCGATGCCTCCTCCCCTATTTTCACAAGATTTGCATATGGCTCTGTCAATTCTTCTCGATCTAAAAATATCCTAATATCCGTATTTTCCATTTATATGATTACTTTATTTCTTAGCTTAGGTTCCAAGTTTTAATTAGCTAAAGGTAATTTATAATTTTGATATTTATTTAGTTTTGGGGCCTACCCCGCTGGCCTGCTCGCCACCTTGCACTGGCGGGGTCGTTATGCTTTCAGACTCCGCTGGCGCTGCGGTCTTTTTTTATCCGCCCTAAGGGGCAAAAAAAAAAGACTAAATCTTTCGCAGCACTAGTCCAAGAAAAAGTACTCTATTTATGACTTTCCTCATTTCAATTTCAAACTATCCAAGATGATTTTTAAGACCTTTGGAATGATCGGATTTCGATTGTGCTTATTCCATACAATAGATAATTCCGTGCGTTGAGGAATATTCTTAAGTTCAATAAACTTAACGTTCATGTCATAGCCCAAGGTCAATGAGCTAGGTACAATCGAAATTCCAAATTTATTTTCTACCAACCTAAATATTGTATTTGCGTGTACCGTACTATGCGAAATAACTGGGTCAAATTTAGCATGCTCAAATACACTCATAACCTTATCAAAATAACCTGAACTATATTCTTTCTCAAATAAAATAAAGGGCTCCTCTTCTACCTGCAGCAGTGATTTAAAATTTCGTTTTGTTAATTTATGATCTGCTGGCAACACCAAAGAAAAGGTGTCGGTGAATATAGGTTTCATCTTCAGTTCAGCAGGTACTTTTTCTAGGCGCACAAATCCCAGGTCTATGGTTTGTCTTAATAAACCCTCAATCTGCTTTGAATTATCCAGTTCTTTTAAGCCAAACTTTATCTGTGGATACGACGCTCTAAATTGAAGTAGTAGATTTGGGATTACATTTTGCATAGCCGATCCCACGTAGGACATCGCTATCCTTCCCTCCTGTCCATCACCGATCAATTTCGTGTGCGATAGTATTCTATCAAAATCACGTTTCAGTAATTTGACTTCCTCTAGAAAGTAAAGCCCTGCAGCAGATAGTTTCACATTCTTATTATCTCTAATCAATAGCATTGTACCCATCTCTTCTTCTAACTGTTTGATCTGGCGGGACAACCCTGGCTGAGAAATAAATAACTTACTGGCAGCCTTGCCAAAGTGCAGCTCTTCCGCTACAGCGAGAAAATAGCGTAAATGCCTCCATTCTATACGATTACTCATAGTTATCAATTATTGACTAAAATGATCTTTTTAAGTATCAAATATAAGCTTAGATTGTGACAAATGAAATAGCATGTTTAAATATGGAATAGACTCCCTTACAGTGGGCATCGCATTAGCAATAGCCAGAGGCGAACAACAAGGAACAATCAGCCCAGAGGCGGTTGAAGTCATCAAAGAAAGTAACGCATCCGTATTAGACATCGCCTCTAAAGGAAAAGTAGTCTACGGAATTAATACAGGATTTGGGCCTCTGTGTAACACTAAAATTCCCGCTAAGGACACCAGCCAACTACAACGAAATTTACTCCTTAGTCATAGTGTTGGAGTTGGAGATCCCATAGATCCTTTTATAGCTAAGTTGATGATGATCTTAAAAGTCCATTCTTTGGCCAAAGGAAAATCAGGCATCTCTTTAGAGGTGTTGGAAAGAATATTGTGGCATATTGAAAACGATATCATCCCAGTAGTTCCAGAGCAAGGATCGGTAGGTGCATCTGGGGATCTAGCACCATTATCTCATTTGTTTCTCCCACTCTTAGGAGAAGGGGAAGTATTTGTAAATGGAGAAAAAGTAAATACCTCAGAAACCTTAAGTCAGCATAATTTGAATGCATTAATCTTGCATCCAAAAGCTGGACTAGCACTCATCAATGGTACACAGTTTATCGCTGCCCATGCCATCATGGTTGTCGATCAACTACACAATTGTCTAGAACATGCTGATATAATAGCAGCGTTAATGATAGAAGGGCTACAAGGCTCAAAAATGCCTTTTCATCCTGAACTGCATAAAACGAGACCATACAAGAGTAATACACATGTTGCCCATCGAGTTTTTGCATTCTTGCAAGATTCTGAGATTATGGAAGATCACGCAAATTGCGGTAGAGTGCAAGATCCATATTCTCTGCGCTGTGTACCTCAGGTACACGGAAGTTCCCGATCCGCATGGCTGCATTTAAAAGAGGCCTTAGAAATAGAACTCAATTCTGTAACGGACAATCCAATTGTATTTTCCAAAGACTTTACCATCAGTGGTGGTAACTTTCATGGTCAGCCACTGGCACTGCCGCTAGACTACGCATGCTTAGCTGCTTCAGAACTAGGAAACATTTCAGACCGAAGAGCTTATTATTCGCTAGAGGGAAATACAGTATCCGTTCCAAAACTATTGATGAAAAGTACAGGGTTAAATTCTGGATTTATGATAGTACAGTACACGGGCGCAGCTTTAGCCAGTGAAAATAAAAGCCTATGTTTTCCCGCCAGCGCAGACAGTATTCCTACTTCACTAGGTCAGGAAGATCATGTATCCATGGGTTCTATTGGAGGTAGAAAAGCTTTACGAGTTTGCTACAATGTAGAAAAAATATTAGCAATAGAACTTTTATGTGCGGCTCAGGCACTGGATTTTCATCGCCCACTCAAATCTGGAAATACTCTAGAAGCTATTCACGCCGAGATTCGTAAAACGATCACTCATGCGGCTGAGGATAGAATCTTTGGAAAGGATATTGAAAAAGCCATCTCCATTATTAAAAATCGTTCCCTCCTGAAAATTGCAAATCAGAATAGCAATAGTACTAGTAGCTCCCATCAACATTTATTTACGGTATAAGAAATATAACTAATGATGCAAACATCCACCAAATTCTCAGAACTCATTTTGCAGGGACTTCCTAGCGAACTGCCTGCATTTAGACCTTATCCGAGTCAAGCGAATCAAGCTCCAAAACGCAAAAATGTCCTTAACGTTAATGAAAAAAAGCTTGCATTACAAAATGCCTTGCGTTACTTTCCTGAAGACTGGCATGCTACCCTAGCCCCTGAATTCGTAAATGAATTGAAGGAGTATGGAAGAATATATATGCATCGATTCAAGCCTTCATACAAAATGCACGCTCGTCCAATCAGTGAATATCCAGCCAAATCACAGCAAGCCGCAGCTATTATGTTGATGATTCAAAACAACCTGGATCCTAAAGTAGCACAGCATCCTGAAGAATTAATTACCTATGGAGGAAATGGTGCTGTTTTTCAAAACTGGGCGCAGTACTTACTTACCATGCAGTATCTGGCAACCATGACGAATGAGCAAACGCTACACATGTACTCAGGTCATCCAATGGGATTGTTTCCGTCCTCTGCTGATGCACCGCGCGTAGTGGTAACGAACGGAATGATGATCCCAAATTATTCTCAACCAAATGATTGGGAAAAATTTAATGCCTTGGGCGTAACGCAATATGGTCAGATGACCGCTGGCTCTTACATGTACATAGGCCCGCAAGGAATCGTACACGGAACCACAATCACAGTGATGAATGCTTTTAGAAAAGTGCTGCCAGAGGGAGAAGATTGCGCTGGTAAAATATTCCTAACCGCAGGGCTTGGTGGCATGAGTGGCGCACAACCTAAAGCTGGAAACATTGCTGGATGTATTACGATCTGTGCGGAAGTAAATAAGTCTGCTGCAAAAAAACGACACGATCAAGGCTGGGTAGACGAGATAACTGACAATTTAGACGAGTTAGTCACTAGGATACGAAAAGCGCAATCAGAAAAAGAAATTGTATCCATCGCTTACCAAGGAAACATAGTAGATGTCTGGGAAAAATTTGACGTTGAAGATATTTACATTCATCTTGGATCGGATCAGACTTCACTACACAATCCATGGTCAGGTGGATACTACCCTGCTGGGATGTCATTCGAGGATGCGAATACCATGATCAGTGAGCAACCAGATTTATTTAAAGAAAAGGTACAAACATCGCTCCGCAGACATGCAGAAGCAGTAAATAAACATACTGCAAAAGGAACTTACTTCTTTGATTACGGCAATGCCTTTCTCTTAGAATCGTCTCGTGCAGGAGCTGATATTATGCATGAAAATGGCGAAGATTTTAGATACCCATCTTACGTGCAAGATATACTCGGTCCAATGTGTTTTGATTTTGGTTTTGGTCCATTTAGATGGGTATGCAGCTCTGGAAAAAGTGAAGACTTAGATAAGACAGATGCTATAGCAGCAAGAGTTTTGAAAAAGATAATGGCAACTGCACCTCCTGAGATCAAGCAACAAATGCAGGATAATATTACTTGGATTGAAGAGGCTAAAAGTAATAAATTAGTAGTGGGTTCGCAAGCTAGAATTCTCTACGCTGATTCAGAAGGTCGGATCAAAATAGCGCAAGCCTTCAATGAAGCCATCAAATCTGGTGAGCTATCTGGCGCAGTTATATTAGGTAGAGATCATCATGATGTAAGTGGCACAGACTCTCCTTATAGAGAAACTAGTAATATATATGACGGTAGTAAATTCACCGCGGATATGGCTATTCACAATGTCATTGGGGATAGCTTTAGAGGTGCTACTTGGGTATCCATCCACAATGGTGGAGGTGTAGGATGGGGAGAGGTTATCAATGGTGGATTTGGTCTATTGTTAGACGGAAGCGAGGATGCAAGTATCCGATTAGAACGTATGCTTTTCTATGATGTAAATAATGGAATAGCGCGCAGAAGTTGGGCTAGAAATGAGAACTCTATCTTTGCGATCAAAAGGCAAATGGAGAAAACGCCAAATCTGAAAATCACTTTGCCCCATCTTGTGGAATCTGATCTCTTAAACAGTCTATTTAAAAAAGAATCATGAGTTGGATAAAAACGATAGCTTTCAAAGAAGCAACTGGCTCTTTGAAGAAATTGTACGATAGAATCAAAGGACCGCAAGATAAAGTGGATAATGTGCTTACTATTCACAGTCTCCGACCACATACCCTGGAGAGCCATATGAGTATGTATAAAGCAGTCATCCACCATAGAGACAATACGCTCCCAAAATGGTACCTCGAAACTTTAGGCGTATGGGTGAGCCAGCTCAATGATTGTGAATACTGTGTAAGCCATCATAGCGTAGGGCTCCAGCGTATCTTAAAAGATGATAGTAAGTACAAGAGCATTAAAGCGTTTATAGGAGGAGGTTCAGCGTCGCCTGACTTAGAAGGGAAATGGCAGCATGGTTTGGCGTACGCAAAGCAACTAACCAAAGAAGCCTCCAGTATAAAACAAGTTGACGTAGAAAATCTAAAAAAAGCAGGTTTTACGGAAGGGGAAGTACTTGAAATAAATCAACTCGTCTCTTACTTTAATTATGTCAATAGGACGGTTCTTGGCTTAGGCGTAAACACTAATGGAGACATCATCGGCTTATCGCCAAATGACAATAATGATCCAAACAACTGGTCACATGCATAAAGAAAATACAACATTATTAGGCCCTTTCAGACAAATTCTTCCCATGGCAAATTTGCCGCTAAAGGGCGCATTGAAAGATGAGCAACTAACGATAATAGAAGATGGAGGAGTATTAGTTGAGGAAGGAAAAATCATTGCCCTAGATAAATATGACACCCTTCTGAGTGCCAATCCTAATGCACAATTATCTTCAATAAAAGAAGATATGGTAGCCCTGCCTGGTTTTATAGACGCACATACTCATATTTGTTTCGGAGGAACACGCGCCTTTGATTACGCTGCTAGAAACAATGGTAAAACCTATCTGGAAATAGCCCAAGAAGGTGGTGGTATCTGGAGTACGGTTACGCAAACCAGAGCAGCTAGCCAAGATCAACTCACGACTATGATGATGCCTCGCATAAAAAGACAAATCCAAAATGGCATAACGACTGTCGAAGTAAAAAGTGGATATGGTCTAAATGTAGAGGAAGAGTTAAAGATGCTCCGTGCCATTCGAGAAGCAAATAGCAAAACACCTATTGACCTAATCAGCACTTGCCTAGCAGCGCACATCAGACCAAAAGATATTGATCTAGATGAGCGTGGGTATTTAGAAATGATTCTTCAAGATTTAGTCCCTAAAATACAAGCAGAAAAACTCACTCGTCGCTTTGATATTTTTATAGAAGAGAGTGCCTTCGGAATGAAGGAGTCTACACCTTACTTAAAGACATTGAAAGCGCTGGGCTTTGAGCTTACTGTACATGGGGATCAATTTAACCCAGGCGGTAGTCATGTAGCTATTACCGTAGGGGCAAAAAGTGTGGATCACCTAGAAGCGAGTGGCGAAAAAGAAATCCTTGCCCTTGCAAATAGTGAAGTAATTCCAGTAGCATTACCTGGAGCTACTATAGGTTTGGGTTGTCCATTTACACCTGCGAGAAAATTACTGGATGCTGGCTGTAGTTTGGCTATTGCTAGTGACTGGAATCCCGGAAGTGCGCCACAAGGTAATTTGCTAAGTCAAGCGGCTATCATGGGAACCTTTGAAAAACTAAGTGCTGCGGAGATTTTCTCTGGAATTACTTTTCGGGCAGCAACTGCTTTGGGGCTAGAAGATAGAGGCCGTCTTGTAAATAACAGCTTGGCCGATATTGTTGCCTTTCCTATTCATGACTATAAAGAAATACTTTATCATCAAGGAGAACTTAAGCCAAAATATGTTTGGAAAAATGGCCAGAAAATAAAATAGGCCCATGTTTGGAAATTTGGACAAGTGCTGTGCAATGGTGAGGCTGATAAGCCGAAGACCGAGTCCCGATTTTTTCTAAAAAAATCGGGATGAAGGGCCGAGTCGCATGACGAGCCATGGAACATAACGACACTGATCGAAGCTCTTTTAGCGGAGCATCAGTGATGGCCCCAAAACCTTCCCTAAAATAACGGAAATTGAATAATAAGTTTGCGCAACTAAATTGTAGGAACTAAAAAAACGTAAAAAAGCAAGAATAATTAACCAAACTGATAGAAATGACGAAATAATACTTAAAACAAGATAAAAGCGTAAAATAAGGGTGAGAAAATCGAGTTTTGGTGTAATATTGGCTTTCGTAAAATAAATTAAAAAAATGCAAAAGGTTCTAATAATTGGTGCTGGTAGGTCAGCAACTTCATTGATAAAGTATCTCTTGGAAGGAGCAAAGACTCGGAGTTGGTTCATCACTGTGGCGGATTTCAACTTGAATGCGGCTCAATCTAAGATCCAGAAAACAAGTAAAAGTACCGCCTTGGAGCTCGATATAAATAATGATGCCGACCGACAAAAAGCAATTGGCGATCATGACATCATCATTTCTATGCTGCCTGCCAGAATGCATGGTATAGTCGCAAAAGATTGTTTAGCCTTCGGCAAGCATATGATCACGGCCAGTTATGTATCTGAAGAAATCAAAGCTTTGCACAACGATTTTTCCGAGAAGGGAATTCTTTTCATGGGTGAAATGGGATTGGATCCAGGCATTGATCATATGTCTGCCATGGAGAAGATCAACGAAATAAAAGCAGCGGGTGGAACCATCAACTCCTTTAGAAGTTATACGGGAGGTATCATAGCGCCTGAATCAGATGACAACCCGTGGCATTATAAGTTCACCTGGAATCCTCGTAATGTAGTGCTGGCAGGTCAAAGTACAGCAAAATATCTAGTAGATGGAAAGTATACTTACGCGCCGTATAGAAGATTATTTGAAACTGCGGAGTTGGTAGATATAAAAGGAATTGGTGATTTTGAAATGTATGCAAACAGAGATTCTCTAGGTTATCAAACCATATATGGATTGCAAGATTCTCCTAATATATTGCGCGGAACACTGCGACATCCTGGATTTTGCAAAGCGTGGAATGTACTCGTTGCACTAGGCCTTACAGATGATACTTATAAAATAAACAATAGTGAGTCGCTTAGTTATCATGACTGGGTAGAGGCATATGTACGACACGTACAGGGAAAAACAGCTGCAGAAAAAGTGGCCAATCTAGTGGGTTTAGAAGTCAACGGCACCGTGATGGAACAGATCAAATGGTTGGATTTATTTTCTGATCAAAAAATAGGTTTGGTTGCAGCTAGCCCAGCGCAAATATTGCAAAAGTTGCTGATGCAAAAATGGACTTTAAAGCCAACAGATAAGGATTGGATCATTATGCAACACGAATTTGAATATGTGCTCAACGGGGAGGAAAAGAAATTATTTTCTACTATGCATATGAAAGGCGAAAACGCTACTGACACGGCCATGGCTAAGTTAGTAGGATTGCCACTAGGTATTTTTACTAGATTGATTTTAGAGGGAAAAGTTTCGCTTACGGGTGTACAAATTCCAGTCATCAAAAGTGTTTATAGTCAAGTATTAAAAGAGCTAGAAGCGTTCGATGTAAAGTTTAACGAAACGATCTTGACTACCGTATCTTAATGTTGCTAACGCAAAATTTGTTTTCTTTGTAACAAACGGATTCATTATCAAACAGTTAAAGAAACTCCTTCAATCTAAGTTTGTCAAGAATGCTAGTGTTCTATTTTCAGGAATAGGCGTCGCAAAGGTGCTCTCTGTAGCCTCTATATTGGTTTATACTAGACTTTACATAGACGAAGATTTTGGACTGTGGGGAATTTTTATGGCTTTGGTCATGATCGGTAAAACGATCGCCTGCGGTGGATTTCATGTTTGCTTGATGCTCCCGAAAGAAGAAAGTACCGCAAGAGATTTGCTTTCCATTAGTTATTGGTTTAACTGGCTTACCATCATAATCTCTATAGTAGCTGTCTGCGCACTAATTCATTTTTTTCCTCAAAGTGTATCAGAATCCCAACATTTATTATTCATATTTGGTGTTCCGTTAAGTATTTTTTTAGAAGGAAAATCACAAGCGATCCACAATTGGCTCAATAGGGATATGAGATACAAAGAAATGTCTTGGACTACCGTAACCCAAACACTTACGACTGTTTTTTTTTCCATTTTACTAGGTTGGGTGAATACAGATTACAACGGGATGGTCTTAGGCACTTTGATAGGCCAATTTGCCATGCTAGCAACCCTACTCTATTTTTCTAAACTTCCTTTCTTTATACGCCCAGCATTAGACAAAATGAAAGTGGCCTTCAAAGAATATCGATCCTTTTTCACGCTCGGTGTTACTGGTAACTTAATCAACAACTCCGCTAGTCAACTACCTTTTATATTTTTTGGGGTGACATTTGGAGAAGGTCTCAATGGCCAGTTTTCTACTGCGCAACAGAAAATCTTATCTGCCCCTGTGAACTTAGTATCCGCTGCAGTTAGTCCAGTATTTTTTAAGGAGTCCAACAAAGCGCACCTAGCTCAGGATGGTTCGCTTAAAAAATTAGTAAATCAATTGAACCTAGTCATGTGGGCTATGATAATTGTGCCTGTAATCGTCGTGATGATGTGGGGACCCGAAATCTTTGCTTTTGTTTTGGGAGAAGAGTGGGTAAGAGCAGGGATGTATGCGCAATGGTTAGCACCGCTGATGGGCGTACGATTCGTCACGCACCCGATGAGTTACCTCCTAGATGTAAAGCAGCGATTGAGCGCACAGTTAGCATTTAACATCTTATTATTATGTGCAACGTTGATCATCTTTCATCCGCCAATCTTGGGTTTGGATGATTTCACGACGATCAAAGTCTTTGGGGTATCTTTTTTCTCCCTACAACTGATGTTTTTAATGTATTTATTTCACTTGAGAAAGGATGATGCCTAATGTCTACTTTCCTTTCTTCTTTTTCATACCTTCCTTAGATAAGATCATCTTATCTGATCGCTTAATTTGCTTTATAAAAGAGACTTTTCTGAATCGCAGTGCTGACCAATTTTCATCAACTGCTACAATCTTTACTGGCTCATAATTGGCTTCTCCTAGCCTATCCCAGCCTATATCTCTGGTTATATTACTTGTATATTTCCGAGATGACTTTTTGGGGAAACAAACCCATAAATAAACATCATCGATTAGCTTGTCTTTGACTTTGGCAAAGAGCGCATTTAATTCCTCTATATTCTTAGCAAACAGAAGGACATAATGCATCTCTTTAGCACTCGAAGTGATGGAAATCTTCGTGAAAGGCTCCATTTCCTTGATGTGATTGGCAAATTCAATTGGGCTATTAAGCACAAATATTCGCTTTTGAGCCTTGAAGTTCATTTTTTTGAAAAGTGGTGTCATAAGCATGGATGAACAATTTAGATTAGGTGAAGTGGCATAAAGTAATGAAAAACAACATCATATTAAAAAAAACAATCATTTATAAACATATTAAGAATAATATTATCTATTTTCACGGTTCGAGTTTATTTATTGGAGCACTATATATTTCCCGGGACTTATGGCTAAATCGCGTAAGAAGAAAAGTAAGCAATTAAATTTTGATTTCTTAAAGGATGAGAGAATACCTAAACTATTAGGATTGTTCTTCCTCTTCACTGCTATGTACCTTACCATTGCTTTTGTTTCATATTTATTTACATGGAAAGATGACCAGGCATTTGTTCTTAACTCTGGCCTTGCTGCCATGGGAGGAGAAGCTCAATATGACATTGCAAACTGGCTTGGAAGGTTAGGCGCTACGGTTTCCAATTTCTTCTTTTACATTCTTTTTGGTTTACCCTCTTTTGGAGCTATTTACTTACTCGCCGTGATGGGTATTGCCAGACTAAGGAACTACCCGCTCGCACATTATCGAAAGGAGCTAGTGAGAGGGATCACAGCAATATTCTTTTTATCTGTATTGCTAGGCTTTTTCTGCATCAATATGGAGTTTCCGTACGGCGGCGGCTTTGGTAAAACAGTCTCCGCTTGGTTGATCAACTTTGTTGGAGAGGCTGGTGTGTATGTTTTGCTCATCACGCTAGTAAGTGGTGCAGCTATCTGGGCAATCAATCCAAACTTCAACGACTTTACGTTTCGTCAGTATACTTTTCAACTGCAGGCAAACTTCAATGATTTTGTGGCCAGATTTATTCCAAGTGGTAAATCAAGAAAGAAAAGTACATCTAAAACAATCTCTGCTAAGGCAGGGTTGGCTAAAGCTCCAGACGTTGAAGGTTGGTCTTTCCCTAGAGCTGATACCAATAAAACACCCGTAAAGACGGGAACTCCAGAATTGGAAGTAGAGCCGCAGGGTGAACAATTGAGCCTAGAAATTGGCCAACCACAAGTACAGGTATCTGGTGGAGGGATCGAACACTCTTTGGAAATAGAAGAGCCTTCAGGTGCTGTCCCTTCTGCTGCACTGAATCAAGAGGATATGGAGATCACAGAAGATGATACTGTGGAAAATAAACTATATGACCCTACACTTGATTTGAAAAGCTACGTTTCTCCGAGTGTAGATCTTCTTATAGATTACAGTAATGGAAACTATGAAATAGATAGAGCTGAACTTGAGAGCAATAAGGATCAAATCATAGAAACATTAGCAAATTATAAAATAGAAATCGTAAAAATAAAAGCTACGATAGGTCCAACAGTCACGCTTTATGAAATTATTCCTGCACCGGGAGTACGGATATCTAAAATCAGAAATCTGGAAGATGACATTGCCTTAAGTTTATCTGCTTTAGGCATCCGTATCATTGCGCCGATTCCTGGAAAAGGAACAGTAGGTATAGAGGTACCCAATAAAAAACCTCAAACCGTTTCGTTGAAAGAAGTTTTAATCTCCGATCGTTTTAAGAATGCTAAGATGGAGTTGCCTATCGCTTTGGGTAAAACTATATCTAATGAGGTATTTGTAGCAGATTTAGCAAAGATGCCTCACTTGCTTATTGCTGGTGCTACTGGTCAAGGTAAATCTGTAGGCATCAATACGATCCTGATGTCGCTTTTATATAAAAAGCACCCCTCACAGGTAAAGCTTGTATTAATAGATCCCAAGAAAGTGGAACTCTTTCCTTATGCTGCTATCGAAGATTACTTTTTGACTTCTCCACCGCAGCAGGAAGAACCCATTGTAACGGACACTAAGAAAGTAGTCGGTACCTTGAACTCTCTTTTAATAGAGATGGATGAAAGATATAACCTGCTCAAGAAGGCGAAGGTTAGACACATCACAGATTACAATCAAAAATTTATAGAGCGTAGACTCAACCCAAATAATGGGCACAAGTTCCTTCCCTATATCATCTTAGTTATTGATGAATTTGCAGATCTTATCATGACCGCTGGAAAGGAAGTAGAGAATCCTATTGCGCGTCTTGCACAGTTGTCCAGAGCCGTAGGGATACACTTAATAATTGCTACGCAGCGACCTTCTGTGAATATTATCACTGGAGTAATCAAAGCCAACTTCCCAGCTCGTATTGCCTTCAAGGTAACTGCTATGGTGGATTCAAAAACCATTCTAGATACGCCAGGTGCAGAGCGATTAGTAGGTAGAGGAGATATGCTTCTCTCCTACGGTGCAGATGTTGTCAGACTTCAGTGTGCATTTATAGACACGCCAGAAGTAGAGAAAGTAATTAGCCATATCGAAGATCAACCCAACCATCCTAGGCCTTATTATCTACCAGAATTTCATTCTGACGATGATGAAATTAGTGGTGCATCGGGCTTAAAATATTCTGACTTAGACGAGCTGTTTTCAGACGCTGCCAATCTGGTAGTTACCTCTGGTATAGGCAGTACTTCCATGCTCCAACGCAGAATGAAACTCGGCTATAATAGAGCTGGGCGTATCATGGATCAATTAGAGATTCTTACTATCGTCGGACCATCTCAAGGCAGTAAAGCTAGACAAGTACTAGTGCATGATGCGGTTGAATTGGAACGATTATTGGAGGAATTAAAGCGTAGGAAATAGGAGGCATTCCGCAAAAGCGGAGGTCATATTGAACCTAACGAATGTTGTACAAACAATCGTTGGGTTTTTTTTATGCGCATATTATAAAAATTGCTTATACAAATTTGTTGTTCAATTACAAACACATAAATATATCCTTAATGTGTCTTAATACATGCGCTACAAAAGTGCGGTTTCTGAAAGGATACTAAACCGATTAAGCAATTTCTAGAAAATCGAAATATCAAGAAATTCCCTTATATTTTGAAAATCGGAATTTTGAACAAAAAAAATGGAGTTATTTTTCAAGGTTTTTTGCATTCTCTCGATGATGATACGATAAGGCAAACTTGATTTTATTATAGTCTATTTTTTCGTCTAATGCCTCAAATATGGGCTTCAAGGTCATTGGAGAATCCAGTTCCACTATTACTTCCAGTATCATCGCCAACTCCCCTCTAGTTAAGAACCTGAAAATATCAATATCTTCTCCCCCCAAATACATTTGACTGAGATGTGAATGTATCGTATTGGGATTCAATTCTCTCGCTTTTGCAATCTCTTCAACGGTCATACCTTTACGGAACATCTCTAGAGTCTGGAGATAGGTAGCGCCTTTTATATTTTTACCACTTTGGGATCTTTCTATTATGTATTGTTTTATTTCTTCTTTGAAAGAACCACCATATAACCGCAGTTTCTTCTCTCCCATGCCTGGAATTTGCAGCATTGCATAATCCGAAGTAGGTTTTTTCTCACTCATTGCATGCAGTGCTGTATCCGCAAAAATGATGTATGGTGGCACCCCTCTTGCCTTAGCCAGCCGTGATCGTAGGACTCTTAATTTTTCAAATAATTCATCTTTAACAGACGGTCCTTTAGCATTCTCCTTCGCCGCTTTCTTTGCTGCTTTTTCGCGCTCTAGTTTCTTTTCTAAGCTCGCTAACTTTATGGTATTTTTACCAAAAAGTATTTCTTTTCCATAGTTTGTAACTTTCAAAGCACTATGATTTTCATAGGCTATTTCTATGGCTCCAAGATTTACTAATTGTTGAATAAAATACTGCCACTCTCTTTGACTAAATTCCCGACCGACTCCGTAAGTTTTTATCTTTTCGTATCCTCTTTGAAATATTTCTTGCTTGCCTGATCCGCGGAGTACATCTATCAGCACATTGGCACCGACCCTTTCTTGTAAGCGCATGATTCCAGACAGGGCTTTTTGGGCGATGATCGTACCATCCACATATTGAGGAGGGTTTTTGCACACATCGCATGCACCACAATCCTCCGCCATTTGCTCTCCAAAATAATTTAGTAGCATCCTCCTTCTGCATGACTGCGCTTCCGCATACTGCTGCATTCGATCTAGCTTAGACATTTTCAATTGCATTTGCGGCCCTCCATCCTTAGTGAAGAAATCTCTAAATACGGAGACATCTCTGAAGCTATAAAATAGTATGGTTTCTGCTTTACTGCCATCACGCCCTGCTCGACCTATTTCCTGATAGTAGCCTTCTATATTTTGAGGTAAATTATGATGGATCACCCAGCGCACATTTGACTTATCTATTCCCATTCCGAATGCTACGGTAGCACAAACCACCAAAATTTCGTCATTGATGAAATCCTCTTGTACCTTAGCCCGCACCTCGTTGGTCATTCCCGCATGATAGCACATTGCCTTGACCCCTTTAGACTGTAATTTACTGGAAACGTCCTCTGTATTTTTTCTACTCAAACAATATATAATCCCAGCTTTATTAGGGCGCTCATTAATAAAGGCAGTTATCTGTTCCAACTTTTTTTGGCCAGGTCTTGCCTCTAAGAATATGTTTGGTCGATCAAACGAGGCTATAAAACAAGCAGGGTCATCAAGCGCCAATTGCTTAATTATATCTTTTCGAGTTATCTTATCTGCTGTTGCAGTCAAAGCGATTACAGGGATACCTGGCACCTTCAACTTAAGTAATTTTAGCTTTGTATACTCAGGTCTAAAGTCATGTCCCCATGAGGAAATACAGTGCGCCTCATCTATGGCAAACATGGATATTGGCAGCCGCTGTATCGCGGACATAAATGAATCCGAAACCAATTTTTCTGGCGACACATACAGTAGCTTTAAATTTCCATCGAACATCGCCGTTTCTACCATCCGCTGATCTGAGCTGGATTGCGAACTATTCAGATAAGCCGCCGTGATACCATTTGCACGCAACGCCTCTACCTGATCTTTCATTAGCGATATCAATGGAGATACCACGATACAAGTACCGTCCAACATCATGGCAGGTATTTGGTAGCAGACAGATTTTCCCCCACCTGTAGGCATCAGGACGACCGTATCTCTTCCAGACAAAACAGTTTCTATTATTTCTTGCTGTTGAGCTCTAAAGGAATTATATCCAAAATATTTTTGCAGGATGGAGGCAGGCGACATCAATTCTTTCATGATGCGAAAGATACAAAAATCTCTTTTGTCGAAAGGATATTTAGCCTATTTTAGCTATGGTTTTTTGGGACCTGCCCAGCGATGAAGGTAAGGGCCTTTACTGCAAACATTAGGCTTATCCACTAAAACCCTTACCATCATCACTGGGCCGCTATGATCCAGAGCTCGTTGTTCACTCGGCCCTAGCCGCCTCCTAAGGTCGACACCTAGGTCTGCCCTAAAAAGGGCACCCTTTCTCAGCGCTAGGTCATTCTAAAAATATGATTTTGATATTTATATTAAAAAAATACTTAATAGTATGCAGCGTTTCCTACTCATCTTTACTCCATATCTTATGTATTCTGGGGTTTTAAAGCGATATTTGATTAGCACGACATCTTAATAACATCTATTTATCGTAAATATGATCGTGAATGCACTGTTTTGCCTTCCCATCATTCCTTTTTGTTGAACAACACTAAAAAAAACGGTTTGAAAAAAATTATCTACATTCTCTTTGCGCTGCTGTTATTTGCAATCCCCTCGAGTTTCGCACAATTCACTGACTGTTGCACCAATTGCCCGCTGACACTTCCAGATGGAGACTCGGATACGCTATTATTGAATATTCTTGGCATTCAAAATGATGATTTATCTAACCCTTCTCAGGGAGTTTGTGGTGTGAGATTAACTTTCAATCACCAATGGATTGGTGACTTAACCCTCACTTTAATTTCACCATCGGGTCAAGAAGTTCAATTAATAGGTCCTCCAGGACTTTACGGCCCTTCTGATAATGCTACTTATGATATTACTTTTATCCCGTGCAGCGAGACTCCTCAAAGCGTGTACCCAGACCAATGGGATAGCGAGAATATGACAGGCGCCGGTGTTGATTTTGTTGGATCTTTTTGGCCTTCTGGAAATCCTAACACTGGTGGGGCCTCATTTAGCTGTTTAGAACAATTCGACATGGGAGCGGTAAATGGTACTTGGAAAATTTTTATTGACGATAGATTTGCACTTGATGCAGGAATTTTTGTTGGATATGATATCGTCTTTTGTGATCCCGCAGGTGTTTCCGATTGTAATTCTAACCCTTGCGGAGTATTTGCCTTTCTCGAGGGACCAGAATCAGTATGTGAAGGCCAAGAAGACGATCTCACTTTGGATGCATCAGCGTCTACTGGTGATACATATATATGGGATGCTGAAGACGGAGGAACGTTTGATGGAACTCCTTCTGGATCCGTTGTAAACATTCTTACCGCTGGAACATATAATCTTACGGTCACACAATCTGGATCTGACGTTAATGAATGCCAAGAAACAATTACTTTTGTGGTAGATCCTTTCATTCCATCTCCAGAAGTAAGTATAGTCCCATCTGGTCCTTTAAACTGTGAGAATGCACAAATAACACTGGAGAGTGAAAGCAATATCCCAAATAATCAAAGTGTAAATATTTGGGTTAAGGATGGAGATACTAATAATGGACAAGCCATCGATGATTTAGTCGTTACTGAAATTGGTTTGTATGAGCTGACCGTTATTGATTTTAACACTGGCTGCTTTACTACTGTAGAGTATGCGGTAACTGATGAATCGGAATACCCTACAGCACTAGCAGAAGCAGACGGAGACTTTAGTTGTGTAGACCAAATAGTAGAACTAACCGGTAGCTCAAACGAAAATGGCTTTGACTATAGTTGGGATGGACCAGTAGGTTTCAATTCTACAGATGAAGTGATTGAGGTGATGGCACCTGGTATATATAATCTCACTGTTACGGATCCTGATAGCGGTTGCTCTGAGACGACCATGGTAGAAGTAGTAGCTGACACCTTGAGTCCAAGCTTCACAGTTGACGTTGCTGGAGAACTGGACTGTAGCAATCTAATGACATCGCTTACCTACAACTCTAATGAGTCATTCATATCTTTTGAATGGACGGGCCCAAATAATTACTCCAACGAAACAGACGATGCCCCTCTAGTAGAAATTGGGGGCACTTATACTTTGATAGCAACAAGTGCAAATGGGTGTACGGCTGCAAATACTGTTGAAGTAATACAAAGTGCAGATGTACCAAATATCAATACCACGGCTGCGGAACCAATTCTGTCTTGTAATGAACTTACTTTTCCACTTAGTGGTAGCTCTACTACAGCTGGAGTTACTTATGAATGGACGGGTCCAAATAACTTTGCATCTTCGGAGGCAGATGCAGGTGATGTATCTGACTTTGGCACCTATACACTTACCGTTTTTTCTCCAAATGGTTGTTCAGTATCAGATGATGTGGTTATCATAGCTGATACTACAAGTCCAATAGTAACCTTAGACCCCCCAGCTGTATTAGGCTGTACCAACAATACAACCACCTTGACTAGCAGTACTACTGATATGGGTCTGACTTATGCTTGGAGTGGCCCTAGTAGCCAATCATTTTCAGATGAAGCACCTTTGATTGAAGGACCTGGCACTTATACATTACTTGTAACAGGAGAAAATGGCTGTACTAATAATTACACCATTGAAGTAGAATCTGACGATGAGTTACCCTTAGCGGATGTCGAGATAGACCCCGCAGATATGTTGTCTTGCAATGAAACAGAAGTTACAGTGATCAACAATGATGTAGATGCGGATAATTCTTATTCTTGGACTGGATCAAATGGATTTACTAGTACTGAATCTACTCCTACATTCATACAAGGCGGCACCTATACATTAATTGTTACGGGACCAAATGGATGTACTGCTGATGCAAGTGTAGAGGTAATGACGGATACTATTTCGCCTTCCATTAGCTTTACTACTAGTGAACTTACATGCAATGACAATATGGTTACTATTGGAGTAAGTTCTACTGAAAATATAGTTAACTATGCTTGGACTGGGGTAAGTGGATATACTTCTGCTGAACAGAACCCATCAGATATATCGGAGGGCGGGGAATATACTGCTATCATCACTGCAGAAAATGGTTGTACAAACTCTGTGAGTTTCACAGTAGATCAAAGTGTTGACTTTCCAGATGGAGAAATCATAAATACGCAAGGTAATACACTAGATTGTTCCCTTACTTCTATAAACTTGGAAGCCAATTCAAGTACTAATGGGGCGACCTTTATGTGGACTGCACCAGCTGGAACGGAAACAAGTGGCGCGCAGGTAGAGGCGGATGCTGTTGGTGAATATATATTAGTAATAACCTCTCCGAACGGATGTACTGCTGTTGAAGAAATAACTATAGATGAAGATTTAACGGGACCAGAAATTACTGCAAATCCAAATGTAGATTTAGAATGTGATGGCGATGTACCGCTGAGTGTCGAATCTAATGAAAATATAGCAGCTTACCTTTGGTCGGGACCTAATGCTTTTAGCTCGACTAATACCAATCCGATGGTTGGAGTAGATGGAACTTATTCTGTTATTATAACAGGAGATAATGGATGTGAAACGGTGTCCTCAGTAGAGGTAATAAATATGCAAGTACCGCCAAGCATCTTCGTAGATGATACGCAAACATTGGTTTGTGGACAAGATCAAATACCTGTAAGTGGTGGGTCTAACGATGCAAACGTTGCTTTCAGTTGGACTACGACTGGAGGAAGTATAGTAGACGGAAACAACACCAGCACCATCAATGTCAATGCTCAAGGAACTTATATCCTTACTGTTATAAACACAGATACAGGCTGTGAGGCAATGAGAGAAGTTGAAGTAGATCAAGATAACAACACTCCTATAGCAGAAATTATGGCTTTAGAGTCTAGTACCATTAATTGCAATTTTTCAACCATCACCCTAGATGCAAACAGCTCCGATGCTGGAACTGGATTTTCGTTTGTGTGGGGATCTGATGGAGGTACAGATATTTCTAGTGAAACAAATCTAGAAACTACCATTACAGAAGCCGGTACTTATTTTATTACGGTCACGAATGACGGCAATCAATGTACTTCGATTGGAAGAGTTGATATCGATATTGATACGGAAGAACCTCTAATCCAATTATCAGCCATCGGCGAATTGAATTGTATCACTACCCTCTTAGACATCAATAATGATATGGCAAACAATTCCGCTCTCAATCTAAACTATGAGTGGGAAACTACACAAGGCGGAAATATAACATCCGCAAACAACAATGGAGAATTGCAATTAGATATGGCTGGTACTTATAATTTAGTATTAACTAATACAGACAATGGCTGTGAATCTACAGAGACATTTATCGTAGAGGAGGATATCGAACTACCTGTCATAAGTGCTGGTGATAATGCAACCCTAGATTGTGGCGTGACCTCATTGACTTTAGAAGGCAGTATCTCCTCAGGAGAAACAGATGTAGATATAGTATGGTCTAGCGCAAATAGCACCATCCTCTCTGGTGCCAATACGCTCAATCCAGAAGTAGGATCAGCAGGCACGTATGATTTACTTATAACCAATAATCAAAATGGTTGTACCCAAGAAAGCGCAGTTGTTATAGAACCAAATATGGATCTTCCTGTGGTCGAAATTGCAACAGCGAATGATTTTAACTGTGCTACTTCTAGTCTTTTATTAGATGCGAGTGGATCAACTAATGGGCAAGATATTACCTACACTTGGACGAGTAATACTGGAGCTGATATCTTTGGAGACGACACTTCTACACCAGAAGTTTTCGAAGCTGGTGAGTATACTTTGACGATCTTAAATACTGCAAATAATTGTGAAAGTTCCAACTCCATTACTATTGAAGCGGATACTATTTCTCCTTTGGTCACCGTGAATAACGCTGACCAACTTAGCTGCACCATCGAGGAAGTAAGTCTGGGTGTAAACTCTGATATTACTGGACTAGACCTACAATGGAATGCATTGTCAGGAAACATAGTGAGTGGTGGCACAACTTCTACACCTTTAGTAGATCAAGCTGGTGAGTACGAACTTGTAGTGACTTCACAGGCAAATGAATGTACAGCCATCGCTTCAGTAGAAGTAACCTTAGACGAAAATACGCCTACGGTAAGTATTGAGTTACCAGAACAACTTACCTGTAACTTAGAACAACTAGAGCTTAACGCTACTAGTTCATCCCAAGGAAACAATATCAGTCTTAACTGGGAAGGTCAAGGCGTAAACTTTGTTTCTGGCGAAGATGGTCTTAATCCTATAATTAATATGCCTGGTATTTATACCCTAACCATTACAGATGATGCCAACGGATGTGAGGTTTCACAATCTGTAGAAGTATTCGAAAATAAAGCCGTCCCAGAGGTGATCATAGATGAGCCTGCTACTATAAATTGTATCGAACAATCTTACATAGTACAGGCCCTCAATCAAGGTGCTAGCGACTACATCTATTTATGGGAAACCTTAGATGGTAATATAGTGAACGGAGCAAGCACTTTAAGTCCAGAAATAGATGAAGATGGACGGTACATTTTAACTATTACAGATACTCAAAATGGATGTATGACGATAGAAGATATTTTTGTGGTTAAAGATATTGAACAACCCGCCATTATTGTAGATAGCAATTATGATCTTACCTGTCCAGAACCCAGTGCAACAGTAGATGCTACTGGTACTACTTCTGGTCAAAATATTTCGTACAGCTGGACGGATGAAAATGGATCAGAAGTATTTTCAACTCTAAATGCTGAGTTCACTACTGCAGGTATGTTTACGTTGACTGTAGAAAACATGGAAAATGGCTGTTCAAATTCTGAAATAATAGCGGTTCAAGATTTACGTGAATTGCCTAACGTCGAAATACCTACTCCCGAAACAATCACTTGTATTAATAATACTATAGAATTAGTGGGGCAAGACCAGAATGGACAGAACCTTGAATATACCTGGTCAGATGCAAATGGAAATACAATTAACTCTGCTGTTACAGCATCGACTGTTGATGTAGATCAAGCTGGAGAATATACTCTCTTTGTGATAGACCCGAGTAACGGTTGTGAGGAGACTTATACTGTAATAGTTGAGGCAGATCAAACTATTCCAGAATTGATGGTGGAGCCTGAGAATGATGGAATGATTACCTGCGATGAATCCAGTCTCACTTTGAATGGTTCTGTTGCGGGACTAAATGAAAATGAGGTTACTATTTCTTGGACTACAAATGGAGGCAATTTCATAATCGGAGAAAATACCCTAACTCCACTTATTAATGCAGCTGGCATTTATACATTGAATATTACAGACAATCTAAATGGATGTAGTAATGCAATAGAGGTAAGCATAGAAGCGGATGCTGCAATTCCTTTGGCAAGCTTAAATGAACCTGAGGTGCTGAACTGTAACAATTCTACTGCTATCCTTTCTGTAGATGAAGGTGTAGGAAATATTGATTACGCTTGGACACTAGACGGTAACAGTTTACCGAATACAAATACAAATGAAATAGTAGTTGATGCGCCTGGTACCTACATGGTAGAAATAACGAATCTAGACAATGGTTGTAATAGTGCGGATGTTGCAGAGGTTATTCAAAATATAGATAGCCCAAGCATAGATGCTGGAACTAATTTTGAACTCCAGTGCAATGTTCTAGAATTTCAAATTGAAGGTTCCAGTGATAACAATCCCAACTACATTATTGAATGGGATGCAGGTAATGGAAACATCGTCTCTGGTGAGTCTACCTTAAGTCCGCTTGTAAATCAACCTGGTTTATATACCCTTACGGTATCCAATACGCAAAACGGTTGTATCTCTACAGATGACATTACCATTACACAAAATGAGAATGTGCCTACTGAGATTATAGCGGACGCTCAAAACCCCCTTTGTGCTGGAGATTTAGGAGCTTTATCTATACAGCAAATTGTAGGCGGCGAAGGTCCTTACACTTACTCTATTGATGGCGGTTCAGCATATACCAGTACTGATCTATTTGAAGACCTTACATCAGGTACTTACTTATTGTCCGTATTAGACAATAATGGATGTCAAGTTACACAGGAAGTAAGCATCATGCCTGCTCAGGCAATAAGTGTAGATCTGCCTACAGAAATAGAATTGCTATTAGGAGATAGCGCTACCCTATCTCTGAATCTTGCCAATATAGATCCAACAGATATAGAATCTATTCAATGGACGCCGTCCACTGGATTGTCGTGCGATGATTGCTTAACACCGACTACGACAAGCTCTTTTGACATCGTCTATAATGTTGAAGTATTCCTAGGAAGTGGATGTTCTGCATCTGACGATATTCAATTGAGAGTAGATCGCAACTTCGATATTTATATTCCTAACGCATTCTCCCCTTTCAATTCGGATGGAATAAATGATGAATTTTATTTATTCGCCAAAGACAATGCAGTTACTAACATTAGTAAATTTGCTATCTATGACAGATGGGGAACACAACTTTTCCAAAGAGAAAATATTCAAGCTAATGACTCTAGTGTAGCCTGGAAAGGAATGTATCGCAAAGAGGAACTTCATCCCGATGTCTACATCTATGTTATAGAAGTAGAATACAGAGATGGTTTTAAAGAAGTATTGAAGGGAGATATCACTTTGATGAAATAAAGAGAATCAACTAGATTTTTAGGTAAGGATGCTACAGTAAAATGTAGCATCCTTTTTTTATAGATGCCCTTTTTTAGCCTTGAAAATAGAATAATGAGTCCACTCCGAAAACGCACAAAACCAAAAATGTTTCTTTTGGCGATATTTTTCATTTTCTCAATTCACTGATGTTCAGGCATCACTGAGAGATATTGCATGCTATTGCTAGCTAGCAGTGGTTCCCTTCCTATATTGATTCCGCGGTACCGCGGAATCAATATTGCTACGCATTGGAAGATCACATCCAAAATATTCCATTTTATGCAATTCGTCAGTTTTAGGAGTGGACTCAATAATGAAAAATCTAAAGTGCGATAATTAAAAATATGGCGGCCCTATCTGTAGTCAAGCACTTCAGCATAGGCAGGCTTTCAGGACTATTCAAATTTAAATATAGGTTCGAAGGAGTGTCACTTATCCCTTTTTCCATCCCTCGGCTGGAGTTAATCTTGTTGATGGCTCAAGTTTCAACTATTAGATCTCTAGATTTCGCGTTCATACAAAATTTTGAAACTTGCTTATAATAGACTATGTTGATAAACTTTATAACTAAATTTACATTAAAATTGACTTTATAGTCTAATATTTAAGAATGATATCAAAGGGGGATCTAAAAAAAATGCTTTCTAAAATGGAAGCTGATCGGATTGAAAAAACGATTACTAAGACTGATACCAATAAATTTGGTGAAGCAATCTGCGCTTTCAGTAATGATATGGCCGCAAAAGGTATACCTGGCTATCTTATTGTTGGAGTCAATGATAATGGTTCTATTGAAGGAATTGACATTGACGAAAAACTAATACAAACGCTACTAGGATTTAGGACAGACGGAAGAATTGTTCCTCCTCCTTCCATGATAGTAGAAAAATTCAGTTTCCCTGAAGGAGACCTGGCTGTTGTCGAAGTTCAGCCATCTCAAGTTCCACCTGTAAGATATAAAGGGAAAGTTTGTATTAGAATTGGTCCAAGAAAAGATACTGCCAATGAATCGGAAGAAAGAATATTGAGTGAAAAGAGATCTACTTTTGCCAGATCATTCGACACTCAACCTTGTTTTGGAAGCACGCTTGATGATCTTAGCACTGACATATTTAAATTAACTTATTTACCGAAAGCAATTGATGAAGAAACCCTAAAAGCAAATGGAAGAGATATTAAAGAACAATTAGCTTCCCTAAAATTCTATGACCTAAAAGCAAACTGTCCAACAAATGCTGGAATTCTAATGTTCGGAAAGAACCCTAGATTTTATTTACCAGGAGCCAAGGTACAATACGTTAAATTTGAAGGTGACGATGAGGTCAGTGATTTTGTATACGAATACAGCTTTGATGGAGACTTGACAACCCAAATGAGGTTTATGAATGAATTTATAAAAGCCCAAATTGTTAAAAAGGTTCAGCACAATTTAGGAGAAGATTATATTTATTCTTATCCTAGTTCTGCAGTACAAGAATTATTGTATAATGCGGTGATTCATCGAGATTACCAGTCTAATGCGCCAATAAAATTCTACGAATATAGCGATCGAATCGAAATCACAAATTCTGGCGGATTATTTGGAGACGCTAGGCCTGAGAACTTTCCAAATAAAAATGACTATCGAAACCCTACGTTAGCTGAAGCCGCAAAAAATCTTGGATACATTAACAGTTTTAATGTGGGCGTAAAAAGAGCTATCTCAGCGCTAGAAGCAAACGGGAATCCGACACCTAAATTTTTAATTGAACAGTCGACTAGTTTTGGTGTAATAGTTTATAAACGACAATAAAAATAACTCCACCAGACCAATAGATAAATAATATTCCGAAGCGTAATCTCTCTTTTTTGGACAAAGGATAGCAGCGGCATGCCGCTGCCGATTTTTTCTATCGGTGGTGGTATACAGCGTAAAGCCTGGTCCCGAGCGAGTCCATTCAGGTCATCAATAAAATAAAAAAAACTATTGGACGAGCCGAGGGATGGCCCCAAATACTGCTACCCCATACGACGACGATAATCCTTATAAGTATAAGAGCGTAAAGTCCGATAACCTTCCTCTAGTGACCAGACACCGAGGTCTGGATGACGAACACCGTTGAACATATTGGTCTTTACAGTAGTGTAGTGCATCATGTCTTTAAAAATAATACGATGCCCAATTTCAACAGGTTCTGAAAAACCGTATACCTCTAAATAATCGCCAGCAAGACAACTTACACCTCCTATTCGGTACTTGTGTTCGCCTTCGCCATCCTTATTGGCGCCGACAATATCTGGACGATAAGGCATCTCCAAAGTATCGGGCATATGTGCCGTAAATGAAGTATTCAACATCAATGTTTGGACACCATTGGCCTCTACAATATCCTCTACCCTAGTCACTAAAACGCCGGTATTCCAAATGATTCCAGAACCTGGCTCTAGGATAACTTCCACATCATATTTTGCCTTTATTTTTTTGCAGAGAAAAATTAATTTTGTAAGATCGTACTTACCAGAATTCAGCAAATGTCCGCCCCCCATATTGAGCCACTTCGCATCGAAAAGCATGTCGCCAAACTTTTCATCTACCGCCTTAAAAACATTGACTAAGTCGACGGCAGTAGACTCACACAAGACATGAAAATGAAGGCCATCTACGCCCTTAGGCAATTTTTTTAAATGATCGGAAGTGATACCCAATCTGCTACCAGTGGTACAAGGGTTATACAATTCAGTTTCTACTTGAGAAAATTCTGGATTGATACGAAGCCCAACGGAGACATTATTACTTACTTTATCTTTATACTTTTCAAATTGAGTAAGCGAATTAAAGGTGAGATGATTACTATAATAAAGAATCTTTTCAAAATCCTCTTCCTCATACACTGTAGAGTAGGTATGTGCACGGCAGCCCATCTCTTCAAAAATCAATTTGGCTTCATTCAACGAACTAGCAGTAGCACCGTCTGTATACTGCTTGATCAAAGGAAAAAAATGCCAATTGGCATACGCTTTCAGTGCAAGAATAATTTTTATGCCTGCGTTCTTTCTCAGCTCTTTTATTAAACTAAGGTTTCTCTTGAGCGCATCCTCGTCTTGAATAAAACACAAAGGGGGTACCGTATCTAAATCTAAATGATCTAACATTATAATTCTAATTTGATATTTTCTTTTTCGTTCCACCTCAGACCGTGCTTATTCAGCTCGCTCATAAAAGGGTCGGGATTAAACTGCTCAACATTAAATACACCTTTGCCTTTCCATTTTTTTTGTAAGATCATTTTAGTACCGATCATAGCGGGGACACCAGTGGTAAACGACACACCCTGCGCGCCTGTTTCATCAAATGCGGCCTGATGAGAGCAATTGTTCCAGATGTAATAGGTCTTCTTCTTCCCGTCTTTGAGTCCCTTGATACGACAACCGATAGAAGTCTCTCCAGAATAATTTTCACCTAGCGCACCAGGATCAGGCAGCACCTCCTTCAAAAATTGAAGTGGTACAATATCTATTCCTTTATACTTGATAGTATCTATCCTCGCCATCCCAATATTTTCGATAACCCGCAAATGGGTAAGATATTCTTTTCCGAAAGTCATCCAAAAACGCGCTTGCTTAATCGTAGGAAAATTCTTGACCAAGGACTCCAACTCTTCGTGATACAGCAAATAGGAATCTCGTTTTCCGATATTGGGATAAGTTAATTTTTTCTTTATCGCAAATGGTTCTGTTTCTATCCACTTTCCTTTTTTGTAGTATCGCCCCTTCTGCGTTATTTCACGAATGTTGATTTCCGGATTAAAGTTGGTAGCAAACGCCTTACCATGATCTCCTCCATTGCAATCTACAATATCTAAATACTGTATCTCGTCAAAGTGGTGCTTTGCAGCATGCTTAGTAAACACGCCCGTAACGCCCGGATCAAAACCGCAGCCCAGTACCGCCATTATACCTGCCTCCTTAAACCTATCGTGGAATGCCCATTGCCAGCTGTATTCAAATTTAGCTTCGTCCTTTGGTTCATAATTCGCAGTGTCCAGATACGGAGTCTTCGTCTGCAAACAAGCCTCCATGATAGTAAGGTCTTGATAAGGCAGTGCCAAGTGGACCACTACATCTGGCTTAAAGGACTTAATCAAACGCACTAATGCAGGTACATTTTCTGCATCTATTTTTTTAGTCTTTATATCGCTTCGCTTATATTTCTTGGCAATATCTTTTGCAATATCGTCACACTTTGATTTGGTGCGGCTTGCAATCATTATTTCTTTGAAGGTTCTTTTTTGAGCCGCCATTTTAAAAGCGGTCACACGAGCTACTCCACCTGCACCAATAATAAGTACTTTTGACATAGATTGTTTTTTTTATTTGCATATAAAAGTAGCCAAATTTTAAAATCTATATACCCTTTTGATATTATTTTTAATTGTTATACTTATAGCGGCTTCTCTATTATAAATAGTCCATCTTTGCACCTAGAATGGATCAAGCTAAGACACATAGTAAAGCACCTTTATATACCTCTGCATTTATTGTGCTTTGTATAAGCCACATCCTATTTGGGGCTTCGTTTAGTATGGTTATTCCAGAGTTGCCTGCCTATCTTACTAGTCTTGGAGGAGAAGAATATCTCGGACTTATCATTGCGCTTTTCACCTTAGCTGCCGGATTAAGTAGACCTCTTAGTGGAAAGCTAACAGATACAGTGGGTAGGATACCTGTAATGATTATCGGCACCATTGTTTGTGTATTTTGCAGTTTACTTTATCCATTTGTAAGCGGTGTATTCGGATTTCTACTCCTGCGCTTTTTTCATGGTTTTTCTACAGGATTTAAACCTACTGGTGCGACGGCATATGCAGCCGACATCGTCCCCGCAAAACGCAGAGGCGAAGCCATGGGTATTTTGGGTGTGTCCTTAAATATAGGCACCTCTGGAGCACCACCTTTTGGGAGTTACATCGTGAACAACTATTCCATGGATGCCATGTTTTTTACTTCTTCCATGGTCGCATTGGTCTCCGTCTTGATCTTGGTAGGTATGAAAGAAAGTCTTGACAATAAACAAAAGTTCAAGGTAAAATTATTATTACTGAAAAAAGAAGAATTATTTCATCCAGCAGGCATCACACCTGCCATCATTACATTTTGCCTATATTTTGGTTTCGGAGCGATCCTTACTATCGTACCTAATCAATGCGAATATTTAGGCATTGAAAATAAAGGCATGTACTTAGGTGTTCTGACGGCTTCCTCTATACTATCTCGATTGATTGCAGGTAAAGTATCTGATATTTATGGACGCTTACCCGTATTGAAAGTCGCCATGTTCTGCGTAGTCTGTTCCCTTATCTTTTTTGGGTATGCAGAAAGTGCCAACTGGTTGTTTATCTCTGCTGGTATCCTCGGATTTTCTTTTGGTATTTCCTCGCCTGCGATGTTCGCTTGGGCTATCGACCGCGCTGACCCTACTAAACTTGGACGTGTATTGGCTACTGTATATATAGCCTTGGAGGCAGGTATCGGAATTGGAGCAATGCTTAGTGCATATGTTTATCAAAATAATGTGGAAAACTTCACTCGTGCATTCTGGGTAATTGCTGTGATTTCTGCACTTGGATTCCTCTATTTGCTAACAATCAAGAAGGAATCACCGTTTATTCCTGAATCGTGAGTCCATTTTTAATATCTTTTCATACCCTATATGCGTTAAATAGAGTTAGAAGTCATTAACTTAAGGGCATTTTGCAACTTATTAACAGCATACAAGGCATTTTTGCATTATATTTGTAGAGTATACATTGTATTTAAATTTATCATGAAATTCATTGCTATCATCTTGGCTTTATTCGTCGCCTTCCCAAATATGGGTTATGCTCTGGTGAATGATTGCTGTTCACACCAGCAAGCTATCCAAGAGAATTGTGAGGATATTATAGATATTGATTTAAACCATAATGATGAGGATACGACCAAAGGCGACCATGAACCTTGCCCTAGTCAATGCGATTGTTCTTGCTGTATGCATTCTTTTCTTATAAAAGATACAATAGATTATAATGATAAAGCTATCATAGCTATAAAGAATGGCTCCCCTATCTCTAGCGGTTCTTCTTTTTCATTAGGTTTCTACAATACAATCTGGCAGCCGCCACAAGCAAGCTAATTAAATCCTTTAGCCAAATTACCCTTATTATTTATTTTTCAAATTCATAGCATAAACACTTATGCTATTCAATATATCAATATGAAATCAATACATTTCATTATACTGCTGTGTTCTATGCTTTCCGCTTTCTCATTGACAGCACAAGATAGTCCAGCAAAAAATAAAAAAGTGCAAATCGTTGTAGATGGCGCCTGCGGAATGTGTTCTGAAAGAATTGAAACTTTCGCAATCCTCACCAAAGGAGTCCTAAAAGCAACCTATGATTTAGAGCGCCAGATACTAACTACAGAAGTTAACAAAGAGACTTTCGACAAAAATACATTGCATCAAAATATAGCTAAGGCTGGTCATAACACCAATAAAATAAAAGCCAATAAAGAAGCTTATGCAAAGCTACCAGGTTGCTGTCAATACGCTGGTCCACCAGAAGATTTAGAGGCGGACATCTTTACGGGAGATAATACTATTGATGAGGTAGATGAAAATGTAAACAATTCAAATTCTAGTTCCGAAGATACACCCATCACGGGAATGATATATGAGCGTGATGCAGTTGGCAACAGAGTGCCTTTGATCGGCGCTAGTGTAGAATGGTTAGAGGCTGGTCTCGGAACAGTCACCGACATAGATGGTCACTTTGAGCTCAATAGAGCACAAGGTGTAGATGAAATCGTAATCAGCTATGTTGGCTATCAGAACGACACCATTTCTATGAAAGATGAAAGTGCCGTCTCCATTGTTTTGACCGATGCTTTGACTCTAGGTACTGTAGAAGTGGTACACAGAAGACGTACCACAGAGATTTCTTATCTCAATCCTATAAAAGTACAAAACATCAATGAAAAAGAATTTCTGAAAGCAGCATGCTGTAATATTGCAGAGAGTTTTGAAACGAATCCTTCGGTAGATGTATCCTTCACGGATGCCGTTACGGGTACAAGAAAAATTCAACTGCTCGGATTAGAAGGTCCCAATATTCAGATCATGAGAGAGAATATGCCTTACGTGAGAGGCCTCGCTGCACTGTATGGATTTGAGTTTACGCCAGGCACCTGGCTGGAGGGTATGCAGCTCAATATGGGTACTGGCTCTGTAGCGAACGGATTTGAAAGTCTTGCCGGTCAGATCAATATTGAGTTGAAAAAACCGTGTGGGAATATGGAAAAACTGTACTTCAATCTTTATGCAAATGAGGGTGGACGTGCAGAGGCCAACCTGAATCTCAGACACGACATCAATGACAAATGGTACGCTGCGACCCTACTTCATGCAAAGGCAAATTTAGTAGAATACGATCGAAATAATGATTCCTTTTTGGACAATCCACTTACGAAAGCATTCATTGGTTTGCAACGCTGGAAGTTTATTGGTGATGATGGATTTCGTTTTCAAGCGGGTATCAAAGGAACCTATTACGAAAATACAAGTGGTCAAGTTGGCTACGATAAAAACTCCGAAATTTCTCAAAATGACCTATGGGGATCAGCAGTTGATATTCGTAGAGTAGAAGGCTGGGCCAAGTTTGGAAAAGTATTTTTGGATAACCCGCTTGCGAGTATGGGTCTCCAATTATCTGGTTCTTATCACCAGCAAGATGCAGAATTTGGAATTCCAGCAAGACAAGTAAATGGCTTGTTTCAAAATTATGATGGTACTCAAGAGAGCTTTTACGCTAACTACCTATATCAAAATGTACTTGGATCTACTAAGCATAAATACAGAGTAGGTTACAGTTTCCAATATGATAACTATGAGGAATTAGTCGGCCTTACGAACTTTGATAGAAGAGAAGTTACAACAGGAATATTTGCAGAATATTCTTATGCACCTAGTGAGGTCTTTACCGCCGTTGTTGGCATCAGACAAGATTTGCACAACAGCTACGGCGTGTTTTTCACACCACGTGCAAACCTTAGATATGCTCCTAATGACGATACCGTTTTTCGCTTAGCAGCAGGGCGTTCATTGCGCACGGCTTCTGTGTTTGCCGAAAACCTCGGTATATTTGCCAGCAATCGTCGTATTCTATTTAGCCCCGGTGCACCGTCCAATTTTCCTTACGAATTAAATCCAGAGATTGGCTGGAACTTTGGTGCCAATATGAGTAAAGCCGTACGAATCGGTGTGAAGGAATTTATCTTTGGGATAGATTATTATTATACTTTTTTTCAGGATCAAGTGGTGGTTGACTATGATCATAGAGTGCAAAGTGTGAGTATTTATAATCTTGATGGACCTTCCTATTCGCATAGTATCCAAGGACAGGTTGATGTTGAAATTCTACCTCGACTGGACGTTCGTTTGGCGTATAGATACAATGACGTAAAGACTCAATATCTTGACGGCCTGCTGCGTAAACCATTGGCTTCTATTCAGCGCGCCTTCGTCAATGTAGGTTATGAGATTGAAAATAAATGGGCTTTTGATGCGACCGTAAATTGGCAAGGAAGAAAGCGTATTCCGAATACCTCTACTAATCCTGAAGCGTTTCAGCTAGATGAATATTCTCCAGATTTTTTCATGGTCAATACACAAGTTACTAAGAAATGGAAAATGCTTGACTGGTACGTCGGGGTAGAAAACTTATTCAATTTCACCCAAGACAACCCGATCATTTCTGCGGAGAATCCAAGTTCAGAATTCTTCGATAGCTCCCTAATTTGGGGGCCAATTTTCGGAAGAAATATTTACACAGGTATCCGATATAAGATAAAGTAAAAAGATTCAGCTATTTGTTTGGGGCCTTCACCTATCCCGAATACCTCCACGAAAGAGTGGAGGTATTCGGGATGGTGTCGGGTCTTCCGTTCCCACCGCACGAAGAGGTGCGATGCCACTTCAGCCACTAGGCTCTAGCGCGCATCCGCTTGCCGTGCTTCGGCTGTTTGCCTACGCGAGGTGAAAGGAATTTCTACTAAATTAAACCAAACAAGGTCAATTAACACTAAACTAATTATTGAAAATGTATCGAATAATACTTTAAATTCCGAAAATATCCACGAGTTCTTTTTGATTAATTTAGGATTAAAGTGTCCATGCAAATTTTTTGAAAACCACTAATTAAACTACCTCCAGCTTTAAAAAAGAAAAAGGAAATCATCAGAATTAAAGTTGCAGTCATTTTTACTTCCATAAATATTATTTCTTACGATTGTTCTCCAATACACTACGCTCATTTCTAATAATGAGAATACAGCTTTTACCCAAATAGAAATCAACTGATCAACTTGCCTTTTTCAAAAGGTCATTAATATTGTATTTTTGATACCCTTTTTTATTTTCTTTTGCCATTCTTAAAAGTTCATTTTTGCTTTGTATATGAATCCATAAAGATGGATCTACTCGAAATATCTTTCCCAATTTTAAAGCTAGATCAGTGTTTATTTTTCTATTCCCTTTAAACAAAGCACTTAAATTCGATTCTTGAAAATCGATGTATTTTGCAAAAATCACGTTCTTTATATTTAATTGTCTAAGAAATTCTTTTAAAAACCAACCAACTTCGACAATCTCAGGCTTCTCATTATCGAGATAACGCTCCATCTGAAACCGCAGTGAAAGAAGTTTATTTTCTAATATTTTATTTTTAGAAAGCTTTTTAGACTTTGCAATTATTACACGCTGAAGCTCTTTAAACTCTTCAGAATTAATGTTTACAACACCTATTCCGAGTCCATTAATTCCATCTTCATCGTTTACATTTATCTGTTTCATGATATGATTCTTAACTCTTTATTTTTAAATATTTTTTCATTAAAGCCTTTCCAGCTTCAGAGCCAAAAAACATTTTATGTCCCATTGCAAGGGAAGCTCCGTATTTATTCTGGTATAATTCTACCAATTTAGTTTTACTATCAAACGATAAGAAACCGACATAATTACCTTTTCCTTTTTCAAAACTCAGCTTACAAGCAAAAGCTAATAAACAACCTGCAGTATTTTCATACCTCTTATTCTTACCAATATTATGAGGAGCATTTTCAACATTATTCATAAAAAGCATTTCACCATATAAGATTGTCACCATTAATACTCCTTGAATCTCAGAAGGAGATTCCTCTAATGAAATTTTATACAATTCCGAACCTTCAATTTTAAATAAGCTTTTCCAATTAAAGCTCCATCCATCCTTTTTGAGAGGAAGTTCTTTATATTTTATTAACTTAATATCTGCAAGATGTACTTTTCCTGTGCTGGACTCAATTAATTCGACCTTCATTAGAAGTTTATATGATGCACTTATAAAGTTATCTTAATTTGATAAGAAAAGCAAATATTTAGCGTTATTCGATGATAATATTTTACTACCTGACCACAAAAGGATTGCCCTTACTCTTGGGCGTCGCATAGGCCTCTTTCGCTGGCACATCAACCAACTCTAAACTTGGATATCTAAGCGCCGTCAAATGCCCTCCATACACACATCCAGTATCTATATCCAAAACTCTATTCACCCATTTTGATTCTACTATGGGGACGTGTCCGTGTACCACTAGTGCTTGTCCTCGATATTGGAGCGACCAATTTTTTCTTTCGGGGAGACCATCAGCATCTAATTTTCCAGTAGTTTCTCCATATAAAGTGAACGCTCTGACCGTGCCAGAATCCCGACCTTGCATTTTTTCTTTAATTCCAGCGTGTGCGATGATCAATTTTCCTTGATCGAAGATAAGATGGTGCGGTAGATTATACATAAAAGTAATCAAGCTGGCAATATATTTTGTAGAGCATGTCTTTAGTTGCTCTACACTCTTTTCTAAACCGTGTCGTAGCGTGACATCTTTTCCTTTTAGTTTTTTGATCAACTTTGCTTCGTGATTTCCTTGGACGCAGAAAGCTATGTCTTGCTGAACCATCTGCATCACTAAGTTTAATACCGCAGGTGTATTTGGCCCTTTATCGACTAAGTCCCCCACGAAGATTACTTTTCTATTTTGGGGATGACTTACTAATATTTTGGACGTTTCTAAATCTTCACTTACTATATTGATAGTATATTTTAGCTTTGCTAAGAGTGCAAGTAGCTCCTCATAACAGCCATGTACGTCACCGATAATGTCAAATGGCCCTCGCTCCTCTTTTAGATCTGACATGTTAGCCGCTACAACTATACTCGAAAAATCTAGCGCAGTATTGTTGATAATGTAGATATCTTTAAATCCCTCCTTTTTGTAAATTTTGGAAAGCTTTTGTACTTCGATAGATACCTCATTTTCTGTGGATAAGATCAGTACGATACAAGCAACGTGAAAGGCCTTGGCCAATTTCATTAACTCTACTCTTTCAGACTGGTTCAGTAAAGTAATATCTATAGCGGTAGATAGGCCTGCCGCAAGGCGCTCTTGAAGAATTGAATCTGTCTTATTCGCCTGCTCTAATAAAATAATGCTATTTTCTTCGACCTTTTTGAAATGATCAAAAAGCTGCAAGATAGCAGGCTTAGATTCACTGTGTACAAATATTAAAGCTGGATTCGGTATAGATACTCCCATAACAGACGTCAAGATAATAATACACTTTCGGAACTAGCTGTGTAGAGATTAAAAATTTAATCGAAAATAATACAAGTAATAAAATGAGATCATACCCTTAGACAAACTTATGCACTAAAAGAACTACCACAACCACATGATTCTGAAGCATTAGGATTATTAAAAGAAAAACCGCGGTTATTTAAACCATCTACCCAATCGATTTCCATGCCGATGAGATAAATTCCGTGGGCTTTTTCCATAAAAACAGTGATGTCACCAATATTGAATACATCATCTTTTTCTTTACGCTTGTCAAAACCGAGAATATATGAAAAACCTGAGCATCCCCCTCCTTTCACGCCAATTCTAAGACCATGATCATCAGCGATATTTTGCTCCTTCATAATACGCTCTAATGCTACTATAGCACTAGCTGTCAAAGTAATAGGTGTCTTTACTGCTGTTTCTTTTATATCGTTCATCCTGCGGTATTTAATGCAAAAATATTCATTTTTTATAACAAAGTCATCATTATGATGGTTCCTATATGTTTTAACATAAAAGTAAGGCTAAGAGTTGTTCTTTAGTGAAGATGTAACGTTATTTTCATAAAGCAGTTAATAATATCCACGGAAGGCGTATTTTTGCGCAAAATCTATAATTTACATATGACAGCTATTGAAGTAGTATTAGATATCATTAAGGTCGCAATCCCTGCGTTGATTGTATTTCTCACCATTTATACCATCATGGGCAAGTTCCTTGACAAGCAATATCAGATGAAGATGTTGGAGTATAAAGAGAAGAATCAAGCAGCTGCCTTACCTATACGCTTGCAAGCATATGAGCGACTTTGCTTATTCTGCGAACGTATTTCTATTCCTGCACTAATGCTGCGTTTGCGAACTAATAATATGGACAGCAATGCCCTCCGATATGCACTAATGATCGCAATACAGAAAGAATACGAGCACAATGTCACTCAACAAGTTTATGTATCTTCTAAGTTATGGGAGATCATCAAGTTCACCAAGGATGATACGATAAATATAGTAAATCTAGTTTCTGATACGGTTAATGGTGATGCACCATCAGGTGAGTTTGCGAACGCTTTGTTAAAAGTAATAGATGAACGCAAGTCAATGACCTATGATAAAGCCTTAGAGGCCATCAAACAAGAAGCAGCCCAAATACTTTAGCCTTATTAGACTCCGGTTATTCTTAGTTAGCCAACCTTATTTAGCGATTTCGTTTTTACACACGTTGGGTTTTGAATGCTGTAGAAGTAGGTTCTTGGATTGAAATTTCTGAGGTCAAATTTGACTTCGTGGGTTCCTGCTGTAAAAGTTTGATTTGTAATCAGTGTTACTTTTACACCTAGATTATCTCAATTTTTTACTTTTGTACCTAATAGCGGATAGTCAAATAATAAATAACATATCTAGACCAACAAAGGCGACCTAAATATAGATCGCCCCTGCGCTTTCTTGGCTTAAAGCTAAGCCAAGTCAAATATAATACATTTTAATTAAAATATCTAACTATGAATATTCATTTTTTATTTGAATAGCATAATTCTCTTCCAATCACCATAAACTAATAGAAAAACTGCTCAGATACAATCTTGCCGTTCTCGACCTTGTAAACACAAATTTCAGTGTCGTTTGAACGCTCCATTCCCTTCATTTTAAGGTCAACAGACATGGCTAGAGAGAAGTAGTCATCACCTACTACCGGCTCCGATATTGTAGATCCATAAAAATGCTCAATGGATTCATTCCATTTTTTACCTTTTGCTGCAAACTCTTCCATTCCTGTTGCTATTTCTACAAGTGCTTTTCCTTTGGGCTCAATGCTGACTGCGTTGGGCGCATACAGCTCCTTATAGCAAGTTGCGTAATCCCCTGCTCTACATAACTCTATTAGTCTGTTTGCAATTTCTTGGTTTGTCATGATAAATAGTATTTTAAAGTGAAAAAATTATAACTCTGAAAGATAAGGATAAAGTTTATGAATTTAAAACAATTTGTGTTGTATATAAACCCTCATAAAATTTGATGGGGAGCAAAATACCCATTGATTTAACGCATGAGGGATGGTAAGGGCAGCACCCTTAGGTGCTGGTGCGTAGCACGGGAGCGAACGCGTACCCCTGAACAGCGCGACCTTGAGCGACACCTTTTCGGTGGAGTGAAAGGGCATGCCCAAAAAATACAGCACTTAAATATTCGCATGATTACTGTGTTCAAGTATTTGAATCCATCGAAATTAAATAATTCAAGTTCTGGTGTCTTATATAAAGGTTCCTCTGTATCATGTTTTAAGGCTGTTCTCTCACTTACTTTTTTACCGTAAAAAATAGGTTCATTTCTTATTTATTCATTATTTTTAAATCTAAGATGGATAGAAGCAATTATCCTAATCTGTTCTATTTCAATTATCTATGAACAGTTATTTTCGTATATAATCAATTGGTTAGCTACCGAAACTTGAATTAAATAATTACAAAACTAAAGAAAATAATAAATACAAAAAGTGCCTATATATCGTGGATAAAACGATTTGTTAAAGTACGAATTATTACCTGTTCATTCCTTGAATATAAGTGTCTATTGCACGATTATTGCAGTCTTAATAGTTTTAAAGAAATATACGATAATAGAAATATGAGTACTTTTACAGAAAAGACAATTATGAATCCTTGGCACGACGTATCACCTGGTGAAAATGTACCAAAAACGGTGAACGCAATAATAGAGATACCTAAGAATACAAGAGCAAAATATGAGCTAGACAAAGAGACTGGATTGCTAAAACTGGATCGCGTACTGTACGCATCTATGTACTATCCTGCTAACTATGGCTTTATTCCGCAGACATACTGTGATGACAATGATCCTTTGGATATTTTGGTTCTTTCACAGATACACATGCAACCAATGTGCCTCGTGGATGCGCGCGTGATCGGTGTGATGCGTATGATGGATGTTGGAGAAAGTGATGATAAAATTATCGCAGTAGCGGAAAATGATATGAGTGTTAATCATATTACTAATATAACTGAATTGCCGGCGCACTTCTTTAAAGAGTTGCGTAACTTCTTTGAGGACTATAAGAAACTTGAAAATAAGACAGTTATAGTAGAAGAATTTCAAGATAAAGAAACTGCACTACAAATAGTGGAACAAAGTATAGTGGATTATAAAGCAAAGTTTATTTAGTTTGACGTTAATCCTTAAAAGCGCACTATCAATCTGATGATTGATAGTGCGCTTTTTTATGATCCTAGACATCTGATATATCTCCTGATTAGCCGCGCTATTCTCTATTAGAAAATGTTATTGGCAGAAATATTTCATTACCTGCTTTGCTTCATTATAGCCGAGATCCAGGCTTCTCTGCAGGTCACTACAAGCTGAAATAGGATCGTGCAATAGTAGAAAAGTCAAACCGCGGTTGTAGTATGCTTCAGCATACTTAGGATTGGACTTAATAGATGAAGTATAGTCGTCTATAGCATTGAGATGCAAGCCAAATAAAAAGTTTAGATTTCCTCTATTTTTATAGAGTTTATAATTGTTTGGGTAAGACTCAATAGCGCTATTCAGATCATCTAACGCTCCGGTATAGTCTCCTATCATCTTCTTAGTTAAGCCTCTATTCAAGATGGCTTCATCGTAATTACTGCTAAAATGGTTACTTACTACGTATTCATAATCTTGTAGTGCAAGGTCTCGATTGCCAAGAGATTTATTGACCACTGCTCGGTCAAAATAGGCCTTTGTTAAATTTTCTTCCAGCTCAATTGCTTTGGTTAAAAATGCCTTTGATTCTTTGAGATTACCGTTTTCCTTTTCGATAATCGCAAGGTTGTAATAAGCCATGGCAAAGTCGGGATCATTTTTTATTGCAGTTTCAAAAGCTATACGTGCTTCTTCATTCTGACCACGCTGATGCAGTATTAAACCTCTTAAATCATGTGCTAAAGGAGATTCTGGGTGAGACTGAAGTACCTTATCCAAGTCAAGCAGCGCAACATCGTATTTCTTTAAATGTAAGTCTTCTATCACGTCCTCTAAAATAAATATTTCCTCGTTCAAGTTTTCGTATGAAAGTAGCTCTCGATCTAATGCCGTATAATAGCCAGAAAGTTTGTTCATTTTAGACTGCTCTCTAACCGCTTTCTCGGGCTCTGCCGCTAGTACTTGTAGAATACCGTTATATCCATTCAACCCATACAAATTAGCAGCAATAGGATTTATTAGATTTGCCTGCTCTATATCGATTTTAGCCTCCGCATCTCTACCTACGATTTTTAGAAATCTAGCTCTCATCAACAGCGCTTCAGGTGATGCTGGGTTTTGAGCAACCGCGTTTTCCAATGTCAAAAATGCTTTGTCGTAATCTAGTGCCCTGAATTCTCTCTCTGCTTGCTGTAGTAAAGGCTGCACTGTTCTTGTTAATGTCTCCGCAGAGTAGGTTCTGGCAAGCTCCGATTTAGTCATATTTCGCGTTTGAGCGTTTAGACTAAATGAGAAAACCACAAGTAAAAAGATAATAAACTTCATAATAATTAATATTTGAGGTACTTAACATGCACAATAGCAACACTAATAATAGTATTACTATCATTAACACATAAAAGGAAGATAATGTTCTAAATTAAGTAGTATTATACTTAATAATTATCGAATTTCACTTGATACAACTGACTCTTTTAAAGGTATATACGATTAAATGATAGCAATACTAACATTATTGTGAGCTTTACACAACAATACACGTAAATTCAGGTTATAATATTGATAAAAGATAATAATCACTTGCCTAAATTAATATTTAAAAAATTGTAATGAGTTTATTCAGTATACAACTAAAAATAATCCCAAACCTATTTTTAAAAGATCCACAGCAAACAAAGTTGGGTCGTAAGATAATTCGATATGGAATAATTTTATTAGATGAGATCGGTCTTGACCAACTAACTTTTAAAAAACTTGCAAAACTGATTCCCTCTTCTGAAGCTTCGATCTATAGGTATTTTGAAAACAAACATAACTTGTTTGTTTATTTATTGAATTGGCATTGGGAACTCATGTCTGTAAGAATTAAAATGTCGGTCATTAATATTACCGATCCAATCCAAAAACTCCAGAGTGCATTAAGCGTAATCGTGGGTAAGAATCAATCTCAATTTAAAGCGGAGCACATTGATGAGAACATGCTGTTCAATATTGTTGTAAGAGAAGGCGCTAAAGCCTATCATCACAAGGGTGTAGATGCAGATAATAATGAAGGTTATTTTCTCTCGTACAAGGAGTTATGTGAAGTTGTTTCTACATTAATAATGGATGTGAAGCATGATTTTTCTTATCCGAACGCTTTAGCGAGTACACTCATTGAGACAGCAAACAGTAATCTCTATTTTGCTAAACATCTCCCGAGGTTAACTGATATTACCCAAGATGAGGATCTACTAAATCTTAAGAATAAAGTTTTACAAATGCTCCAGTTTTTTTGTTTCAGTATTCTACAAAGTGAGTTGAATCCAGACAATGCAGAAGGCTATCTTGAGAGCAATAGACAGACGAATAATTAAACAAACATATTGTCCACGAAGCCAATGATTCTAGAAGTACAATTTAAACAAATCAATACATTCAGCTTGCCAAAAAGTAAGATGTATCAATTAAAAATATAGCATGAAATTTTATTCGCGAAAGCTAATTAAACCAGGTGATCTAAACGCTAATAATAGTCTATTTGGAGGTCAACTCTTGAAATGGATAGATGAAGAGGCTGGAATATATGCGATGACAAAACTCAATAGTACAAAAGTGGTTACGAAATATATGTCTGAGATCAACTTTGTAAGTTCAGCCAGACAAGCAGATGTGATCGAAATAGGTCTACAGTTCAATAAAATTGGGCGGACATCTATAACATTCAGATGCGAAGTCAGAAATCTGTTTTCTAAGAAAACGATAATATCTATTGATGAGATCGTATTTGTTAATGTGGACGATCAGCTAAAATCTATGCCACACGGGTTGGAGTTGGCAGATATGTAGATCGTAATGAGAATAAATTAAAATCATAAAAATATGAGCAAGGAACTTGTAATATCGATTATTCTAATAATGCTTGGTTTCATTTTTGAGTGCCTACATTTTACAACTGATTTAACTTTATTTGAAATAAAGTTCTGGATTCTTGGAATAGGCTGCATAATTTTAGGAAGTTTGGGATTAGTGTGGTATGGCTTAATTCCATTTCTAGGAAAAGGGGCAGAAAAACTGGGAAAGCATGGTGAAGACAAGAGCAATAATTAATAGCATAGAAGCTATTGGTCAACCATAATTGAAACTCGCATAAATTAATCTAGTGATGTCTTGTAGATAAGCCTTATTTTAGATACTTTTGCGTTTTATTTGTCTAAGGACATGCCCTTGTGGCGGAACTGGTAGACGCGCTGGATTCAAAATCCAGTTCCTTCGGGAGTGGGGGTTCGATTCCCCCCGGGGGTACAAATTCAGAGGCCTGATCATTTTGATCAGGCTTCTTTTGTTTGGTTATGCGTCATCGAAATCAGGCTTTTCTGCGCTCTCATTGCTATCGTGACAAAATAGCTCATTCAACAAAAGTTTCTACTAGACCTTGGAGAAGAATTGTGCTTCAAATTAAGCCCGAAAATTGCACCCTTTCTTAGTTGCACCCCTTCATTTAAACGTAAAGTAGACTATATCAAAAAATTTCTATTGCTGGAATTAAAGACATTCTTATCTAACAATTGTGCTGTTCTTAGAAAAGATATGTTTTAAAAAGTGTGAGCATCTGGAATAAGGGCTTTGACAGGGATAGTAGAATCAGGTGAAAAACAAGATCGGTATCCAAGAAAGTTGCAGACTATTTAGAACGCGTGATTTATTCACTGCAAAGATTTTGCATAATCTAGCAAAGCGAAAGATTCTTAACGCTCAGAAAGAATCTTCAGGAGGGTTTCGCATCGCTAGAGACTTAGAGAAGATAAGCCTGTTCGACATTGTAGAAGCTATAGATGGTCAGGAGAAATTTATAGGATGTGGCAAGTAGCCCTACCCTCTTCATAATAGATTTGAAATAGTACGCTCTGAATTAGTGAAAATGTGTAAATCAAATTCCCTACAAGATTTAGCAGCAGGTTTCCACAAGGTAGTGTACAGTTCATTTTGGATGCTACAATAGATGTTGGACATTAGAATACATGGAGAATAATTGATATTTATTTCTTTAAATACACCTTGATATCTAATGCTGGAGATTCAAATCACTAACTATTTTTAGCAAAACACCCTTACGTAAAGGCTTCTCCAAAAAGTCATGAACAGTGACTTTCTTTGTAGCTTTGTTACGATCAAATTGAGCGTCGGATGTAGTCAGAAATAGAATAATTATATCTACTTTTTTATTTTCAGGTAGATCGGCGTAGTGCTCTAAAAAAGCAAACCCGTCCATCAATGGCATATTTATATCCAAGAAAATAATATTAGGTTTGGGGTATTTGGATTTATCGTTGGTTGAAAACTTTCCTTCCTGCTTAAGGTAGTCTAATGCTTCTTGACCATTCCAAGCAACATGTACATTATTGGCAATATCTAATTCTGCTATAAGCTCTTCATTCAAAAAATTAGTAGTAGGATCATCGTCCACCAACAATATACAGTTTACTTTATTCATAGTCTATGTCTTTTGTTTTATCTTTTTCGGTATAGTAAAATAAAATGTACTCCCTTTTCCGAAAGTCGAACTTACCCAAATATTACCATTATGATTGTCTATAATTCGCTTACAGTTTGCAAGTCCAATTCCTGAACCTTCATATTTATTTTTGCCGTGCAGCCTTCTGAATACTTCAAATATTTTGTCTTGATCTTCAGATTTGATTCCAATACCATTATCCTTCACTGAAAACTGCCAGTACTCTCCTTTATCGAGAAAAGTAATTTTGATTCTAGGAATCGTCCTTTTTCTATACTTGACGGCATTACTGATTATATTTTGAAATAGTAATTTTATCTGCGTAGAATCTCCTTTGATAGTGGGTAAATCTACAATCAAGATGACAGCTTTATTTTTACTTATTGCGTCTTTTAAGTCAATATTGATGACCTGTTTAACGAGTTTATTTAAACTGAATGAGCTAAACTTGTTGATTTTATTTCCGAGCTCAGAGTAAGTTAATAATTCTTCTGTGAGGCCCTGCATACGGTTAGAAGCATCTTCTATGAATTCAATATATTGATTACCTTTTTTGTCGAGTTTACTTTTATACTTTTCTTTGAAACGCTCTGTAACACTGGTAATAGTTCTTAGCGGTTCTTTTAAATCATGAGAAGCAAGATAAACGAATCTAGATAATTCACCATTGAGCTTCGTCATTTTTTCTTCTGCTTGTTTACGCTTATTGATATCCACCAGAACAGCCATAAAGAAAATTTCGTTGGTGATTTCAACTTTCGATATACTAGTTTCCATCCATATTAAAGATTTATTCTTATGAACATATCTTTTGTCTATTAGTTCGACGGTGGACTTTCCAGATTTGATGCGATTGAACAATTCCAAACTTGCAGCAATATCTTTCTTATAAGTAAATTTTGTGAATGGTTTATTTAGAATATATTTTCTCTGGTATCCCAATACCTCTTCTACACCCTTAGAAGCTTCTAAAATTATCCCTTTACTATTGGTTAGCACTATTCCTAGAGCGGCATTGTCATAGATAGCTTCTAGACGAATTTTCTTATCTTCAATTGCCTGTTCAATTAATACTTGCTTATCAATATCGACTAAAACACCTGTAATTTTTTGTATTTCATTCTTTTTGTTTAAGTTGACTTTTCCGCTGATTTTAAACCATTTGTAACCTTTTTTTCTGGTTAAAATTCTAAGTCTGTAGACAAAAGGTGTTTTTCTTAAAAGGTGTTTTTCTATTTCATCTTGAAAAATTTCAATGTCATCCTGATGAATAATATTTAAAAGATTAGCATAAGTAGATTCCAGTTGCTTTTTAGAATATCCTAATAAATTATAGAATTCATCTGACCACCAGGAGTTGAGTTTTGATATATCACTCCACTCCCAAATACCTGCATTCGTACTTTGAATAGCTAACTGTGCACGTTCCTCACTTTCTATTATTTTGCTTTCAATTTCTTTGGCATAGGTAATGTCTTGAGAAGCTCCAAGAATGGTGATTGGTTTTCCTTTACTGTCTCGCTCATGAACTTTGTCAGAGGATATTAACCAAGTTGGTTTACCAGAGTTTTTATGAATGACACGATATTCAATTTGATGAACTTTGTCATCCTTAGCCTTGCTCAGTCTATCGTGGTGCAGTGCTATTCTATCTAAGTCTTCTTGATGGAAGCTTTTAAAGAGTATTTCTTCTCCGTTCTCTTTAATTTCCTCAGCAGAATACCCAGTATATTTTAATACATTACCAGTTGAAAAAACATTGGTTTTAGTTTTTAAGTTATAGACGTACATTAAAAATGGAGAATTTGTTACAAGATGCGAAACATAAAGATCCATTTCATTTTTATTCCGATACGCTTCTTTTAAATCATTTATATTTACAAAATTAACAATGACACCCATTATTTTATCCGATTGAGTTCTATATGGATGAACTTGCAGCAAAAACCATATTCCCTGACTATTTTGAAATTCATGCTTAAAGGGGACGAGTGTTTTCAATACTTTTTTTGCGTGAATTGCCAAATCCGCGCCACCGAGACTACCAGAAAAGTGTTCAATTGAACGACCAATATCATTTGACTGTAGATTAAAGTGTTCTTTAATCGCTGGAGTAAATTTCCGGATGGCAAAATCACGATCGAGAAAGATGGTACCAATATTGGAATTCACCATGAGATTTTCGATATCGGAATTTAATTCCATCAGCAGATTATTCTTCTCCTGCATTTCCGCATTCACGGTGTGCAATTCTTCATTGAGAGATTGCAATTCTTCATTGGTGCTTTGTAACTCTTCATTTGAAGCTAGCAATTCTTCATTGGTAGCTTGCATTTCTTCATTGGTCGTTTCTACTTCTTCAATAGTTGCCTGCAAGTTTTCACGCGTTTCTATTAATGCATCTTTCAGTTCGCCAACCTCAATATTTTGCATTTCATCAATTGATACAGCACTATTTTTTTCAGCTAGAGATAGCGTTTCTTCTAATTTTTCAACAATAGTGATTACAAAACTATTGAATTCCACCCCTTCTAAATTTAATAATCGAATAGCGATTCTTAAAATTTTCACTTGCTCCTTTTCGACAATCTTTATTATTTTTATTAAAGTGCCCTGATTAGATTTCAACAGTTTTCTAGCTGCATTCGTAATCGGTATTGTTAATGTATCAGGAAGAATTTTTAAGATATTATTACTATATCCTTGTTCCGGAATAACAACGTATTTTTTAAATTTTCCAGAGGCAAATAAAATTTCATAGTTTTCATCAACGCAAACACTTACTACATCTAAGTCTTCAATCAAAAACTTATTTGTGGCATTAATAACACGCTCTTTTAGATTAACTGATGTTCGGATAGCCGCCCCACCTAAAAGATTCCTTCTTTCTACTTGCCAAGCACTCTTATTTGTAACATCTATTGTTTTTCTAGAATGCCTATTTCTGTAAATGTTCCATTTACTATTTATCTCACTGAAACTACCACTTAAATTTCCAATATTCTCAGAGCTTCCTAAAAACAAGTAGCCATTTAGATTTAATGCATAATGTAAGCTTGATAATACTTTACCTTGGATACTCGCATCCAGGTAAATCAGCATATTCCTACAAGTAACTAGATCCATTTTATTGAAAGGCGGATTCTGAAGAATGTCATGCTTTGAAAAAATAATATTCTTACGGATCGCTGGTAAAATCTGAA